>Ga0209744_1000758_pt1 | contig 11247 bp, 14 predicted proteins | sample BarGraNGADG00311_2_FD_184494 | JGI IMG/M metagenome (GOLD analysis project Ga0209744, IMG submission 184494) | Arctic peat soil microbial communities from Barrow, Alaska - Barrow Graham LP Ref core NGADG0004-311 (SPAdes) (version 2) | ecosystem: Environmental > Terrestrial > Soil > Wetlands >... | reverse complement strand
GGGTGGCGCGCGAGCTGATCGAGGCGGCCGGCGGGCGGGCCGACGAGGCCGCGCGGATCGCCGAGGGCGTGCGCAAGCCGGGGCCCACTGTCGAGGCCGCGATCACGGAGCACATCGACCTGCTGACCGGGGTTGGGGCCGATACGCGATCCCACTACCGCGGGCAGCTGCGTTCGCACATCGCGCCGGGGCTCGGGGCGCTGCCGGTCTCCGCGGTGACCTACCGGCACGTTGCCGGCTGGGTGCGTGCGATGACGGAGAAGGGCCTGTCCCCAAAGACGATCGCCAACGTGCACGGTCTGCTGTCCGCCGCGATGACGACGGCGGTTCGGCTCGGGTATCGCGCCGACAACCCGTGCGTCGGTGTGGAGCTGCCGAAGTCGGTGGCGACCCGCGACGAGATGACGGTGCTGACGCGCGACGAGTTCGGGCTGCTGCTGTCGAAGGTCTCGGCGCACTACCAGCCGCTGGTGTTGACCTTGGTGGCGACCGGGCTGCGGTGGGGCGAGGCGACGGCGCTGACCGCCGGGGACGTTGACCTGTCGGCGCGGCCGGCGACCGTGCGCGTGACCAAGGCGTGGAAGCGCGACGCAGACCGGCACTGGTACGTCGGGCCGCCCAAGACCAAGCGGGCGCGGCGGACGGTGTCGCTGCCGGACGACCTGGTCGACGTGCTCCTGCCGCTGGTGGCCGGCAAGGCGCCGGACGAGCTTCTGTTCACCAACACCGTCGGCTCGCAGCTGTCGTCATCGAGGTTCTGGACGACGACGTGGACGCCGGCGCTGGATGCCGCCTGCAACCCCGTGCTCGCCGACGGCTCCCCCGACCCCGACGCGCCACGACTGACCAAGCGGCCGCGCGTCCACGGCCTTCGGCACACCCATGCGTCCTGGATGATCGCCGCAGGGACGGACCTGTTCGTGCTTCAGCGGCGCCTGGGCCACGAGTCGATCACCACGACTACCGAGACCTACGCCCACCTGCTCCCCGACCAGCAGCGGGCCGCTGCCGACGCCGCGGGCCGCGCCCTAGGTGGCGTCACACTGACCGTAAAGTCAGGGACGCGACGTGGCTAATGGGCGCTCCGACGCCTGGCCCTATTCGCATTGGCTGGTGATCCGCGACGACGCCTGTGCGTGAAGCAGCGGCAGGCGTTCGCGTCTTCGGCTCGCGGCTACTCGACGGTGATGGCCGCGTCGGTGTCCTCCTGGGTGATCACCCACTCGTCCTCGTCACACACCGGGGGGCCGAAAGTGGAGACGACCGTCCCGTCGGCCATCCTCGCCGTCAGAAGCCACTCCATACAGTTCCCCTCGTCGCCGGCGGTCACCATGTGTCGCACCTCACCCGGTCGCACATATGTGCGCGGCGCCGTGTTCTCGTTGACGAAGACGCTCACCTCGGCACTCGACTCGTTCGTGACCGTGATCTCTGAACTGCCCGGCTCGGCGAACAAGCACCCACCCGTCGCGAGTACCGCCGCGAGTGCAACGGCGGTCCCGAGGGCCCGCGCCGGCGCGCCGCGCCGTCGGGTGGTGCGCGGCCGGCGGGCAGTGCCCATCGGACTCCTCCATGCGTGGATAATCCCCGGCGCCAGCAAGGCTACGTCGCCACCGGGAACCCCGGACACAGGTCAGGGTCGAACCCGCTCGAGCTGAACCGCGCGCGCGGACGTCGGTGGCTCATCCCCTGGTGAGCGCAGCGTCGAGGTCGTCCTGGGTGATCACCCACTCGTCCTTGTCACACACCGGCGGTCCAAAGGTCGAGACAGCGACTCCATCGGCAGTCCTCGCCGTCAGAAGCCACTCGATGCAGTTCCCCTCGAGACCCCCAATCCCCATGTGCCGCTCACCGCCCGCTCGCACGTCCGTGCGCGGCCCGGTGGAGTCGTTGACGAAGACGTTCACCTCGGCACTGGACTCGTTCGTGATCGTCATCTCGGCGCGCTCCGGCTCGCCGAGCGGGCACCCGCCCGTCGCGAGCACCGCCACGAGTGCAACGGCGGTCCCGAGGGCCCGCGCCGGCGCCCGGAACCTCCGGGTGGTGCGCGGCCGGCTGTCAGTGCTCATAGGACTCCTCCGTGCGTGGATCACTCCCGGGCACCTAGATCCCGATGACGGCCGCCGGCCGGGTCACTCGGAAGTGAGCGCAGCGTCTAGGTGTACTCGGCCATGACGTTGGTGTCGGGTCCCTTGATGTGAGGGAGGACCTCCGGCGTAGTGGAGATGTCTGACGTCTTCACGAAACCGGAGGCCCTCGTGTCCCACGCTAACGCTCGTCTGAATGCCTATGGCAGGTGGTTGCTGGTCCAGCGGGTCCGGGGGCATGGGCGCCCGGTGGCCCATGTCGCTCGGGAGCTGGGCATCTCGCGCCAGTGCGCTCACCGCTGGGTCGCCCGCTTCGATGCCGAGGGCGGCGCCGGGCTGGTCGACCGGTCCTCGGCACCGCACCGGTGCCCGACCAGGACCAGCGACGAGCAGGTCGAGGCGGTGCTTGCGGCCCGCACGGCGACCCGACGCGGCCCGGACGAGCTGTCACGGCTGACCGGGGTCCCTGCTCGCACGGTCTCGCGGATCATGCGACGGGCCGGTGTGGCGTACTTGTGGCAGTGCGACCCGGTCACCGGCGAGCAGATCCGCGCATCGAAGGTCACCGCGGTCCGCTACGAGCACGACCGGCCCGGTGACCTGGTGCACATCGACGTCAAGAAGCTCGGCCGCATCCCACCGGGCGGTGGCTGGAAGCTGCACGGCCGCGCGGCCGGGGACACCGGCGCCCACAAGCGCGCCAGGACCGGGTTCGACTACATCCATTCCGCGGTCGACGACCACTCCCGGGTCGCCTACTCCGAGGTCCACCCCGACGAGAAGGGCGCTACCTGCGCTGCGTTCACCGCCCGGGCGTTGGCCCACTTCGCCGCGCTGGGCGCACCCGTGGCAAAAGTCCTGACCGACAACCACTGGTCCTACTCACGCAGCACCGACCTGCGGGCCGTCCTGGCCTCGGCCGGCACCGAGCACTGGTTCATCAAGGCCCACTGCCCATGGCAGAACGGCAAGGTCGAACGCTTCAACCGCACCCTGGCCACCGAATGGGCCTACGCCCAACCCTGGCTGACCAACGAGGAGCGCACCACGGCACTAGCCACCTGGCTCGAGCACTACAGCACTTGCCGCTACCACTCCGCCGTCGGTGCCGCCCCGAACACCCGACTGTCACCAACCTGACGGCCGAGTACACCTAGGTCTTCCTGGGTGATCACCCACTCGTCCTTGTCACACACCGGTGGGCCGAAGGTCGAGACATCGGTTCCTTCGGCGGTCCTCGCTGTCAGGAGCCACTCGATGCAGTTCCCCTCGTCACCCACGGTCACCATGTACCGCTCACCGCCCGGTCGCACATACGTCTGCGGCTCGGTCACCTCGTTGACGAAGACGTTCACCTCGACACTGGACTCGTTCGTGATTGTGATCGCTGAACTGCCCGGCTCGCCGAGCGGGCACCCGCCCGTTGCGAGTACCGCCGCGAGCGCAACGGCGGTCCCAAGGACCCGGGTCGGCTCCCAAAGCCGGCGGGTGGTGCGCGGACAACCATCAACGCCCATCGGACTCCTCCATGTGTGGACGGTACTCGGCGCGAGCAGTGCTACGAAGGGACGGGGCAGTCGGGACACGGGTCAGGATCGGGGTCAGGGTCAGGCTCGAAGTAGGGATAGCTGGAGACGTACGCAGCGTAGATGTACAGGCTCCCGCGCAGCTCGATCTCGAAGGTGTTGACACCGTCGCTCATCAGCCCGTAGGGGATGATCCAGGACGACAGGTTCGGGATGGTCCACCCGTGGTTGCCCAGGAGCAGCGCGTATCGGCCATCGGAGACCGCGGCGTTGCGGCTGTGCTGCAGCACAAGGCGCGTGCCGTTGACCCAGATCACATCAGTCGCCCTGGGCCGCAGATCGATGGAGTACGCGGACAGTATGAAGCCGTGCCGACCGGCGGACACTGCATCGCCCATGTCGATCTCCAGGCGGGCGCGTCCGTCCGACGTCGGCAACCAGCGGTCCAGGTCCGGACCGGCGTTGATCCGATGGTGGAGGGTGCCGTGGCCGCGGTGCTCGACGATCGTCTCGTACGTGGTGGGTCGGGCGGTGATGGTGTACCGGACGTCGAGGGCGTCGGCCTGGTTCCCGTAGGGGTCGCGGAAGCCAGCCAGGGTCGTGGCGGCGGCCGCGTCGACGTGCGAGACGATGAGGGTGGCCATCGGACACGACGGGCCTGCGGTGGTCGTGTGTTCGGCCCGCCCGACGTCGACGGTCATCTCCCGGCTGTCCATCGGGTAGCACGGGTTGGGGTACCCGCGGAAGTAGATGAGTTGCGCGTCGAGGTTCTCCGTCATCTCGGGTGAGTCCACCGCGGTGACGTCCACGGTGAAGGTCACGCCGTCCGGGTCCTGGCTCGGGAAGAGGAGATCGACGTAGAGCGCACCGCCGGAGTGGAGTGTGCCCGTGCCGGTGTACGTTCCCCCGGCCTCGATACTCTGCGTCTCATGCAGCGGGCGATCATCCGTCTCGGACAGGACATCCCGCCAATCCGCGCTGTCGCCGGACGTGTAGGAGAATCCCTGCCCATCTTCACGATGAATGGTGTAGTTCGTGCGGTGGTAATCCGGGAGGACCCCCGACGGAGCCGCAGGGCTGTCCAGATCAGGGTCGGCCACGACGACGAAGTAGGACAAGCAGGTTCAGAATCCGGGGAACACAGACCACTCGATCAACGGTCACTACCAGTACCAGACCCCAAGACCCTCTCTTCGTGGGAAGCGCCAGCCCCGCAGGGACTTTGGTCCCTTGTGCGCGATCCTGACTCGCTCGACCGTGCAAGGGGTAGGGACGAGTGGGGAGGACCAGATGGCTAGCCAGAGCTCCGGCAGTGTGGTCGCGGCTGATTGGTACCCTGATCCGCGCGGTCGAAACGAATTCCGGTTCTGGAATGGTGCGGCGTGGACGGACAACGTGGCCAACGGCGGCCAGGTGTCAGTAGATCCTGTGGACGCGCCAGCCCGTGGCGACGTCGACGGGCGGGCCGTGGCAACACAGGACGCCGGAGTTGCCGAGACCGTGCTGATGACCCTGCCCAAGACCACTGACGTCAAATGGGGCGGCTTCATGAACATGTACCTCACGGACCGAAGGCTGGTCGTGGAGCCGGTCCTGGGAACCGGAGCGGTCATGGGTTCCGTCGCTGCCGGCGGGCTCGTCGGTCTCCACATGGCGTCGGAACATGCCCAAAACAAGTGGTCCCAGGAGGTCGACGGCAGGGTGAGGACGGTCGATGACATTCTCGCCTCCAGGGCCAACGCGTATGCGATCGACTATGGCGACATCGCCGAGATGGTTCTCATCAGGAAAGCGCTCCCGGTCGGTCACAGCCGATGCAAGATCCGGTCGACGCACAAGAACGTGACCCTCGCGTTCAAGCGTGAGATGTTTGGCGAGGCGTCCGCGGTGCTGGCTAACCGGCTGCCCGGGCGAGTCACGATCAAATGATGGTTTGAGGGCATCGCGGGACTGCGGGCATTGTGGTGGAGGCCGAGCGTTGGACACACTGCGGGTGGGGTCCGACGCGGGCGCGGCGTGACTAGCTGACGGATCGGATGGAGGTGCTCTGGGGGATCAGGACCCCTTGCGGTCCGGCCGAAATAGTGGACAAACTTGCTGCTCAGCGGGGGTGTCTCGGGTGCAGCGTGCAGGTTGCCTCGTCTCCCCAGACCTCGGCGGCGTCGGCTGGTCATCGAGCCCGATACGGACCTCAACCCCTGGGTGCTGCAACTCCCCCAGAGAAGCGCCCGTCCCGATCCATGTTCGTCGGGCCCCAGTACGCCCGCGGACGGGTCGCGCACCCTTGCTCCGGGTCGGCATGCGACAACGATGACGCGCAACGCGGAGCCGGACCAGGGTCGATGACGACGCCAGCTCGTTGATGACGCACGGTGGACGTCAGGGCGGTGTCGGATGATGACCGGGGCTGCAGCGATGACGGAACGAGAGTCGGTCGCCCAGGCGACCAATTCTGGCCGAAGGGGGAGGGTCTCCGTGATGCGTGACGAATCGCGTTACACTGGGGTGCCCTTCCGCCCATCACCTGGACGGAGGAGTCCGAGGACCACATCGCCCGGCACGGGGTGACGCCGGAGGAGGTCCAGGAGGCGCTCTACACCCGCCCCCGCTGGATCACCCCGGGTCGCAGCGGGACGACCCTCGTGTTCGCGATGACGGACGCCGGTCGGTACCTGCTCGTCGTCATCGCACCCGCGCTCGACGGCGGCGTCTACGTCGTCACCGCACGCGACCTGAACGACTCCGAGGCGCACGTTCCGCCGGAAGGGACGCTGACATGACCACTGGCGATCTCGACGCCCTGCGCGAGCACTACGACCGCACCGACACGTCGGCCGAGCTTGAGAAGGCCGAACTCGACACGACGACCGTCGGCGAGCCCATGGTCGGGATCACGATCCGACTCCCTGCCTCCACGCTCGACGCGGCCCGCGGCATCGCCCGCAAAGACGGCGTCAAGGTAACGGCGCTGCTGCGCCAGTGGATCGAGCAGAACGTCGCCGAAGGTGCCGACGACGAACAGATGGTCCCCGTTGCCGAGCTGAAGCGCCTGATCGCCCGTACGGCGCGCAACCGCCGATTAGGTTGAGGACGTGACCCGCTTCCCCGAGCACCTACCGCCTGACCTCGAAGTCAGCGAGGTCGACCTTGACAGCGAGGACGTCCGCTTCCGCGGCGAACGGTTGACCGAGGCGCGCGCCGAGGCCGTCGCCGCCAAGATCCTGGGAGCACCTCCTCGCGGTCGGACGCCGGCGGACACCGCGGAGTAGCTCCGACATCGGCGCGGTTCGTTCCCAGCGCCTGGAGAGGGCACTTCGAGTACTGCACTGGCGGGCTCGCCGCCGCGCCGCCCTACCCCAACGCCCTTGGCGACGACCTCGATCAGCCATCCCTTCGGTGGCACCGCGTAGTGAACGAGCCGACCCTGACTCCGATGGCTGGCGCAATGGACCTGTAGCCACGTCCTTCGCTGGCCGTGTCGGTGCTCGCTAGACGGTCCTTGCGGTGGCGTGGCGGTAGGCGCGCCTGGCTGCCTCGAGTCGTAGCACCACGGCCATACGGCGAAGATCGCGGTCACCGAGCGGCTCGTCCTGGTTGCACTCCGATCCGCTCCGCCGGTCACGTGCCTTGGCTTCGACCGACGGTCCACTGGGCTCCGGCGGGGCACTCATCCGGGAGCCTGTGGAGGTGCGGTGAGGAGGGCCGATCGGACGAGGTCGAGGAGGTCTTGGGCGGTGATGCCTTCCCTGCGTGCGGTGGTGACGAGCTGGTGTGCGAGCTCCTGGGTGCGGCCCGGCGGTCGGGTGGCTGCGGTGACCACGGTGCCGACCCGTCGTCTGGTGGTGACCTGGCCGGCCGACTCGAGCTCGCGGTAGGCGCGGGCGACCGTCCCGGCGGCGATGCCGAGGTCCGCGGCGAGCGTGCGGACGGTGGGCAGGCGATCTCCCTCGTGCAGGGCGCCGGCGGTGATGAGGGCGACGACTTGGGCGCGGATCTGTTCGTACTGCGCGGTCGTGGAGTCCAGGTCGACGGCAATCCTCATGAGGTCACCGTCACGCCAAGCGCCACTGCGCTCTTCCGCTGTCCCCTGCGCAACGGGAGGACGGTCCCGGCCAGACTGACGAGCAGGGCGCACAGCGCGGCGATCAGCAGGGCCGTACCTAGGTAGTGCTGGGCCGGTGAGCCCTCGGCTGCATACTGCCCCGGGGACAGCTCGAGGAAGTTGTTGCCGAGTGCCAGATGACCCCACCCGGCAGCGACCAGGATGCCCGCGACGGTGATCGCCAGGACCAGCTGGACCCCGCGGGTGACGTGCGCGGCGGAGCGTCTGCGCAGGTGCAGGTCCCACTCGGCGCTGACCCCGGCCACCGCCGGGCGCACGGTGATCAGTCGCAGCACCAGCCCGGTCGCGACCACGATCGCGATGATCGCCAGGCCCATCGGCACGCCGTAGTACCAGCCCGGATAGGGGCCGATCGCCTCGGTGTAGTTTCCCGCCGCCCGGGTCAACGACCTAGGTCCGTCAGCCACCACACCGAAGACGGCCAGGAGCAGCAGCGCCCCGCTCGCCCAGACAATGCCCAGACGGCGCGGCCACACAGGGGTGACATCGGCGACGCCCCGTCGCACCAGGTCGGCCTCCCGGTGCGACCCACTCGGCCTGGGCCAGGTCAGCTGGCCCACGGCCTGGGCCGCCAGCAGGCACGCTCCCGCCAGCGCTGGAAGCAGCGCAAGGAGGCGGCCGTCGGAGGGAGTCGCGCCGAGCAGGAATGCGACCGCGAGCCACATCAGGACCACCACGAGCATCGCGACCCCGACCAGCGAGGCCAACGTTGCGTGCCGGTTGGCCCGCTCCGCAGCCTGTGACGGTGTGGGGATGCGGCGGGCGTCCCACACCAGCACACCCAGGACCAGACCCAGTACAAGCGCCGCCGAACCCACGTAGATCAAGAACCCCGGCCACAGGAAGCAGGTGGATCTTCCCGCGCCGCCGATGCAGACGCTGCCCTCGTCGAACCACATGCCGCCTCCCTCATTGAACATGACCAATGCACAATGACATGGAGCTGGCCTGCGGGTCAAGCCTGGTAGGGCCACCCGTCCCCGGTGCAAGGCGCGAGTCTCGTCGTCGGAACACGTCCCGTGACCGGCAACGAACCGTGGTGGGACTCAGAAGAGCTGGCCGTCACCGTGGACGTGCGGCCGGCGCCGGTGGGCGCGGATCGACTTCGCCGTCGGCGCGAGCACCGTCAGGTCAGATGACGCCCCGGCCGGCGGAGCGTCATCGGCACCGCCGCCCTCAACGGTGACCAGCGCGACCAGGGCGTCAACGTGCTCGGGCAGCAGCCGGATCCTGCCCTTGGCTAGGCGCAGGTGCGGGATCCGCCCGCGTCGCGCCTGCTCGCGCACCCACCACGTCGACATCCCGAGGGTCTTGGCGACCTCCTCAGGGGTGAGAGTCACGTACTCGGTCATCTCTGCACCGCCTTCCTGCTCGCTCCCACCTACAGGTATGCGGAATGGGGGTAGAAGATTCGCGTCATCGACCGAACGGCTGTGGATCACCGGAGTCCTGGCGGGTCCCGTGGGCACCGCTCGCATCGCCGAAGCGCTGACGCGCTCCCTGCCGGCTGATCCCCAACGCCCGCCCGACCTGCGCCCAGCTGGCCCCGTCGACCCGCAGGTGCGCCACTGCCGCCTCGATCTCATCGTCGAGCCCGTCCACCACGCGCCGGGCCTCCGCGCGCGCCGCGGCGAGCTCCTCCAGGCGCACAAGCGCGTCCGCCACCCGTGCCGCAGTCCGCCAGACGACGTCCTGGTCACGCACACGGCCGACGACGCCGTCGCGTCGCGCCGTGGGCGCTCCCACGCCCGTGGGTACACGCGGTCCGACGCCGACCCCGAACGCCGCGCCCACTGACGGCGCCGGCCTCCCCCGTCGATCCACCTGCCGACTCGCCCGAACCCGACTCCCCTTGCCCATGACCCGCTCCCTCCACCCGTCTCACTAGTAGGTGTGCGAAACGGAGGGAGAAGATGTGTCACGCGGCGGCAACCACCGTTGTCGAGGCAGGGCGGAGGCTTGCGACTGACCCGTGAATGAACGGAACCGGGCGCGCGACAGCGTCCGGGCGGAGCCCGGAGTGTTGTTGCCTTGTGGCCCCTGTCAGCTGGCCGGGTCGAGGACGACGGTGTGGCCGAGGTTCTCGAGCTGGGTGACCAGGCGCCGGGTGTGGGCCTCGGCGCGGCGGGGCTCGTCGAGCCAGCCGGCGCCGAGGTCGTGGTAGGGCTCGTCGCGCACGAGCATCCAGTAGGCGCTGACCAGGATGGAGTGGGCGACGGCAACGGCGGCGCGGTTGTGGCCGCGCCGTGAGGTCAGCCGGGCGAACTGGGCGGACAGGTAGGTGTCCTTGGTCCGGGAGGCGGCCTGGGCGGCCTCGACGAGCATCGCGGTCAGGAACTTGTTGCCGTGCCGGGTCCCGGCCGGGGTGCGCTTGCCGGCCGACTCGTGCATCGCCGGGGCGACCCCCGTCCAGGCCGCCAGGTGGGCCGGGGTGGGGAAGCGGGACATGTCCGCGCCGGTCTCGGCGATGAACACCTGGGCGACCTGGGCCCCGACCCCAGGGATGGTCTGCAGCAGCTCCAGCTCGTGGGCCCACGGTGCCATCTGGGCGGCGATGTGGGCGTCCAGGTCCTTGATGGCGGTCTCGGTGGCGGCGATGCGCGCGAGGAGCTGGCTGACGAGCAGGGCGTGGTGGTCGTCGAACCGGCCGGTCAACGCCTCTCGCAGGTCCGGGATCTTCGCGCGCATCTTCGACCGGGCCATGTCGGCCATCACCGCGGTGTCGCGTTGCCCGTCGACCAGGGCGGTCAGCATCGCCCGGGCCGAGACCCCGACGATGTTGGAGGCGACCACCGAGAGCTTGATCGAGGCGTCCTCGAGCAGCTTCTCCAACCGTCCCGCGTCCCGGGTCCGGTCCCCGTGCAGCTGGACCCGGTAGCGGGTCAGGTTGCGCAGCCGGCGGATTTCTGGTGGCGGGACGAAGGAGGGGCGCAGCAGGCCGTGCTCCAGCAGCTGGGCGATCCACTCGGCGTCCTTGACGTCGGACTTGCGACCCGGGACGGCCTTCATGTGGGCGGCGTTGAGCAACCAGCACTCCAGGTGTTCCTCCAGGCAGTAGAACACCGGCTTCCAGTACGTCGCGGTCGACTCCATCGCCGCCAGGGTCACCCCCCGCTCCTCCAGCCAGTCGGCCATCAGGCCCAGGGACCGGGTCATCGTGCGGAACGTGCGCGTCTCGGACTGGCGCCGCCCGCCGGGTCCGGGGGTGCGCACGCACACCGTCACACTCGCCTTGCCGATGTCCAGGCCCGCGACCCGGTCGAACACCACATCCATCTCGACCATCCCCTCCGCTCGCCACCGATAGGTGTCGCCCGGAGGGACCTATGCGTTGGAGACAGACCCGCGTGCTCGCAGCAACAATCCGACACTCCCCAGGCCCCCGCGCCGAACTCTTCTACGGGCTCCCAGCACCAGAGTCACTCGGCGTCGCCAGGCGGCCCACCCATTCTCATCCCCACGACCCGACGGACGAAGACCGTGCCCCCTACTCCTCTTGCACTTCCGCCGT
>Ga0209744_1000753_pt1 | contig 11276 bp, 9 predicted proteins | sample BarGraNGADG00311_2_FD_184494 | JGI IMG/M metagenome (GOLD analysis project Ga0209744, IMG submission 184494) | Arctic peat soil microbial communities from Barrow, Alaska - Barrow Graham LP Ref core NGADG0004-311 (SPAdes) (version 2) | ecosystem: Environmental > Terrestrial > Soil > Wetlands >... | reverse complement strand
AGGCCGACCCGTAGCCGAGCCCCAGGTTGACCGTGAGCTCGACCTCGTCGCGCTTCAGTATCCGCGCAAGGTCATCCGGGTCGTAATGGACCTCCCTGCCCTCTTCCGCAACCTTGTGCTCGCCGATGAAGGCGGTGAACCTGGAGGGATCCAGCTCCACGCCGGCGCTGCCGGCGGCCGCGGCGATCCTGCCGACGTTCAGCTCCTCTCCGTTGAAGGAGCACTTGACCAGGCTGGAGTTGGCGATCGCCCTCGCTACGCGCACGGCGTCAGCGTCGTCCACCATGCCGTTCACCACGATGCGTATCAGCTTGGTCGCGCCCTCTCCGTCCTTCACCAGCGACATCGCCAGGTTGCCCGTGAGCCAGCAGAGCGCCCGGTAGAACAGGTCCGCCTCCTCAGCCGTAAGGACGTGCCCCTCGGGGAACGCGGCGCCGTTGGCCAGCATCAGGACCATGTCGTTGGTCGACTGGTCGCCGTCGACCGAGATCCTGTTGAAGGACCACTCGACGGCCGACGTGAGCCAGTCCTGCATCATGTCGTGCGGCAGCTCGATGTCGGTGGTGATGACCGCGAGCATCGTCGCCATATGGGGGTGTATCATCCCCGAGCCCTTGGCCATGGCGCCTATCCTGACGATCTTGCCGCCGATCTCCATCTCGGCCGCGAGCTCCTTGGGGTAGGTGTCGGTGGTCATGATCGCCTTGGCGGCGTCGGTGTTGCCGCCGGGGCTCAGCTCCCCCGCCGCCTGTTCTATGCCCGCGGTGACCTTGTCCATCGGCAGCAGCTCGCAGATGTGCCCGGTGGAGCCCACCACCGCCTGTCCGGAGCCCAGGCTCAGCGCTCGCTCGGCGGTCTTGGTCATCTCCAGGGCATCGGCCATCCCCTGCTCGCCCGTCATGGCGTTGGCGCAGCCGCTGTTGATCACGATCGCCTGCGCCTGCCCCGCGGCCAGCAGGTTTTTGGTCAGCAGCACCGGAGCGGCTTTCAGCTCGTTGGTCGTAAACACGCCGGCGGCGAACGCCGGCTGGTCGGAGTAGACCAGCGCGAGGTCGTGCCTCCCCTCCTCCTTGATGCCGCAGGCAACGCCGGACGCGAGGAACCCCATGGGGGCGCACACGCCTCCCAGGATCCGGTCGAACCCCATAGCGTTCATGCCGATCACCACCCTACCTTTCTCAGGGAAAAAGCCCGCATCCCTGAAGGCCGGACCCCTCGTCGATTCCGAACATTATGTTGGCGCTCTGGACCGCCTGGCCCGACGCGCCTTTGACCAGATTGTCTATCGCCGACATGACGATCGCCACACCAGCGGGTGATACCTCCAGGGCCAGGTGGCAGTTGTTGCTACCCCTGACCGCCTTGGTCTGTGGGTAGGCGCCCTCTTCCAGCAGGTGCACGAACGCCTCTCCGGAGTAGGCCTCCTCGAAGACCGCGCGCACTTCCGCCGGCTTCGCGCCGGGTGGGAGCGGCACGTACATCGTGCTCAGTATTCCCCGGTCCATCGGCGCCAGGTGGGGCGTAAACACCATCTTCACCGGCACCTGCGCAAGGTCGTCGAGGCAGAGCGATATCTCGGGCGCGTGCCGGTGGCCGCCGACCGCATAAGGTGTGATGTTATCGGAAGCCTGCGGGAAATGGGTGGGCAGGGTCAGCTTCCTGCCCGCGCCCGATATCCCTGTCTTAGCGTCGATGATGACGGTGCCGGCGATCATCCCCGCCTTCGCCAGCGGCGAGAGCCCCAGCAGCGACGCCGTGGGGTAGCAGCCCGGGTTCGCTATCAGGGCAGCCCTGGAGATCTCACCTCTGTTCAGCTCGCAGAGGCCGTAGACGGCGCGTGTGAGCAGCTCCGGGCTCTGGTGCTCGATCCCGTACCACCGGGTGTAGACCTCCGCCGGCAGCCTGAAGTCCGCCGACAGGTCGACGACTTTCCTGCCGGCCGCCGCGGCCTGGGCCACCACGCTCATGCTCTCCCCGTGCGGCAGGCATGAGAACACGATGTCGCATGAGTCGAGCACGCCCGGCTCATAAGAGACGAAGTCCCTCGCGTAAGCCCCCGCCAGGGACGGGTACAGGGAATCGATGCTGGTGCCGGCATACTGGCCGGCGGTCGCCACCTCGACCTCGAACTCCGGGTGCCCCGCCAATATTCGCATCAGTTCCGCACCTGTGTATCCGGATGCCCCGATGATTCCTGCCCTCAGCAACTTCTCCTCCTCGTTTTCGCCAAGCAAAAGACGCGCCCTCCGGCGCGTGTCATGAATAATTTACATCAATGCGAATAATTATGCAAGCAGCGGGCAGGCTTTAGCCTGACCACACTTGCCGTTAGGCAATCAAAAATTGCGCCGGTTTTGCGTCGTTCCCACGATGCACCTCCGGCGTGTCACCGTGGCGTGGTGTCGTCGCGATGCGATGCACCTCCGGCGTGCTAATTCGCAACTCAGATGCCGGCGGGACGCCGGCGCTACGGTCTGATTTGTCCAGCCCCTTGTATCACGAACTTGGTGCTGGTGAGCTCGGTGAGGCTCATGGGGCCCCTGGCGTGCAGCTTCTGGGTGCTGATGCCGATCTCGGCGCCCATGCCGAACTGGCTGCCGTCGGTGAAGCGCGTCGACGCGTTGATGTAGACGGCGGCGGAGTCCACCCGCTCGGTGAACTCCCTGCCTCGCTCGTAGTCCCGGGTCACTATCGCCTCGGAGTGATGCGAGCTGTACCTGGCTATGTGCTCCACCGCCTCATCCAGGTCCGCGACCACCTTCACCGCCAGTATCAGGTCCAGGTATTCGGTGTACCAGTCGTCCTCGGTCGCCTCCTCGGCCGCGGGAAGGAGCGCGCGGGCGGCTTCGTCACCCCTGATGACAACACCCTTTGCCGCCAGCTCCGCCCCCACCGCGGGGATGAACTCCGCTGCGGCGTCGCGGTGGACAAGCAGCGTCTCCGCCGCGTTGCAGACGCCGGGGCGCTGCGTCTTGGCGTTCACCACGATCGCGCCAGCCATCTCCAGGTCGGCTCCGGAGTCGACGTATATGTGGCAGTTGCCGGTGCCCGTCTCGATGACCGGCACGGTCGAGCTCTCCACCACTGTCCGTATCAGCCCGGCGCCGCCCCTGGGTATGAGCACGTCGATGACCCCGTGAAGCCTCATCAGCTCGCGGGCGGCCTCACGGTCGGTCGAGCGCACCAGCTGGATACAGTCGGCGGGCAGACCGGCGCCCGCGGCCGCCCCGGCGATCACGTCCGCCAGCACGGAGTTGGAGTTGATGGCGTTGGAGCTGCCGCGCAGCACCACCGCGTTGCCGCTCTTGAGGCAGAGGCCGGCGGCGTCGACGGTGACGTTGGGGCGGGCTTCGTAGATTATCCCCACCACGCCGAGGGGCACCCGCACCTTCTCGACCTCGAGGCCGTTGGGCAGCTTCCAGCCGTCGACTATCTCCCCCACCGGGTCACGCAGCGCGGCCACCTCGCGGAGCCCCTGCGCCATCTCGCTCACCCGGGCCGCGTCCAGCGTCAGCCTGTCGATGAGCGCGGGAGTCATACCCTCGGCGCGTGCCGCGTCGAGATCCTCACTGTTGCGCTCTACTATGAGGCCTGAATTCGCCTCCAGCGCATCGGCCATAGCCAGCAGCGCGGCGTCCTTGCGCGCCGTGCCGGCGAGGGCCAGCTTCATCGCCGCGGCCCTGGCCTTGACCCCCAGTTCTTCGACCTCACCCATCTGCTCCGCCTTTCACTCCGCGGTCCATCACTGCTTGAACACGATCAGATCGTCCCTGTGCAGGATCTCCTCGCCTTTCTCGCCCAGCACCCCGGCGATCTGGTTGCTGCGCAGTCCCTGCACTCGCGAGGCCTCCTCGGAATCGTAGCTGGCAAGCCCCCTCGCTATCAGTCGGCCGTCGGGGCCGATCACGTCGACGCAATCGCCCACGCCGAATCGCCCCTCGACCTTCACCACCCCGGCGGGAAGCAGGCTCTTGCCTCTGGATAGCAGGGCGTTGGCCGCCCCCTCGTCCACGAACAGCTTGCCCTTGCTGATGCGGGCATAGCCTATCCAGCGCTTCTTCGCGGGCACCTTGCCGGATGCCTTGAAGAAGGTGCCAGGTTCTCTGCCCTCCAGCAGTTGGTCGATGGTGTCGGCGCTGCGCCCATCGGCTATCACCACGCTGACACCGGTCTCCGCGGCGGCCTTGGCCGCCTGCAGCTTGGATGACATCCCGCCCAGCCCGAGGTCCCCGGCCTCGCCGCCCATCTCCTCGATCTCGCAGGTCACCTTCTCCACCCGCTTGACGATGCGGGCCTCATCGCTCCTGTTGGGGTCCTCGGTGAACAGCCCTTCGGTGTCGGTAAGAAGGACCAGCAGGTCGGCTCCGACCAGCGAAGCGACCAGCGCGGCGAGCATGTCGTTGTCCCCGAAGGTGATCTCTTCGGTGGCGACGGTGTCGTTCTCGTTGATGACGGGGACCACGCCCATGTCCAACAGGGTCTCCAGCGTGTGCCTGGCGTTGAGGTACTGCTGGCGCCTGGTGATGTCGTGCTGGGTCAGCAGCACCTGGCCCGCGGTAATACCCACCTCCGCGAACAGGTCCGTATAGACGCGCACCAGGGCGCCCTGCCCCACGGCCGCGACCGCCTGCAGCGCCTGGATGGAGCCCGGGCGCTCCGACATGCCCAGGCTCTCCATGCCGGCCGCGATGGCTCCGGAGGAGACAAGAGCCACGTCAATGCCCTTCCGCCTGGCGGCCGCGATCTGGCCGGTCAGCGCGCCGACCCGCCTGGAGCTGATGCGCCCGCTCTTCTCGGTTATGGTGGCCGTTCCGACCTTGATGACCATCCGTCTAATCTTATCCATCTTCCCGCCCGTCGCCGTGGCCGGCATCCTCCTGCCCGTCCGCCTCTCCCTTCAGGCCGAAGCTGTCCGGTATGTATTCGAAAGTCCTGCCGGCTATCTCGATCTCGTCTCCCGCGGCGGCTCCCGCGGCGGCCGCGGCGTCCTCGACGCCCGCGTCCTTGAGCTTCAAGGCCAGGTGCGACACGGCGTCGTCGTTGGACCAGTCCGTCATGCTCACCAGCCGCTCCAGACGCCCGCTGGTGACGATGAAACGGCCGTCCTCGACGCACACGCTCATCGCGTCCTCGTCCGCGGGTGGCTCATACACCACCTGCTCACCCGTCGACGTTCCTTCCTCCCGGGCCAGAGCGACCTGCTCCGCCAGCGCGCGGACCAGTTCTTTTACACCCCTGCCCGTCACCGCGCTGATCTCGAAGAGCTCCAGCCCCTCTGCCCGGCACTGCGCCCGCAGCTCGGCGAGCACGTCCTCCTCGGGGTTGAGGTCCATCTTGTTGGCGGCAACGAGCATCCGCCTCGTCGCAAGCGCTTCCTTGTAACCTTCGAGCTCACCCCGCAGTACCAGAAGGTCTTCGACGGGACGTCTTCCGCTCATCGGTGACATGTCCACCAGGAACAGGATCACACTCGCCCTCTCGATGTGGCGCAGGAAAGCGATCCCCATCCCCTTGCCCTGGTGGGCTCCCTCGACCAGGCCAGGGACGTCCGTCACCACCAGGTCATCGTCGTCGAGGACGACGACCCCCAGATTGGGCTCGACCGTGGTGAAAGGATAGTCCGCTATCCTGGGGCGCGCGGCGGAGATCCGGGAGATCAGGCTCGACTTGCCGGCGTTGGGGAAGCCCACGATAGCAACGTCCGCGACCAGCTTGAGCTCCAGCGCGACCTGCATCTGGCGGCCCGGCTCGCCCTTCTCCGCGAACCGGGGCAGCGGCCCCACCTCGCCCACCAGCGACGAGTTGCCGCGGCCGCCCCTGCCGCCTGGCGCCGCCACAAACCTCTGCCCCGCCTCCACCAGGTCCGCGAGAGCCCGCCCGTCCTCGTCGCGCACCACGGTGCCGGTTGGCACCAGCACGATGACGTCACGGCCCCGGGCGCCCTTCTTGTCGCGGGAGCCGCCGCGCGAGCCGGGATGCGCCTTGAAGTGGCGCCGTCGCGCGAACTCGCTCAGGGTGCTCACGCTGTTGGTCGCCTCGACGACGACGTCCCCGCCCTTTCCTCCGCTGGCGCCGTCGGGTCCGCCCCGCGGCCGGTACTTCTCCCTGAGGAATGAGACGCAGCCGTCACCGCCGCGACCACCTTCTATATATATTCTGGCTTCGTCTATGAACATGGGTGTACGCCGCTTTCCTGTTAAAAGGGGATCGAGGAGTGGCTTAGCTTGCCGGTTCCTGCCGCGGTCGCGAGAGGCTGCGAAGGACCTCCAGCTTCTCCTTCTGCTTCTTGCGGCGCTCGAGGCGCTCGTCGTAGCTGCGTTCCAGCACCATCTTTATGACCTCGACCAGGAGCAGGGGGTTGAACGGTTTTATCACGTACTCGTCGGCGCCCAGCTCCCAGCCCCGTATCACGTCGCTGTCCTGGGTCTTGGCGGTCACCAGGATCACCGGCATCTCCTGGGTCTCGGGGTTGCTGCGAATCCGCTTGAGGACCTCCCACCCGTCGACGCCCGGCATCATGATATCGAGCACCACCAGGTCGAGGCCTTCGGCTTCGACCACCTCCAGCGCCTGCTCACCTGACGTCGCCTCGACAACGGAGTAGTTGTTCAGCTTGAGGTTGACGTTGATGAGCTTGACCATGGTGGGATCGTCGTCCACCACAAGTATCTTTCTCTTGGCCACCTGGCGCTCCTAGTGTTCTCGCCCTCGCTGCCAGACCATTATACACGCGCCCTCACGGGCGCCGTCAGACGCTCTTACTCGCCGGGGGTCTCGGGCAGGACGCTCACGAAGGCCTTGGCGCCCCGGCGGTGGTAATGGACGGTGCCGTCCACTTTGGCGAACAGCGTGTAGTCCCTGCCCAGGCCGACGTTGTCGCCGGGCTTTATCCGGGTCCCGCGCTGCCTCACTATTATGTTGCCGCCCCGCACCTGCTGGCCGCTGAACTTCTTGGCGCCCAGGCGCTTCGACTGGCTGTCGCGTCCGTTCTTGGAACTCCCAACGCCCTTTTTGCTAGACATCCATACCTCCGATCAGGCGCCCTCTGCCGTAGGGCTGGAAGCCTTTTCCGCGGCCTTCCGAGGTGCGCTCTTGCGGACTATTATATCTTCGATCTCGAGGCGGGTCAGCTCCTGCCGATGCCCCTTCTTGCGGTGGTAACCCTTCTTGGGCTTGTACTTGTAGACCAGCAGTTTCTTGCTTCGGCCCTGGGCGACCACCTTGGCCGACACGCGGACCTTGGCGAGCTCCTTGGGACTGACGATGACCTTGCCGTCGTCGTTCACCAGGACCACGTCATCGAAGTTGTACTTCTTGCCCTCGGCTACGTCGAGCTTCTCCACCGTTATCACGTCGCCAGGCGACACGCGGTACTGCTTAGATCCCGTCCTTATCACTGCATACAATTCACTCGTCTCCCGGTCTGATTGATTTCTGCATTATACACTACACGCGACCGCTGTCGAAAAAGGCTAGGTGCCTGATTTCTCGTCGAAGAGGAGTCCCCTGCCCTCGCAACGCGGACAGGTCCTGCCCATGGTGTCCGCCAGGCCCTCGGTGACGTTCTTCCTCGTCATCTCCACCAGGCCCAGGCGCGAGAGCGTGACGATCTGCGTCTTGGTCCTGTCCCTGTCCAGCTCGGTCTCGAGCGTCTCCAGGACGTTGGTCCTGTTCTCGGGCACCTCCATGTCGATGAAGTCGATGACGATTATCCCGCCGATGTCCCGCAGCCTCAGCTGCTTCACCACCTCGACCGCGGCCTCCAGGTTCGTCTTGAGCACCGTGTCCTCGAGGCTCTTCTTGCCGGTGTACGAACCGGTGTTGACGTCTATGGCGGTGAGAGCCTCGGCTTCGTCGATGACTATGTGGCCGCCGGAGGGCAGGCCCACCTTCCTGCGCAGGGCCGCCTCGATCGATTTGTCCACCCCGTATCGCGTGAACAGCGGCTCCTTCTCCTTGTAGTGCTGCACCCGGTCGAGCAGCTCCGGGGCCGAGCGGTTGAGGTAATCCCTGATGCGCCCGACCTCAGTCTTGTTGTCGACATATACGGTCTTGAAGTCGCGGGTGAGGATGTCCCTGATGACCCTCACGGCCAGGTCCGGCTCGCCGTAGACCAGCGTCGGCGGCTTGGCCCCCGTGATGTTCTTCTGCGTCTCCTCCCACTGCCTCACCAGGTAGTCCATGTCCCTCTGAAGGTCCTTCTTGCGCGCCTTGGCCGCGGCGGTCCTGATGATGGTGCTCCCCTCGGCCGGCTTGAGCTCCCGCTGCATGTTCTTGAGCCGGGTGCGCTCCCGATCGGGCAACCGCCGCGACACCCCGGACCTCTTGGACTGCGGCATGTACACCATCAGGCGGCCCGGGAGGCTTATGTAGGTGGTGAGCCTGGCGCCCTTGCCCCCCATCGGGTCCTTGGTGACCTGGACTACGATGTTGTCGCCCGCGTTGAGGGCCTTGCCGATCTTGCGCGGCTTAACGTGCGACCCGTCCTCCATCAGGACCAGGTCCTGCAGGTACAGCAGCGCGTTCTTGCCCACGCCCACGTCGACGAACGCGGCGCTCATGCCCGGAAGCACGCTGGTGATCCTGCCGACGTAGATGTTGCCCACGACAGATTGCCTGCGGGACTTCTCCAGGTACACCTCGGCGACCGAGTCGTCCTCGAGAAGGGCGAGCCTGCACTTGCCCTTCTCACAGGTGACTACCAGTTCCTTCTTTACTTTCTTCAATACCTTACCCCCCGTGGTCCCCCCGCCGCCCCGGACCTCCTGGCGCCTATATCCATTGGCGATACCAGTCTGTCTCCGCGCCGGGCGAACAGCCCGGCCCTGTTGACCTCTGCCTCCTGCCAGACCTCGCGGGATATCCCCGCCAGGCCAGCTACCACCTCGACTACCTCCCAGGGCTTGATGGTGCCGGCTATGCCGTCGTCCACGGTCATCTTCAGCGAGACGCGGCCCTCCGCTCCGGCGGACAGCACCTCAAGGTCGTGAACGCCGCCCCGGATGTCCACCGTCCTGGTGCGCCGGGGCTGTACCCTCTCGTAAGGCAAGGTGCTCATCTCGCAGAATCTTTCCACCGCGTCGGCCAGTTCACCTCCACCGACCGAAGCCGGGAAGGTGGCGGTGAAGACCGCCGTATCGATGACCCTGCCCACGGGTTTGGTGTCTGCCCCCATCAGCCGGCACCTCACGGGAGTGATGCCCTCGGGCATCGCCTTCTCCAGAAGGGCGCACGCCTCGGCGGCCGGAACATAGCCGGTAAGATTGAAATCCACCAGCTCGCCGTCGCTGGTTATCCCGATAGGGAGCGGCGGCGAGAGAGATATCTTCATGCGGGCCATCTTGGCGCCGGCATACTCCAGGGGCAGCCCGGCCCGCCGCGCCGAGATCATGAGCGTGCGCGAGAACTCCGAGTGCGACAGGAACCTGGCCTGCCCCTGCTTGGCGAACTGGACGCGAAGCCGCAGCGCTCCAACGGGTGCGCCCATCACGAGTCACTTCCCTTGAGCAACGGCGCCACTCCCAGCCTCTCGCAGACGCCGCAGCCGGCGCACTCGGCCTCTCTGCAATCGAGCGTTGATGCGGCCTGTATCGCCTTATCGTACTCGGCCAGGAGGAACGCCTTGTCCACTCCGAAGTCGAGGTGGTCCCAGGGGAGCACCTCGCCGGGCTGCCTCTGGCGGCGCAGGTAGAAGTCCGGCTCGATCCCCGTAGCCGCCGCGGCGCTCATCCACCTGGCAAAGTCGAAATGATCCGACCAGGAGTCGAAGCGCGCGCCGGCCTCCCAGCACTTCTCCACCATGGGGCCCAGCCTGCGGTCGCCCCTGGCGAGCAGCCCTTCGACCGTGCTCATCTCGCTGTCGTGCCAGGAGAGGTTTATGCTGCGCGCGCGCAGCGTCGACTTCAGGATGTCCTGCTTGCGCGTGATCTCCTCACGCGTGATCTGCGGGCACCACTGGAAGGGCGTGTGCGGCTTGGGCACGAAGGTCGAGACGCTGATGTTGAATGATGGAGGGGTGAGCTTCTCGGCCCTCACGGCGTCCCTCAGGCGGAACACCAGCTTCGATATCCCGGCCACGTCCTCGTCGGTCTCGGTGGGGAGCCCGATCATGAAGTAGAGCTTGATCCTCCTGCGGCCAGCCCGCACCGAGCAGAGGACGGCCTCGGTCATGTCGCTCTCGCTGATCTGTTTGTTGATGACCTTGCGCAGCCTCTCGCTGCCAGCCTCCGGCGCGAAGGTGAGCCCACCGCGGCCGCCGCGGTCGAGGCGTGAGGCGAGCTCGGCGGAGTTCGCGTCCATGCGCAGGGACGGCAGCGACATTACCATGCGCCGTTGCTCGCATATTTGCGCGACGCGCGAGGTGACGTCGGCGATCCGGCTGTAATCGGTCGAAGAAAGAGAGCACAGCGAGACCTCGTCGTAGCCGGTCGACTGGGCCAGCTCGTCCACCAGCTTGACGACCTCGCCCGCCGTCCGCTCCCTCACCGGCCGGTAGATCATCCCGGCCTGGCAGAACCGGCAGCCGCGGGTGCAGCCGCGGAAGAGCTCGACGTTGAGCCTGTCGTGCACGGCCTCGCAGAACGGGACCACCGGGCGCCTGGGGTAGAGCCACTGGTCGAGGTCGACCAGGTTCTTGGCGACGCTGCTCGCCGCCCCCCTCTGAGGGATAACCGCCTTGAGGGTGCCGTCGTCCGCGTACTCGGGCAGGTAGTCGTCGGGACGGTAGACCCCGCTCAGGTGAGCCGCCTCCTCCAGCAGGCGCATCCGGTCCCAGCCCTCGGACTTGGCCCGCCGGACCGTCTCCACCAGGGAGCCTATGACCTCCTCGGCCTCTCCCAGCACGAAGAGGTCGAAGCAGGCGGCGAGCGGCTCCGGGTTGGCCACCCCGCATCCGCCTCCGACCACGATGGGACCGTCCGTCCTGTCCGAGGCTCGTATCGGAAGCCCCGCGAGGTCTATCAGGTTGATCACGTTGGTGAAAGTAAGCTCATGCGGGATCGAGATCCCGAAGATGTCCGCAGACGCCACGGGGCGCTTGGTCTCCAGCGAGAACAGCGGGAGGCCCTCCCGCCTCATCTCGGACTCCATATCGAGCCAGGGCGAGTACGCCCGCTCGGCGCTGGCGCCGTCGATGGCGTTGACGACCTCGGCCAGGATGGCCAGCCCCAGGTTGCTCATACCTATCTCGTACACGTCCGGGTACGCGAAGACCACTGATGTGGATTCGACCGGGATGTCGGGCGCGTTCCACTCGCCACCGAGGTAGCGGCTTTTTT
>Ga0209744_1000752_pt1 | contig 11280 bp, 9 predicted proteins | sample BarGraNGADG00311_2_FD_184494 | JGI IMG/M metagenome (GOLD analysis project Ga0209744, IMG submission 184494) | Arctic peat soil microbial communities from Barrow, Alaska - Barrow Graham LP Ref core NGADG0004-311 (SPAdes) (version 2) | ecosystem: Environmental > Terrestrial > Soil > Wetlands >... | reverse complement strand
ACCATTTCGAGGGTCTCGCGGAGGGCTCAGAACGCACAACATCCCTGCAAATACATGGTGGACCGCAGGGGAGTCGAACCCCTGACCTCCGCCGTGCAAACGCGTCAACTAATGTGATAGGAGGTATCGCGAAGTGCCGCTGAGTGCCATCCCGAGCGCGTGTGGCCGGGCCGAAGTGTCAGCAGGTGATGGTGAGGACTGTGGAGTGACACTGCGTTCGTTTGCCGGGCGTTTGCCGAGCTCGATGCGGTGTCAAGCGAATCCGAAATCGAGTTGCCCCACCGTCGTGGAGCCCTGGGCCGGAACCTGGCGGGAACCTGCTGCCTGACACCGGACTCGTATCGGATCATGGACATCCCAAGCGGTCCCCAAGCCAAGCTGCCCCCCGTCGTTTGACCCCCAGGCCCACAGCGAGCCGTCGCGCTTGAGGGCCAGAGTGTGCCCGTCTCCGGCGGCGACTGCCTTCCAGTCACTCGCGACTCCGACTCGCGTTGGGCGAACACAGGTAGCGCGTGCGTCGAAGTCAAGCTGACCGCCCTCGTTCGCTCCCCATTGCCAGAGCGAGCCATCTCGCTTGAGGGCCACGCTGCGCAACGACCCGGTCGACACTGCTGTCCAGTCACCGTCCTCGCCGACACGCACCGGTCGGTCCCGATTCTCCCTGTCTCCGACGCCGAGCTGCCCCCAGTCGTTCCTCCCCCACGACCAGAGTGAGCCGTCGCGCTTCAGCGCGCAGCTGTGCCACCCTCCAGTCGCCGCCTGAACCCAGTCGTTTCCATCGTCGACCAATGTGAAGCAATGGTAGTCCTCTGACTCACCGAAGCCGCGCTCGAACGCAAGGTGTCGTCCCCACGCCCAAAGCCGACCAAGCTCATCTACCACAAGACCATGACTGTCGGCGGCTGACAGCGAAGCTACACCGACTCGCCCCAAGCACGCTGACGAGTACTCCGTCCGTCCAGTCAAAGTGCCGGGCTGACCGAAACGGGTGTAGTCCCACACCCAAAGAGACCCGTCCCGCTTGAGGGCAAGATCACACCGTGTTCCCGCAGCCACCGACACCCAATCGTTGTCATCTCCGACTCGCATGGGACGGAGATGCTTCCCGTGCTTGTCTGGGCTGCGAGGAATGCCCCCCCGCTCCCCCATACGAAGAGGGCGCCGTCGCGACTGACCGCGAGGGTATGAGTCGAGGCGGCCATCATGGCCCAGTCGCTACCGGCGTCGATGAGCGTCGGCTGATCGCGATCGTGGACGTCGCCCAAACCCAGCTGCCCGCGGTAGTTCTTCCCCCATGCCCAGAGGGAGCCATCCCCCTTGAGAGCTAAGCTATGTGTGCCACCAGCGACGATTGCCTCCCAATCAGTGTCCGGCCCGACGCGCGTGACGCAGTCGCCGAAAGGGCCATCGCCGAGGCCGAGCTGTCCGACGAGGTTCGATCCCCACGCCCAGATCGAGCCGTCATGCTTGAGGGCGACTGAGTGTTGCGCTCCAGCCGCGACCATCTTCCAGTCCCTGTCCGCACCAACCGAAGTGAGCTGGTCGCGTGTCTCGCCACTGTCCCGACCGGCACGAGCCGGAGGGTTCGGGAACCACGTCCAAAGGGACCCCTCGCGCCTGATGGCGAGAACCTGACCGCCCGCGGCTACAACCGAGGCCCAATCGCCAATCTCGCCCCACTGCGGCTGGAAGGCGCCTGCCTCGTCATCAGTTGAACTAGGTGATCCATTGAAGTTCAGAGGGAGCGTCCACATCGAACCGTTGCGCTTAAGTGCGCAAATGCTGCGACCTCCAGCCGTAACGGCTGCCCAGTCGCTGTCCGAGCCGATTCGCCAAGGTCGAGGCGCGGACTCGTGTTCTGTGTCACCAGATTCGTACTCGTCCCAATCCAGCTGGCACCAGGTCCACACTGAGCCATCGCGTTTGAGGGCAACCGTGTAGGTCTCCTCACAGGACACGCACTGCCAATCGCAGGCGTCGTCGATGCGAGTAGGGAGTGGACGATCCTCAAGGTCACCGACTCCGAGCAGACCGCCGTAGTTGCCTCCCCACCCCCAGAGCGAGCCATCGCGCTTGATGGCGAAGGAGCCGTGCACGTCGGTGGCTACATGAGTCCAGTCGTTGTCCACGCCTACGCGGGCCGGGCGATTCGGTCCCTCGGTCTCGCAGAGACCAAGCTGCTTCTCTGAGTTGTCGCCCCACGCCCAGAGGGAGCCGTCGCGCTTGAGGGCAAACGCATGACTCCACCCTGCCGCCACTACGGTCCAGTCGAAATCGATTCCGACGCGCGTGGGCTGGTGACGATTGACGTAGTCCCCGAGACCCAGCTGGCCGGCTCCGTTCTGCCCCCACGCCCACAACGACCCATTTGCCCCAATAGCATAGGAGCTGGAGGCCGCGGCCGCGACGGCGATGAAGACCTCGCCAGACAGCGCCGAAGCCAAGTCCAAACCGCGCCCGATGAGCGACCCCCCGCGATCAAGCCCAACCCGTCGGTGCTCCAGCCCGCGCTGATTCGAGGCTGGAAGCCTTCTGCCAGTCTCACCGCCACCCGCGTCAGGTGCAGAGGTCATCTCGCCACTCCGGACCGCTCAGACCCTCAAGTCCGCCAGCCGGCGACGGGTCCCAGCTATTCTCGTATCGAGTTCGTCGCCCATCTCCTGGAGCAAGTCGCGACATCCCTCTTGCGCCTCCTGCACTTGAAGAAACAGCGTCGCAAGTGATCCGCACTCAACAGCCGCGAGTTCCTGGGCTAGGGCAGCAAGACGGGCCTCAACCGTAGCGATGGCACGGATCACACGAATCAGTTCGGCGCCCGCGCCCTCTCCGGTCACGGCCTGCGGATGTGTGCTCCATTCATCGAGGACGCCCTGCAGAGCCTCCATGTCGCCCGCTGCATAGGCGGCGTTGGCCTTGGCCATTAGACGTTCCCTCAGGGCACGGTCAACCTGATCGACTGCACGGTCCGGATGTACGGCCTTCGCAGCCTTGCGAAAGAGCGTCTTGAGGTCAGGAGGTATGACTCGCGCCGCCTCGTCGGCCGCGTGCGCCAAGGTCTCGGGATCATCGCCGAGTGCCTCCGCGGACTCGCGCGCCTGTTCGAACGCTCGCTCAGCTGCTACTTCAGCCTCTGGCGTCCGTTCACGCTGTGCCAGGATTGCGGCGATCTGAGCCCCGAGCTGATCGAGTTCGGCCATTCGGGTGCCAACGATGGCCAAGTAGCGCGTCTGAAAGTCGGCGAGCTCTCTGCGACGTGTCGCGAGTTCCAACTCGCGATCTGCGAGCTCGTCCTCGACGTCGGCCATCCGCGCCCTGAGGCGAGCCAGTTCCTCTTCTTCGGGCAGCAGGACGAGGTCTTGGGTGTTCATGCCCCCCCCCCGACGCGTTCGTCAAACGAGACACCCATACTACTCGACGAAACGGACGGCTAACATGAACCCGAGTGCTCGCGGCTGTTCCATCGAGATTGATGCGCTGCGGCGTAGGATGGCGCTTCGAGATCGGTCAGACCTACTGTCATCACGCGGCCAATCCGCATGCGGGCGGCAGTTCGTGTAGAGGCACCGCGTGAGGCAGGTTCAAGACTGGCGGCGGAAGCAGCCAAGTGGGAGATCCCCAGATGTCGATTGACTAGCTTGACGGCGTGGACTGGTCGGGCTGGTCGAGAGAAGAACGCCTGTTCTGCACCGTCGTCTCCGAGCATGCATGCAAGGATGCGTGATGCACAGCGGCCAGATGCGCACGATGCAGTGGCTAATCCTCCGGCTCTGGAAGTGCTCGGATACTATGCCGTTCTTCTTGTGCGAACAGCTCGCGATGGAGTCCGGCAGCACATACACCCAAGGCGTGCGGTCTATGAGGCCGCTCCTCAACGCGTCCACGATATTGCTAGTAGGCACCAGCAGGTGCCGCCGAGTGCCATCCTGAGCGTGGAGAACAGGGCCGGAGTATCAGCAGGTGGCACCAAGGACCGCGCAGTGACACTGCGTTCGTTTGCCGGGCGTTTGCCGCGTCGGGGCTGATCCTCTCCTGAGCACCCTCGACCACGCTCATCGCGCCGCAACAAGTACGAGTGCGGCGGGACCGCCACTTCCTACGAGCGATCCTCCAGAGCCCGGAGCCGGCAATATTCGGCGATCCGGCGGTTGCGGGCCTCTATGAAGGCTATCGCGCGCTGCCGGTACTCCCGGTACTCCTCCATGGTCTGGGGGGTGGCCGAAGAGGTGCTGAAGCCCCTGAGCGGGGCGGAGAAGATGACAGCGTCGCAGCCAACGGTGACTGCGTCCTGCAGCAAGAAGAACTCGACGAAGCCCCGGAAGTCCACGAACAGATCGAAGAAGTCCGCGTACCGGGCGAGGACCGCTCGCAGCGGACTGTCCTCCCCGCTGTAGTGCCTTCGGATGCACTCCATCGTGAGATCGAAGCGGTCCCTGATCCGAGGGTGGAGTCCTCGCACGCCGTTGATCGTTGTCTTGCCGCCGACGCGGTTCCCCGGCCACAGCATCATGCCGCCCATCGTGTAGCCGATGTGCATGAACTCCTTCAGTTGTTCCGGCTCGTCCTGGACCATGGTCAGGTACCTAAACGACGCGACGACCGCATCGCTCGAAAGAGAAAACTCGCCCCGCTCGTCGGAACGGTGAAGCAGATAGTGGCCGTAGGTGGTGTCATCCAAGTCGAGAACCTCGCCGCTCGGCATAGGCTTGCTCCAAAGCAACTTGTGGTAACTGCGAAGCGTCGGGCTCAGGGCGTCCGGGTCCCGGTCCTCTCCCGGCGGCGTGTCCGTGCGGAAGTCGAAATCGATGTCGATCTGCCCGCGTGCATACATACCGCCACCCCGGTTCATGCGCTTGCTGGCCGTCCCATGACAAGCACAGTACCCACTATCCCGAAACGACATGAGCGGCGAGGCCGGGCGAGGACTACCTAGAACAGATAGAGATGCGGTGACTCGTCCTCGCTCGGCAGAACCAGGGTCTTGGAGAAGTAGGCCTCCACAGCGAGCACCTTGTCCTCGTCCCACGAGTCGAAATAGTCCGGACTGAGGACGAAGTTCTCACAACTCTGCAAGATGAGTCGGGAAAGCTCGTACTTCTGGTGCTGCCCGCTCGAGTTGAGAACTCGATCGAGACGCGCCCGAGCTGGGCTCTGATCCTCGGGGCGATAGGAGAAGAGGGCGACGGTCGTGTCTTCGGCCAAGGGCAGGACATTGAGATGCACCCGAAGCAGCGACTCCGCGCTCTTGACCTCGTGGTCGAACGAGAATAGAGAGCAGACGGCCACGGTCGGTGCCTCGACTCTGAGTTCGACGAGGTCGTGTGACAAAGCCGCGAAGTCGCGGCTGGCGTGGGCGTCATCCAACGCGACCTTATAGCGGAACATCTCGTGAGCCAGTCCCAGGCGAACCGCCGCCAGGAGGCCCGCTTCTGTCGGGACGCCCTTCGGGTCGAGACCTCGCTCGACGCGCTCCAAGTACCCCGTCTGCAGCCGCATGGCTGTCTCCATGCAAGCGTGTAGTTCTCGATACGCTGCGCGATATGCCAGAAGGAAGCGATGCTCATCGCTGTCCAGATCCATCCCCGCAACCTCAATCGGGCTGAAGATCTCTCGATCATGATCAGCGCATAGGCCTGAGAAGGTGGACGCCCTGTTTCTGCCCACCTTGTCGAGCCTGATGACAGGTCCTCCTGCGCGCGTAGACCTGACGATAGGGGCCACCACATGGCCGTCGCTCGCGATTGCATCCAACACGCGCGCATTCTGAATGGAATGCGCCCTGATGGCCGGCTTTGCGCAGACAATGGAGGGGTCGAGGCAGCGCGAGAACCGCGCGTTCGTGATCTTCATGAAGGCACCGAAGAGGTCACCGTTCACTATCTCTACCTTCATCCTCAGTCGTGATCGCCCGTCTCTAATCCCGGGATTCTCAACATGCGTCATCCCGCCTTCAGAAGCTGCTGCACTCAGAGGTCGTCGAGCGCGATGCGCGCCACATTTACGGTCGGACGGCCATCGAAGTCGCAGCCGACCGACTCCTTGCAGATGGACTTGCCCCGGTTGGTACCCTACAGGCCAGTTTACAAGGGGTCGGGACGGAATACGCGACAAAGTGAGGCCGGACCGTCCCAACATCAAGCCCATAGGAATCTAGATCTCGTAGCGCGCAGCGATCCACGCAGCCCAGTCGCTCCCCGCACCCTGCGCGTCGTTCGCGCGAGCCCATGCTGCCCAGTCTTGATGAGTGAACACCCGGAAAGACGCCTTGCCACAGAACAGGCCGGACCAGTCCCTCACGTCGTCGAGACCGCTGCTCTTCAGAGAACCCGTCAACGTCTTGTTGCGCTCATCCAGGGCGACAGCAGACACAACGAACTCGTACTTCCCAGACTCAGCGATCCCCTCTGCGAGAGCCTGCTGGCGGAAGAGCTGGTAGCCACCTTTCGCGGCCGGACACCATGGCAGATCTGAGACGCGCTGCTTGTCGACGACACCCTGCAACGTCTCCCAGTACTTGCGCCCCCACGCCTGCTGGTGGCACAGCGGCACGGCGTCTTGAGCAAGAGCGGCCGTGAGCGCGCAGCGTCGGACGTCAGGATTGCCAGGCTTCGCGGCTGAACCTGTGGTCCTTCGGGCGGAGCAAGGGTAGAAGGAGTGCTCCGTCAGCTTGTTCTCAACCAGCAGGAGCCCAGCGCCCTCGTTGACCAGGAAGGCGATGTCTGGAGACGTCTGCCCGCTACCCCGGCTTCCTCCCTCTTCGCCAAGCAGCCGGCTAGGCGACAGATCGCCCGTCTCCGCGTACTCAAGCTCAATCGAGTCGACCGAACGAACACGCTCATCAACGCGTGACGCTAGGTACGTGGCGAGGAGCCTGCGCCCTCCCTCCGACTGACCAAATGGAAAGTACAGGTTCACCCCAGAGACCCACGAGCTCTTGAGATTGTGCGACCCGGTGTGCCGGCTAACGTCGTGCGCCTTCAAGTAATCCAACACGGGCCAGCGACCTTCGCTACGCAATGGTGGCCACAGCCCGTCTTCCCATCGCGAGGCCGGCAGGATCCATGACCGCGAAACGCCGTTCTGGAAGCCGTGTTCCTGATCGTCGATGTTGCGCTCACGCCAGCGCACCTGCATGTCTTCCATGTCACGGTCGAAGCTCAGCACCGCCCCCTACTGACGCACCTCATCCGCGACTAGACAAGGACTTCTTCGAGCGCTTCCACGATCGCCCTGGCATTCGCCAGGTAGGCACCGACCTCGTTCGCGTCTATCGCTGCCTTGCCACCGCCACGCCTGTCTCCGGTATGGGCGATACGATCGCGCCGCATTGCCAACGAATCGAGCTGACGCTCAGACTCTCCCGGCTTCACGCCGCGCCTGCCGTCCACCTTCTTCCAGATGCCGCTCTTCCCAACGACGGAGAACACCTTGCCAATCGAAGCGGGGTTGGCGCTGGCAACCTGGTCAATGTAGTGCCAGATCAGCGCGTAGTGGCCCCACGCACGGCGCTGGTATCTGCGCTCGATGTCGAGGAGATCGTCGATCGTCAGGCTGATGTCGAGCAGTCGCTTGGGTGGCTCCTGCGCCTTGCAGGCATCGGGGACGTAGCCCTTCGCCTTCTCGGCCACATATGACTCGACTGCCGCGGCGATCGCCACCACCGCTTGCCTCAGGAGTGGCCGCAGTTCTCCTTCCTCGAAATGCTTGGCCAGACAGCGTGAGTTCGGCTTGAAGACAATCAGGACCTGATCGTTCTCGGCAATATCGAGGAGCTTGCTGTCTCGTTTGGAGGCTCGGACTACGTTGCTGATCGCCTCACGACGCTCCCGGCGCATGTGACGCTTGCGTTCGTTCTTCAGCGTCTCGCAGAGAAGAATGAGGCGCTCTGCATCGGCGATGTTCTGCTCGAACACGGCCAGCGGCTGCGCTTTCGCGGGCCTGCCTCTACGCGGATGTGTCGTCGTGCTAGCCGTTTGGACCACCCCCAGTTACGTCTGCGTCAACGGTGAAGCCGTCAGACCGTGGCGGGAGCGCGGCAGCTTCGGCCGCGTGATCACCCTTGAGGCGCCCCGCGATCAACGCGACGAATTCAAGGAAGCTTGCCCGCGTCTCAGGGTCATCAAGCACCATGAGCGGAACCACCGGCTCGCCCTGTATGACGCTCGAGGGGAGATCGAATGGTCCGATCGCGTTCAGCTGCTCCAGAACCAGCGCTCTGCTCTCTTCGCTGGCGAACTCGCTGGTCTCGGCGAGATAGGAGAACAAGATCACGAGCCCGTTGTCCGACGTCACCTTGAAGAGGCGAAGCCAATCCTGCCCGCTCGGGCACATCACGGTGAACAGAGCCGTCTTCGTCCAGTTCCCCCAGGCGATCCGCAGGCCGTGGCCGATCGCCCATTCGACCAGCCTCCGCGTCGGCGCCTCAGCAGCTGGACAGCGCGCGCAGAGCTCGGCGTAGAACTCCTGTTCTGTCCACTGGCGGGCCTCCCCGAAAGGCAGTTCGCGGCCGAGCAGAGGGCTGAGCGCCTGGACGAGAGCCTTGATGCACGAGGTAGCCCACGCATTTCGCTCAGGCCAGCTGTCCTTGTTCGATAGATCGAGGGGGCGAGTCAGCTCGATATTGCGGCCGGGCGATCCCTGCTTTGCGACCCAAGAGACCGGCATGCCGACTCCGGACTCGATCTCGTCAGCGTGTCGGCGCAGCATGTTGAAGGCGGTCGCACTCGAATTGCTGTACATATGCGCTTGCACCGTTAGGTCGCGCCGGCTCGCGCGCGCGATCACGTAGATGCTTGCCCATCGAAGGCCGGTGACCACGGGCCAGTAGTAGGGGCTGTTCGTTGCGAGCAGCTCATAGCCCTCGCTCGAATCGCTCAGATGCTGTGCGTATGCCTCGCGGAACTGGACATAGAGCGGCTCGGCCTCGGCCCACGAGAGGCTCGGCCCTCCCTGAAGCTCGTCCGGCTCCACGTCTGCAGCAGCCGGCTCCATCGCGGCAGCGGAGGGCCAGAGACCGAGGATTCGCTGGGTGAGCCTCGCCCCCCGCTCTCTGATTGCCTCAGGAGTCCACTCCGGCACCTCGGCAAACCACTTGTTGAGGCCCAGGTTGCTCTTCGCGAACTCGTCACGCTTCCACGCATAGGGCCTGTTGGACAGGGGCGTGTTGTAGCCGGTCAGCGTCAGATTGCCGATGGTGTGCAGAAGGCTCTGCTGGGCCACCTGCCATTCGTCGCCGAGCATCTCCCGCCACGCGAGGCCGTTCTTGTCTGTGCCGATGGTCTGCGGCATGACGTGCTCGATCGAGATCGTGCTGTCGTCCAGGAGCATCTCGACGTCGACCTTCTCCTTGTGCGCGTCGGGGTCCTCGAGGGCGAGCAGCAACACTCGCGTGAGCTTGAGGAAGCGCTTGTACACCGGGTAATCGGGCAGCGCCTTGGCAAACGCCTCATCAGTGGGCCACCCCTTCGCTGCGAGACTGCAGATGAGGCCTTCGCGCACGTTCTCGTCCTCGAGCTTGGCGATGATCCCCGGCATGGCGCGGGCGTAGTCGGTGGTGGACCAGCCGCAGATCGACCGCCTGATGTGGTAGGCCTGGATCGCTCTCACCGATTCGGCGGCGTCGGCTGCCGAGAGCTCCCCCTGGTGGAAACGCCAGAGGAGACTCAGGACGAGTGGGTAAGTCGCCGTCACGTCGAGGCGGCGCAGTCGTGAGAGCTCGCGCGTCAGATCAGATGAGGGAGCCGTGCGCGGCCGGTGGATCCATGCGAAGCAGCGGAGATACTCGGCAAGCAGTGCGGTCAGAGCCGCTGGAGATTGCGACCGAACATCCGGATCCCTCTGAAAGGCCAGGTAGGCGTTCTCCGGCCGGACATACGTGCCGCCGCGCATGAGAAAGGCGCGGTAGAAGTCCTCAGGTGGGATGGCATCGCCCTCTGAGCTCGCTTCGAACAGCTGCTCGAACGGCCGCCAGTGCTCATCGTCGAACTCGTCCTGCTCGTCGAGAGCGACGCTCATGAACATGTGGTTACGAATCAGGTCGCCTTGCTTCAGCGGAACGCCGCGCGCGTTCAGAGTCTCGAAGATCGCCCATGGGTTCTGATCGGCGTCGAGTGTGATGGAGACGAAGGCGAGCTGCTGCGTAACCGCTGTGAACAGCTCGCTTAGGTACTTCGCATCGTCGCCCGTGTCGGAGGCCGCGATCTGAGTTCGAAAGAAGCGGTATGCCTCGGTTATGCCGCTGCCATCCGCGTCGGTAGGCGTGCCGTTGACCAGAGCAAAGAACGAGTCACGGTCAAGGAGCCTGGGGAAGACCTTGAACTTCATGTCCCCCTTGGCGAACTCGTGAACCAGGTACTGCTTCTGTATCTGCTCCGCCAAGGTGCCGGTGTCGGCGCCCTTGGCCTCATCGCGGATGGCCGCGAGAAGCGCCACCAGCGTGATCATGCGCTGCTGACCGTCGATGACGACGTACTGAGGGATGGTGCCGGGCTCGATCTTGTGCGGCGCCGTGACGATGGAGCCCATGAAATGGGCCGTTGCGCCGTTCTCCCTGAGAGCCTCGATGTCGTCCCACAGGCGCTCCCAGTTCTGCTTCTTCCACACGTACTTCCGCTGGAAGACAGGGATGACAAACTGGTTGCCGGTGAAGAGCAGTTCGTAGAGCTTGCGCGGGTTGGCCTCCATGTGGCTCCTCCCGACCCCCGGGGTGCTGCTGACGTCTCCTGGGCATTCTATCGGTCGCGCACTCGCGAGAGGAGAACCCGTTCAATTGGCGATTGACCTCCGCCTTCCGGACGCGTACGTCAACGAGGCTCCTTCGGGCGTCGAGAGGACGCAGTCGAACCCGGGTCGTCGTGGATTGGCAAACAGTCTGCAAACACGGCGGCTGGGCGTTGCCGTGGAAGCCACCCACTCGAGGCCAGGTCGCTGCCCTCTTGCGGGCGTGGGAAGAACGTCTTCGAACGCGAGGTCCTGGCAGGTCGGCAAACTGCCGGCAAACACGAACGCCACTGCTGCTCGCTGCCATTCCACAGAAAGGTCGTAAGCGAGCGGTCACTCAGACTGGCGGTGCGCTGGAAGGGCAGCCCTCGATGCATGGCTGGTTCGGCCTGTTGGCGACGCGGCACCCCTCCTGGCAGACGTGGCAGGGCGGGGTCGCTCTATGTGCCAAGGAAGTCACGTCTCGCTGCGGCGGGCCGTTTGCGTTGTCGCCCGCTGCGGGCTTCTGACCACTTCGGGGGCGGTCTGCTTTGCGCTCCCTGAGCCGGGCCGGCGGACCCCGCC
>Ga0209744_1000749_pt1 | contig 11291 bp, 8 predicted proteins | sample BarGraNGADG00311_2_FD_184494 | JGI IMG/M metagenome (GOLD analysis project Ga0209744, IMG submission 184494) | Arctic peat soil microbial communities from Barrow, Alaska - Barrow Graham LP Ref core NGADG0004-311 (SPAdes) (version 2) | ecosystem: Environmental > Terrestrial > Soil > Wetlands >... | reverse complement strand
GACCGACCAACCTCTCGCTGGGGCACCCACCGGCATGAATATCCCGAATAAGCAGTGCGGTGAAAACCAAACTGACAGGAGATCATCGTGTAGTTTAGCCACCTCTAAACTCATGGTGGACCATTGCACGTGGCTGGGCATTTATGCACTTGAATAGTTTTGCGTTCAACAGCGCAGTCTACTCTTCCGGGCCAAGTCCGCTTACGTCAAGACCGTTGCATCGCTTTGATGGGTTTTAGGAAATTGGCGGCTCAGCCGTCCTTGAGATGACTCCCTCAGTTTCTGGCCAGGCGGTTGGCCAGAAAGTCCCTGAATGACGGCGTTTCCAAGAGCTTTTCTTTCTAACAATTTTCTAACAACTTTCTAACAGCGTGAGCAAAACTGAGCGAATCTGGCAACTACTGGCAACAACAGGTGACCAAGCAAATAACTCAAAGAAATGGCTTCGTTATGCCGCTTTAGCCCTGTCTTCCGCTATACTATTCACCCGTGGGCCGTTAGCTCAGTTGGTAGAGCGCCGGACTTTTAATCCGGGTGTCATAGGTTCGATCCCTATACGGCCCACCACTCATAAACCGCAGTATCAAGCCTTCTAAGCAATCTAAGCACTTCTGAGATACGGCGCTGTCTTTGCCGCTGTCCCCTCTATATCCCCTCTGTTGTGTCGCGAGATACGTTTTCCTGCCGTCCTGGAGCGCGTCAGTATCACGTCATGGCAAGTGATAATCAGGTGAAAGTTTACCGTTCTCTTTGGAGAGGAACTGTTCCCTCACTCCTGCTCCGACCCTCACCGAGGTATAATCGACGCGTCGGCAACTGGAAATGGGAAATCGGCTTCGAAAAGTGTGCCTGATTTCTTGGCAACTGCAACTGGGGACCAATGAAGTCAAAGACTACTACCTTCGCAGCACTTCTACTGGTCACGGCCTTTCTGCTCATACAGGCAATAGCCCCTCATGCGGTCCTGCGCCGCACCACCTGGACCAACCCCGAAGCAGGCCTGTTGGGTGCGTTCCCGATTAACAACCCAGCTCCAACTATGACCTCAATCAGCCCGACCAGCTCCCCATCTGGAAATCAGCTTATTCCGTTGTTTCTCTCAGATGGCACAGCCGCAATCAAGGATGCCGTTCACGATATCCCCGCGACTCTCACGGGAACACCCACGACCGCCTCTCTTATGGGTGTCACGGCTCCCGTGATCAGCCCCTCGGCATACACTTCTCAGTCATTCCCTACAGCCTCACTCGGACTCACTCCTGGTATGCCTATTTCGATGGTCTTCGCGGTGAACACGGCTTGGTCGGGGGACGATGGCCAAACTCACATGCTGATTGAAAACTATGCTGATGCTGACAATTACTTTCTATTGGAAAAGCACTCTTGGAATACCTTGTTCCTGCGTGTGGGGTCGGCGGGCGGAGCGTACAAGCAGAAGACAATGGACGTCGATGCCACAAACTGGGCAGCGGAGACTGACCATGTCATCGTCGTGACCATCTCTGCAGATAACACACAAAGACTCTGGCTGGACGGTTGCGAAGCGTATCAAGAAAGTGGCGATGACCACGGCGTCCGCGAAACCGCTCTTGCTGCCAATACCTATTTTGGCTGTGACGCCCAGTGGGATGGCTACAACCTTCTTGACGGTTCTGGTCTATTTGCAATATATGAAGGGATTCTTACCGATGCTGAGATAGATACAATAAATGCAGGGCTCGGTGCTATCTTGACAGCCTCTTGGAGTGATACTGGCTTCCCAGCATCACTGGACTTTATGGGCCTTGTTCCCGATGGAGCTGGAAACATTTATGTGGCAGGCATGGATGGCCCCTCGACCGTCTGGGTTTACGACGGGGCAACCTGGACTGATACGGGCGGCCCGGTATTCACCAAAGACCCTCTCTATGCAGACCCTGCAAATGTGGCCGTTGTAGACCCTCTTGTTTTTGATTCAACCGGTATTCTCTATGCCGCCGTGAAGTACTGTGGGGTCTATTCGTTCGATGGGACAACCTGGGTGAAGCTCACCGGCAGTCCCGCTGACCCCTACGCATTGTTGTATGAACCTACACAGAACGTCCTGTGGGTGGGCATGACCAACACAGGAGTCTGGAAGTACGACATTGAGGCTGGTACCTGGACAGACACAGAATTAAAAGAAAACGGCAATTACCTTTTGTCTGCACTTGCCCTGGCATGGGACGATGCCCACGACTTGCTTTATGTTGCCACAAACTGGGATGGGGTCTGGGTTTACGACGGGGCAACCTGGACTGACACCGGCGGGATTATTACGACCCGACCCTGGACCTACGATGGCCCCTTGGCTGCTGACGTCGAAGCTCTGGTATATAACGCAGACGATGACCTGCTTTATTTAGCGACAGATACTTTTGGGATTCTAAAGTACGACGGGGCAACCTGGACAAGCGCGGAGAGATATGTTTCAGAGCATTGGTGGGAGCAAATCTTTAACATCATCTACGACTCCACTAATGGTTTCCTTTACACGGGCACGGCTCACTCGGGCCTGTGGAGGTGTTCCCCGCCTGCTGCTGATTGGGCAAGGATCCAAGGAGTCGACGCCTTTACCGTGGGCGGCTGGGAAAACTACATGGACGACCCCGCTTTTAATACGTTTGGCATCGTTCGTATGTGTTTTGACGGCACAACTCTATATGTTGCAACGTGGGGAAACGGAATCTGGAAAACGGATGTTTCCACATTCCTCTTAAGCGCGATGCCCGACTGGACGACTCTCCCGAACCTTGTATCTCCCCAAATCCTGACATCGATCAGCCCGACAAGCGTCACGGCTGGCAGCCCTGACCTGCCCGTTACCCTGGTGGGCAGCGACTTCGAGCTGGGCCCCACCCTGACGTCCTGTCTCTCGGCCGACTCGAGCCTCCTCGCCGGCAGGGTCACCCGTCGCTACAACGCCCTTCTTTCCCACTACGAGATCGAGGGAGACAAGATACAGGCCGGCGAGCCTCACGAGAACGGCGATATCGAGCAGGCCCACTTCCGCCTGAAGGAGGCCGTGGACCAGGCGCTGATGCTGAGGGAAAGCCGGGACTTCTCCTCCGTCGAGGAGTACAAGGCGTTCCTCAAGGCGATAATCGCTCAGCGGAACGCGGGGAGGCGCGCGAGGCAATCGTGGGGAAGAGGTCCTCCCGGTAGCTGCTTGATACTGCGGAAAGCAGGTGGTGGGCCCAGCTGGACTCGAACCAGCGACACGCGGATTATGAGTTGTTTCAGGTAATGTTTTGCTTGGTTCGCCTAAGTGCTGCTTGGTTTAGCTCAGTTGGCTTTTTAAAGCCTTTTCTTTGAGGTACCTTTTGCTGCCGGTTCCTGTCAGCTTCTCTCCATTGGGCTCAAGCTGTTAGATATTTGTTAGACAGACAGAGTTTGTCCCTCACAGAGTTATCGAGGTTATATGGAGTTGACCCACTTTCGTTGACACCCTGGAATGAGACACAAGTGGAGTGTCCACTTTTCGTTGACACCAAGATATGGTTTCTTAGACTGCCTGACGCTCATATTCAACAGGGCTCTTGTAGCCGAGAGATGAATGCATCCTTCGCCTGTTGTAGTAGAGCTCGATGTATTTGAAGATCGCCTGTTGCGCAACAAGGCGATCTTCAAATACGGCGCCCTTGACCAGCTCCCTCTTAAGCGTCCTGAAGAACGATTCGGAAACGGCGTTATCATACGGATTTCCTTTTCGAGACATCGAGTGGGTGAAGCCGGAATCAGAAAGAGCTCGGTGACTCAATCGCGCCAAGCGGCAACTTCTTCGCTTGTTTCTCATTATCAGTATTGGATTCCCCGCTTGGTCCTTGACCTGCCGCCACCGTTGCCATGGGCACTCTCCGGCAGACACATCCAGTCCATTGTCGGAGGAGAGTGCTTCGAACTAGATTCTATCAAATCATCCTTCGTAGGAAGATGATATCTGTTTATCTTACCTATCTAATCCGGATTGAAAGCGTTCTGCATCTTCGTCATGACTTCGTGCCTCGTGTTCGTAAGATTCTGCGAGGCTTCGCATTATCGCTGCGGTTCTAGGCCATCTGTTCGAATATTGCTCAGCTTGACCCTTGTATTTCTCCGCAAGCGTTCTCTCTTGATCTCCCCCATCTCCAAGACCGCGTGAGGTTACGCCTCTTCGGTTGCGAATCTCGATGCAAAACCCTTGCTCAATCTTGTCACTCTGCAGTCTCTCAAGAAGATCTCTCACTACTTCGCACGGATAGCTACCGTCGGGATCAGTAGGCGACCAAGCCAGTACATGCCCTATGTAAGTCTTACCAACTTCGAGACGGTCAGCTTCAGAAAGCAAATTCAAAGCTTCGTCAATCCAGCCGTTGAGCTTGACTGTGTCCACGAGGTTATCCTGGATTATCCCGGGTATAGTGCGCCATGTCATGAGAAGTTGAAAGGCGTTTTCTGCAATCCGTTGAGTGCTGTCTGTCGAAGTGACATCCTCCTCATCATGGTGCTTCGGACGGTATGCTGAGGACACGACATCGACAAAGAACTGTGGACTTCCCGCCATGAAACCATGGAGTGTGACGGGACTACCATCGAATCTTAGGACGTGCATGTAAGCCCATTCGAGTTTTGCCATACGCTCGATATCAAAGTCTTCTAGTCCTTGGAGATACTTGAATGCAGCGAGGATGTCATGCCGAATGAGCTGTGAAACACCTTCGGCGCCAAGATCTTCCTCACTGAAGAAAGCCTCCAAAATCTCAGCAAATAACTGTCCCTGTTTTGGATCGCTCTGTTTCCGCGTATAAATGCTGATCAGTTGGAGAGCTGAGGCAGGCCGCCCCGCCCCAAGAAGCCTTCTCGACGCATATGGGGCATGTTCAACGTGCTGTCCAAGCCCATAAGGAGTGAATCCTCGCCAGAATTCTTTGGCCGTCTCTTGACCAAGTTGATCAGCCTTTTCCCAGGCTTTTGGGAAATCGCTAGTCGCGACGAGGAGTTTTGCTTTTGTTACCTGAACAACTCTCTCGGACACCAGTAAGGGGTCCAGCCATTCCCACCCCCCCAATCTGAAGCGCCTCACAGAGTATCCCATTGCAATGTTGGAGTTAACCTCTTCGCTTGATTTAAGAAGCTCGAGGACAGTATCCTCACCCTCTGTGACTGCCAGATTAGCAAGTGTCCACCCAACTACGAAGGACATCTGGACTTTCTTCCCAAAACTCAAAACGCCATCTAATCCAGCATGATGGAGTATTTCATCAATTGCCTGGTCACGGACTTTCTGCAGGGATTCCTCATATCTCGATTGACTCTCATCGATTCGACTCTTACCTGGAATCTTAGGAAACTGATCATCGAATAGCCAAGCCCACCGACCGCAAGGGTCATCAGGTACGAGTCCGTCGGAAATCGTTGCGAGTGGCTCGAGATCACTTTCTGACATCGACCACTCCGCCCCAGCGTACTCTTCATGCAGTGCAATAATCTCCCGCAACGCTTCCCACAATTCATATCTTGCTTCTTCGTTGGGGGTACCCTTTGCCAAGTAGTCAGAGAAGCCAGCAACTACCCTCTTCTTGGGGGTGGGAGCTAGACACGGATAGGCTTTAATAATCTCAATCCATCGCGAGTGGTTTTGCCCGGCATCAGCCAGAAGTCGCTCAACAAGAGCCTCGATGAATAGCCAGTATTCCTTCCAAGTCGGCCGCTGCTCTTCTGTTTTCCAATCTCTATACTCTGGTTCGGCCGTTGGCATTATGATGTCGCCTTGAGGCTCAGGCAACAGGTCCAACATGAGTCGTCGAGAGATCTCCTCATGTCGGCTTCGGAGCCCATCAATAGCAGAGAGACGTCCTGTCACATCCACTGATGTTTGCGGCAATAATGGAGAGAATATGGTGCTGAGACTTTGATATGGCCTGTTGGACAATCGACCTCCAGGGTCAATTTCTTCAAGACGAGCCAGTAGATCAACAACTTGTCCAAAATAGCGCTTAGACCACGCCAACTTCTCGAGTGACCAAAGCAGGGAACTATGTGGGGATGATACTGAAAACATGTCGGTGTCTTGGTCAGTAAACATCCCGCGGAGTACGGGTTCCTCCGAGGCGACACCGGTTCGAATCGCATCGAGGTATATGTCTGGTGCTGCCTCACAGAGGATTGTAAGTACGTCTTGAAGAGAAGCCCAACAAAGACCAGAACGATCGTCATTTGCCGTTTTCAACAAGTCATACACAACTGCCAGCGCACAGTCGGACAATAGCTCTCCTCTTGGAAGTCTCACCGCCTCACCTGTCGCTCCCATAAGCGCTAGTGAGACTGCCAAGCCGAGTCTCAGATGATTCGAGTACTTTCTTACGTGCCCTTTGACAGCGGCAAGCATCTGTTCTTCTCTAGGGAGCTCAAGCGACGGGTCTTTCTCCTCGAGTACTTCAACAGCCGCTTCTCTGAATGATGTGATGTCATTGTCTTCAAGTTCCCCTCGAAGCAGTAGCCAAGCATCGTAATCAGAAACTAGACTCCAAGTTGAGCCAACTCGGCAAACAAAGGGATCCTCGACCTTGGAGAATCCTACCAGATCTTCTCGCAATGCTTCATAGTCTAATCCGCCAATTTTGGCCAGTATCTTAGTGTCACCATCATTTGCATCATCCCAGCGTCCAGCAAGAAGGCAGCGCCGTACCGTTCTCGGGATTGGGGACATTGCCCACTGAGGTTTCTGCAACTCGGCTTTTATTGCTAACCTCCGACGCAAGGCAAGCAGACTTCTTCTCGCCACGCAACCAAGTTCTTCCGCCGTCTTCTCTTCCACATCAGCCTGCTGCAGTTCTTTGGCCACTTCCTCTTGGTCGAGCTTGGGCAGTTCAATATCTGCCTCACCCGCTCCTAGTACTGGAACAATGACATAGTGGTTGGAGGCACTGTGCACTTCATCTCCCAAAGATAAGCCTTGCGGGATCAACATGAGTGAAGTGCGATGCTCACATAACATGCGCCAAGCCTTAATGTCGTCAACAATCGCAAGCTTTGTTTCCCATTCTTGCCTATTGGAGATTACTTCCCGGCAACTTGCCACTATGAATGCTATGACTTCGTCGCTACTTGGGCCCTTGATGGTTGTTATCCCCCGGGAGGAGGACAAGCACTTTTGTAACTGTTCGAGTGCTTTTGATCGCCCGGCTAAGATCAAGGATTCAAGACAAGGTGGCGATGTTGCTCGTGACCAACTGTTCCACCAAGATTCTGCGGCCCGAATGCCGTAGGGTTCGAAACCAAGTTCTTGTGAAATCCACGCCTGGCTTACAGGGGCCGAGTCCAACCACTCGTCAATATCGTGAACATCATAAGCGCGAACATCCCTCCAAATATTGTCCCTTTTGTGTTTTTTAGCCCACTCTGCCTTCTTCTCCCATTTTTGGAGACTCAGAGAGACGTATGTACAGTCGTGAGGATTGGGTACTGCAGGTGGTACGCTGCGCTTCTTGTAATCTTGATCCGCTTTCCTGGGCACCCTCTTGCTAGTTGACAATTCCCACAAGGATTCTCCCTCAGGAATGAACGCAGTCTCCGATGTCGAAATAACTCTTCCATCCCATCCTCCATACAGCAAATTCTTGCCGGCTGGGAATTCCAATTGCGCTGGTTTGCCGCTTGTTTCAAGGATCAGTTTCCTCACCAAACGAGGCAGTTCGGGACCAGACTCATATGCATCGGCCCAGTCCAAGAGTTCCTTGGCTTCTACGCCCCCATATCTCACAAGAGCCCCCCCCCTCGGACGCAGTGCCGCCACTAATCGATAATACTCCTGCCAATTCACTATACAGTTTTACACTGACAAGCTCCTCTCATCGATCCCCAAGTTATGAGCAATAGCGATCTAGGGGAATGCCGGTGTCCCAGATTTCAATTTCGCGCGGACGCTATAATGACTCCGGCACTATTCAAGGGGGTTAGTTATGTCACTTACACAGGTGTCGGGGCACCGAAAGGTCGTGCGGCGACAACGAGAACTCGAGAGCCAGATCAAGAGCTCTGCGGAGAAAGTCGGCAATAAGAAGATCGATATAGCAACAGGTGGTGTCGTGGATGGCGTCGATGTATACCTGATGAAGGAAACGGGGGTCTGGGCATCGCTCAATCCGGAGGACAATGAATCCTTCTGGAACCTGTTCGGAACTGAAAAGGTAACTCGAAGCCGGCTTCACATCGGCGTTCAGGTAAACCCATATCACGGTTACGGGATAAATCGGGGACTATCTGGGGCATTCGCATTGGATGAGGCAGGAAATCCGTTCCTAGTACACCGTGGCCATTTGTACAAAATGAAAACGAACACAGTATTGAATGCCTACAGCGGCGATGCCGATTTCATGCTGGAGCCCGATGGGAAGGTGGCCCGGGTTCTAGTAGTGGGGCAGGTAGGGAGTCCAGAGTTCGTACGTCAGTTGGCCAGTTTCGTCCGCGAAATGGAGAGGATCAAGACATTCCGCGGTCGGCAGGACGAGATGCCAAACCTGACCGAGAACACAGGAGCATATTCTTCAGAGGGTAGTCCTGGCGATGGGACTTATCTGCGGTCGAGTCTCGAGGTCTCTTACAAACGAATACACTGCCTGATAGTCGACGAACTCGAGCGGCAAATGGCCGCTTATGGTCAGACTGAGAACGATCAAAGGGACCTAGTGGTCATGCAGCGGGGAAAACAGAAGCCGTTACTGTTCGAGACGAAAAGCGGTTGCTCGACTTCTGAGGTTTACCAGGCAATTGGTCAACTATGCTATTACGGTCATAGGATGCCAAGAAAACCACGAAAGAGTATCGCGGTTTTTCCAACCGAACTCGCAAAGGTCCATGAAGAGGTGCTCAAAGACCTCGGCTTTGAAGTTCTCAAATACCAGAACAAGGATGGGGATATCACTTTCCTGAACCTCGTTGAGGTCCTCTCGTGACCGGAGCAGAATTCTCATACAACTTGTGTGCTAATTACCCGAGTTGATTCCAAAACGGAGTATGACAACTACATACTGCTCTTGATACCCAGGTCGGCAAGTATTTCCCTTTGTTGCCAACCCGGATGTTTGACTCAATATCAACCGAAGAATGGCGCCGGATTCATTCCGAGGATTTGCTTAGGCAATTCCTTGATCTGTAATGAAAGTCGCGAAGTTCTTCCCCAGGCTAGTGGTTCTAGAAGTCAATGTGCCTGGTCCCGTCATCATCGTTTGCAGTGAAAAGTTCCCGATTAGACCCATATTCGTGGCGAGTTCTTTTGTTATCTGCATATACATATCTTGCTTGCCCTTGAGCTCCGGAAACGCTTCAACCAATCGGTGCTCAATAGCGCACCCGATCGGAGAATCAGTAAAACTCACTCCGTGCGTTGTCCCCCACGCAATAGGATCGTTGAAGAACATTAGTATCCTGATGTGCCATTCCGTCATGGCGTCAACGAAGTTCAAGTACATTTGCTGAAGATTCTCATCTGGAGAGTTCGGGAGCGCCGCGTTGAGGACCGCGTTCTTGAGAGCTTCCAGTTTCTCGGTTTGGTGATTGCGGAGAGCGATTGTTGATGCCTGCAGTGCAGTCGTAATGAACACGCTGTTCTCGGATAGCTCTATTTGATTATCATGTTCATGATCTCCACGCCCGAGCCTCCAACAAAAGGTATGCCCGCTACGATTACTTGAGCGGCCTCTAGCGCGCGATCACCAATACTGGGTGTGGGAAATTCCTTGGCTTCTATCCTTTTCTTCTTCATGCGCTACAAACCTAGTACTCGAATACTCTTGAAAGTAATATCCCTCGCTTGATGCAAGATCGTCACTCATCCAATTGGAATCTTCTGCGCAGGTCATTGTACGTATTGAATCCAATAACTTTGTCATGCTGCAGGCGCCCAACAACAACGCTTGCGGCAACTCCTTGACCTGCAGCAAAGGATTCAATTCTTGGTCTTGACAACCCAACACCTCTTGCCAATGTCAAGTACTCTCCTTCGGGTACAAGGAAGTTGGCGGCGAATTCATTTGCTTCGTCTTCCAGGGGTTCAGAGACACTTCTTGTTTCTTCAATGAATATCTTCTTCTTTGGATGCAGAAGGATGTGCGCAGATTCATGAAAGAAAGTAAACCAAAAATGATCATCCCAGCGATATCGTAGACTAAGCATAATCAAAGCTTTCTGGCTGCTAAGCCAACGAGTCGCACCACTCAGTCGAGTTTTCGGCAGTTCCCTTGCAAATACCAGCGCAACTCCAGCATTACGGCAGAGTTCTTTCATCTTTGGTTCAAAACTCTGTGGATCCTCGCGCGTCAAGGCTCGAATTGTGGAAAGGTTGCGGCGGAATACTTGAACATCATATGGATCCGTCTCAATGCTCTCAGCCTCGAGTTCGCCGATTCGCAGCCACGCCGCAATTGATTCTGTAGAACTCTCGTACGCAGCCGCTCTTCGATATAGGACAGCCACTCTGCTGCTCTGTCGCTCAAATGCTTCCGTGCTAGAAACACCAAGAAATTGAAGAAGGTTTTTGAGTGTCTCAATGTAATCCGAAGAACTCTCTATGTAACCTCTTTTTGCAAGCTCTGCTACGGGAAACCGCTTCAGCCATTCTTGGCCCTGTGAGAGTCTTTCACGTTCTTGTTGCCTAGCTTGAAACAAACGGTACTGGGATTCGAGATTGTTCCATATGTTGGCCGATACTCCCAATGCACGTTCCAGTTGGATTGCCGTATCAGCTGTTACTGGGGCTTTCCCGTTGATGATTTGGCTCAGATGCTTTGTAGATATCTGACATCGTTCGGCGAGTTCGGCCTTCTTAATTCCTCGAGCCGCGAGCGTTTCCTCAAGGATTTCTCCAGGGTGTATCGCGTAGTCGGGCTCAAATCTATTTTCGCAGCTTGCCCTCATCAGTGATAATCCTCCACTGCCAATACAACTACGGTGTCTATCTTCACCAAATCTAGCCCCCCATCTTCCTTCTTCGGAAGTTCGCCCGCAGAGCAAAGGGGCTCGAAAACCAATCGGAATGGGTTCTTCAGATCAACCGCAAACATGCCTTTCTTCTTTCCTGTCAACTCATGTCGTCTTTCCGGCTTAGTCACTGGAACCTCAGCCAGACATGTTGCCGCTCTTAGAACAAACATGCGGCGTGCTATCACCCGGCTTTGATCGTCGCCATATTCCTTCCGCAGCAGCACTTCCGAATTGAAGGTTTTTTCCATCCTGTTCGTTCGGAATAGTATGTTCATGAATAGTTATTTTACTTTACCTAATTGGTAATGTAAATA
>Ga0209744_1000747_pt1 | contig 11333 bp, 12 predicted proteins | sample BarGraNGADG00311_2_FD_184494 | JGI IMG/M metagenome (GOLD analysis project Ga0209744, IMG submission 184494) | Arctic peat soil microbial communities from Barrow, Alaska - Barrow Graham LP Ref core NGADG0004-311 (SPAdes) (version 2) | ecosystem: Environmental > Terrestrial > Soil > Wetlands >... | reverse complement strand
GAGTGTTCGTGGTCGGCGGCGGGCTGTTCTGGATAGCCGCGTCTTTCATGGGCGACTACGGCTACCATCGCGTCAGCGCGCTCGTGTCCGCGCGCAACGCGCTGCTGCCGCTCGCGCTCAGCGTCATCGTGCTCGCGATCGGATGGTTCTTCGAGTACCTCGCGTCGGGCATCCTGGCGGTCACCACGATCGGGATCGTCGCCTGGGGCGTCGTCACCGGCTGGGAGATCGGCGTGTGGGTGCTCATCGGCATCACGCTCATGCTGCCGATCGTCGTCGCCGGCGCGCTGTTCTTCCTCGCCGCGCGCATGGACACGATCTGCGCCGTGCAGCCCGCTCGGGCGGCAGCCTGAGGTAGCGCACACACACGAAGCGTCGGAAGGGGTCGCGCCCAGCGGCCCCTTCGTCGTGTCCGGGCCGCCGTCGCGGGCGCGCGGTGGCGCCGGGCTCCGGCGCTACTTCGGCGGTGTGCCGGGGCGCAGCGAGCCCACCTCGATGAAGATGCGCGTCACCTCGGGGTAGCGGCTCGTGATGGCGGGCTCGATGCGGTCGATCGCCCGACGGATCTCCTCGGCCGAGATGCCTTGGCGGAACTCGACCTCCATGTTGAGCAGGAGGTCGGCGGGGCCGTTGTACGTCGACAGGATGGGGCCGACGAGCTCGACGTCGGGGTCCGCCTCGACGATGGACGTGATGTCGGCCACGAGCGGCTCCTCGGCACCCTCGCCGATCAGCAGGTCCTTGCTCTCGTACGCCAGCCACAGCGCCACGCCCGCGAGCAGCAGGCCGATCAGGACCGACGCGACGGCGTCGAGGTACGGGTCGCCCAGCACGTGCCCCAGCAGGATGCCGAGGAACGCGACTGACAGCCCGATCAGCGCGGCGGCGTCCTCGAACACCACCGTGAACAGGCTCGGGTCCTTGCCGTGCCGGATCGCGTGGAAGGTCGACGCGGCGCCCTTCGATTTGCGGAACTCGCGGAAGGCGACGAAGAAGCTGGCGCCCTCGATGGCGGCCGACAGTGCGAGCACGACGTACGCGAGCGTCGGGTCCCCGACGGCCGAGGGGTGCAGGATGTGGATGATGCCCTCGTAGATCGACATGCCGCCGCCGATGCCGAAGATCGAGATCGCGACGATGAGGCTCCAGAAGTAGAGCTCGCGGCCGTGGCCGAACGGGTGCGTGTCGTCCGCGGGCTGCTCGGCCGCGTGCATGCCGAAGAAGAGCAGGCCGCCGTTGCCCATGTCGACGAGCGAGTGGATGCCCTCGGAAAGCATGGCCGAGCTGCCGGTGAATGCGGCAGCGACGAACTTCACCACGGCGATGGCGAAGTTGCCGGCGATGGCGGCGAAGACCGCTTTCCTCGATTCTCCCGCCAACCTCGTTTCCCTCCCGTGTGTGCTCGCGCCTGGCCTGAGGCAGCATATCCTGCCCGCCACCGGCGCGGCAATCGCGCCTTGCGACCGTCCGGCGAAAGACCCCGTGATGGGCGGCCGGCCGCCTCAAGAGCGCCGCCTCACAAGCCGATATGAGAGGGTAGAGGTACACTGTCCATTCGGACGCGCGGCGCCCAGGCCGGGCACGTTCAAGGGCATGGCATGGCAACTGGTGATCGCGAGCGAAGCTCGGACCGGTCTGAGTCTCGCACGGCCGAGGATGCTTCGCGCTGGGAGGCGTTGCTCGACGGCTCCACGTACCCGGCGGCGCTGTGGTCGGGCGCCGACATGCAGTTCACCTGGGCGAACCGCCGGTTCCTCGAGATGCTGTGGGAGTCGCAGTCCCGCTTCGACCTTCTCGGCATGCCGATGCGCGGGTTCCTCTCGGACACGGAGTCGGCGATCCACTTCCAGGATGCCGCGTACACCGGCCAGCCGTACACCGAGCCCGAGTACGGCTACCGCGCGCCGTCGGGCGCGGACACGTACTGGCAGCTGACGTTCCTGCCCGTGCGGGCGCGCCTCGGCGACCCGTACGACGTCCTCGTGACAGCCGTCGACGTCACGGCCGAGGTGCTCCAGCGGCGGAACACCGAGCGCACGACCGCCGACCTCGCAGCCGCCGAAGGGCTCATCCAGCGAACGATCCTGTCGACGCTTGACGCCGACGAGATCCTGCAGCGCGCACTCATCGAAGCCACCGAGGCGTACGGCGCCGACTGGGGCTGGATCGCGCTGAAGGAGCTCGACTCGTGGGTGTTCCGCAACGTCCACGGCTGGCCCGCCGAGATCATCGGCCGGTCCTTCCGCGTCGACGAGCTCTCCCTGCCGAGCCTCGCCGCCGACGCCCACGAGGTGGTGTTGGCGCCTTCGCGTGACGCCGCCGGCGAGCGCACGGCGCAGCTCATGGAGGGTCACGACATCGGTGCGTTCGTGCTGGTACCGCTGTACGCGAAGGGCGAGGTCCGCGGAGTCATGGGCTTCTGCTGGAACGATGCCGAGCCGCTCGGCGAGCCGCACCGCGAGCTGGGCGAGAAGCTGTCGCTCGCGCTCACGCTGGGGCTCGAGAACGCGCGGACGTACGGGAACGAGCGCTACATCGCGCGCACGCTGCAGTCGGCGTTCTTCACCGTGCCGCGCAGGGTCGACGGCATCGAGTTCGGACACCTCTACCACGCGGCGAACATCGGCGCGCGGGTCGGCGGCGATTTCTACGACATCCTCGAGCCGGCGCCGGGGCAGGTCGCGCTGCTGATCGGCGACATCGCCGGACACGGCATCGGCGTGTCGGCGCTGGCGTCGCTCGTGAAGAGCTCGATGCACATCCACGCGCTCCAGGCGCCGTCGCCGTGCCAGGTCCTGGCCGCCACCAACGAGCTCGTCTCGCGTTCGGTGCTGACGGACGCGTACGTGTCGGCGTTCTTCGGCCTGATGGACACGTCCACGGGCGCATTCGCGTACTGCTCCGCGGGGCACCCGCAGCCCGTCGTCGCGAAGGCGGGCGTGTCCGCCCGTCTGCTGCGCGACCCGCAGATGGTCCTCGGCGTCGAGCAGGGCGTGCCTTACGCGAACCGGGCGGCGTCGCTGGACCTGGGCGACCTGCTGGTGCTCTACACCGACGGCCTGATCGAGGCGCGTGACGCGGAGGGGCGCCGCTACGGCACCGAGCGCCTGCTGCACGCGGTCGAGCACTGCGCCGAGGCGCCGGCGGCCGCGATCCCCGAGTCGCTGTTCCTCGACGCCTTCTCGTTCGCCGAGGGCGAGCTGGCGGACGACATCGCCGTCCTCGCGGTGCGCCGCACCGAGCCGCCCGCCGAGGGCGGGAACCTGCAGGACCGGCTTGCGCTCGAGGTGGGGTAGGGCGGCGGCATAGCGGTTCAACGCTCCCCGGGCGATTCCCGCATTTGCTTGCCGGAGCCTATGCGCCTACTGCGACAGCTGAGGTCCCTTTCGGGGACAACATGTACATGTTGTACGAGCAGGAGGCTGTCAGGTGGCGACTCGCAACTCGGTCAAGAAGGCTCACAGTCAGGTGGCCAGCGACTCCGTAGTCACTGCCGATACGGCGACTTGCTCCAACTGTTGACCATCGACTGTCTCCCCTTGAGTAGGACCAAGACCAGGGAGCTGAAGAAGGGGCTGGAGCATCCAGAGGCACTGGACAGGCTGGTGCGGCGGTTCGAACTAGCCACAGCGATCTCACGAGCCCGGGATGCCGGACTCTATGAGGTGGCCGAACACCAAGCAAGCAACGTCCTCACCGCAAAGTGAGGGCATTCCAGGGGCCGCGGCCTTGAGCGCCGACACCGCCATCGCCACGCGCGCGCTCACGAAGCGCTACCGCGACGTGCTCGCGGTCGACTCGCTCGATCTCGACGTGCGCCGCGGCGAGATCTACGGCTTCCTCGGCAGGAACGGGGCCGGCAAGACGACCACCATCCGCATGTTGCTCGGCCTCATCCGGCCGAGCGGGGGAGACGTCGAGGTGATGGGCGAGCGTGTGCGCCCAGGGACGAGCGACGTGTTCGGGCGCGTCGGCTACCTGGTCGAGGCGGCGACCGCCTACCCGAACCTCACGGTGCGCGAGAACCTCGACATCCAGCGCCGCCTCACACGGGCGCCGCGCGGGGCGGTCGCGGAGGTCATCGAGCTCATGCGGCTCGGCGAGCTCGCGGACCGGCGCGCCGGAGTGCTCTCGCTCGGCAACAAGCAGCGGCTCTCCCTTGCCCGAGCGCTGCTGCACAACCCCGAGCTGCTCGTCCTGGACGAGCCGGCCAACGCGCTGGACCCCGCCGGCATCGTCGAGGTCCGCGGGCTGCTGCGATCGCTCGCGAGCGAGCACGGGGTCACCGTCTTCATGTCGAGCCACATCCTCGCCGAGGTCGCCCACCTCGCCGATCGCATCGGTATCGTGCACGAGGGCCGTCTGCTCGAGGAACTCGACCGCGACCAGCTGCGCGCGCAGGAGCGCCTGTACGTGGAGGTCGGCGTATCGGAGCCCGAGCGCGCGGCGACGCTCCTCACGGATGCCGGCTTCGCGCACGTAGAGCGGGCCGACGGCAGGCTGAGGGTCTTCGACGCCGAGGAGCGCGTGCCGGAGATGGCCCGCGCGCTCGTCGGCGCCGGACTCGACATCACCGAGCTCGCTTCGGTACGCGAGGACCTCGAGGCCCACTTCCTGCGGCTCACGGGAGGTGTCGAGTGATGTTCGCGCAGGTGTTCATCACAGAGTTCCTCAAGCTGCGTCGCAGCAAGGTGACGTGGCTGACGCTCGCCGCGCTCTCACTCGGGCCGCTCGGGATCGCGCTGATGATGTGGATAGTGCGAGAGCCGGGCCGCGCCGCACAGCTCGGCCTGCTCGGCACGAAAGCGAACCTCTCCGGACTCACGGCGACGTGGCCCGCGTACTTCTCGATGCTCACGCTGGTGGTGGGGATAGGCGGGATGCTGCTGCTCTCCTTCATCGTCGCCTACATCTTCGGCCGAGAATACGCCGAGGGGACTGCGAAGAACCTGCTTGCCCTGCCCGCGGGCCGCCACTGGTTCGTGCTCGCGAAGCTCGTCGTGGCGGCGGTGTGGTGGGCGGTGCTCGTCGTGGCCGTCCTTGCCGAGTCGTTCGCGATCGGAGCGGCGCTGGGCTTGCCGGGCTTCTCGGCGACGTTGGCAGTGAGTGCCGTGCACGACGCGCTGCTCGCTGCCGCCGTCGCGTACCTGCTCTCGCCGGTCGTCGCGTGGATCGCGATGGTGGGTCGTGGCTACATGCCACCGCTCGGCTTCGCGCTTGCGATGCTCGCGCTCGGGCAGGTGTTCAGCAAGACCGGCTGGGCGATATGGTTCCCGTGGTCGATCGTCCCGCTGTTCATCGGCGCCGTCGGGCAGCGCGTCACGACACTCGCGCCGGGCAGCCTCGTCGTGGTCGCGCTCACGTTCCTCGCAGGCATCGCGGCCACGATCGCGCAGCTGCGATATGCCGACAACGCGCAGTAGGGGCGCGGGGCTGGCGTCAGCGCCTGGCGAACGTCTGCCGAGCGACTCCGCAGCACCCTGGCGTACGGGCAGCGCGCTGATTGACAAGGAGAGCCACAAAGGTTGACATTATGTGCGTCAAGGTTGACAATGACCCGACTCAGTGTTGACGAAGTTGGGAGCGGTGGTATGGCCCGGGTACGCGTGCGTGGCGAAACGGTTCGACGCTACATCATCGAGCAAGTAGAGAGACATCCGTCAGATCTCACGAAGATCACGGTGGCAAAGTTCGGAATCACACGGCAGGCCGTGAACAAGCACCTGCACAGGCTCCTCGACGAGGAGGCGCTGATCCAGGAAGGCACCACCCGGAGGCGGTCGTACAGGCTGGCACCGCTGGTTCACTGGAACAAGATCTACACCATCGGTGGCGGCCTGGCAGAGGACCAGCCCTGGAGGGAGGACGTCGCTCCGTCTTTGGGACAGATGCCACAGAACACCCTCGGCATATGGCACTACGGTTTCACAGAGATGTTCAACAACGCCTTGGATCACTCAGAGGGCACCCGAATCGGGGTCGACTTCGAGAAGACCGCAGCGAACACGCGGATCTTGATCTACGACGACGGGATAGGGATCTTCAAGAAGATCCAGGCGGCGCTAGGTTTGCTCGACGAGCGACATGCGGTTCTCGAACTTGCGAAGGGCAAGTTCACGACCGACCCCGCCAATCACACCGGGGAGGGCATCTTCTTCACCTCGAGGATGTTCGACGGCTTCGAGATCCTTGCGGGCGGGATCTACTTCTCTCACGAGCACGAGGACAGAGAGGAATGGATACTCGAGAGGGATGGGTTCTCCTCCGGAACCGCTGTCTGGATGAGACTCAGCAATCACACATCGCGGACGACAAAGCGTGTCTTCGACAGGTTCACGGACGACGATGAGTACGGGTTCACGATGACCGTCGTGCCGGTGAAGCTGGCCAAGTACGGCGACGACAACCTCGTGTCACGGTCGCAGGCGAAGAGACTGTTGACGAGAGTCGACCGGTTCAGAACCGTGATGCTCGACTTCAGCGGCGTCGACTCTCTTGGACAGGCGTTCGCCGATGAGGTGTTTCGCGTATTCCCGGCTCGGCATCCAGAAGTGACCCTGGTCGAGGTCCACGCGAACTCGGCCGTGAAGAGGATGATCAGCCGTGCGCGTGGTGCGGGTCGACTCTAGTGTTGCGCTTAACCTGCGGCGCGAAGCGCTGCCAGGTTGAATCGCTCGTTAGCTCCCCGACTTCAGCTCGCGGTCTTGAGCGGCTCCACCGGCCGAGCTGGACGACTGCGTGCGAGGTCGTGCGCCGTCTGCAGGTTGATCCAGTACTCCGGCGTGGTGTTGAACGCCTGCGAGAGAAGCCACGCCGTCTCGGGCGTCACGCCACGCTTGCCCCGCACGAGCTCGTTGATACGCTGAACCGGTACGCCGAGGTGAGCCGCGAGTGCCACCTGGGAGATGCCCAGCGGGGCGAGGAACTCCTGGCTCAGAATGACGCCGGGGTGCGTGGGGATGCGATTCTCAGGAATCACAGCGAGTCTCCTCTCTAGTGGTAGTCCACAAGTCGTATGAGCTGCGGCGCGCGGGCGGGGCGTCCCCTACTGGGAGTCTACCTTTCGAGACGACCTGTCCGCGCGATCTGCTTGTTGGACAAGTCCAGGCGCAGAGTCGTCCTACGAAGGCCAAGAGATTACGACTCGGGACTCCGCAGCGACGAGCTGAGTGAGGAGATTGAGGAAAGCCACGGCGCCAACCGGATTCTCGTCTCCCATGTCTGCGTAGGCGGCGGCAATCTCGGAGCCTGACAGACTCAGAGCGCCACCATCGTCAAACGCGACAGCTAGTTCGAGTTCCCGCAGAGCACCATACGCATTCACGTTGTCGTCGAGACCCCCGCGAATGCCGCGATGGGTGGCAGAAGTCACCGTCACTTCGCGAACAGCCCTAAGGGGCCAAGTCCTCAATGTGGTCCGATCAGAATCCTGCGTGAGTTCCGCGAGCTGCTATTCGCTGACGTACAGCGCACGATTCTGGCCATCCCGACCGAAGCACATAGACGCCTCAGGCATTGCGGCAAGGCCGCAGACCAGAGCCATCCGGGCTTCCGCCCGGTTCTGGAAAGGCGCTTCAACGAGTAGCTGACTTTGCTCGATGGTGATTGGCACGCTCTTCCTCCCCGTTGTCGTGCGATGGCCCTCGACCCCCAGGTTCGGCTTGGATCTTGCCGAACAACGATTCTGCAGCATGTGCACCCCACCCTTCCACACTGCACCAGCCCGCCATCGACGTCACTGCCTCCGCGGCCCTCATCCGCCAAGCAGCCGGCCCCCGCCCCCGCCGCCCCCGCCTCCCCCTCGGGTACCTACTCCTCATCACCCCCGGCGAGAGGCGCGCGGATGTCCGAGGCACGGCGGCAGCACTTGGAAGAGGAGCGCGGGGTCTGGGCCGAGTTCGGCGAGGACCTCACGCGCACCGTGCAGTTCAGCGACGGCGTGTTCGCCATCGCCGTCACGCTGCTCGCGCTGGAGATCCGCATCCCGGCCATCCCCGAGGCGCTCGTGGCGACGCAGCTCACGCCCGCCATCGTCGCGCTGCTGCCGAGGATCCTCGTGTACGTGCTGACGTTCATGAACATCAGCGTCATGTGGATCGCGCACCACCGGGCGTTCACGCACATCCACCGCTACGACACGCCGCTGCTGTGGATGAACGCGTTCTTCCTCATGCTCGTCGCGTTCCTGCCGGTCGCGAGCTCGACCCTCGGCGCGTACCCCACTCGGCCGTCGGCGGTCGTCTTCTACGGCGTCGTGCTGGTGGCGGTCACCCTCGGCGACCTGCAGATCTGGCTGTACGCGACGTTCAAGCGCCACCTCGTCGATGACGACATCGACCCGCGCGTCGTCCGCTACATCACACTGCGCGCGCTGTTCCCGGGGGTCGTGTTCGCGCTGGCCATCCCGGTCGCGTTCTTCGCTCCGGCCGTCGCCGAGGTGATGATGGGCGCCGTCTTCTTCACCGCGCTCATCCTCGGCCGGGTGTACAGCCCGGTGCTCGCGCACTACGCCTCGCACCCCAAGCAGCGCACGCCGCGCGGCCCGAGCCGCAGCGAGAACGACGACGTCGACGCGCCTACGGGGGACGGGACTTGAGCGAGCCGGTCGTCGACTACCTGCCAGGCTGCGCGTTCTGCGCGATCGCGCACGGCGAGACGCCGGCCGAGATCGTCTTCGAGACCGCGGACGTGACGGCGTTCCTCGACCGTCGTCCGGTGTTCCCCGGGCACGTGCTGCTCGCGCCGCGCCGCCACGTGCCGACGTTCGAGGACCTGCCCGCCTCAGACGTCGGCCCGCTCTTCTCGGCCGCGCGGCTGCTCGCGACCGCGGTGCGCGAGGCGACCGGCGCCGACGGCAGCTTCGTCGCCGTCAACACGCGCGTCAGCCAGAGTGTGCCGCACCTGCACGTGCACATCGTGCCGCGCCGCTTCCACGACGGGCTGCGCGGCTTCTTCTGGCCGCGCCAGGGCTACGCCTCGGATGAGGAGCGCGCCGAGGCGGCCGAGGCGATCCGCTCGGCTGTCGGACGGATGGAATCGCGACAGGGAGGAACACAGTGACGATCAAAGTGAAACGCGTCTATGAGCCTGATTCAGAAGACGATGGGTACAGGCTGCTCGTCGACCGGCTCTGGCCGCGGGGACTGACCGAGGAGTCCGCCGGAGCCGACTTGTGGATGAGGGACGTGGCGCCGTCGACGGAATTGCGGAAGTGGTACGGACACGAGATTGACAAGTGGCCGGAGTTCCGCGAGCGCTACGAGGAAGAACTCACCCACCATGGCGAGCTCCTGGATCTGATTCGCGATATCGAGCAGCACCGAAAGACGGTCACACTGCTGTTCGGCGCCAAGGACGAGGAGCACAACGAGGCGAATGTGCTGGCGGAAGTGCTCAAGCGGCATCCCGCACACGCCCATCACTGACCTGACGCACACACGCCAGGCCGACCGGGGCTCAGCTGGGCCAGCCTAGCGCCCTGTCTGTTCCGCAGATCCCAGCTTGCAGTAGTGGTTCGATATGAGGTCGTTCTCGCTCCACACCAGACAGGCGGGGCAGTTGCACAGCTTCACGAAGTCGACGTCTGTGCAGATCGTCTTGCCCGTCGAGCAGTAGAGGCCACCGAGACGTTCAGGAGGCAACAGCTCCTCGCTTCCTTTCGACTCCTCGTAGAGGTCCTGGGCACACTTGCTGTGCGACTGAACCGGGCAGCTTCCGCACCAGCACTTCTCGATGTTGTCTTTGGTGTACGCGACCTTCGGCATCGTCTCCTGCTCTCCAAATGGGCTGCGTCCGTGTTTCCCGACTTGCGGACGGGCGCACATGCAAGGGCTCGATCGGCCCTCGAGATCACCCATGTGTTGTGTTTCTTCCCACACCGCGCTGGTGCAATGCCTCAAGTAACGCACCCGTAACGGTGCCCACGCGGGCACCGCGCACCCCGAACGGTCTAGTCGGACGCGGCCACGATCGCCGACATCCCGCCCGCCCGCGCCGCTTCGTGCGCCACGGCGTCCTCGAAGTTACTACATCGCGGCAAAGAGTTTCGGCCGCAGGCGCGCTCACACCCAAGTGCATGAACTACCCTAGGGAACTGCCAAGGCTCTTGCGCCCCCTCGGGTACTCGGCTGTCGGAGGGCCCGGGTAGTCGCGACTGAGGACGCCTGAAGGCGTCCATTTGCCGGATCCCGCTGTCAGCCCTCTTCGCGAGCGCCGGCACTGTCCAGAAGCGCCGCGCATTCCCGTCGAAGCACTGGAACGTCGTTCTCGACTATCGCCCAGACGAGCGCGTCATCGACAGTGGGGTACTCGTGAGTCAGCTGGTTGCGGAAGTCGACGGCACGTCGCGCGCGAGTGATAGCTGCGAACGTCTCAGGTGCTACGCGGGACAGCGCCACCATGGCCTCGCCGATGATGATGAACTCGCGCTCGACAGAGGACCGCACGAGGCGATTGCTCTGATAAGCAGCCAGGTCGAGCCCGGAGACAGCGATCTCGATCGCTTCACACGACTCGACGATGTCGGACAGGTACGCCCTCTCGTCACGCGGCATAGAGCAGCTGCTTCGTACGCTCGATGTCCCGAGCGATGTAGCGGTTCTTGACGGCGCCGACCATGACCAGATCGACTTCGCGATCCAGCAGGTTGCGGAGGTCATCGAGCAATCCGAAGTAAGCCTCGACTCGCGCGTACGGCTCCATCGGATTGAACTCCACCAGAAGATCCAGATCGCTTTCGTCTGGGTTGAAGTCATCGCGCAGAGCTGAGCCGAACGCTTCGAGCCGGGCCACGCCGTGGCGCTTGCACGCTTTCGCGATCGATTCGCGCTTGCCCTCGAGTAGACCGACCATGGTGCACCTCCTGGGTTCATCCTACCCGCGAAGCCCAGACGAGGCTATCGCGCGCTGGGCGGCCGCTCGCCGCCCACACCTTCCGCCGCTCCCCTCGGGTACTTACACCTCGAAGCCCCCGGCTGTGGCCGAGGCGATCCGCTCGGCTGTCGGAAGGCTCGGGTAGTCGCGCCTGATGGCGCATTAGGCATCCATCTGCTGGATCCCGCTGTCATGCGACGCTCAACGGTTTGATGCGCGCCACGTCTTCCTTGATCGCCTGTGCCGCGTCCCGCAAGTCAACCGCACGCTGGGAGGGCGCGACGGCGGGCAGGTTCGGCAACCGCAAGCCGCCGGCGGCGGCGTACGCGGGCGGAAGCCCGGTGTTCGCGGATGTCGCGGGGACGTTCACGGGCGGCATGTTCTGGGACGGCCGGGCGACCGGCTGGAGGCTTGGCGACCCGCTCGCGGAACAAGCGGGCGGACCGTTCCTGAACCCGCTC
>Ga0209744_1000744_pt1 | contig 11342 bp, 7 predicted proteins | sample BarGraNGADG00311_2_FD_184494 | JGI IMG/M metagenome (GOLD analysis project Ga0209744, IMG submission 184494) | Arctic peat soil microbial communities from Barrow, Alaska - Barrow Graham LP Ref core NGADG0004-311 (SPAdes) (version 2) | ecosystem: Environmental > Terrestrial > Soil > Wetlands >... | reverse complement strand
CAGGTCCGTGAGGTACTACGCGCCCACCCCCTGGGTGGGCACCTGATCGTGACCGAGTCATTGTTCTCCGCATTATCCGCTGTGTTCTCGACCCCCGCCCTGGTCGTTGAGCGACTGCGACTTGCCCCGCACCCAACTGCGCCGCGCGCCTCCCGGGTCTTCGTCACGCGCACCCTGCTGGACTGGGGGTTGGGCCGGGTCATCCGTTTCGCGGACCTGTTGGTCAGCGAGCTGGTGGCCAGCTCGTCAGTCAATGTCGGCACCGACATTGACCTGTCCGTCACCTGGGACCGTGGGGCCCTACGCCTGACGGTTCGAGACCACCGTCCCGCCCTGTCGCACCAGCCGTACTCCCACTTTGACCCGCACGCGCGAGGGCTAACCGTCGTCGCCGGCCTCTCACGAGCATTCGGGGTGCTACCCACCGCCGACGGCGGCAAGGTCGTCTGGGCCGTGCTCGACGCGCCCCAGCCGCGCCCTGCGGCCAGCAACGAGATGAACACCTCCAAAGGCGAGTTGTGAAGAACGCCAGCATCGTCAAGGCCATCTGAGCCGCGTTGGACACTCGATCGGCGTGCCTTCATCGCCCTCGTTGAGGTTAGTGGTGGCGGAGGCGATGGCAGGTTGCGCTGCCTATTTCATGGCCGCGATTCGGCCGAACGGTTCGAGCATGACCCGGCCACGCGACATAACCCAGGTGGCGACCGCTCAACCGTCCACCAGCGCGAAGGGCCGGGAGATGCCGCTCTTGGTCACGATCGTCTCGCTGCCGCCCTGGACCGACGTCCGGTCGACCCAGCCGTGCGGCAACGGGTCGAACCCACCGAGCAGCTTGGGACGCGGTCGGCCCTGCGGTGCATCGCGTCCGACCAGGTCAACCAGGCCACCTGGCCGCTCCTCCAGGTCAGTTCCTGCCGAGCGCAGTCTACGACGCGCTTCACCAAGGGTGATGCCTGGCGCTCGACTATCTCATGGCTGGACAGCTGCTGACCGTTCACAGGTACGCCGACTGGTCGAGAACCAGTCGCGCCAACCGACCCGATGACCGACCAGGACTCCCGGATGGAGCAGATGTGCAGTCTCGGTCGGGGGTTCACGATCTCAGGCTGCGCGGCCTATCGTCGCCAGGGTGGCTTCGCGGAGGTCGTCGGGGTTGACGCCGAGCTCTGCCAGGACTGCGTTGGTGTCGCGGTCGTCACACCTGAGCAGACCGAGCAGGATGTGCTCGCTGCCGATGGCACCGGCCTTGAGCCAGATTGCTTCACGCAGCGCCAGCTGAAGGGTCTTCTTCGCAGGTTGAGAGAAGCGCGACCGAACGCGCCGAGGCTGACTGTGCGGCACGGCATCGGGACCGAAGGATTCCACCAGGTGCTCAAGCACGACGTCCAGGTCGATTCCGACTGACCGCAGCGCCTCAGCATCTTCCTCGGTCAGGAAGCCGTCCCCCGGAGTGCGCCGCCGGACCACCTCGCGCACTCGATCCGTCTGCAGTCCCGCGTCGTGCAGGACCTGGTACCCGGCTCCCGTATCGGGGCTGAGCAGCCCGAGTAGCAGGTGCTGAGTGCCGACGGAATCGTGGCCGAGCGCGCCAGCCTGCTCGGCTGCGACCGAGACAACTCCCCGGGCCCCTTCAGTGAACCGCTCAAACATTTCGAACGCCCCTTCTCTTCTCCGCCGCTGAATGCTTCTGGTGCACTGCCTGCTTCGTCACCCCGAGTACCTCGGCGATGTCCTGCCACGACCACCCCTGTCGGCGGGCGTTGGCCACCTGAGCAGCCTCCAGGGTCTCGGCCAGGCGACGCAACGCCGAGGCGGCCTTCAAACCCACTCCAGGGTCAGCACCACTCGCTATCGATGCCAGGTCGGCTGTTGTGTTCATATGTCAAGACTAGTTGACGCCCTAGCTCTGTCAAGAATTCTTGACATCCAATCTCAGGATCCCGAGTCGAGAACCACGTCCCTGCGAGGACGAAGGCGGTCCACCCGATCGTCGGTGAAGCGGAGATCATCCTGGGTAGCGTCGCATGAACGAGAGATCAGGACTTGACGTGATCTTGAGGCATCAGGCTGTACAACGGGTTTGCGATCGCAAGGTGCCCCTTGTAGGTGCCGATGCAACCCTCGGCACGCAGTTGCACGCCAGGCTCGATACCGGCGATCGATCGTCGGCCATAGAACAGGAGGGTCACCCCACCGGTCTTGTCGAACAACTCGCAGCGCAGGGCGGGACTGCCCGAGATGGGAGAGACCTCAACGGAACGAATGCGACCTTCGACAACTGCTATCTGACGGTGCGTGGCGTTCTGGATGGCCACCCTGTTCCCCCGGTCCGTGACGTCGACCGGAGATGCCACTATCGCGTCGCGACCCGCGTCATCCTCGCTGAGCGGCGACCCTTCCTGTCCCGACTCCGGTCCGGGAGCCGGACCGGATCCCTTGCGTCGCAACGGTCGCGTAGGTTTTGTGGCATCGTAGGGGACGATGGTGGCTACCGCTCCGGGCACGGTCGAGACGGCCGCGGCGATGTCATCCGCGGTCCGGTCGTGCAGCATGCGGCCCAGGAACGCGCCATACGAGCGCCTGGGCAACAGCATGGTCACCTGGGTGGAGGCAGCATCGGCGACCAGCCGCTCCGTGAGCTCGAGGGCCGCCCGCGGCAGCCGACGGTCCGGACAGTCAATGAGCTCCAACGACAGGTCAATACCGGGCTGGGCGTCCCACGCCCCGCGCAGGTCGGCGGCGTGGCCCGAGTCGATGACGAAGTGCACGACATGCAGCTCGCTCGGCCGCAAGGTATGCGCGTATCGGATGGCACGGATGACCGCGAGGTCGACCGAGTCGACCAGCACCACAACGCAGCTGCGGGCCGCGCGAACCACCGGCTCGGCACTCGGCACGGCCTCGAGCAACGCAGCCTCCCGGTCGTAGGCCCGATGCAGTCGCAGCAGGACGACGACCATGATCGGGAAGATCAGGACAACCAGCCAGGCACCCTCGGTGAACTTGGTGACGGCGAAGATGACGACGACCAGACCCGAGACCGCACCCACCACATTGTTGATCGCCGTCTTGACCTTCCAACGCGAACCCCGGAACGTCCTGAAGTGCTTGGCCATCCCGAAGCCGGCCAGGGTGAAGCCGGTGAAGACGCCGATCGCGTAGAACGCCACCAGCTTGTCGACGTGCGCCCCTGTTCCCAGAAGCAGGGCGAGCGACGCCACCGCCAGGACGACGATCCCGTTGGAGAAGGCCAGGCGGTGACCACGTTTGGTCAGCCAGCGAGGCAGGAAGCCGTCCACGGCAACGAAGTTCGCAAGGAAGGGAAACCCATTGAAGGGTGTGTTGGCTCCGGTGTAAAGAATCAGCATCGTGGCGAGCTGCACCAGCAGGAAGCCGACGTGCCCGACCGGGCTGTCCCCCAGCACCGCCTTGGCGACCTGTGAGATGACTGTGGGCGAGCCGGCGACGTACGCGACCGCGTGGGTCTCGTGGGCCAGCCACGACACTCCAGCGACGAGCGTGCCCAGGATGCAGCTCATCACCACGAGGGTCTTGCGGGCGTTCCTGCCCCGGGGGGTCCTGAAAGTGCTGACACCGTTGGAGATCGCCTCGAGCCCGGTCAGTGACGACCCCCCGTTGGCAAAGGACTTCAACAGGATGTAGATGGCACCGAAGCTCAACAACGCGGTGCCGTGGCCCATCGGAAAAGCGCCGGGTGCGTTTGCCGGGTCATAATGCGGCAGGTCTCCAAGCACCTCACGCACCAGGCCCCCGATGATCACCACCGCCATCGAGCCAACGAAGAAATACGTCGGAAAGGCGAACGCTCGACCTGCCTCGCGCAGCCCACGAAGGTTGCCGAAGAGAAGGATCAGCACCACCCCGACGGTGATCTCAAGGCTGAAAGGCTCCATCGCCGGAATCGCAGAGGTGACGGCATTGGTCCCGGCGGCGGACTGAACAGCCACGGTGACGATGTAGTCGACCATGAGCGCCACGGCAGCAACTTGGGCGACAATCGGGCCGAAGTTCTCCCGCGCCACAACGTACGAGCCACCAGCCTTTGTGTACAACATGACGACCTGCCGGTAGCACAGGGTGACCAACACCAGGACCACAAGAACGACCAACGTCATCGGCAGCAGCAGAGTGTATGCCGCGATCCCGAACATTGGCAGCAGGATGAGCAGGATCTGCTCTGACCCGTATGCCGACGAGGAGATGCAGTCACTTGAGAGAACCCCGAGGGCGAGCCTCTTGGACAACGTCTCGTGTTGGAGCTGGTCCGTGGTCAGCGGCGGGCCCAAGGCCCGCCGCTTGAGTCGGTACCCAAGACGCTCAGGCAGCTCTGTCGAGCCCGCCAACGCCGCAGGTACGCCCGGCGCACCATTGATCTCTGCCGCCCGGGTCGCCACTTCTCGAGCCTAGGCCGTGGCTGTCAGCCGCCCGACCGTCCGGCGCTAAGGACTCGTCAAGATTTCTGGCAACAGGACCCCGACGACTGATGCGCGGGCGCTGGCGGGCGGCCATGCTGGTGTCGCCCCCGGAACATGACGTCGTACCCAAGGAGCCCAGCATGAACACCCACCAGATCACAGAGGGCAGCGTCGTCGTCGGCGTGGACGGTTCTCCCTCCAGCGAGTTTGCTCTGCGTTGGGCCGTCAACGAGGCCCGACGAACCCGGCGACCACTGCACGTGGTGCATGCCCTGGAGAACGAGCTGGTGCTCAGCGACAAGCAACAGCTCGGCACCAAAGAGGCCCCGGCGAGCAGCGACCCGATCCTCACCGCAGCCATGGACGTCTCCCGGACACTGGCGCCAGAGCTACAGACAACTCCCCACAGCGTCACCGGTTTCGCCCCAACCACGCTGATCGCGGCCTCCAGGATCGCCGGAACCGTCGTGGTGGGATCCCATGGCCGCAGCGCCATACCGACGGTTCTTGTTGGCTCTATCTCCCAGCAGGTGGCCATTCACTCCAGCTGCCCCGTGGTTGTCGCGCGGGAGAACGGCGCGCAGGGTGGCGCAGGATCAGGACACGTCGTGGTGGGGGTGGACGGCTCCCAAGCCTCCACGCCCGCTGTCGGCTATGCGTTCGCCTACGCTGCATCGACGGGACGCAGCCTCACCGCCGTCCACACCTGGTGGTGGGAGCCGCTGGAGGGTGTCAGCTTGGGCGAGCCATGGATCGGCGACTGGACCGAGATCGCCAGCCAGGAGGCCACGCTGGTCTCCGAACTGCTGGCTGGCTGGTCGGAGAAGTATCCCGATGTCCTCGTCCGCCATCACGTCGTCCGAGGTGACCCCGTCATCGAGCTCCTCGAACAAGCCCATGGCGCCAGCCTGCTCGTCGTGGGATCGCGCGGACGTGGCGGGTTCAAAGGCCTGGTGCTTGGCTCCGTCAGCCGTCGCATCCTGAAACGGGCCACCTGCCCGGTCGCTATCATCCGATCGGTTGGCGGTGACCAGCCGACCACGTGAGCCTGCAAGAATGCGTCTCATGACACACATCGCCGCGCAGGACCGTTATGAGTCGATGACCTACCGCAGGGTGGGACGAAGCGGAATCAAGCTTCCCCTTATCTCATTGGGGCTGTGGCACAACTTCGGGGACGACAACTCGCGGGACACCCAGCGGGCGATCTTGCGCCGCGCCTTCGACCTCGGTGTCTGTCACATCGACCTGGCCAACAACTACGGTCCGCCGTACGGGTCAGCCGAGGCCAACTTCGGAACGATCCTGCGCCAGGACTTCCTGCCCTACCGCGACGAGCTCTTCCTGTCCACCAAGGCCGGTTATGACATGTGGCCCGGCCCATACGGGGAATTCGGGTCCCGCAAGTATCTGCTGGCGAGCCTGGACCAGTCACTGAAGCGGATGAATGTTGACTACGTCGACGTCTTCTATTCTCATCGCCCTGACCCGGAGACCCCGCTCGAAGAGACCATGGGAGCACTGGACGCGGCTGTTCGCTCGGGCAAAGCGCTGTACGCGGGGATCTCGTCCTACTCTCCGCAGCGGACGGCCGAAGCGGCTCGGATCCTGACCGAGCTCGGTACACCGCTGTTCATCCACCAGCCGTCCTACTCGATGCTCAACCGCTGGGTCGAGGGTGGCCTGCTCGACACTCTGGAACAGGTCGGCGCCGGGTGCATCGCGTTCTCGCCGCTGGCTCAGGGAATGTTGACCGACAAGTACCTCAACGGTATTCCGTCCGACTCGCGGATGGCCGAGGGCTCGTCACTGTCGAAGGACATGCTGACCAAGCAGAACCTCGCACACATCCGCGCCCTGAACGAGATAGCCCAACGCCGTGGCCAGTCGCTGGCCCAGCTGGCGCTGGCCTGGACTACCCGCGACGAGCGAGTTACCTCGGTCGTGATCGGTGCTTCATCGGTCAAACAGCTGGAACAGAACGTCGCTGCGCTGAACAACCTCGAATTCAGCGCGCAGGAGCTCGACGAGATCGACAACCATGCGGTCGAGGGCGGTATCGACCTGTGGCGTGGTCAGGCCGTGAGCTGATGCCATGATTCCCTGACGGGCCTCAGCTGGCAGTATGGAGCTCATTCCGCAATGAAGTCGCGCAGTAACGCAGCGAATCGCTCAGGCTCGTCCAAGTGTGGAAAGTGTCCCGCACCCTCGAACAACACCACCCGGCTGTCGGCGATCACCTGGTGTGCGGTGGTCGCGTGCCAGGAGGGTATCATCCGATCCCGCGTGCCCCAGACAACCAGGGTGGGGATCTTGATGGCATCCGCCAACCGATCATGGGCGGTCACGGTCTGTCCGCCCGGATCGATGACGGAACGAGTCGTGGCGAGAAAGGCGCGTCGACTGTCAGCGTCGGCCAAGGACGTGAACCCACGCCAGACCTCGGTCACATCCGGGCTCGGCTGCCAGCCCCTCTTGGCAAGAGTCCGTCCCATGGCTTCGCCCGGTCCGCGCACCCAGCCGGAAGTGATCAGCGGCAGGACCCATCCGGCGCCGGGCAGCGTGGCCGCGCGCAGCAACGGACTCACGGACCGCCCCAGGCCTCCGCTGGAGACCAGGACGAGACGAGTGACCCGCTCTGGAAACAGGTAGCAGAACTGCATTGCGATGCCGCCACCGAAGGAGTGCCCCACCAGAGTTACCCGATCGATGCCGAGCCGATCGAGCAGATCACGCAGGGTGGCCGCGTGTGCCCCCAGCGAGTAGTCCCCCATCGGCTTCGCCGACGCTCCGTGGCCGAACAAGTCCGGCACCAACACCCGATAGTCACTGTCCAGCGTCTCGACCAGGTGCGACCAGTTGCGTTGCGAGCCAGTCAGTCCGTGAATGAACAGCACCGCTGGGCCATCGCCAATGTCCAGGAATGCGAACTCGTGCCCGTTCAGCATCGCTATCTGTGCGCGCGCTCCAGCCACGGCGTCTCCTCAATACACTACCGACCAGTAGCATACGCAAGCATATTTTGCGCGAGCGGTTGTTGGGCCGCCACATGCCGAATGCTGACGAGAAGGCACGGGTGCCCTACCCCTGCCCCTACGCCGATCGCCTGCCTACCCGGGCATCCCGCCGAGCAAGAGCCCTGACAGGCTGGTCTCATGAAGAGAATCGCCTTTCCGCAGGTGGGAGCCGAACTCGAGGGCGCGCCGCCGCGGTTGACCAGGTTCGCATGGTTGTCGATCGCGGCGGCAGTGTTGACGATCGCGCTGAAGTCGGAGGCTTACCTGTTGACCGGGTCGGTCGGCCTCCTGTCGGACGCCGCCGAGTCCCTGGTGAACCTGGTTGCGGCAGTGGTCGCGCTCATCGCACTGCATGTTGCCGCGCGACCCGCTGACGAGAAGCACAACTTCGGCCACGGCAAAGCGGAGTACTTCTCGGCCGGGGTCGAAGGGCTGATGATCTTCGTCGCAGCCGGGTTCATCCTGGTCAGCTCGGTGCAGCGTTTCCTGCATCCGACAGAGCTGGAAAGTATCGGGCTGGGGTTGGCGATCTCGACCGTCGCCTCCGTCGTGAACGGGGCCGTGGGCGTGCTCCTGCTGAGGGTCGGTGCGGCGCACCGCTCGGTCACACTGACCGCGGACGGCAAGCACCTGCTGACCGACGTCTGGACGTCGGTGGGCGTCATCGTCGGGGTGCTCCTGGTGGGGCTCACCGGTTGGCAGCGGCTGGACCCTGTCGTGGCCGCGATCGTGGGGGTCAACATCCTCGTGACCGGGTTCCGGCTGGTGTCCCAGTCCGTGACCTCTCTGCTCGGCGCAGCCATGCCGGCCGGCGATCTCGCCCAGGTGAACGCGGTGCTCGACGACATGCGAACAGCAGAGATCGACTTCACCGACGTGCGCACGCGGGAGTCGGGCCGGCACCGTTTCGTCTCGCTCACCGTACTCGTACCTGCCAACTGGACGGTCGAGCGAGGCCACGCCCTGGCCGATGACGTCGAGGTGGCGATCGCGAAGGATCTGTCCGACACCGACGTCCAAACACACATCGAACCGCGACGAGCGCTCTGATGCGAAGGCTCACACGTGGGGCTCAGACTCCACCACCAGCTGCTGACCCTGCATGAGCCGACAGCCATCTTCAGTCTTCACGCCTCGACGACGCCGGTTCGCCGCGCTGTCCTTGCTGGTTCTCGCCGTCGCGATGGGTGCCAGGGCGGGGGCGGTCCGGTGGTTCGGGCCGGACCAGCATCCGGACTCGACGGCAACCACAGAGCCGTCGACGCACGGCAGGACGCAGAGGACTACGCCGATCTCGAGCTCGAGTGCCTCCTCCGGGCGGGCGGGATCGGCACCGGCGCCTGCTCCGCCGGTGTCGACGGCAACCGCGGAGCAGGCTGATCCCGCGAGCTGGTCGAATCAGCAGCTGGCTGCCGTCCTGGTCATGACCGGCGCCAAGATGGGCGACGCAGCCGCCATCCAGCACGCCGCAAAGAATGGCATCGGCGGGGTCGTCCTCTTCGGTCCATCCTCGCCGAATCTAGCCCAGACGCTAGCCAAGGCGAGGGCGGCCGCACCCAGAGGCAACCCTCCCCTGATCGCCTCGGATGAGGAAGGCGGCCAGGTCCAGCGTCTGAGCGCCCTGATCTACCCCCTACCCTCGGCTGAGGCGATGGGTCACTGGAGCCCTGCACGGATTACCAGGACGGCCCGCACCTACGCACTGCGAATGAGGGCGTTGGGGGTCACCGTGGCCCTCGGCCCTGACGCGGACATCGCCGTGCCCGGCTACTACATCGCCTCCGCGCACCGCAGCTTCTCCGTTGACCCGCGGCAGGTCGCAGTAGACGTGAACGCCTGGAACGACGGCCTGAGAGCCGCCGGTGTCCTCGGTGTCATCAAGCACTGGCCGGGGCACGGTCAGGCCAGCGACACCCATACGGGCGGCTCGGTCGTTCCACCCTGGTCCGTACTGCAGCGTCGAGACCTGATTCCGTTCAGAGCTGCCTTCGCCCATCACGCAGACCTGGTGATGATCGGGCACCTGCGCGTGCCGGGACTGACCGAAGGCTCGTGGCCGGCGAGCGAGTCGCCCACGGCCTTACGGGCCCTGCGCACCCTAGCCGGCGAAACAGTTCTCATCGTGACCGACGACCTGTCGATGGCCGCGGCCAGTACCACGCTGGGCATCTCTCCCACACAGGCAGCCGTTCGTTCTCTCGTAGCCGGGGCCGACGTCGCCATGGTCTGCTGGGCCCCGGTTGACGGGGTCACATCAGCCATCACGCAGGCAATCAACGACGGTCGACTCCCCCGCAACCAAGCGATTGCCTCGGCACGACGAGTCCTCCGAACCAAGTCGCACGTAGCAGCGCAACGCTGACCCACCGGCTCTCGATGAACACCCTTGGTTATGACATGCCCGTCGTCGGCTGGTCTACTTGGTGGTGTCTGACCCAGACCCTCGCGAGCGGCTGCACCGTCTCGACCTGGAGTCGACGGGAGAACGAGCCACTTGTCGTCCACCGGACCGCGCTTTGCGATCCCAGTCTCTGAACTCCGCTATCAGGGATCCGCCGAACGTTTGGGAGTCGCCGCAGATGATAAGCCGGATCGCCATCGTCAACCGGGGAGAGGCCGCCATGCGGCTGATCCATGCCGTGCGCGAGCTCAACGCCCAGGGCGGGGCCCAGATCGAGACCGTCGCGCTGTACACCGACGGCGAGCGATCGGCCATGTTCGTACGAGAGGCCGACTCGGCATACCCGCTCGGCCTTGCCGTGAATCGCCCCTACCTCGACCTTGCCGTCCTTGAGCGGGCGATCACGGCGACGGGTTCGGACGCCGCGTGGGTCGGCTGGGGCTTTGTCGCCGAGGACCCGGCCTTTGCCGAGATGTGCGACCGAATCGGCGTCATGTTCATCGGTCCGAGCGCAAGCGCCATGCGACGTCTGGGCGACAAGATTGGCGCGAAGCTGCTGGCCGAGGAGGTCGGCGTGCCGGTCGCCCCGTGGAGCCGAGGCGCGGTCGACGACGTCGAGGCCGCGCATGTAGCAGCACGGCAGATCGGCTACCCGTTGATGCTCAAGGCAACGGCAGGCGGCGGCGGGCGGGGTATCCGTGTGGTCACCTCGGACGACGAGCTGACCGACGCATTCGAACGCACCCGCGACGAGGCTGCGCGCGCCTTCGGCAACGGCGCGGTGTTTCTCGAGCGCCTGGTCACCGGTGCGCGACACGTTGAGGTGCAGGTCATCGCCGATGGCCAGGGAACGGCGTGGGCGCTCGGCGTACGCGACTGCTCGGTGCAGCGACGCAACCAGAAGGTCATCGAAGAATCCTCCTCGCCCGTGCTGGACCAAGACCAGGTGGACGACCTCAAGGCGTCAGCCGAACGGCTGGCCCAGGCGGTCGGCTACTGCGGCGCGGCAACTGTTGAGTTCCTCTACCATCCGGGTGAACGCATCTTTGCCTTCCTGGAGGTGAACACCCGGCTCCAGGTCGAGCACTCGATCACCGAGCTGACCACGAGCTTCGACCTGGTCAAGGGGCAGTTGCAGGTCGCCTCCGGCGTCCGGCTCAAGGGCGAACGCCCGACCGAGATGGGGCACGCCGTCGAAGCGCGGCTGAACGCCGAGGACCCTGACCGTGACTTCGCCCCCTCCCCCGGACGCATCGTGTTGCTCAACCTGCCCTCCGGCCCTGGCATCCGGGTGGACACGGGCGTCGGCCAGGGGGACCTGATCCCGGCGGACTTCGACTCGATGATCGCCAAGGTCATTGCCTACGGGCGCACACGCGCTGAGGCTTGCGCTCGGCTGAGGCGAGCACTCGCCGACACCACCGTCCTGATCGAGGGCGGCACGACGAACAAGAGCTTCCTGCTCGACCTGCTCGACCAGCCCGAGAT
>Ga0209744_1000737_pt1 | contig 11400 bp, 9 predicted proteins | sample BarGraNGADG00311_2_FD_184494 | JGI IMG/M metagenome (GOLD analysis project Ga0209744, IMG submission 184494) | Arctic peat soil microbial communities from Barrow, Alaska - Barrow Graham LP Ref core NGADG0004-311 (SPAdes) (version 2) | ecosystem: Environmental > Terrestrial > Soil > Wetlands >... | reverse complement strand
ATTCAAAAGTGTCTTTTGGATCGGATAAAGGGCCTGAAACCATCAGAACACCGGCAGCTCCCATGTCTTTAGCCAAAAGCGCTTTGTCTCTATCAGCACTGAAAGGGATAAACTGACTTTTGGTATTCTCAGGTTCCGGGTCACCACGAAGTATCATTACCCATTTACCTTTCACATCAATACCGTCAAAGTCATTCCATTTTAAACTATCCCCTTTAATACTGAATCCATAGCCGGCAAAAATGACATCTGATTCCAGCCCCGCATTTGAACTAAAGGCAAGTGGCATAAAATCTTTATTAATAGTATAATTAATTTTGTTCATCATAAGAGAATTAGCCTTACCAGCAATAACTCTTTTAGTCACTTTAAACCTCTGAAATCCATCTCCTGACAGTGGGATCAGTCCATAAGAGATAAGCTTGTTTCTGATGAAATCAGCAGCCAGGCTATCTCCCGGCGAACCAGTCAACCTCCCTTTTAGTGAATCTGAGGCAAGGTATTTAATATCAGTCTGAAGTTCTTTGACTGAAACCTGCCCATTAACCCCAGATGAAAAAAGAAAGACAATAATGAGTATAGGAAGGGCCTGTAAAAAAGATTTCAGTGATATATTATTTTTCATAATCAGGAATTTATTTTATTCAAAGAGTTTAAATGCATCTTTAATTAATCCAATGGCTTCTCTGAGTTGTTTTTCTGTTATTACAAGGGGAGGTGCGAAGCGGATAATATGATTGTGAGTAGGTTTTGCAATAAGTCCTTTGTCTTTCATTTCCAGGCAGACATCCCAGGCTTCTTTGCCGTTTTTAGGTCTTATCACAACAGCATTCAGAAGACCTTTACCGCGAACAAGTTCAACCATATCCGATTTAATACTCCGGAATTCTTCACGAAATATCTTTCCAAGACGATCAGCGTTTTCTGCGAGTTTTTCATTTTTAACAACTTCAAGCGCTGCTACAGCTACCCTGGCAGCCAACGGATTACCTCCGAATGTTGAGCCATGTTCTCCCGGTTTAATGGTGAGCATGATCTCATCATCAGCAAGCACTGCAGATACCGGCAAGACACCACCTGACAACGCTTTACCAAGTATCAGAATATCAGGACGAACTCCTTCATGATCGCACGCAAGCAGTTTTCCCGTCCGTGCAATACCTGTCTGGACCTCATCGGCTATAAATAGAACATTTTTTGACTTACATAGTTCATATGACTTTTTCAGATAGCCCTCATCCGGAACAAAGACACCAGCCTCGCCCTGGATTGGTTCAACCAGAAAACCTGCAACATCGGGATCACTGAGAGCCTTTTCAAGAGCTTTTAAATCATTATATGGAATTATGATAAATCCCGGAGTAAACGGTCCGTAATCATTCCTGGCATCGGGATCGGTCGACATTGAAATAATTGAGATTGTCCGGCCATGGAAATTGCCTTCACAGGCGATAATCTTTGCATTATTTTCTTTTACACCTTTTTTCTTATATGCCCATTTACGGCAGAGTTTCAGAGCCGTTTCATCAGCTTCGGCACCCGAATTCATCGGCAGCACCTTATCGTATTTAAAATATTTTGTAATATATTCTTCATACTCGCCAAGTGCTGAGTTATAAAACGCCCTCGAAGTGAGTGTTAGCCTGCTTGCCTGATCCGTCAAAGCTTTAACTATTGCCGGGTGACAATGGCCCTGATTCACTGCTGAATAGGCCGAAAGAAAATCAAAATATCTTTTCCCTTCTACATCCCAGACAAAAGGTCCTTCACCTCTTTCGAGAACGACAGGAAGAGGATGATAATTATGAGCTCCATATTTCTCTTCCCGTTTGATATAATCCTGAGTGTCCATGTTATTGATTATTAAATAGATAATAAATTGTTATATGAGGCTGTAACTTACGAAAGCTTTTTATTATTTCAAAATACACCCCAACCTACTTGTGCGGGCTATTGTCTCTTCGTCTCCCTTTCACCCCTTCACCCTTTCTCCTCATCTTTCTCTCCCAAACCGGGTCTTAACCGTTTAGTCCGTTCTTCCGATTGTTCGTGTCTCCAGTTTTCGATTTTAGCCGTATGTCCCGAAAGAAGTATATCAGGTACTTTCCATCCATTAAAATCGGCCGGTCTTGTATAAACAGGCGGAGCCAGTAGATCATCCTGAAAGGAGTCGGAAAGCGCAGATTGTTCATCGGAGATAGCTCCGGGAATAAGTCTCACGATTGCATCAGTGATAGCCGCTGCCGGTAATTCACCTCCGGAAAGCACGTAGTCGCCTATAGATATTTCCCTGGTGATCAGATAATCGCGGATTCTTTGATCAACACCTTTATAATGACCGGCCAGAATTATAATATTGTTCTTAAGAGAGAGCTGGTTAGCTATCTTCTGGCTGAATTTTTCTCCATCGGGTGATGTATAGATTATTTCATCATATTCTCTTTCGCTTTTAAGTTTTTCGATAGCTTTATATACAGGTTCTATCATCATCACCATTCCCGCCCCTCCACCAAATGCATAATCGTCTACACTCTTATATTTATCATTTGTAAAATCCCTGAGATTGATAATATTTATCTCAACCAGTTTTTTCTCCTTTGCCCTTTTAACAATTGAATGATTAAAGGGGCTTTCGAGCAGCTCAGGCTGGACAGTAAGGATATCGATTCTCATTTTATTTTTTTTTGTAAAAATACAAAGAAACAGCGAAGAAATGTATTATGTATTAATGGCGATAGGCGATGTCTTACAGCTTCTGAGATTACTTAAAGATTTATTCATAAATTTGTAAAGTTGTTTTACAAAATACATAGTCTATAATACATTATCAATAATACATTATTTATGGATTGTCGTTCAAATTGCGGAGCATGCTGTATAGCATTATCTATTTCTTCTCCTTTGCCAGGAATGCCCAATGGCAAACCGGCAGGAGTGAGGTGTATTCATCTGCTGGATAATTACAAGTGTGATATATATAATGGTCATGATTATCCACGAGTATGTTCTGGCTTCAATGCAGAAAAGGAGTTTTGTGGATTATCTCAGGAGGAGGCAATGAAGATATTGGGTTCATTGTCATTATAAATTATCCTTAACCACATTGAATTTTCTCCCCCTTGGGGGAGATGTCGCGAAGCGGCAGAGGGGTCATGCGGGTTATGCAGAATCTATTTTTGACTTCCTTATCTGCATTATAGACCCCCCTTTATTTCCCTGATGCATACACAACTTTCCCACCGGTAATAGTATAATCAACCTTGGTTTTCATGATCTCATTTTCAGGAATTGTAATCAGATCTTTATCCAATATAACAATATCGGCAAGAAATCCAGGTCTGATCATCCCTTTCCTGTCTTCCATAAACTGGGAATAAGCTGAACCAAGAGTATAATATTCTATTGCCTCCTCCATTTTAATCTTTTGTTCGGGGTGCCAGCCTTCACCATCTTCTCCGAGTCTGTCCTTACGGGTAACTGCGGCATAAAGTCCTTCCATCGGATTGAGAGGCTCAACCTGATAATCCGTACCAAATGCGAGTTTTGCTCCGGCATCTGCCAGGCTTTTCCAGGCATATGCACCTTTTGCTCTTTCCGAACCAATACGTTTTTCGCAGAATTTCTTGTCGGAAATGCAATGTGTTGGTTGCATTGAGGCAATCACTCCCAGCCTGGAAAAACGCGGGATATCTGAGGGTTGGAGTGTTTGTGCGTGTTCATCGCGGTGACGACTGTTGCGTTTGCCATTCTCATCCTCTGCCTTTTCGAATGCGTTGAGAGTCCAGTTATTCCCTTTATCACCAATCGCGTGAACACCTATCTGGAAACCCAGTTTATCAGCTGTAACAACCATCTTTTCAAATTCTTCATATGGCATCATAGCTAATCCTGATGTTGCCGGATTGTCGGTAAATGGTTCAAACATCAATGCAGTTCCTGATCCGATTGTCCCATCTATAAAAGCTTTCAGATAACCGAATCTGATCCAGTTACCCTCTTTTGGATACAACTTTTCAAGTTCAAGATATTTTTTTAACAATTCAGTATCGCTGGTAAGTTCTTTTCCAATATCGATTCTGCTGGTGAGTTTTCCATCTTTCTGAAGCTTTTCATATGCACTGAAATCGGCACTTCCGGGAATCTGAATACTTGTGACTCCCAGTTCACGGGCTTCTTTTAATGCAATAAGATATCCCTGCCATATCCTGGCCTGTTCTTCTTCAGGAGTTCTTTCAGCTTTAACTTCACCCGTTTTAATCAGATTCTCAGCATTTTCCTTCAGTATGCCTGTCGGCTCTCCTGTTACAGGATCTTTCTGTATTACGCCTCCAAAAGGATCAGGAGTGTTCTTTGTAATTCCTGAAGCTTTAAGTATATAGGTGTTGACAAGTACAGAATGCCCGTCCGCCCTGCTGAGGATTACCGGATTTTGAGGAGACACTTTATCTATAAGCTCTTTAGTGGGCCATTTCTTATCAATGAACATCTCATGTTCCCAATGCCCTCCCCTGATCAGTTCTCCTGGTTTGGACCGGGCAACCTGTGCTCTGACTTTCCCGGTTATGGTGGAAGGGTCGGTGGTATAACGGAGTTCAATATAATCCGGATCAAGCGGACCAAAATGCACATGAGCATCATTAAAACCAGGAATTACGAGCCTTCCACCGGCATCAATGACTTTTGTTGTGCCTTTTTCAACTAAGGCTGATAATTCTGAAGTGGTACCTACAGCTATTATGTTTTCGCCTTTGATTGCTATAGCTTCAGCTGTTGGCCTCTCTTTGTCAATTGTGAGTACCTTCCCGTTTAATATTACAAGGTCGGCTTTTTCTTGCATGCTGCAGTCAATTGTTAACATCAAAATAGAAGCTGATAATAAGATCGTTAACTTCTTCATCATATGTCGGTTTTTCAAAGTTAAATATATATATGATATTTTATTTACCAATATTTGTTGTTAATAAGTTACGCCAAAATCGGATAACAGGAATGTCAGATGGGTATAAAAAAGCAGTCGAAGCTGAAGCCAGATTTTACAGAGCTTATGCCTACAACTTTCTTTCAACACTTTATGGAGGGGTACCTATTATAGATAAACCCATAACTTCTCCAAAGACAGATTTTATCAGAGCTACTCAAGACGATGTAATCAATTTCATTATTACTGATCTGGAATTTGCATCCACCAATTTAAGAGACATTGATTACATTTCAAATGTAATCAAAAGGGAAGGACGTGTATGCAAAAGTGCTGCACAGCATTTACTTGCCGAAGTATACTTGCGGGCAAACAAACCTGATCTGGCAGAAATACAATGTAATACCGTTATTAACTCAGGTTTTTTTCAATTAACGACTTCGCGCTATGGCGTAAACAGCAAAAAGCCCGGTGATCCATTCTCTGATATGTTTATTACCGGGAACCAACGACGCAGACAAGGCAATAAAGAGGCAATATGGGTAATTGAACAAGAGTATAATGTACTTGGCGGATCTGCTTTTCAACCCGGTAATACTACTCCAAGTGATCAACACCGCAGGGTATGGGTGGCCCGATATGTAGACATATCCGGAGTAGATATCAGTGATTCATTAGGGGGACGCGGTATAGCTCGTATGCGTTTGAGTAACTGGGTTCTTTATAACCTTTATAAACCAAACGACATGCGAAATTCCAAGTTTAATATCAGACGTAGTTTTTACTATAGTTCAGGGCCGAAAATTGGACAACGTGTCATACCTAATCCTGCCGATACACTTTACAAATTGTGTCCTTACACTACCAAATGGAATAATTATGTAGCTGCAGATGCATTTGGGTATGCTGAGCAGGTATTCAACCTTATAATATGCTGATGCCAATACCCCAATCTGAAATTGATTTAGACAAAAATGCCACGCTTGATCAGAATCCGGGATATTAACCCAGTTAAGTTGGTTAGTTTTAGTTTTTTCAGACCCGGGATCTTTCCGGGTCTGATTATTCTAAATACCTTTATATTGAATTATTAAATTTTAACTGACTAAGATTAAAAATTTGGGACATGAGAAAACTTCAATTAGTGATTGCTATCGCTGTATTTTTCCCGCTCTTAATATTAAATTCGCAAGTCATTACAAACATTTACGGAAGAAATTCGTTCTCTCTCAACGGTAAGTGGAACTACATTATAGATCCTTATGAAACCGGTTATTACGATTACCGATACAAACCATACGATGAGAATCCAAACCCATCTGCCGGTTTTTTTCTTGATCAGGAACCAAAAAACAAATGGGACCTCATAGAATACTCGTTCGAAAAGTCTCCCACTCTGTGGGTTCCGGGAGACTGGAACTCGCAGGACGGTAAACTACTTTATTATGAAGGCACCATTTGGTACCGGAAAACGTTTACTTACAATAAAAGAAACCCGGCTAACCGGGTTTATGTCCATTTTGGTGCAGCAAATTACGAGACCGATGTGTACCTCAACGGTAAAAAGCTAGGGAAGCATATTGGAGGTTTTACCCCGTTTAACTATGAAATAACCTCCCTGCTCAATGCAGAAAAAAATTCGCTTGTAGTTAAAGTAGATAACAAACGCAAACGCGACGGAGTACCTACCCTGAATACTGACTGGTGGAACTATGGTGGCATAACCCGCGACGTTAGAATTGTCGAAGAGCCTGAAACCTTTATAACCGATTATTTTATTCAGCTCAAAAAAGGTTCAAAAACAGAAATCGCAGGATACATTAAACTCGACGGAGCTTTAAAAAAACAAAAAGTAAAAATTGAAATAGAAGAAATTAAAATAAGTGCAGAAGTTCAAACGGACGAAAACGGTGTTGGAATAGTTTCCATCCCGGTAAAAAAACTCCGGTTATGGTCACCGGAAAATCCTAAACTGTACCAGGTTAACATAAAATCGGAAACCGATAACATTAGTGACAAAATTGGTTTCAGGACTATTGAAACCCAGGGCACGGAAATTTTACTCAACGGAAAACCAATATTCCTCCGGGGCATTTGTATCCATGAAGAAAATGCAATGCGTGGTGGCAGAGCATATTCGCGGGAAGATGCTGAAATGCTCCTGTTACGTGCTAAAGAACTTAATTGCAATTTTGTACGGCTGGCGCATTACCCGCACAATGAAAACATGGTTCGCGTGGCCGATGAAATGGGAATTTTGGTATGGGAAGAAAACCCTGTGTATTGGACCATCCTGTGGGACAACCAATCGACCTTCGAAAACGCCAGACAACAGTTAACCGATCTGATTAACCGGGATAAAAACCGCGCATGTGTTATCTTTTGGTCCATGGCTAATGAAACTCCCATAAGCGAGGTGCGCACTAATTTTCTTAAAAATCTGGCAACCCGTGCACGTGAACTGGATAATACACGTTTAATTTCAGCGGCTCTCGAAGTACATACTGATCCTGACGCACCCCTGGTTAAAATTGTTGAAGATCCTTTTGCTGATTATACAGATATTGTCAGTTTTAATCAATATATAGGATGGTACGATGGTTTACCGGACAAATGCGATAAAATAATCTGGAAAATTAAATATAACAAACCGGTAATGATTAGCGAATTTGGAGCCGATGCTCTCCAGGGCTTACACGGCGACTCGCTTACCCGCTGGAGCGAAGAGTATCAGGAAGACTTATACAAACGTACACTGGCAATGCTTTCTAAAATACCACAATTCAGGGGTGTTAGTCCTTGGATATTGTTCGATTTTCGCTCGCCACGCAGATTACTTCCGAATATTCAGGATGGCTGGAACCGTAAGGGAGTCATAAGCCAGAATGGAACAAAGAAAAAAGCATTTTATACACTAAAAAATTTTTACGATCTGACGGAAATAAAGTACAAATAGGAAGAAACCCGGTGCCATGAAGGTTTCTTTATATTCTTTTCAATCCTGGTTTTAACATATTTTTAAGTTTTTTAATATTTCATTATGTTATACACAGGTTTAAAACAGGTAATTTCGCATAAAACAATTGATTATGAACATAGCATTAATCGGATATGGACGAATGGGTCACGAAATTGAGGCCATAGCTGTAAAAAGAGGTCATAATATAAAACTTATTATAGATCAGGATAATAATAGTGATCTGAATAGATCCAATCTTAATGGGATCGACGTTGCTATTGAGTTTTCGTTGCCCTCAGCAGCCTTTGATAATATTTCCAGATGTCTCAGCGAGAAAGTTCCTGTTGTATCCGGTACAACCGGTTGGCTTGAGAAATATAATGAAGCCGTTGGATTGTGTAAAATATATAAAACTGCTTTTATTCACTCCTCAAATTACAGCATTGGTGTTAATTTACTTTTCAGGGTCAATTCGGAGTTGGCAAAACAGATGAACCAATACCGTGATTATAATGTTTCGATTGAGGAGATTCATCACACAAAAAAGCTCGACGCGCCAAGTGGTACGGCAATTACAATTGCAGATCAGATAATAGCGCAGCATTCAGGTTATACGAATTGGTGTTTAGAGAATGATAAAACAGATGATTGTGTTCCAATCCGTTCGATTCGCGAGGGGCTGGTTCCGGGAACACACACAGTTACCTGGAATTCAGATATTGACACGATAAGTCTGAAGCATGAAGCCAAAAACAGGAAAGGACTCGCACTGGGAGCAGTCGTTGCTGCTGAATTCATTCATTCCAGGATGGGAGTATTCACCATGAATGATGTGATGGGATTCAGATAATTATTTCTATTTTTGCCTCCTCTTTAATACAGTTTAATTATGAATGAACTTTTTACAAAAAAAAATATAAGGTTTGCAATAGTTGCAATTCTTTATATTCTGGTAGTAATCTGGATTGGTAATTTTTGGTTACTGATTGGTCTGGGTGTCATTTATGACTTGTATATCAGTGAGAAAGTTAATTGGACATTCTGGAAAAAAAGAGAGGGTAAAAACAGTGCCTTCATTGAATGGCTTGACGCATTGATTTTTGCAGTAATCGCGGTTTCTCTTATAAATATATTTCTTTTTCAGAACTATAGAATTCCAACTCCATCCATGGAGAAATCCTTATTGGTTGGCGATCATCTTTTTGTAAGCAAGCTTGCTTATGGCCCGCGAATGCCAAATACTCCGATTGCTTTTCCTTTTACACAACATACTATGCCGCTCACCAAAGGTAAATCCTGGTCAAATCTGATAACATGGCCATATAAGCGTCTGGCAGGAGGAGGTAAAGTAAAAAATAACGACCCGATAGTATTCAATTTTCCTGCAGGAGATACAGTTGTTGTTGAAGAACAGACAACAAGTTACTATGAGATTGTGAGAAGAAGGGCCCGGGAAATGAAAGATATGGAGAGTGGTTCTTCAACAAAACCTTTTAATTACTATTATCAGAAGGCCCGAAAAGAAGTATGGGAAAGATATACTGTAATATACCGGCCGGTTGACAGGAGAGATAATTATGTAAAAAGATGTATCGGCATTCCTGGAGATACTGTAACAATCAGATCGGGAGTGCTTTATGTTAACGGCAAAATTGTTCCTGACAACGGTACACAACAAACCACATATGCTGTTGCTACAAACGGTACCTCTATTAATCCAAAAGCATTTGAACGTCTTAATATCTCAAAATCTGATCAATTAATGTTAACGGGTTCAACTTATGTGCTGCCTCTTACTAAACCTAATGCAGGAGTCATATCCAAGTTCACAAACGTCACTGAAGTTTCCCCGTACGTTACAAAAGCAGGGGAGTATGCACCTCACATTTTCCCTTATAGCCGCTCGTTTGGATGGAACGAGGACAACTTTGGACCAATATGGATACCGGTAAAAGGAACCACAGTTAAAATCGATACCGCTAACCTGTGTCTGTACGAAAGGATAATTGACGTTTATGAGAAAAATGACCTCAGAGTAGAAGGGAATACCATATATATTAATAAGAGGCCAGCCACCAGTTATACATTTAAGATGAACTATTACTGGATGATGGGAGATAACAGACATAATTCGGCAGATTCAAGATATTGGGGCTTTGTCCCGGAAGATCACATTGTTGGTAAACCAAAGTTTATCTGGTTATCGCTCGATAAAGAGGCAAAGGGTATGAAGAGTATCAGGTGGAGCAGGATGTTTATGAGTGCGAAATAAAAAAGGACACACTTTCGCATGCCCTTTTCATATAATATGTAGGGACGTTGCATGCAACGTCCCTACATATTATTTTACTTTCTCCACGATAGCTTTAAAAGCTTCGGGGTGGTTCATTGCAAGGTCGGCAAGAGTTTTTCTGTTAAGAGTAATCCCTTTTTTATCCAGTTTACCGATAAATTCAGAATAACTCATATCATACTGACGAACACCTGCATTAATTCTTTGAATCCATAACGCCCTGAAGAGGCCTTTCTTTTTCTTCCTGTCGCGGTAAGCATACCCCATCCCTTTGTCGAGGGTATTCTTTGCAACTGTTATTACATTTCTTCTTGATCCGAAGTTCCCTTTTGTCAGCTTAAGAACTTTTTTTCTTCTTGCTCTTGAAGCGACTGAATTTACTGATCTTGGCATAACTCATTTTTTTTGAATGTCAGCGGTCGTATTAGCGACTCTTATGTGCTGATCAATCTGTTAATACTATAAATATTTTTATCAATACGTCAAACAACTATTTCATTGCGAGCAACAGCTTAACATTTTTAAGGTCTGTTTTGTGAACCAGACCAGCATAGGTAAGATTTCTCTTACGTTTTGTAGCTTTTTTAGTCAGGATGTGGCTTTTAAATGCATGTTTACGTTTGATCTTTCCTGTACCGGTCAGAGAAAATCTTTTCTTTGCACCCGGATTCGTCTTCATTTTTGGCATTTCTCTCTATCGAATATATTAAAAAACTATTTTTTCTTTTTTGGTGAAAAAGATACAATCATCCTTTTGCCTTCAAGCCTGGGAAGTTGTTCAACTTTTCCATATTCTTCAAGGTCATTGGCAAAACGCAATAATAATACTTCACCCTGCTCTTTGAATAATATTGATCTTCCTTTAAAGAACACATATGCTCTGACTTTTGCACCCTCCTCCAGAAACCTCATAGCATGCTTGAGCTTGAAATTATAATCATGATCATCAGTGTTCGGGCCAAATCTTATCTCCTTCACCACTACCTTTGATGCTTTGGCCTTTATCTCTTTTTGCTTTTTCTTTTGCTGATAAAGAAATTTCTGATAATCAACAATTCTGCAAACAGGCGGATCTGCATTAGGAGAAATTTCAACTAAGTCAAGTTCCAGGGTATCTGCCAACCTGAGAGCATCCTGAATACTCATTACATCTGCTTCTATTTCTTCACCGACTACTCTGACCACTTTTGCAGTGATCCTGTGGTTGATTTTGTGAGCCGGCTGGGTAAC
>Ga0209744_1000731_pt1 | contig 11447 bp, 10 predicted proteins | sample BarGraNGADG00311_2_FD_184494 | JGI IMG/M metagenome (GOLD analysis project Ga0209744, IMG submission 184494) | Arctic peat soil microbial communities from Barrow, Alaska - Barrow Graham LP Ref core NGADG0004-311 (SPAdes) (version 2) | ecosystem: Environmental > Terrestrial > Soil > Wetlands >... | reverse complement strand
GTCGTCGTCGGGGGCGATCGGGCGCGGCTTCCGGGTGCGCGGGGCGCCCGTCGCGGGCAGCCGCGAGACCACGAGCCACGCGGCGGCGCCGAGCACCGGGACCAAGGCGATGACTATCAGCCACAGTGCCTTCGGGAGGCCCGGGGGCATCTCGCGATCGGGCATCCTGAGGCAGTCGATGAAGGCATAGACGATCAGTGCTATCCCGAGGACGACTGGAAGCACGCGTGGCATGCATCAAGGGTAAGTGTTCGGATGGCAGGCCTGCCACGTACCGACGGCGCTTGTGGCCGTGGAGGCCGCCCAGCCGCCGTCGTCGACCGCAGCCGGGCGCGGATCTCCAGCCGCCGCGCCGCGGGGGAACTAGGGTGGGTCCGTGTCCCTGGTGCGCTACTCGCTGATCCGCCTGCTCCTTCTCGCCGCGGCCGCCGTGGTGCTCTACCTGGTCGGCATGCGCGGTGCCCTGCTGTGGATCGTGGCCGTCCTGGTGGCCGCCCTCACCGCGTTCATCTTCCTGCCGCGAGCCCATGACCGGGCGGCCGCCGACCTCGAGCACATCGTCCACCGTCGCGAGGATGCCGCGGAGCGCCCTGCCGAGGACTCGGCCGAGGGGCACGAGGACGCAATCTCAGAGCACCAGGCCGAGTCCTAGGACGGCCGCATAGGCGATCTCGTAGAACCCGGTGTTGCGCAGCACCGGGATCAGTTCGCGTCCCGTGCGCCCCCGCAGCACCGGGCGAGCCAGCAGGAGGCCGGCAGGCACGAGCAGCACCACGAGCGTCGCCCACGGGTGCCACGCCGCCGCCGCCACGCCGAGGAGGAGCGGCACGAACACCAGCGCGGCGAAGGCCCGCCGGGCGTCGCGGTCCCCAAGCCTGACCGCCAGGGTGTGCTTGCCCACCTGCGAGTCCGTGGGGATGTCACGGATGTTGTTCACCATCAGCAGTGCGCACGCGATCAGCCCCACGCCCGCGGCGCCCAGCCAAGTCGCGCCGTCGACGGCGAGCGCCTGCGTCCAGGTTGTCCCCAGCGTGGCCATCAGCCCGAAGAACACGAAGACGAACAGCTCGCCGAGCCCCATGTACCCGTACGGGCGGCTGCCGCCCGTGTAATACCACGCCGCCACGACGGCGAGCGCGCCGGCGGCCAGCAGCCACCACGTCCCGCTGATCACCACCAGTGCGAGCCCGAGCACCGCCGCAACCCCGAACGACAGGAAGGCCGCCCGCTTCACGGTCCGGGGAGCCACCACCCCGCCACCGGTGAGGCGCGGGGGGCCGGTGCGGACGGCGTCAGTGCCGCGCACGCCGTCGGAGTAGTCATTGGCGAGATTGACGCCCACCTGCAGCGCGAGGGCGACGCCCGCCGCGAGCAGTGCCCGCGGGATCGAGGCGGCTCCCAGCGAGTACGCGCTCGCGGTGCCCAGCAGGACGGGCGCCACAGCGGCCGGCAGCGTTCGCAGGCGCGCACCCTCGAGCCAGTCGGCCATCGTCGTCATGGCAGTCCTTCCGTCGCGGGCCGTCCACCATCCTAGTGGCGGCGCTCGCCCCGGCCGGCGGCGAGTTCGGCGGCGGCGAGGGCGGCCATCGCCCGCCGGTCCACTTTGCCCGGGCCGCGGAAATGGAACTCGCCCGCCCGGACGACGGCACGTGGGCGCAGCGCGGCCGGCAGGTCGGCGGTCGCGGCGCGGACGGCGTCGAGCGAACGCTCGCAGTCGGTGACGGCGACGACGAGCTGGCCCCAGGTCGCGTCCGGCACCGGCACCACCACCCACTGCCCGTCGAGTCGTGCGAGCACCTGCTCGACGTCGTGTGGGTTGACGTTGACGCCGCCGGAGATGATCACGTCGTCCGCCCGGCCGAGCACGCGCAGCGCGCCGTCCACCCACTCGCCCAGGTCCGCGGTGGCCAGCCAGCGCTCGCCGTCGAGCCGGACGAACGGCTGGGCGTCGGTGTCGAGGTAGCGGGTGGCGAGCATCGGGCCCGCCAGGTGTATTCGCCCGTCGACCAGCCGGACCCGCGCGCCGCGCAGCGGGACGCCGTCGTAGACGCACCCGCCGGACGTCTCGGTCATGCCGTAGGTGGTCACCACCCGCACCCCGGCCGCCCGGGCGCGCGCCGCGATGTCGGGGGCGAGGCCCGCCCCACCCACCAGGACGGCGGCGAAGCTGGTGAGGAGTGCCGGCGCGGTCGCGAGGGCGCGCGCGAGCTGCGTGGGGACGAGGGAGAGGTAGCGCGGGACGTCCGTGCGCATGGCCGCGACCCGGTCCGCCAGGAGGGCGGGGTCGAGGCCGGCGCGAGGGGCGTACACCACCGGCTCGATCCCGGCCACGGCGCTGCGCAGCACCACTTGGAACCCGGCCACGTGGTGCACCGGCAGGGAGGTGAGCCACTGGCCGGGGCCGCCGAGCCGCTCGAGGGTGGCGGTCGCGGAGGCGAGCAGGGCGGGCAGCGCGATGCCCACGAGGTGGCCGCGGCCGTCGGTGGAACCTGAGGTCGCGATGACCACGTCGACGCCGTCGAGCGGCTGGGTGATCCGGGCGAGCGCGGGTGCGAAGTCCGCCTCCCCGGGGACCATGAGGAGGCCGGGGCCGGCGCCGCGCTCGACGGCGTCGCGGAGTGCCGTGTACAGGGTGGCCACGGCTTCGGGCGAGGTCCCTCCAGGCCCCGCGACAAGTCTCGTGGCGTTCACCGGTCCAGCGTAACCGCGGCCGAGGGCGTCGCTGGCGGCGCTACGGACCGGTTGTCCACAGTGGAGTGCAGTCGCTGGGCCGCGTGCCATGTCCGACCGGCAGGCTGGGAACATGTCGGGCGTCCCCCTGAGGTTGCTCCCCGCGCACGACCTGCCCCGCGAGCGGTTGCTGAGGGACGGCGTCCGCGTGCTCAGCGACGCCGAGCTGGTCGCGATCCTCCTCGGCTCTGGTAGGGCCGGTGGCAACGCGCTCGACGTCGCGCACGCACTGCTGGCCGAGTGGCAGGGGCTCGCGGGACTGGCGGCGGCGCGGCCCGAGGAGCTCGCCCGGACGCCAGGCGTCGGGCCCGCCAAGGCCTGCCGGGTGGCGGCGGCGGTGGAGCTCGCGGCGCGGGTCGGGGTTCCGAGGGCGGGGGAGCGGCTGGGGTCCTCCGCGGACATCGCCGCAGTCGCTCAACCTGCCATCGGTCGCGAGCGGACCGAGCGGCTGCTCGTGCTGATCGCCGACGGCGGACAGCGGCTCGCCCGCGTGGAGGCGGTGGCCGTGGGTCAGGCCACGGCGTGTCCCGTTCCGGTTCGCGAGGTGCTCGCGCTGGTGCTGCGGCACGACGGCGTCAGCTTTGCGGTGGCGCACAACCACCCCGGCGGTGACCCGACGCCGAGCGCGGCGGACGTCGCCGCGACGGCGCGCCTGCAGGAGGCGGCCGCCCTGGTGGGCCTGCGGTTCCTCGACCACGTGGTGGTGACGGAGTCGACGTGGCGGAGCGTCACCGCATCGCGTTGAAGATCTCGTTCCGCGCGGCGGGCAGGATTGCGGCGGCCAACTGCCGTGCTCGACGCTCGAGGGGTCGAGCGCGATCGGCGATCTCGAGGTGGCGGGTAATCGCCTCTTGTCTTCCGAAAGCGGGCAGGGGCACCTCCAGTGACAGGAAGTCCCGCTCCTTCAGGCGGTTCCTGCTCGTGGGCGTGCTGCCGGAACTGGCTCTGTTGACCGAGGCCGTGAAGCTCGGGCTGAGGAGCAGCGCAAGAAGCAGGCGGGGGGTGACGCGATCAGTGAGAACTCGGAATGTCGGGAATTCGTTCGAGGCCCAACCCGGTTCGGTGGCGATGGCGAAAGACTGCTTCCACGCGAAGAGCCGGTTGTAGACGAGGTCGCCGGGCTCGATTCGGTGGACCGTCCGGGCCGAAAGCTCCCGTCCCGCCCGGACCTCCCGTGTGAAGAGGCCCTCGCCGTACCACCGCACCCCCTGCATCGCGTAGTCGAGGTCGGGTTGCACCGTTTCCGACCGATCGATCATTTCGACGAGAGAGCTGACGGGAACTGGCTCGCCGTCCCACTCACGGAATGCGAGCTGCTGGGATGGGGACTGCCAGCCGCCGATCTTGGCCATCAGGCGATCCAGATGGGCGGCGATTCGTTCCTGATCGGTGGAGCTTGGCATAGGCACCTTGGTTGCCTCGAATTTGGCGATCGAAAGCGTTCTGTTCCGGTCGGCTGAACCCGGTGACGCCTGCCCTAAGACGCGCAGGCCCCTATCGCTGAGGAACCACTGAGCCATGTATTCAAGGAGTGCACCGTGAACCTCGTAGGTGAGGAATCGATTGGAGGCGATGCGACCGGACTCGTTCTCTCCCGTTGCGGCGACCGCTCCCTCCCAAGCCTTGATGTTGCTCACCACGAGACGTTTGGGCTCCACCTCAAAGAATCGGAGCTTGCCAAGGTCCCTGCCCAGTTGGGGCTCGTAGTCGAAGATTCCTCTGCCAAATCCGCGCACGCCGACTTGGCGGTAAGTCGCCTCAAGGTCAATCGCGACGGGGCGCCTCACGAGGCTGCCGAGAGACCCCATCGGCACCCAGTCGACCTTCACAGCCGGAACTCCTCGAACTCCTGCTGCAGCCGCTCGTAGAGCGCCAACAGCTCCCGCTCGGTCTCGATCAGCGCGGCCACCAGTTCCCGCGGGGAGCGGTGCTCCAGGTCGTCGGGGCGGTGCGGGTTGTGCAGGTCGAGGTTGAATCCGGAGGCGGCGATCTCCGCGGCGGGGACCACCCAAGCGTGCTCGTTCCCAACACGCCCCTCGCGGGTCCGGCCACCCCACCAAGCTTGGCACTCGGCGAACTCTTCGTAGCGCATGGGCTTGGTCTTTGTGTAGTTCTTGCGCCCGTCGGGGGTGGAGATCTCGTAGTACCAGACCGGTCCCTGCTTGCCCTTCTCGAAGAACAGGACGTTGCTCGGGATGATCGTGTACGGGGCGAATACGCCGTTGGGCAGCCGCACGACCGTGTGGAGGTTGAAGCGGCTCATGAGGTCGGCCTTGATCTTGCCGCCCACCCCGGTGTCGAAGAGCACCGAGTTCGGCACCACGATGCCGCAGCGGCCGGTCCGGCTGCGCTCGATGCGTGCCATCACGGACTGGAGGAACAGCCACGCGGTTTCGGCGGTCCGGAAGTTGACCGGGAAGTTCGCCTGGACGAGCTTCTCCTCCTCGCCGCCGAAGGGAGGATTGGTGAGCACCACGTCGACGCCGTCGCGCTTCACGTCGGCGAGGGAGTAGATCAGCGAGTTGTCCTCGACCAGGTTCGGCCGGTCGATGCCGTGGAGCAGCATGTTCATCTGGGCCAGCAGGTAGGGCATGGGCTTCTTCTCGATCCCCCGAAGGCTGCGCTTCACCACGGCGACGTCCTCCACGGAGACCGCGCCCGAGGTCATGTGCCTGTACGCCTCAACGAGGAAGCCACCAGTGCCCACGGCCGGGTCGAGCACCTTCTCGCCCGGCCGGGGGTCCACCTGCTCGACGATGAACCGGATGAGCGGCCGGGGCGTGTAGAACTCGCCGGAATCGCCGGCGGCGTCACGCATCTCGCGCAGCATCGACTCGTAGAACACCGCCATCGTGTGCATGTCGTCGCTCGACGAGAATGTGATCTTGTCGAGCTGGTCCACGAGCTGACGCAACAGGTGGCCGGAGAGCATCTTGTTCGCCGTGTCCTGGAAGACTCGGGCGAGGGTGTCCCGGGGGTCACCCGCCTTGCCGGTGCCCTGCAGGCCGCGCAGGGTGGGGAGCAGCTCGGTGTTCACGAACCGGAGCAGGGGTTCGCCGGTCAGGTCCTTGCCGGAGGCCCAGTCGCGCCAGCGGTACTGTTCCTCGAGGACCGGGCGGTAGTCGCGCTCGACGATGGCGCGCTCCTCCTCGAGATCGTCGAAGGCCTTGAGGAACAGGAGCCACGCGAGTTGTGGCAGCCGGTCGAGTTCCCCGTTGAGGCCGGCGTCCTTTCGCATAGTGTTGCGGGACAGGTTGATGACGGACTGCAGGCGCGCCTGCGTCGTCGGGCGTTCGTCCTTGGTGCGCGCGGTCACAGTGTCTCCTCGAGAGCGTTCGTGTAGGTGGTCAGGGCGATGCGCCAGGCCTCGTTGTGGTCGTGGACGGTGAGGCCGGACTCCGCGGCGAGGCGGGCGAAGGGAGCAGCCCACTCCAGCGGCGGCGCCGGTAGCGTCGGCGGTGGGGCGGCACCGTCGCGCTCGGCGAAGACCGCGGTCAGGTGCTCGCGGAGGCCGCCCGGCTCGAGCGGGCCCTCCTCGACCATCAGAGCCAGGTCGACCAGGTCCTTCACGCGCGACGACGGGCGTTCGTGCGCGTAGATGCGGGCGTAGGCGTGGAACTTCTCGGCGGAGTGCCGCCCGAGGCTGACCGCCGGCATGGTGAACGCGTCTCCGACCAGGGTCGATTCGATGAGGAGGTGTTCCGTCGCCGCCTCGGGGAACGCGGGCCTCGTGACGACGTCGACCGTGGCCATGCCGAACTGGCGGCGTTCGAAGAGGACGTCCACGACGACCCGCCACGTCGACGGCGCCTCGTCCTCGGCGCGCACCTGCCGGGGAGGGCGAACCCGGAAGGTGAAGGCGTCGCCGAGGTCGACGTCGAGGGCCTCGTCGAGGAGATCCTGCAGGTCCGTGCCGCCCAGAGTCGGGTCACCGTGGCGGAGCAAGTCGAGGTCCTTGGTCGCCCGCGCCTGCAGGCCGAGCCGGATCTCGAGGCAGAAGCCGCCCTTGAGCACCCAGCCCTCCTGGCGAGCCAGACGCGCCAGAATCCGCTGGAAGGCCAGACGATTGCGGACTCGCTCCGCCGCGACGCCCTCGGCCGCGGCGAGGTTACGGAGCCGTTCGTTGAGGCTGGTGAGCCGGGAGTCACTCAACGTCGGCCGCCTTGTGGAGGGCACGCTCCAGCCGGAGAGCAGCGCGCTCCGGCTCGTCGGCGCTGCGGCGCAGCAGTTGCCTTCTCGTGGTGAGGCCGCGTTCGAGGGCGTCGGCGACCGCGGCGTCGATCGCCTCCTGGGAGAGGTCGCCGCCGGCCGCGTCCACGAGCGTCCGCAGCGGCGCGGTCACCGTCCAGCCCGCCCGGTCCTCCCGGTCGTCGCCCGGGACCGCGCCGTGGTGCGTCACCACCATGTCGTCCTTGGCGCGGAACCCCTCGGGGACCGTGAGATGGACGAGCGCGGGGTCCACGTCGGACAGCCCGTGGACGCGCAGCGCGGAGTCGTGCGAGACGACTCCGCGCCCGCCACTCCACAGCGTCCACCGGACGTAGGTGTCGTCCGCCTGGGCCGGCCACTCGGGGAGGCGGAACAGCCCGCGATCGACGCGGAGCCAGTTGCCGGTGTCCGCGTGGTGCTTCTGCGCCTGGTAGGAGTAGCCAACGTCCTTCGCCTGCGCGGCGGTGAAGTAGCCGGCTTGGTGGTATGCGAGCGCACTGAGCGCGCGGCGCAGGTCTTGGCGGGTACCGGGCATGCTGTGACTCTACCAGCCGCGCTAACTAAATGAAATGTATAGTTTCGCGCGAGTCGCCAACATGAAAATATAGTTCATGCTGAGTAGAGCCACTCCTGGACGAGGTCGAGCTGCCGCACGAGTGTGTCACGTCCCCCGATCGCCTCCGCCAGTTCGACCGGGCTGCCGAGTTCGCTGAGCGGTGCCAGGCGGAACACCTCGCCCGACTCGAGGTCTCTCACACCGTGGGCCTCGTACCTATCCAACAGCCCGTTCAGCACCGCGCGCGCCTGGAGGGACGCAGCGGCAAGCTCGGCCGCGTGCGTCTCCCGCGCTCGCCGGACCCGTTCGGCCCTGGTCCGGGTCGGGGTGTTCCACGCGATGTGCAGCAGCGCGTCCAACGGGTCCGAGTCGCTCAGGCCGAACGTGTCCACCAACTCGGCTAGATCGACGTCATGGGCTTCCAGCGCCCGGATCAGGGAGTGCCGCGTCTCCGCGTGCGCCCACCGGCTGGTGACGTCGCCCGGTCCTCCGAGCGACGCGATCCGGTCGCGCACGAAGGCGCCGTACTCGGTGAGCACGAGCCTGCCCGAGGACGAGTCGGGAACCAGCCGTCCTTCTGCGACCACCGCGAAGTCGCCGTCGTCGACGTAGAACTTCCGACGCGTCGGGACGGAACCGGTGTCCGGGGGGTTCGTCGCGACGAAGCCGGGGTCCGGCTCCTGGACCTCGGGCGGCGGCGGCACCGGCTGGCCGTCACCGGCCTCCGGGGCGACGGCGTCGCTCGCCAGGACCGCGCCGTCGTCGTCGAGGATCTCGGTGATGATGTGCCGGGGGTAGCCGTCGAAGTCGGGGTCCTCGAACTTCGAGGTGGCACCCACGTAGTCGACGATCTCGAAGCTGGTCTTCCCCTTGTCCGGGTAGAGCCGGCTGCCGCGCCCGATGATCTGCTTGAACTCCACCATCGACCCCACCGGCCGGAACAGCACCACGTACTTGAGGTCCTCGACGTCGACGCCCGTGGACAGCAGCCGGGAGGTGGTGGCCACCACCGGGCTCGTCCGCTCGGGATCGCAGAAGTCGTCCAGCAGCCGCTCCTTCTCGCCCTCGACCCCGACGATCCGCACCACCCACTCGGGATCGGCGCGGACGAGGTCCGGGTTCTCGGCGATGAGTGCCTGCCGCATCTCGTCGGCGTGGTCGGTGTCGACGCAGAACACGATGCATCGGGCGCCCGGGTCCGCACGCAGGATGCCGGAGAGGTGCCGGGCCGCCAGCCGGGTGCGGGCGAGCAGGGCCACCACCCGCTCGAAGTCGCGCGTTCCGTACGTTCCCTCGGGAATGTCGCGTCCGTACCGGTCGACCTGGCCGGGGCCGGGCTCCCAGCCCTCGGCGTCGGGGGAGAGCGCCACGCGGCGCACGCGGTACGGGGCAAGGTAGCCATCCTCGATGCCCTGACGCAGGGAGTACTCGAACACCGGGTTGCCGAAGTAGTCGTAGCTGTTCACCCGGTCATGACGAGGAGTCGCGGTCAGCCCGAGCTGGACGGCGCTGCTGAAGTGGTCGAGCACCGCGCGCCACGCCGAGTTCTCCTCGGCACTGCCGCGGTGGCACTCGTCGACGATGACGAGGTCGAAGAAGTCCGGCCGGAAGTCGGTGAACAGCGCGGTGTCGGGCGAACTCCCGGAGAGCGCCTGGTAGCTGGCGAAGTAGATCTCGCGGCTGGGGTCGGCGCCGCCTCGCACCCGGTTGAGCACACCGGCGCCGAAGGCCGGGGTGAAGTCCTTGAGCATCGGCTGGCGCAGCAGCTGGTCTCGATCGGCAAGGTAGAGGATGCGGTAGTTGCGGTCGGGGCGGATCGTGGCCTCGTGGGCGCGCAGCTTTGCCACCACCTGCATGGCGGTGAACGTCTTGCCCGTACCGGTCGTCATCAACAGCAGCACGCGCCGCTGCCCGCGCGCGATCGCGGCGAGGACCCGATTGATCGCCACCACCTGGTAGTGGCGCGGTGTCAGCACGTCGCCGGTGACGGTGGTGCGGCGGCGGTTGAAGCGTTCGGAGATGAGCGCCGCGCCGCCGTCGTCCAGTTCGTGGAGCGCCAGGTACTCCGACCACGCAACGGCGGGGGCGGCGAAGGCCTCGACGTGGCGCTCGGCTCCGGTCCCCATGTTGTGCTCGATGATCTCCCGGCCGTTGCTGGCGTAGGCAAGGGGCACGTCGAGTTGCTGGGCGTACCGCAGTGCTTGCTGCAGTCCGTCGGTGGCCGAGCGGTACTCGCGCTTGGCCTCCACGACGGCCGTCGGGGTACCCGCGGTCGCCTCGAGGACGTAGTCGACGAGGCCCGCCCCGAGGTCGCGGGTGACGCCTTCCAAGGAGATGAGCCGCTGGGCCTGAACCGGGTACTGCTCCACCACGTGGGCCTCGGCCCAGCCCGAGGCACGCAACAAGGGCACGATGATGTCGCGGCAGGTGTCCCTCTCACGGGGACCAGCTGCGTGGGAGACCATGAACCGAATCTATACGCCCGGTCGGATGGCCCGAACCGGTTTTCTCCGGAAGGGCGCAGCCGACGCCGCGCCGTTGACGAATTCCGCCCACCTGCGGGACTACCGTGAGAACGTTCACCGACGAGGGAGTCCCATGAAGCGCGTCCTCATCATGTTAGCCGCCGCGACGATGCTGCTGGCGGGGTGCGCGGGCGCCACGGAGGTGCCGACCCCGTCGCCGTCCACCACGACGAGCCCCACCCCCGAACCCACGACGCCGGAGCCGACCCCCGAACCCCCCGTCTGGCCCCTGACGGGGCTTCCGGCGCCAAGCCACGACGGCGCCCCGGTCATCGCCGTCAAGGTGGAGAACACGAAGCAGGCGCGGCCGCAGACGGGCCTGGAGGCTGCCGACGTCGTGTTCGTCGAGATGGTCGAGTGGGGCCTGACCCGCTACCACGCGCTCTACAACTCGGTGGTCCCCGAGGTCGTGGGGCCGGTCCGGTCCCTGCGGCCGATGGATGCCGCCATCCTGGGGCCGTGGCGCGCGGCGCTCGTCTACTCGGGCGGCCAGCCCCAGTTCGAGCGGCGGGTGGCCGGTGCCGACATCCAGCTCATGTACGAGGCCGACGCGTTCGGCTTCTTCCGCGACCGGAGCCGGCGCGCCCCGCACAACCTCTACGTCCGGCTCCCCGCGGCGATCGCGGCGATGGAGCCGGGTCGCCGGACGCCGCCGACGCCGCTGTTCCAGTACTCGGCCACCCCGCCGGCGGGAACGCCGGTGTCGTATGTGCGGGTGATCTACCCGACGTCCCGCTCCGGCTGGGAGTGGGACGCCGCGGCGGGCGCGTGGCTGCGGTTCGACGACGGCGTCGCCTCCACGACGGCGGACGTCACCACCCAACTGAGGGCCACCAACGTCCTGGTGTTGCGGGTGACCACCCAGGACACCGGGGCGAAGGACTCGGCCGGGGCGCCCGTGCCCGAGACGATCCTCACCGGGAGCGGGGCGCTCAGCCTGTTCAGCAGCGGGCAGATGGTTGCCGGCACGTGGGCGAAGGGCGGGGACAACGAGCCGTTCGTCTTCACGGACCCGAACGGGCTGCCCCTGCTGCTCACACCGGGCAACACGTGGGTCGAGTTGCTGCCGGCGGAGGGGACGCTCGAGTTCGGCTGAGGTGCCGGCTCGCCGTCAGTAGTAGTAGGGGAACCGCGTCCAGTCCGGGTCCCGGCGCTCCAGGAAGGCGTCGCGGCCCTCCACGGCCTCGTCGGTCATGTACGCCAGCCGGGTGGCCTCCCCGGCGAACACTTGCTGGCCGGCGAGGCCGTCGTCCGCCAGGTTGAAGGCGAACTTCAGCATCCGGATGGCCTGCGGCGACTTGGTCGAGATGATGCGGGCGTACTCGAGGGCCACGTTCTCGATCTCGACATGGTCCGCCACCTCGTTGACCACGCCCCACCGCTCCGCGTCCGCGGCGGAGTACTCGCGGGCGAGGAAGAAGATCTCC
>Ga0209744_1000728_pt1 | contig 11462 bp, 10 predicted proteins | sample BarGraNGADG00311_2_FD_184494 | JGI IMG/M metagenome (GOLD analysis project Ga0209744, IMG submission 184494) | Arctic peat soil microbial communities from Barrow, Alaska - Barrow Graham LP Ref core NGADG0004-311 (SPAdes) (version 2) | ecosystem: Environmental > Terrestrial > Soil > Wetlands >... | reverse complement strand
TCAGATAACAGACGCGATCAAGCGACACGACACGCCGAAAAGCCATACGTAGCAAGCAAAGTGCGAGACCTACCTGGGTGCTATGTCAGGAGTTCTGGGTTCCGCCGTGCCGATGAACACGAAAAAGGCATACTCTTCGACGCGCGAAAACTCGCCTTTCCGGGGGGTGCCGCTGCGGTTAATAATAATTGAGACCATTTGTGACTTCGCACCTGGAAAGACCTGCTGCAGAAGTAGCCCCAAGCGCAGGTACTCTTTCTCGTCAATGGTCACGACGAGGACCGACTCCTCAGGTTTGAGCAGTTCCCGCGCGAGTAGCAGCCGCCGTTCCATGAACGCGAGCCACTTGGAGTGCCGATACAGGTCGTCGCCCTCGACGTAGTCGTTGTTGTACTTCCAGTCCTTTGAGCCGGTGTTGTACGGCGGGTCGATGTAGATGCAGTCGACCTTGCCTCGATGGGTGAACAGCAATGTCTGCAGCGCGTGGTAGTTCTCCGCGTTGATCACCGTGTGAAACGGCTTGTCCCCACCACGTTCGACCTTCCCCGTGGAGACCAGGCCGGGGTAGATCGGATCCCTGAACTCCGCGACCACAACAAGATCGGCAACAGCCACGGTCACTGACTCGTCATCGTCAGACAGCGACTCGAGGATGGCGGTGCGTCGGGCATCCCCATCCTTCTCGATTGACCTGACTCGCCACAGTCGCTCATCCACCTTCTTTCGAGATGTCCCGCGAGCCGGCAGGACGCGGACTTTGTCTCCGCGCCTCACACGGCGGCCGGGAAGCTCCACCGTCTCGGGGGTGTGGCGTTCGAAGTTCAGCCCGAACGCGCGCCGATCCGCCAACGCGGCGACCTCCCTCTCGAGGTCGTCTGCCAGGGCCGGGTCTTTCAGACGCGCTTGCCGAATCAGGTCGTTGAGCCGGGACAAGGGAACTCCTTAGAGATCGTCAGGTTCGATGTTCAGGGTGCCACGGGCGAACGTGGCAAGGATCCGCTGGTGCGTCTGACGTGGAAGGTGGCGGTTACCGGGCTCGCCGAACGGCGTGCCGGGGCGCGCGGGAGCCTCACCCAGCAATTGGTCGAGGCCGGGCCGGGTCACCATAAGGAGCCCGTGAGTCGCCCGGGTGCACGTCACCGCGAGGCGTCCGAACGCCGAGTTGAACTCGTCGAGCTGCGCCGCTCCGGTCAGCGGATGGATGGCGACCGTGATGCCGTTCGTTTGCCCCTGCCAGGAGTCGACGGTTGAGGCGACGACGTCCGTGTCCAAGAGCGAGTGCTTGGTGCGCAACCGCTCGACGACGTCGGTGGCGTCGTCCACGGCCTGGTTGCGCGTGGCGAGGACTGCGATCAGTGGGTTGCGGTGCGCGTCACCGGGGGTCGCCGACGAGGATCGACCGGTCGGGGTGCCGGCGTCGTCGTACTCGGCACGTTCGAGCGCGAATCCAGCCGTCAGGAGATCGTCGAGCAGTGACTCGACGACACCCATCAGAGGGAGGTCGATGTCAGCGGCCTCCGGATCGGGCAGCCCTGCGACCTCAAGAAGAGTGGGCACACCGGAGCCGACCTGACGCCAAACGTCCGCGGCGATGCCGCTCAAGCCGTCGGCAACCAGGCCTCGGTCACCCGGAGCGGCGACGCAGTGCAGCTCCTCCCACTCGGGGTAGAACGCTCGCCACAGGTCGAGGTGCGCGGCGGTCGGTCTCCACACTGCGGGTAGCTCGACTGACCACGTCCGCTCGTCCTCGTCGAAGTCCGTCGGCCACGCACGGTAGGGGTTGAAGCCGGGGTCGCCTCGCCACGGATTGGCGCCGATCTCAAGGGGTGGCAGCTGTCCGACATCGCCGACGCCCACCGCGATCGGTGCCGCCTTGGCGACCTTGTCGAAAAGGTGATGGGGAAGCTGCCACGCCTCGTCGACGAAGATGACGTCGAACGCGGAGGCGCCGTTGTGTCCCGGACCGAAGTGGTCCCTCTGCCGCTTCAGCTCTGCGATGGCGCCGAGTTTGTGAGACGTCGAGATGACGACGTCGCAGTCCAGCGGAATCGCTGACGTCGTCGTGACGACCGTGGCGTTGGCGTGGGCTTCGTCGGGGACGTTGCCGTACCGGTCCTTGCTGACGAAGAGGCACACGCGATCGGCACCCAGCGTCGAGCCCAGCGAGGTCGCCAGCGGGTAGATCTGCTTATTGGTAAAGGCGACGACGGCAACCCTGCGGCACTGCGGGTGCTCGACCGCGTCCGCGACCAACCGCTTCAGGACGAACGACTTTCCGGCGCCGGCGGCGGCCTTGAGCAGGATCCGGTCCACCGGTGCGGCGCCTGACAGTGCGTCTCGCAGGACACCAATCGCCTCGTCCGCGACTGCTGCGTTGCCTGCGGCGGCGCGGGCGTGGTGAACCCTATCGACCGTTGACGAGGTGGGAGAGGAGAACTCGATTGGCACGGGGTCAGTCCAGGTCGTCGATGGTCAGGTGCGCAGGGGGCTGGGTGGCCGGCTGCGCGGTGGGGTCCCCTGTCGGCGCATCGGCGGGGGAGACCTCGAACGCGTCGCCGTTGCGGACCGGCGGCCAGACGTCGGGGTTCAGCTCGCCGCGGGCCCGGCGCTCAGCGAGTTGGTCGGACCAGTCGGCTTCGGCGTCCTCGTGCGGGCGGCAGCAGTACCGGTGACCGGCCGGATCGCCCGCATACGAGTCAGGCTCGCACGTGGCTTTCGGCGCGGAGACTTCGTCAGGCTTCGGTCGGTCGACGTTGAGGTTTCGGTTGCCCTTGAGCTTCGAGAACCACGCGAAGTCAGCGATGACGAGGTCGTCCCCAACGGTCAGGGACGGCACGTTTTGCGGAGCCCACTGGAATCGCTTCGTGTGACCGGCCTTGGCGTCGGCAATGCTTTGGGACAGCGGACCGATCGCGAGTCCAGAGAATTTGAAGCTCCCACCCTGGGCGAGTACGGCGATGTCCGGGTGCTCGACGCACGACTCGTCGTTGACGTGGAGAAGCACGATTCGAGAGCCCTCGCCGATGCGTCGTGAGGCCACATCAATCACCAGCGGGTCTACGGACACGACGGTGGCGAGTGCGACCTCCCGAGAACCAGCGTCGGTGGCAAGGTCGCTGGCGGCCTGCGGGTTGGCTAAGGCCAACAGCTGGAGGTGGCACCTGCCGTCGCTCTCGATGGTCGGCACAAGCGAGTTGCGCCAGTGACGGTACGTCCGTCCGAATCGGACCAGGTCGGACGCGTGGAGTGACAGGCGCCGACGCCACACGGACTGGGCATCGCCCTCGATCGCACGATGGACCTCACGGAGAGTCGAATCTGGAACCGCTTCGAGCGCGTCGAGGGCGAGCTCGAGGGTCCTGCACTTGTAAGCGAGTTCCTCGGTCACGAGGGCGTTGTACTGTGCCGGGTCTGCAGGGCCACCGCCGGGTTGACGCCGACGGGACTTGGACCCGACGAGCGCGCGGTGGATGTCGTCGGAGCGCCGGTTGGTCAGACGGGCGCCGGGTGTGTGACCCGACGCCTCGATTTCATCGGTGACGGTCCGGTGCCCCAGCGGGTCGTCCGGTGCGGCATGGGCCCACGACGTCAAGTAGTCCAAGCGGTATGAGCTGACCGCGGGTCCTCCGGCCACCAAGTGTCCGGCCAGCGCGGAACGGACGTCCACGAGCGGTGACCGCAGCGTGAGAGCGCGAGCGCGGTCTTCTTCGAGGAGGAACGACACGGCGGTGCGGTCGGACTCGGACAGGGCGGCCGGAATCTGGGCCTCCTCGCCGTTGAACGTTAGCGGCTTTCGGCCCATCTGCTTGTCGCGCTCCCAACGGAGTCGGCTCAGTTCGACGCCCGCGAGGTTGTCGGCTATCGACACCAGGACGTCGGCCGTCGGCATGTCCGGGACAACGAGGTGGATGGGACTCGGCTGTGCCGGACTGGCTTTGCGGAGCTCTGCCATGGCGGCGGACAGCTCGCGGCCGAGCAGGCGCATCACAGCGCGGCGAGTTTCCGGCGACTGGGGGTCGTCGAAGACAGTCGTCTTCCACGGCTTCCGTCCATGGGCCGTCACACGTTGAAGCGCGATCCCGTGGATGCCGAGCGCGGCGGCGTCGGACTTGGCGATGACGACGTTGACCGTCCCCGGAAGGCCGGCCTGGTCCACACGAAGTTGTCCGGTCGACTGGGCAACCCCTTCCAGCGTCGCGGTCAGGGACGCAATAGCGGAGGCCGGCGCACGCCCGAGGACGCCAGTGCCGTCGACGATTCCGGCCAGGTGCGGTCTGATGTCCGGGGGGATCCCGAGCTCGATCAGAAGGTCGGTGGGGTCGGTCGAGCGGCGCAGCTCGTCACGGCAGTAGGAGAACAGGGTGCACGTCGCACACGCGGCAGGGTCAAAGGTCGACTGGAGGTGGGAGACGAACGACGTCAGGTCGGTCGATTCGTCGTAGTTTGTGGCGGCGGCCTCGCGGCGGCGCTCCTCGACCCGCATTCGGACCTCTGTGCGGTGGTCGTCGATGAGCTCGACAAGGGCTTCCGGCTGGAGGAACGCGTTGCGCGGGACTGCGAGCACTCCGAAGGAGTGGACCGACATCCCGTCGGGCAGGCGCGACCAGGCGGCGGCGGACTCGGCACCGAGCGCTACCTGGAGGAAGCCTTTGAGGAGGCGGGTGTCCTCTATGCGCGAGCGGACCCGCTCGTAGTCTTTGGCATCGCCGACGATCAGCCAGGATCTCAGGCCCTCGCCATCGACCTTCCGGGCGATCACGGCGAAGTCCGGCTTGACGTCGGTGGATCGGGTCTCCTCGAACCCCACGAACGGAACAGCTAGTCCGTGGATCAACGTGGCCGCGCCGTCGTTTACAGCCCGTATATGCGCGTCTTCGAGCAAGTCAGCTGTCTTGTCGACGTTGACGTGCGCGTTGACCGTCACAACTTCAGTCGGTCGGTCGAGGCCCAGGCGTCCAACGGCCGTCGTGGCGACTTCGCTCGCGAATCGTTCTTCTCGAACGAGGCGTTCGAAGGTCATGGCGCGCATCCAGCGGGCTTCGGGGATACCGCCAGAGTCGTCGGCGAAGCCGACCTGTTTGGCCAATCCGCGCCGGGTTACCCCCGTCACCAGGGGGTCCGTCCCTCGGAAACGCGGACAGGCGGCGTGCGCGGATGCTGCGACCGCGCTCGACCCGCCCCCAACTGCCTTGCCGACCACGATCGCACCCCGAATCTGTTGTTCGACAACATAGCGGAGCCCACCCGAGAGATCAGGGAAACGGGGGTGATCGGCCCGGTTCTGACCCTCGAGTTCGTGTCTGACAACCCTCGTGGCGAGTTGACGGAACTCGGCCGTGCGCGTGCGGTGTTGCTACGAATGGGGTTAGATCAACGGCATGGTCACCACGTTTCACGACCTCATCGAGGAACCCCTGACCGTTCTGTCGGCCATCGAGTGGACCATCAACCACCACTACGTGAAGACCGACGAGGACTCCGGGATCGTCCATGACCCCAACGAGTGGACCCCTGATGTGCGACCCGCGCTACATCCTCGATCCCGGCGCCCGGATCATCACGGGGAGGCTGGAGACGATGCAGATCTTTGACTCGTCGCCTGCTCTGGCTCTCCGCAGGGACCAACGACTATGACGGACCCAGAACTCGGCGACGCTCCTTCGGAGCTGGACCCGGCGGTCAACTCCTCGGCCTGGGAGCATGTGCTTGAGCACATCTTCCTTTCGGAGCTGTTGCAGGAGGCTTGGTTCTCGCGCGGGGCTGTTGTGGACGTGTTGCACACCAGCGTCGATGCCTTTGGCTATGACGTGGTCCTGGAGCACAACGGCGTCATCCGGCATGTTCAGTTGAAGGGCCGAATGCTCGCTGGGACTAGTAACCGCTACAGAGTCAACACTCTGCTGGAGAGCCGTCCATCTGGATGCGTTGTCTGGATGGGGTGGGAGCGCAGACCCGGGACCAATCGCATCGCTCTCTCTTACCGCTGGTTCGGGGGTGAGCCTGGACAACCTCTCCCATCGTTGGGAAGTCAGGTCGCCACTCACTCCAAGGGCGATTCGTCGGGGAACAAGGGCGAACGCCCGGCCATCCGCATCGTGACTCTCGCCCGCTTCGAGAAGCTGAACGGCATCCACGAACTACTCGACCGCCTCTTCGGCCCGCTCATCTGAGGACAAGGAGGGGCAGCGATGGGCAGCGCAGCCGCATGGCTGGACTACGACTAGGAACAACAACGTCGTACCCAAATGATGCTGGACACCCTTTCCAAGCGGACCGCTGTCGACGAGTCTGGCCAAGGAGCGCTGCACCCAAGAAAGACGGTTCTCCTCAGACGGGCTCGCTATCTGTTGTTCGTCCCGTGTCCGGCTCGCGGTGGCGGACGCCACCCGCACCGTCCGGACGCAGGCATGACCGAGATCTGATCCGCGTTGGCCTCGCACGCCGAGATGTTTCGAAATGCGGTCAGCCTTGACCGGGATTCACCTGTCCAAGCGCTACGACGGGACGCCCTGTGGGCGGCGAGCCGCCCGTCTTCGAGGTTGCGGCCGACCAGTTCCTCCATCGCTCATGTCATTTCCGCTTTGGGCTGGTCGCCGGGAGGTCAAATGGCGACCCATATGCACTTACAACAGCTTGTCGCCACGACGACGAAAGCGGCTGGCTTTGGCCGAACTCGTCTCGCAGATACTTCCGCCTACTACGGCGCCCTTCAGTGTCAATCCAAAGGCCGAGGGCATACCGAGCCAGGCGGGCGACTTGCAGTGCTTCTTCGCCCACGGATTGGACGTCCACCCGCGGGAGTTGCGAAGCCGAAGCCCACTGGTCGAGGGTCTGCGGGACGGGTTCGGGGACGGGCCGCTCCCATACCAATGGGGACAGACGCTTCCCACCGCGAACTTCCAGCTCACGCACGGCGGCAATGTACGTGGCGCGGACATCCCTTGTCTCTTCAACCAAGGATGAAAGAAGGCAAAGTCTGGATTCGAGCGCCTCGCGGTCGATCGAAATACCGCCTGCTTTGGCCCATCGGAGCAGGGGGCCCAGAGTGCGCTCGGGGTCAATTGTGATGAGGCCGCGACGGTCGCAGATGGAGAGCAGTCGCCGTGCTGCGTCGACACCGTCACAAGGAAGCACCCAGGCACCGCACGGGTTCCCAGCGAGATCGACCTGCCAGATGGCGACCTGATCACCTTGCTGAGCAACGATCACAGGTGCCCTGGTTGGCTGTCCGTCGATGATGCTGGGCCCGACAAGCGGAAGACCAACTTCGGTGGTCGAGTCCTCAAGGATGGTCACAGGATCACTTCCCGGTCTCGTTGCGCAGAGCCTTGGCCCACTGGCTTTCGCTATTCCCCCAGTCTCGGCTGGCGGCGAACTCCCCGGGCGCTGGGCTCGGGTACCCCAGCGCGGTGCGAAAGTCATCGACGCTCATGACCGGGATTCCGTAGCCGCGGGCCTTCTTGGCCTTCCCCGAAAGAGAGTCGGTGTCGGCCGCAACGACAAGTCGCACCTTCTTGGTCACGCACGGGTGGGGCACGTACCCGTGCTCGGCAGCGCGCTTCATCCACAATTCCCTGGATTCCGCCATGTCGCCGGTGAACACGATCATGTCACCTGGCTCAAGCGGTAGGCGCCCTTCGGTCGGGCGAACAACACGATCAACGCCTGCCTTCGCCAAGGCTTCGGACACCGCAACCTCCGGTAGCCCGAGGATTTCGGCGACTTGTTGCAGATCGGAGGCTTCCTCTTTCGAAAGATGTCCGTCTGCCAGCGCGACACGTGCCAACGCGTTGAGGTAGTCACGGTGGAGTCTCGCGACATCGATGACGGCCAAACCCAGGCTGCTCGCCAGAGCAGCAAGAGCCGCCTGCTCGTCCGTCGAGATGCACCGATCGACGAGAGCCTCATCAAGAACCGCGAGATAGGGATCAGCAACATCCGAGGAATCAACGCGAGGCATGAAGTCGGCCAGACGTGACACAAGGGCATCGGACAACGCGGGCGCTTTGGGTGCTGCACTGCGCGAGCACGCTTGAAATGAGCTGATGTCGAACTTGGGCCAGAGCACTTCGCGGTTTCGGTGCAGCATCTCCTGCCATGGCGGCTCATCGGCAGAAGCCGAAATGTAGTGGCGCAGCAAGCCTGCCGCCGCCCTCGTGTCGGAGAGAGCAGAGTGCCAACCGGTGAGTGGGACGTTGGCTGCCGCGCAGCACTCTCGAAGCGACCGTCCTGAACTTTCAAGGAAGTGCGAGGACCAGGTCATGGTGCATACGCCCATGTCCCGGGTCAGGGGGAAGGGGACACCAAGCCGGTCGAACTCGGCGTCGAGAAACGTGAGGTCAAAAGGGAGGTTGTGCGCGACAATCGTTCGCCCTGACAGAAGGCCAAGGAGGTGGCCGGCAACATCTGTGAATCTGGGCGCGTTAATCACGTCTGCCGCACGAATGCCATGAATGTGCTGCGGTCCAAGATCGCGCTCCGGGTTCAGAAGTGTGCAGAACGCGCTCTCGATCTGCCCTCTCTCGTCAACGAGAACGACTGCCAGCTCGACGACTCGGTGGCGCAGACGAGGGGAAAGACCAGTCGTCTCGGTATCGATAACGGCGTACAAGATGAACTCCCCCAGTGAGGACGCGATCCAACAGTGCTCACCCTAGACAGTGCCTGCGACAGTCAAGGCAGAAACTATGGAACCCATCGATATCAGGACGAAATGGCAAGCAACTCGCTCAGGAGAATTCCCAGCGAGCTCGGCAGCACCTGGTAGGGATTCCAGGCCGTTTGTCGACGGACTCGTTCTTCGGTGGCAGGTCCACGACCTCGTTCAGCCGCTAGGCCCAGATGGCGCATTCGATGCCGTCGCTGAACACCTCTGGGGTTCCTGGCATGGATTGTGCCTGCCCATTGGCATACCGCCGGGCGGTCCACGCTGCAGCCGCAGCGTCCAGGACGTCGTCCACCGCGGCCATCTCTCCTGCGCGTCCGACTTCGTTGGTCAGTCGAATGTCGGTCGCCTCAAGTAGCTGCCGTCGTTGCTCTGCTCCAGCCCACGTCTTCTTTCGGCTGAGCAGGGGGCCTTGTGCCATAACCGCGAAGGAGACCTCGGGGTGCACCTCGACAACAGCGTGGCTGTTCTCCTTGATCCAGTTGTCGATCTCAAGGATCTTCGTCCTCAGCCCGAAGGCCTGCTGCGAGATTCCTTCCCCTGCCAACTTTCTGTTGATCACGACGGCCGCGGCGTGATCGTTGGCGAGAAGCGCCGACCGGACTGGGGTCATGAAGACGGACTGCCACCTGGGACCGACCGCCGGTCGAGCGAGCACATCCGCCTGCCGGCGACCCTGGTCCGGGAGCCCTATGGGAATGTCGATGGCCACGATGTCAACCCCTCCATTGACCTCGGCGAGGACCACAAGCTCACCGATCGTGCTGCCGAAAAACGCATCGGTGCCGCCTCGCCCTATGGAGACCCCAATCCAACCCTTGCTGCACGCGTCAACTCCGAGTACACGACTCTCGTTCATATTGAGTGTTTAGCAGATAGGCGGTTGTCGGACCGGTGCGACAACATGTGGGTCATGACGATCTTCAACAAACCCGCATACGCCGCCGGACTCCTCTTGGACGACTTCTACTTTCCCGGGTCGATCGCGGCTAGGCACGCGCGCGTCGGCGAGCCTCATGTCGCCAAGTTGAACAAGTTCGCCCGGAAGATCGCCAGAGACAACGACGAGCACGTTCCCCTGTTCGACCCCGAGTCGGGAGGCCGGAACGCCCAGGTTTTCCTGCTCCTTCAGGACCCCTCCCGGGTCGCAGCGCATAGGTCGAGGTTCATCAGCCGTCACAACAACGACTGGACGGCAGGGAACACCTTCACAGCCTGTGCAGAGGCGGGCCTGGACTACAAAGACGTAGTCCACTGGAACGTCATCCCGTGGTGGGCTCAAGATCCGGCCAAGAACCCATCCCCCGGCAAACGGAGGTCGTTGGCAGACGAGTCTCGCCGTGCTGCGCGGTACTTGGCACAGACCTTGGAGCTGCTGCCGAAGTTGAAGTCGGTAGTTCTGGTTGGGCTCCAGGCGCAACTCGCATGGGACCGTGCCACGCATGCCCCCGGAGGAAGCCTGGGTCGTGATCTGAACTTGTATCGCTGTCCCCACACCAGCCCGCTGGCATGGAACAAAAACGGGCCGGATGGCACGCCTAACCGAGAGACCACTATTCGTGTCCTTAAGGAGGCCGCCCGCAGGATGTCACCCACCAAGGGAGACCGTTAGGAACGTCGTTCGACTGGGAGAACTGGGCGACCACCTCATTGCCAACTTGGAATTGCCCCCAACGTTGATGGCAATCGCCATACCGCTCTCAGCCCGCGCTGACCGAGGCTCGTTCGCGGTGCGTGGCGCTCGCCATACGTCGCCAATGCTGGCGCCATCCGACAACGTTCGCTCTTACCGGCTCTCGGTCAGGAGGTGGTGTTTCAGTTCCTCGAGCGCTCGGGCGGTCCGGTCGCTCTTCTCGTAGGGGCCCGGCATCACGAACACGCGCGCGCCTGCGAGTTGCCGTGTTGGTGAGAGCAGACCGTGTCCCGGGAAGTCGCCTAACACCGCGGTCGCCGCCTTCTTGAAGGTGAAGATCACGAGCTGCGTCCTTACTTCCGTCAGTTTGTCCTCCAGCAATGCTCGTCCGTATGCCAGTTCGCTCTTGTCGACTTCTTCGGCGTTCCTTGTCGGTCGCTTGACTACATCGGAGAAGCCGACGCCGCCGGCGTAAGCACGATCGTCCTCGTACCCGGATCCCGGTGGGAGCAGCCCGACTGCTGCCAATCGACGGTAGAAGGTCTGACCGGCCGCGCCTTGGTAGTAATGACCCGCGGCGACGCTGATCGGCGCTGGGTTGATGCCCACAGTCACAGCTGCCAGCCCCGGACGAAGCAGATCCGCAAGCGTCGTCACGGTCGATCCGAGCCAATCGATTTGAATCTGGTGACCGGTCCTGTTGAATGAGCCTTCTGTCGTTGACTGTGGCGTCTCCTGTGTCTGACTGCGAGCGCTGCGCGCGCTGCTGCCAGGCACCGGGCTTGACCATGCAGACACCACCCTGCAATCTACCTGGCTGTCGATGCGCCTGTATTCGGCGGCGAGCTGATTCGCCTCGTCGACTGTGAATTCCCAACTCGCCTGATGCTGGTGCGTTCGTAGCAGATGGTGGCCAGCAGCAGCCTGGCGACGCAGCCAGCTTCGAAAGGTCTTGGGCTCGATGTGGAGACGTCTGGCCAGGTCAATCGCGGTCACTACGGCTGTCATACGAGTGATTGTGCTCGAACGCCGTCATGTGGTCTCACGATTGCGGCAAGAACCTGTGCTGGCTCATCGGCACCCTGCACTACGGCATCGCCGACAGCCACCTGCCGTACTACCTCGACGAGTACACGTTCCGGTTCAACCGCCGCACCTCACGCA
>Ga0209744_1000727_pt1 | contig 11467 bp, 9 predicted proteins | sample BarGraNGADG00311_2_FD_184494 | JGI IMG/M metagenome (GOLD analysis project Ga0209744, IMG submission 184494) | Arctic peat soil microbial communities from Barrow, Alaska - Barrow Graham LP Ref core NGADG0004-311 (SPAdes) (version 2) | ecosystem: Environmental > Terrestrial > Soil > Wetlands >... | reverse complement strand
CTGCCGTCAGATCGCATCTCATAATCTGTTTCAGGTTCAAGAGCAATGCCCATCCGCTCGACTCCGGACGGATCACCGTCTTTATTAAAAAGAACCTTTGCTATTCCTATGCGTGAATAATTGCCCTTTGCGACTAACCGTGGAAACAGGTAAAGCTTACCATCCGGCCCACGGGCAGCAGCCGGATTCAGGACACCTTCCAATTCCATCGGATTGCCGGGTTCAGGCTCCATCATCTGCCCGAGACGTTTCAGTTTAATTCCACTCATCACTTCTCCTCCTTGTTAAGGTTTATGCTATTATCGTTTTCCAGACAAGCTATAATCGCTTCAATCACCCGTTTTGTCTCAGTTGGATTTTTGACCCTGATAGATATAACACCTGCTTCTTCTGCAGGATAATCGTTGCCCCCGGGGAATAAAGCGTCACCTACAAAAATCATCTCAGGAATTGAAACGCCAAGAGTGTCCCTGAGCTTTTTAATTCCGTAAGCTTTGTCGATACCGGGCTTAGTGATATCAATGGAAGTTTCACCACCTAACCTGACAGAAAATCCGGGAATTTGCTTATCAAGAAATGCTTTCATCTTTTTCCTCTTTGCAAAATCAGGATCCCATTTTTCTTTTTCTTTATTTGGAGCTTGCTGTCCTAAAGCGGAAAATGTTATCTGGCTTCCACGGTCTTCAATTTCCTCTCCCCATAGCTTTTTAATCTTGAAGCCTGCTGATTCGATTGACTTATTTAACGAACTGATAATTTTCTTTTTTTCATCCGCGGTAAAATCTTCGGAATAGATTTTTTTCCAATCCTTGTCATACTGGTAAAACTTTGTACCGCAGGTAGGAAGGATTGACAGATTCTCCAGGCTTTTATCATGGGGAAGGCCGGAAAGCACTTGTTTTTCAAACTGTAACCAGTCGCCTCCTGAAATCACGGCAACTTTTACGATGCTGAGCAGGTCATGAATCAGTGCAGACATTTCAGCATCAAGAGATGATTTGCTCCCGGCAAGAGTACCGTCCAGATCAAAAACAATTAATTTTTTTTTCATAATAAAATATATATTAATCTATTCCGGAAGTGCAATTTCCAATAATGTCACTGCACTTTGCGGTTTAAATGTACAAGCTCCGACAACGGCAGGTAAAAGAAAAATATCTCCTTTTCCAATGGTATAAATTGTGTCATTATGTTCGATCTGCCCCATGCCCTCAGTGCATACCAGTACTCGTGGTACATCTATTTCACCTACAATAAATGGTGATTGTCCATGAAGATGCCACAAGTGGAAATGTTCACAATAAAAAACCAGCTCACGTCTCAGAGGTGTTATTTTCTCCACTAGCGTTACTACCGGTTGTATCGCAGCCTGGGAAAAATCAATGCAGGCAAGTGCCTGATCGACCTGGAGTGTTCTGGGTTTACCTGTCTTAGAGTCAATATGATCCCAATCATAAAGTCGAAACGTTACGTCACTGTTCTGTTGAACCTCAAACACCACTATATCTCCACCAAGTGAGTGAACCGTTCCTGCCGGTATAAAAACACCGTCCCCTGGTTTTGGTGTGAAGTATGATAAATGATCAGCAATTGTCCCGTTTGTGAGAGACTGTTTTAAATTGTCAGCTGTGGTCCCTGGTTTAAGTCCCGCATAAATGCGACTATCCGGTCCAGCCTCCAGCACGACCCAGGCTTCGGTCTTGCCATGTTCTCCAGCCGGAAGATACTTTCTTTGAAGATCCGAAGGATGCACCTGTACCGATAACATTTCATGCACATCGAGGAACTTCAGCAACAGTGGGAACCGTTTGAAACGCCAGGCAAGTTTTCCGAGTAATTGTTCCTGCTCTTTCTGCATCAATTGACCTATGGTTTGTCCTTTGAGGGGTCCATTCGATACAACACTCTGATGGTCATCACGGTCGCTGAGAATCCATGATTCACCAATTGGACCATCACCAGGCAGAGGAACTGTAAGCAGATCAGCCAAATGTCTGCCTCCCCAGAGTCGGTACTGATAGATCGGTTCGAAATGCAAAGGATATAGAGGTATTTGATTTATTGATTTTCTCTTGGTTTTCATGCTTATGTTCTATTCTTTTTATATTAAAAAGTGTAGGTTTTAAGGTTTACGGGATAATTTTTTATATCTGACATAGCGTTTTATAAGATTGGCTGTGGAGCTATCATGGGTATGTTGGGAGTTCTCTCCATATTCAAGTTCAGGGATGATGCTAGCAGCAAGCGCTTTTCCCAGTTCAACTCCCCACTGATCAAATGAATCAATGTTCCAAATGGCTCCCTGAGTGAAGACGCTGTGTTCATATAGCGCAACAAGCTTTCCGAGTGTCTCAGGAGTCAACCGGTCGAGCAGGATCGTACTTGATGGACGATTGCCTTCGAATGTCCGGTGTGGCACCAGCCAATCAGGGGTACCCTCTGCCTTGACTTCCTGAGGTGTTTTACCAAAAGCGAGTGCCTCTGCCTGGGCAAACACGTTAGCCATAAGCAAGTCGTGATGGCGTCCAAGAGGATTGAGCGGATGAACAAATCCGATTAAGTCACATGGGATGATCTTGGTCCCCTGATGGATCAGTTGGTAGAAAGAATGCTGTCCGTTAGTACCCGGCTCGCCCCAGTAGATTGGTCCGGTTTGGATAACCATCTCAGCCCCATCCATAGTGACATGCTTTCCATTGCTCTCCATCGTCAACTGCTGGAGGTAGGACGGGAAGCGTTTAAGATATTGTTCATATGGAAGAACCGCCACAGTCTGTGATCCTAAGAAGTTATTGTACCATATGCCCAGGAGCCCCATGAGTACCGGTAGGTTGCTCTCGAAAGGCGCCGTGCGAAAATGCTCATCCATCTGGTGGAAACCATCCAGCATGGATCGGAAATTTTCAGGACCGATGGCGATCATTATGGAGAGGCCAATGGCTGAATCCATTGAGTATCTTCCCCCGACCCAATCCCAAAACTCGAACATATTTGCCGTGTTGATACCGAATTTCGCAACTTCCTCGACGTTGGTAGAGACTGCAACAAAATGGCTCGCAACAGCAGTTGGATTCTTAAAAGACTTGATGACCCACTCACGGGCAGTGTGTGCATTGGTCATCGTTTCGAGGGTTGTAAAAGTTTTCGACGAAATGATAAACAGTGTCTCTTCAGGGTCAAGGTCGTGTGTTGCTTCGGCGAAGTCTGTGCCGTCAATGTTGGAGACAAAGCGGAAAGTCAGGTTTCGCTGGCTGTAATACCGTAATGCCTCATAAGCCATTACCGGACCCAGATCGGACCCGCCGATTCCGATATTAATGATATTACGGATTGGTCTACCGGTATGGCCTTTCCATTCTCCACTACGCACCCGGTTGGAAAATTCTGCCATCTTGTCGAGCACAACATGGACCAGAGGCACTACGTCCTTACCGTCCACTTCTATAGATTGTCCTTTTGGCGCACGTAAGGCAACATGCAGGACAGCTCGCTTCTCAGTGACATTGATCTTCTCTCCACCGAACATGGCATTGATATGATCCCGCAGGCCAGACTCCTCAGTCAACTGCATAAGGAGACTAAGGGTCTCGTCGGTTATGAGGTGCTTCGAATAATCAAAATAGATTCCGACGGCTTCGACCGCCATACGCTCTCCGCGTGTAACGTCGTCTGCAAAGAGTTTCCTGAGATGAAGTTGCCGAACCTTTGAGGAATGTGCTTCCAGGGACCTCCACGCCGGGAGTGCAGTTACTAAAGTGTTTCTGTTTGTCATCTTTATATCCTTTCCATTTTATCAATTCTTAATAGACTGTGTTCATTCCTGTTTTCCGTAATATGAGTGCGTTCTTCTTCTATAATGGTGTTATCTCTTTTTCCAGAGATGCAACTTTCGCAAGGCGTCTTTTGAATCTTTCATCTCCCATGAAATGAGCATTCAGAAAGGTCCGGACTAAATCCCATGACAGAGAATACCCGGTAACTTGTCCTCCCAGGCACATTACGTTCATATCGTCATCCTCCACCCCCTGATGAGCGGAGAAATAATCCGAGATCAGAGCAGCACGCACGCCATGCACTTTGTTGGCTGCAACGCAAGCCCCTACCCCGCTTCCGCATATAGCCACACCTCGTTCTACTTCACTATGCGCCACTGCTCTTGCCAATGGTATGACAAAATCCGGATAATCATCGTCTATAACATGTTCATCGGCGCCAAAGTCTTCTACCTCATAACCAGCTTCTTTAAGTGTCGCGATAAGCTGAACTTTCAATTCAAACCCACCATGGTCCGCTGCTATACCAATGTGTTTAATTTCTCTTCCACTTTCAGCGTTTTCTTTTCTTATTTTTTGTTTTGATTCCATTTCCAGTTACGAATTTCCGGCAGATCCTCGCCGTGTTTATCAATATATAGTTTGTGTTCGATGAGCTTATCCTGCATCATTTGTTTCAGGTAGGCGCCTTTAGTGCCCAGATGAGGCAGTCTGTCAACAACATCCTGCACCAGGTGGAACCGGTCAAGTTTGTTTTGCACCCTGATGTCGAAAGGTGTGGTAATCGTTCCTTCTTCTACATATCCTCTGACATGTATATTCCTGTTAGTGCGGCGGTATGTCAATCGATGTACCAGCCATGGATATCCATGGAATCCAAAAATTATATGTTTGTCTTTTGTGAAGAGCGAATCAAAATCCGTTTCGTTAAGTCCGTGCGGATGTTCACTTGCTGACTGCAGCTTCATCAAATCGACCACATTGATTACCCTGATTTTCAAATCGGGCAAATTCTTATGCAGTATAGTAACGGCTGCCAGTATTTCCAATGTAGGGGTATCTCCGCAGCAGGCCATTACCACATCCGGCTCGGCATCCTGATCGTTGCTTGCCCATTTCCAGATACCTATTCCTTCAGTACAATGTACTACTGCTTCGTCCATGGTCAGCCACTGAGGCAGCGGATGTTTTCCTGCAACCACCACATTTACATAATGCCGGCTGCGCAGGCAATGATCAAAGACCGACAACAGACAATTGGCATCAGGAGGCAAATAAGCACGAACGATATCAGCTTTCTTATTCATAACATGGTCGAGGAAACCCGGATCCTGATGTGTGAATCCGTTATGATCCTGCTGCCATACATGAGAAGCTAGCAAAAAGTTCAGAGAGGCGATCTTCTTTCTCCATGGCAACTCCAAAGTTACCTTCAGCCACTTGGCATGCTGGCTGAACATTGAGTCGATTATGCGAATGAATGCCTCATAGCTGTTGAAAAGTCCGTGACGTCCGGTGAGCAAATATCCTTCCAGCCAGCCTTCACACTGGTTTTCGCTAAGCATTGAGTCCAAAACACGTCCTTCGGGAGCCAGGAATTCATCATTTATAACTGTCCGGGCATCCCACTGACGATCAGTTTCTTCAAATACAGCACCCAGAAGATTCGAGATAGTCTCATCCGGACCAAAGATCCGGAAATTTCGCTGATCCTGATTGAGTTTTTCTACATCGCGTAAAAACTTACCCAACACCATGGTATCCTGGCCATTAACAGCACCCGGTGAAGATACTTTCACTGCGTGAAGGTGAAAATCAGGCATCCGCAGGTCTCGCAGAAGATTACCGCCATTGGTATGAGGGTTTGCTCCCATCCTCCTGTTTCCTTCAGGGGCCAGTTTGGCCAATTCCGGCATGAGCCGGCCACTCTTGTCAAACAGTTCTTCAGGTTTATAACTCTTCATCCAGCTTTCAAGCAGCTTGAGATGATCAGGATGTTCCTGATCTACCAGGATTGGTACCTGATGTGATCGGAAAGTACCTTCAATTTGGAGGCCATCTACTATTTTTGGTCCTGTCCAGCCCTTGGGTGATCTCAGGACTATCATTGGCCAACGAGGCCGGATCGTATCGTTTCTGTTCCTGGCATTTTTTTGGATTTGCCGGATATCATCGATGACCTTTTCCAAAACACCAGCCATTAGCTGATGCATTTTTTCAGGCTCATCTCCTTCTACAAAGTAAGGGGTCCAACCTGTACCGCGGAAAAATTGGTCCAACTCCTCATGCTCGACACGTGCCAAAACCGTTGGGTTGCTTATCTTGTAGCCATTTAGATGCAGAATTGGCAAAACGGCACCATCAGTGACCGGATCAAGAAACTTGTTGGACTGCCATGAGGTAGCAAGGGAGGCCGTTTCTGCTTCACCATCACCAATTACGCATGCAACTATAAGTCCTGGGTTGTCGAAGGCAGCACCAAATGCATGGCTGAGCGAATAGCCCAGTTCACCACCTTCGTGAATCGACCCGGGAGTTGTAGGCGCTACATGGCTGGAAATCCCTCCCGGAAAAGAGAATTGTTTGAACAGTTTTTTCAGCCCGGCTTCGTCCTGAGTAACGTTAGGATAAACTTCGCTCCAGGTGCCCTCGAGGTAAACGTTGCCTACAATAGCAGGCCCCCCATGACCAGGTCCTGCAATGTAGAACATGTCCAGATCATATTTTTTTATGACCCTGTTCAAATGGACATAGATGAAGTTCTGGCCAGGTGTTGTACCCCAGTGTCCTACCACAATTGGTTTCACATGCGACATTTTCAACGGTTCCTTTAAAAGAGGGTTATCGTAGAGATAAATCTGTCCGACTGACAAATAATTGGCTGCGCGCCAATAAGCGTTTATCTTCTGAAGAAGGTCCTGGGATAGTGGATTATTCTTCTCATCAATCTTTTTTGCTTTCATGATCATATTTCACTCCTTGGTAATATTTAAAATCTGACTAACAGTTTTAGCTATCATCCATTCCTCATCGGTGTGAATGACATGTACAGCAACACTTTTCTTCTCTTTTGATATAATCCGGGCGTTTTTTCTGTTTTGTTTCTCATCGAGTCCGATCCCAAGAAATCCCAAACCCTCGCAAATGCGGGTTCGGATAGGCGCACAGTTTTCTCCGATTCCACCGGCAAAAACAAGTGTATCGAGGCCTCCAAGAGCAGCGGCAAAAGAGCCAATCCATTTCTTTGCCTGGTAGCAAAATAATGCAACGGCCTCTGCAGCCCGAATATCATTGGCTTCCGTAGCAAGCAAATCGCGCATATCAGAACTGGTTTCAGAAATACCGAGAAGACCTGATTCATGATTGATCAGATTATTAAACTGTTTAGGCGTAATATTCTCTGACTTCATCATGTACCATGTTACACCAGGATCCAAATCACCTGGCCTGGTACCCATTAATAATCCTCCTGCAGGTGTGAATCCCATACTGGTGTCAATACTTTTGCCATTGAAAACTGCAGCAATGCTTGCTCCATTACCAAGATGAGCCAAGATAATGCGGCCTTTTCCAACCTTTTTACCGGCTACGCGTACGAGTTCTTCGATAAGATAGGCATATGACAAGCCATGGAAACCGTACCGTTGGATTCCAATCTTATCGAACCGCCGGGGAATAGGAAGCAATTTTGCCACCCTTGGCATTGTGAGATGAAACGCTGTATCAAAACAAGCCACCTGTTTCAGATTTGGATAACGGTGGATGAAAACCTCAATCAATTCAATCTCGGCAGGCAAATGATCTGAATCATAAGGGATAATACGGTGCAGTTCATTCAACAATTCATTAGTTATTAGTTCAGGATCTGTATGGTTCATTCCGAAAACTACCCGATGTCCAACACCCCTGAGCAAAGAAAAATCAAACTGTTTTTCCAGCCAATCTATCAGGAAATTTGCAGATGATTTGTGATCTGAGATTTCAATCCTGAGATTGCCCTTCTTTTTCTTTGTCAGGTAGTTGAAATCCAGACTGGTACCTTTTAACCCAATCCGATAAACCTTTCCATAAAGAATTCGTTCCAACTGTCCATCAATGTGATACATAGCAAATTTGATACTCGAAGAACCACTGTTAATCGTCAGAATGCTAGCGTCAGTTTGTTTTATGGATAACTTATTTTTCACTTATTCACATTCATTTCAGTCTTTATTTTTTAAAGCTTTCATTAATGATTTTACCGAACCTTCACTTTCAAGAATTACTTTGCTGTTCATTATCATATTATTATCTGATTCAATTCTGAAAGTGAGATGGAGTTTGTAACGCACTTTATTACCTTTTGTAAGCAAATCCCAAAGCGTTTTACTCACTTCTTTAAAAGAAATTGTTATCGGGATTGTCAGGTTGTTAATACTTTTTGCCTTAATATCAGTAAACCCAGAAATTGATCCTTTAATCCATTGATTGTCTTCGATGGAAACCTCATAAGCAATATTGTCAGCTTTGAACGGAAATACATTTTTATTATTTATTGAAATGAGCAACTGAACCACTGCTCTTGAGAAATTAAGTGAATCTATTTCGAAATGCTCTGCTTTTACTTCCGGAATATAGATCCTGGGAACTATTCTTTTAATATCAACATTAAACTTTTTTTTAAAAAAGATGTGTGTAAAGAAAGATCCCTGAAAATGAAAATCAACGGAATCAACATTTTCCCGCTCATTCGTTTTCATGACTGAAGAAAGTGAATCATTGAAAATGGTTATTGGAAGTGAAATCAGGCTGCTTGTATTCCTTTTCAGTGAAATTGATTTTTCATAATGATCTTTCAATATCTCAGTATCATTGATAAAAATCCTGTATTGCAAACTGTCGAAATTAAATGACAGTGGAAGTTGATTTTTGATATCCACTTTTACTATCATTTCTGTTTTCTGAGAAGTAAGTGAAGTTATTTCCAGTTGTGACAATTCCAGTCGTGGCAGCAAAAACGTTTTATTTGGATCCTTATCATGTACATAGCTCCAATATCGCCAGATAAAAAACGAGGCAATGATGGCTATGAAAAGAAATAATAGTATTAAAGAAATTTTCTTTATCATATATTATTAAGTTTATCAAACTTCTAAATTTTTAGTCCAAGTACAGACAATTCCGAACGTGTGGATTTGTAGTCAGTATGAAGAATACTTCGAATACCTAAATCTCTTGCAACATCAACGAACATCTCAGTATTTTCAATATATACCACGTGTTCTGCTGGCACCTGTGCAATGTCGAGGGCTATCCGGAAAATATCGGCATCTGGTTTTCGAAAATGGATAAAACACGAAGAAATGTAAAAGTCCACGAACTGATTCAATTTAAATTTCTTAATCCTGTGTTCATTCAATTCATGGGCTTCATTGTTGACTACCGCGATTTTCAGCCGGTTTTGTTCTTTCAATCTATGTATAAACTCAATCATGTCTGTGTAAGGAGTCGATTGGTCAAACATAAACTTCTGAAACTGATCAGCTGTGAATGTACGCTTCTGATAAAATACCACCCTGTTGAGATATTCTTTAAGTGTAAGTTTTCCTTCTTCATAAGTGACAAAAGTGAGATGGTGCCGGTCTTCCAGTTCACTTAAATTCAGATTGAATTTTTCAGCGGCCAGTCTGCGTGACTCATGTCCCCACCCATTTGAAAGAATTACACCACCTACATCTAAAAACAACGTTGTGACCGGGTTTATTTTTTTCATTTTTTCACATTTTTTTCAATTAATTCAGTTGGTAAAGGCCAATGATGGCCGGGATTAAATAGTGCATTAGCCTCTTCCGGTCCCCATGTACCTACAGCATAATTTGGGAAATCGACCGGCGGATGACCGGGCCAGGCATCAAGGATTGGCATAATTATTTGCCAGGCAGCCTCAACCTGATCAGCGCGCATAAAGAGAGTTGCATCGTTGTTCATCACATCCCAGAGTAATGTTTCATAAGCATCCGGGATAGGTAATGAAAAGCTTTCCTGATAATTGAAACGCATAGTCACGGGCTGAAGCAATAACTTTGTACCTGGTTGCTTTGCCTGAAACCTTAACACAATACCTTCATCAGGCTGAATAGACAAGATAAGACATGATGATTGCCAGTCAAACGTTGCGTCAGAGGGAAAGGACTTATGAGGCACTGCACGGAATTGTATTGTAACCTCCGAAACCTGACGTGGAAGACGTTTTCCTGTACGAAGATAAAAAGGTACATCCTGCCATCGCCAGTTATCCACAAACAGCTTTAATGCAACAAATGTCTCTGTAGTCGAATCCTTTGATACTTTACATTCTTCGCGATATCCACATGCTTCTTTACCTCCTATGTAACCCTTTCCATATTGTCCCCTTACTACTGAATTATGCACCATCTCGCGTGGTATTGGTCTGATAGCATGAAGAACATCTACTTTCTTGTTACGTATCTCATCAGCATCAAATGAGACCATAGGCTCCATAGCAACCAGACAAAGTAATTGCATCAGGTGATTTTGTACCATATCTCTTAATGCTCCTGCTTTCTCGTAGTACTCTCCACGGTGTTCAACGCCTAAATCCTCTGCCACTGTAATAGTTACATAATCAACATACCTCCTGTTCCAAATTGGTTCAAAGAGAGGATTGGCGAAACGGAATGCCAGAATATTCTGCACGGTTTCTTTACCCAGATAATGATCTATTCTGAAGATCTGAGATTCATTAAAACTATCGGTAAGTATCTGATTTAACTTTAAAGTTGATACAAGGTCATGCCCGATTGGTTTTTCTACCACAATCCTTGTCCGTTCCCGATCGTCTGCCAATCCGGCGATTTTAAGATGTTTTGGGATTTCTCCAAACATTACCGGTGGAGTAGCCATATAAAAAATAATCTGAGGTTTGGCATTCCACCCTTTTTCCAGTTTTGAGCATTGCTCTTTTAGTAAGGTATAAATGCCTGATTTTGTAAAGTCTCCCTGTATGTAATAAATATGTTTGGTAAACTTTGACCAAACCTTATCGCTGACCTTACCTTTTCGTGAAAACTTTTCAATTCCTTCACGGAAACGTTTATGCAATTCTGAATCATTGAGTTTTATTCTATCCAGGGCGATAATTGAAAAATCAGCAGGCATACTCGAATCCTGGAACAAATCAAAAAGAGATGGCACCAGTTTTCTCCAGGTCAGATCTCCTGATCCGCCAAATATGGCAAATACCGTTGGTTTAAGCTTTACATTTGTTTTCATTTCGATCCTTTCAACCATTCAGTGTGATATGTTCCTTTTGCATCAACGCGTTCATATGTATGAGCTCCAAAATAATCTCGTTGAGCCTGAATAAGATTTGCCGGCAACCATGCGCTGCGATATGCGTCAAGATAGCCGAGAGAAGCCATAATACCAGGGATAGGAATACCCATGGTACTTGCCAGACATACGATCTGACGTAGATCTTCCTGATTTTCCCTGATTTCTTTTGAGAGATAAGGATCAAGTAGCAAATTTAACAGATCATGTTTTGCATGAAAAGCAGCCAGTATGTCTTCCAATAGGGCTGCGCGAATGATGCAACCACCTCTCCATATTCTTGCTATCGCTTCAGGATCAAGATGATATCCGTATTTATCTGATGCTGCCAATAGCAGAGCAAATCCCTGTGCATAAGTAGT
>Ga0209744_1000726_pt1 | contig 11476 bp, 11 predicted proteins | sample BarGraNGADG00311_2_FD_184494 | JGI IMG/M metagenome (GOLD analysis project Ga0209744, IMG submission 184494) | Arctic peat soil microbial communities from Barrow, Alaska - Barrow Graham LP Ref core NGADG0004-311 (SPAdes) (version 2) | ecosystem: Environmental > Terrestrial > Soil > Wetlands >... | reverse complement strand
GGATATCTTGCCTGGGCAGCCAGGATATCCTGCGGATCGGGTCCGTTTTTCAGGCGATCGTATTCGCGCTGTGCGTCTTCCAATTTGGCTTTTGCGAGCGCGACTTTGGCATCCGATTGGGTCACATCGAGCGTCGTGGGGACGTTCAAGAAGTAGTTCAAATTCTTTTGCGCCTGGTCGAGAGATTGACGGGCATTCGCCAACGAGCTCAGAGCTGCGGCTTTGGTCGGATCTGTGTCTGCCGTTTCAGAAAAACGGTCATAATACTTTTGAGCCTTGTCCACCTTATCTTTGGCTAGCGTGACAGCGGTTGTGGCAATATCGATTTGATCTTGATTGGTGTTGCGCGACGTATTCGAATAAAGTTGATTCCCGGCAGTGCTGTTGTAGTTCTTTTGAGCATCAGCCAGGTTCACTTGCGCCTGGGCAAAGGCCGTATTGGAATTCTTAAGGTTATCCAGGTTTCTTTGGGCAGTGATCAGGTCTGCAGTCGCCAGGATTACTGATTGGGGAAGAGAGGTTTCAACAAGGTTGGCAAGTTCTTCACCGGCGGTCACCTTATCACCTACGCCGACCAGGAGATTGGCAATCTGTCCGTTGGTCGACCAGCTGAGAAGCGCGCTTTGGTTCGCTCTAACCGTTCCGGTTGCGCCGACGATGGCAGTTAAACTTCCCCGGGTGAGGTTAACGGTCTGGTATTGCGCGTTTGCTTGTTGTTTTTGTTGAACTGTGCGATAGATGAAAAAAGCACTTACGGCTAAAACGATAATTGCCACGACAATCAGAATGGTTCTTCTTTTCATTCTCACCTTCCCAAAATCAATGCCATCAAAGACTCAAATACTAAACTCAAGTTAAGCATTATACTGCATCCTGGCGTCAAACTCAGGCGGTATAATCCTTCTTATGAAACTCATATACATCCTCGAAAAAGTGCTGATTGGGGTGATGTGCGCTATGCTGCTGACCGGTTCCAGCATGCGTGAGCTGAGCATTACTGAAAAGGCAGAGGAGTACGCTCGCAGTGTGGAGTTTGATTATGTCACCTGGACCCTGGCTGCACTTGGCGAGAAAATTGGTGAAAGTGGACTCTCAGCACCGCTGCATCTCACGCAGCAAAATCAAACCCAGGCCGTCGAGCGGTATTTTGCGGTGGTGCAGGAAGTTGACCAAACTGAGCAAAAAATCCAGCAAATCTATGCGGATCCAGCGATAACAGATGCAAAATCTGCCTCCAGCGACCTGTTGAAGACACAAAATGACCTGCAAAACGAGCTGAACTTGCTGGCGCCGGTTGTTGAATCAATTCTGCAGAGCCAGGTCACCCAGGTGCTGAACGAGAATGGACTGGCAGTTGGCGGGTCGACCATTCCTCCCGTGCTTTACCGCACCACACCGCTGCCAAAAGCGCTGATCGTCTCGCCCCGCGATCAAATCTTCCAGGATGCCAACATCTCGCTCCTCGCCGACCTGCCCCTGGATAAAATCACCGTCCTTGAACAGACCATTGAGAAGAACCTGAACGTATCCGCGCTCGTGGTGGATATCGGCGGGGTGGGGGTTTATCCCACCATGGTGATGCAGAGTTCAGATCTGCATTGGGTGGCAGACACCGTCGCTCACGAGTGGACGCACAACTATTTGACCCTTCATCCCCTTGGATTGAATTATGACAAGAACGAAGAACTGCGCACCATGAATGAAACCACTGCTTCGATCGTGGGGGGCGAGATCAGTACGATCGTGCTGAACCGCTACTATCCCGGCTGGGCAGCGGTACCTGCGCTGGACGCTTCCGGCAGCAAGGTCCTGGCCTCCACCCAACTTTCGCAGACCATTTTCGATTTTCGCGCGGAAATGCACAAAACCAGGGTTAACGTTGATGGTTTACTGGCAGAAGGAAAAATCACCGAAGCGGAGCAATACATGGAAGCCCAGCGCGAGGTCTTTGTGGCCCATGGGTTTCTTATCCGGCGCTTGAACCAGGCGTATTTTGCTTTTTATGGAGCCTATGCGGATATTCCAGGAGGAGCAGCCGGTGAAGACCCTGTGGGACCGGCGGTGCGTCAACTACGGGAGAAGGCGGGTTCGCTGGCGCAATTCTTACGCGAGATTGCGCAGATGTCCTCGTTCGCCGAACTGCAGAAAGCCGTCCAATAACACAACAGTTAAATTGCCCAAACCATGTGTTAGGATGATTATGGTTCAGAGGGCATTTCGCTGCCAAGATCAGGCATGCTTTTTTCGATCTGATCCGGTGACTCACCCCGCTCCAACCGTCCTACCACTTCATTAAATTCGCCGCCCATATCTTCCCCCACCTGGCTGCTCATTTCGCGCATCATTTTCCCAAGGGCGCGCGGATCATTCTCCAGTCCATTCAGCGCCATCGGATCAGCCATGGCTTCGAGGTGAGCCTTGTCGCCACCGGCGACGGCTACTTTCTTGATGCGGCGTTGAACCCTCTCGGAGCCGCAATTCGGACAGGTGACATGGGCCTGGTCATATTCAGCAAAGGTATAGAATTTTTCAAAGAGTTTATGGCAGTTGCTACAGGTAAATTCGTACGCTGGCATCGATTCCTCACGTCTTTCGTCGTTATTATCCATTATAATCATAGGAAACCTATTTTTGGCTCCAAAATAAATTATTGCGGGCAGGCAAATGGAAGAAAAGCATTTATTTGATGGTTTGTACCATCCTCAACCGCTCTTGATCGTCATTTCCGGCACATCGGGTGTGGGGAAGGATGCAGTTCTCTGCGGTTTGAAACAACGCGACCTTCCGCTGCATTTTGTGGTCACTGCCACCAGCCGTCCGCCGCGGGCGAACGAAGTGCCAGGCGTGGATTATTTCTTCTTCTCGCGCGACGAATTCGAACGGCGCATTGCCAATGGGGAATTCATCGAGCACACCATGGTTTACTCTGACTGGAAAGGTATTCCGCGCTGGCAGATCGACGACGCGCTGAAAAGTGGAAAGGATGTCATCCTGCGCGTGGATGTTCAGGGTGCCATGAAGCTGCGCAAGCTTTACCCTGAGGCGGTATTGATTTTTCTGATCCCTGAGAGTGAAGATGAGTGGTTTAACCGGCTGAGCAGGCGAAATACCGATACCCCGGACGAGCTGAAAGTCCGGTTGGCAACCGCGCGTACGGAGGTCGACCAAATTGGAATTTTTGATTATGTCGTCTTGAACGCGCGCAATTTATTGGATAGAGCTGTGGATGATATCCTCGAGATTATTAATGCCGAACATCACAAGATTCATCACAGGAAAAGCATCGAATGACCCAGCCCCCATCTGAAATCAATCAAGAGCCACAGGCGACCTCACAACCCCAGATGGTTCAGGTTCAGTTGCCCGGCGGGGTAAAAACACCCAGCGTTACATACGTTTTGCTTGGGCTGACCATCCTGGTTTACTTGCTGCAGATGTTCTCACAAAGTTTGTTTGGAGCGACTATCGATTTGCCGGTGATCTTTGGGTCCAAGGTGAACAGCCTCATTTTACAGGGCGAAGTGTGGCGCTTGATCACCCCGGTTCTTTTACACGGTAGCCTCTTGCATATCGGCTTTAACATGTATGCCCTGTTTGCCCTTGGACCTTCCCTTGAACGGGCGTATGGTCACTGGCGCTATTTGACGCTTTATCTGCTCGGGGCTTTTGCAGGAAACACGCTTTCATTTTTATTTTCACCAAGTACCTCAATAGGAGCATCTACAGCGATATTTGCACTGGTCGCGGCTGAAGTGGTTTTTATTTACCGTAACCGGAAAATGTTCGGTGCACGCGCCAAAGGGATGCTGGTCAACCTTGGGGTGATCATTGTGGTGAACCTGGCGCTTGGCTTGAACCCTGGGATCGATAATTGGGGTCATTTGGGCGGGCTGCTCGGCGGAGCGATCTTTGCCTGGATCGCAGGGCCGGTTTACCAGTTGGCCGTCGGCGCTGGCGGTTACGAGCTGCAGGACATGCATGCAGGACCGCGTATCAAATGGGGAGCCCTGTTGACCTTTGGCATATTTGCGGCTGTCGTCATCGGCAGAATGCTGGCAGGATAAGCAAAAATCGGAGCTGACATTCAGCTCCGATTTTATTTGATTTGATCAACACCGTTCAAACTGTTCCGCTCTCCAGGGTTTACGCGCCGCCTGGTCCGTAATAAGCGGGGTCAGTAGGCGTTTTGCCGGATGGATCCCAGATGTAAACTGTTTCGCCATCATTCGCCCAATCGAAGAGCCAGTGCGCATCAGCCACTGACAGGTTGACGCATCCGTGAGAGGCGGGGTAACCCAGCATTGTATTCCAATAGGCGCCGTGTAATGCACGCGCTTCATCATAGTACATGATATAAGGGACGTCTTCGAGGTAATAATAATCCGAGCGGTCCGCCTCGAACGCGCCGTACATCTCATCGTTCACGAGTTTCTTATAGATTTTAAACGTGCCAGGCCGCGTATAAAATGGTTTGGATCCGGTGGCGACCAGGGTGGCGAAGATCAATTTTTGATTGTCGTACACCATCAAAGTTTGTTCGAAAAGGTTTACCTCGATCCAGCGCCCGTTGGTAACACCTTCCGGCGGAGTGGTATTTGTGGTTACTTTTCCGACGAAGCGATGCTCGATCCATTCATCGGGACCGACCATCTCCCACTCCATGTTGTCAACCACACGGGTATCGTAAACGTGCACCATGTCCAGGCGAAAATAACTGTGTTTTGTCTCGGGGGCGGCATACCCCGGAGCGCTGCGGGAGCGGGTTTCTTGAAGCACCCAACCGAATGAGCCGCTCAGGTCTGCTTTGAGGAGATAGCCCTGGTAATAAGGGATGGCGACTCTCCTGACAAAGTCCGCATTCATCCATTGCCCTGCGGCGTCCTGATAAAATTTGCCCTGGTCTGTGACTTCAAGCTTTACGTAAGAAATATATTTGAGCTTGCTTTTCGCAAAAGAGCCGTTGGGATGATTGTTGATGGCATCTTCCAGTGTGGCATATAGGGGAACTTCTGTATTATCCAAAAGCGCATACGAAAAGGGAACCTTAAACAGTTCATAAGGGGGATGTACCAGCGGCAAGGGGTTCGCCGGGAAGGTGATGCCCATGGATGATAATTCGCTCAATCGCCGCGAAGGTCCGGCAAGCAGGCAGTTTCCTAAAGCCGTTTCCGTCAAACCGGGCAGGCAAAGCGCCTGGTCGGCATTGATGTTGGAAGATTTGGTTTGGGCTTTTACAGAGCTTGGGCTATTCAGTACGTTGAATCCAAGCAGCAAGATCAATATTGCGTATACCCATAAAGTGATTCGTTTTTTCATTGGACTACTCTTAAAGTTTATTGGGTTCAGTCAGCCGGGGCATCTGAAAGGGATGTAAGCTGTTTTTCCAAAACTACTTCATCCTGCAGCATGATCCCATAATCGCCTACTACCGGGATCACAGGTTTCACATTGCGCGCTGCAGTAACGGCTCCATAGTGAATGGCTGAAAGGCGGTAACCGCGGCGTTGATAGAAGCGCAATCCATCCAGGTTATCATTGGTAGTAACCAACGAGATGCGTCTGCAGCCTGCTTTCTGCGCTGTCTCTTCCGCTATTTGAATCAAGGCTGTACCAATCCCCTGGCGTTTCACAACGCAGTTGAGGGTTACCAGCTCGCAATCGTTTTGCCGAATCTGATAGGTTACGACGCCCATCGGCAAATCCCCGAGTTCAGCTACAAACCCAGGCATGGTGGCGGGCAGGTAAATGGTGCCGTGAACAACAACCTCTTTTGCCCCCCAATGCTCGATGATGAACGCTTCCAGCCATTCTCTATCTGAGTCGTTCAAAGGTCGAACTTTGAAAGGGGAATCAATAGTCATTGTGTGCTTCTCCTGACTTGAGCTTCATTTTCCAATGCGGAATAACCTTTGGCGCCAAGTAGATATTGAAGTTCGTTGGCGAATGTCTCGATCAAGGGAACGGGTTGGTCTGAGGGAACCAGGCAGCTCCCTTGTTCTTCAAGGAGATCTTCAGTGCTGTCAACGGTGATGCGTCCCTGTTCATCCAGATCCAATGGGTGCAAAATGCAATAAAAAGGTTTGAAACGCCATGGGTGCATCCTGTTCGCCACACCGGCTACCTGTAAGGCACATTTTGCATCACTGCGGCAAAAAATGCAAGCCGTTCCGCCGTAATGATCGGGTCTCGTTTCAACCGCCGTATGCACCACTTTACCGCTTGGAGCACGTTCATCGTCATCTTCAAACCCGGCAAACCAGGTTGCAGGGTCGCGTAGATCCTCGGCCAGGTGGGGCGCGATTAAGGCGGAGTTCTTTAATATATCTTCCACTTCATGCAAGTCCACCCAAACCCCAAAGATACAGCAGGAACCTTTACATTCCGAAAGCGTACAGCGCTGAATCGGCGCACTGTCAAACATGCGCGGGTTAACCCGCTCATCCAAACTGTTTTTAATATTTTCCACAGTTCGATTTTACCATTGCTGCAAAGAAATCCTTTGCCCAGTTTTGGTTTGCTGCAGCACTTTTCAGGGTGGATAACCAAGTTCGAATTAGGGTAAAATGAAGGAGGGGGTATTCACTCCCCGGTACCTATCATTCCTAAAGGAGTCCTCATATGTCTGCCTGGAAGGTTTTGCTAACCGATGGTTTGGAAGAAAACGGAAAAGAAATGCTGAGAAAATCCGTAGAAGTTGTCGATAAACCTGGAATCACTGCTGATGAATTACTGCAGGTGGTAGGAGAATTTGAAGGATTGATCGTTCGAGGTCGGACGAAAGTGACAGCCGCAGTTTTTGAAGCCGGCAGAAAGTTGAAAGTGGTCGGCCGCGCAGGGGTTGGAGTGGATAACATCGACCTGGAAGCTGCAAAAGCCCACGGAGTGACCGTGGTAAATTCACCGCTGGCAACCTCGGTGGCCGTGGCCGAACTGACCATGGGATTAATGCTTTCCGCTGTGCGTGAAATTGCACGCGCCGATGCCGGTGTAAAGTCAGGCAAATGGTTGAAGAAGGAATTGGAAGGCACTGAGCTGATGGGAAAGACCCTCGGCATCATCGGGTTTGGCCGCATCGGAGCCGCAGTTGCCAAACGGGCTGCAGCCTTCGACATGAAAGTTGTGGGTTATGACCCCCTTATCCCCGCCGATGAAATTCGCAAGCGCGGCGGCGAGCCTGTAAGCCTGGATGCGCTGCTGGCATCTTCGGACATGATCACAATGCACCTGCCTTTGACTGCCGGCACGAAGGGGATGCTGGATGCAAAGGCGTTTGCCCGAATGAAGCAGGGCGTTTACGTGATTTGTGCTGCACGCGGCGGCGTCATCGACGAAGCAGCCTTACTTGAGGCGCTTAATTCCGGCAAGGTCGCTGGCGCAGCGCTTGACGTCTTTGCGACCGAACCCACGGGACAAAGCGAATTGGTCATGCATTCAAAAGTTGTCTGCACACCTCATATCGGCGCCCAGACGGTGGAAGCTCAGACCCGGGCTGCTTTTGACATCTCAGAGGAAGTTCTGAACGCACTGACCGATAAACCCTCGCGCTGGAAGGTTGCCTAAACCTGGCTAAACCAACTTCATGAAGGAGCAAGTATGAAAGAAAAGCTGGACAGATTAAAGGAACTACTGGCTGAGATCACGGATATGCAAAGAGCGCTCGCGCTGCTGGGCTGGGACCAACAGGTTTACATGCCGCGGGGTGGGGCTGAAGACCGGGGGAATATCCTCTCCACCCTTTCGGCAATAGGTCACGACATGGCGACAACCGAAGAGTTGGGCGAGCTTCTGGAAGCTCTCAAACCCTATGCCGCCACCCTTGACCCGGACGCTGATGATGCCTGCATTATCTTGCGTTCTGCCCGCGATTATGACCGAAACCGTAAAGTACCCACAAAGTATGTGGCAGAGTTCGCCAAAGTAACCACCCTGGGACAGAGCGCCTGGGAAGAAGCAAAGAAAAAAAGCGATTTTGCGCTTTTCCTCCCCCACCTGGAAAAGACGATCGAACTAAGACGGGAATATTCCAGTTTCTTCACACCTTACGATCATGTTTATGACCCGCTGCTGGAAGACTTCGAGCCCGGGTTGAAGACAAAAGACGTGCAGGAAGTATTTGCCAAGTTGCGCCCCGAGCAGATCAAACTCATCAAGGCCATCAAAGAAAAGCCGCAAGTGGACGACAGCTTCCTGAAATTGACTTATGACCAAAAGGGGCAGTGGGATTTTGGCGTCGAAGTGGTGAAAGCTTTTGGTTTCGACTTCAACCGCGGACGACAGGACGTCTCGGTGCATCCATTTACCACCAGCTTTGGCATCGATGATGTGCGCATCACTACCCATTTTCTACCGGAGCGGGTGACATCGGCAATTTTCAGTACGATGCACGAAGGCGGGCACGCCATGTACGAGCAGGGTGTTTCGCAGTCGCTGCGCCGAACGCTGCTCGCAAGCGGCGCTTCGATGGCGGTACATGAGTCGCAGTCGCGCATGTGGGAGAACCTGATCGGACGCTCCAAACCCCTTTGGAAACATTTCTTTCCGCGCCTGCAGGAGATTTTCCCGGCCCAGTTGAAAAACGTCAGCCTGGACACCTTCTATCGCGCTGTGAACAAGGTCGAACCCTCGTTGATTCGCACTGAAGCGGATGAAGCCACCTATAACCTGCACATTATGCTGCGCATGGAATTAGAAATCGCCTTGGTGGAAGGCTCGCTGCAGGTCAAAGATCTACCCCTCGCCTGGAATGCCAGGATGCAGGAATTCTTTGGACTTACCCCACCCAACGATCGGAAGGGCGTGCTGCAGGATGTGCATTGGTCCGGCGGAATGCTTGGCTACTTCCCCACCTATGCCTTGGGTAACCTGATCTCAGCCCAGGTTTGGGAGAAGATGAATGCGCAACTCCCCGATGTCGATGCCCAGATCGAAAAAGGCAATTTTGCCGAAATCCTGAGTTGGCTGCAGGAGAATATCTACCGACACGGCGCAAAATTCGAACCCCAGGACATCGTCCAGCGCGTCACCGAAAGCAAGATCAGGCCGGAACCCTATATGAACTACCTGAACCATAAATATTCCGAAGTGTACGACCTGTAACCCAGGAATTGCGATCAGGGTGGAGTTCTCCACCCTGATTTTTGTTAATTACACTTTTCTCAATTCGCGCTTTCGCTGTTGGATGTAAAATCAAACCATGCAATCCCCAAGAAACCTACACGTATTCCCATCCCTTGCGGTAATGGGCATTTTATTGGTGCTGGCGGCAGGCTGCCAGGCAGCGCAGTTGTCTGTCGCGCCTACACTCACCCAGGTTCCCACGGTGCTCTCTACGGGTGAACCTACGTCCACGCGGCAGCCCCAATTCCTGATCACAGCGACGACCGTGCGCGGTACCACTCCGCCGATGGTTGTGCTCTCGCAACCCACCGCTGAGAGCGTTGTCCCGCAACAAACTGTGACACCTTCAACAGCAAAACCGGCGCTGGTGCAGATCGAATCCCCGGGGCCGGGGTCAAAGGTACGCGATTTTGTTTGGGTGAGGGCGAATGTTTACCCGGGGGATAACGGCAACGTCAACATCCTGCTCACGGGCGAAGATGGTCGGGTCATCGCTTCGCGGGAATTGTTCTATTCCACCTGGAAGACCGGCTGGCTTTCGATTGCGGAACAGATCGAATTCACACCTCTCGCAGCCAGTGAAACAGCCTTGCTCAGTGTTTTCACTCGGGATGGATACGGCAGAGTCATTGCTTTGACTTCTGTGAGGTTGCTGATGCTGCAAGTTGGGCCTGAAGAGATCGAACTGCCAGGTTTCCACGGCGACCCATTTGTGCTCACCGACCCGGTTCCGAGCGGAGTTTCCCAAAAAGGAACGCTTCACATGGAGGGGTATGCCCATCTTGCGCTGGCGAACCCCGTTACTGTGGAATTGATCCAGGCGGACGGGACGATTCTCGCCTCGCAACAAATTACGATCGACCCGGTGCGTTCCGGCGTTGGCTATACCGCTTTCTCGACCGATGTTGCCTATCAAATCACACAGAGGACGCCCGTCCGGCTAACTCTCCGGCAGGAGTCCTCTGAAATGAATTTTGTGACCACAGAACTAAGCAGCTTTATTATTTACCTTGATCCGTAATCCCCTCAAGCAGTGCGACATTAAGCTCCGCGGGCTCTTTTTGGAGGGTTTCCTTTCCATTTGACTCCAGCGACATGATCGCCGGAACGAAGAATGCTGCGGCACCCACCAGGATGGTGAGCAGACCTCCCGCCCAGAACCAGGTTCGGATGCCGAGGTATTCAGCTACAGGTGCAGCCACAAGCATTGACAAAGGGATCATCGCGGCGCAGATACTGCTGATCAAGCCCATCACTCTGCCTTGCATTTCAGGCGGTACCGTACTCTGCAGGATGGCTTGAAGCGGTCCATTGGCCATTGGGTTCATGAAACCGACGACCGCACACCCGATGACTCCGGCAACAAAGGCATTTGCCGGTGCCATTCCCAGGACAAAGACGCCCAAACCAAGCCCCACCACGCCTATGAGTGACGTGACAATGCGTTTCTTGAATCCGCCCCAGACTCCCAGCAATAAACCGCCGGCTACAGTACCAACCCCGACTGCAGACATTAGAAAGCTGAGTTCCCATACGCCTTTGGCAAAATGCTTGGTGACCAACAGCGGAATGAGTGCGTCAGTTGGGGCCAGCAGGAAATTGATCAAAGCTGCCAGGAGCAGCAGGTAAAGCAGCCCTTTCCACGTCCGCAGGTATTTAAGGCTGGCGCCGATATCAGCGATCAAGCGTTTGGGGGTAAGCACTTCTCCAGCATCTGACCGGACGGGTTGAGGAATATGAATGAAGAGCAGCGGGGTGATGGCGATGATCGCCGTAACGATATCTACAGCGACGACCTGGTAAAACTGGAGCAGCGACATGAGCAGGGCGCCGAGGGGAGCCGCAACGATATTTAATGTACCGCGAATTGCCTGGTTGATGCCTGCGATGCGGGAATAATGCTCTTCAGGAACCATGAGCGTGGTGGAAGCCTGCATTGCCGGCCAGTGGAAGATGCCTCCGAGCGAGCGCAGGAAGAGCACTATGTAAATATGCCAGACCTCGACCCGGTTCATGGCAAAAAGGACGACCAGGCTTAATGTCACCAGGGCGATCGACCCGTCAGCGATGACCATAACCCAGCGGCGGTTCCAGCGGTCGACCAGCGCTCCGGCGAATGGCGAAAGAAACACTTCCGGAAGCAATGCCACAAGTGTGGCTGTGGTTAAGATTACCGCGGACCCTGTTTTCTGGGTGAGCCACCAAACAAATGCAAATTGCACGATTCCTGATCCGAGCAGAGAAAAGATTTGTGCAGACCAGATGGGGATGAAGCGCTTCATCCAGGCATTGTCTTTGCGAATTGGAACTGTTGTAGATTCCATTTTTCCTCAATAAGAATAGCGCACGATCCCTGGTG
>Ga0209744_1000724_pt1 | contig 11481 bp, 10 predicted proteins | sample BarGraNGADG00311_2_FD_184494 | JGI IMG/M metagenome (GOLD analysis project Ga0209744, IMG submission 184494) | Arctic peat soil microbial communities from Barrow, Alaska - Barrow Graham LP Ref core NGADG0004-311 (SPAdes) (version 2) | ecosystem: Environmental > Terrestrial > Soil > Wetlands >... | reverse complement strand
ACACCGTGCGCTGGCTTGTCGGCGCCGGCTTCCTCGGCAACTGCCTGCGCGAGGCGGGCCTGGGTGTCGTCCTGAACACTCATGTGGTGAGTCCTTAAGTAGTTGGTGATGCCGTGTTGGTCGTGCCGTGTTGGTCGTGCAGTGTTGGTCGTGCAGTGTTGGTCGATCAGAATTTGGTCGTGGGGCAATGGTTCAACAGTGCCAACCCACGGGCGCGGGATTGTGTTCCCACGCGTCAAGGGTACGTCAGGCGTGACGGGGGGACCATGTTGTGGCCACTCTCTCCGTCCTCCTGCTGAGAGTGCCGGCGGGATCTGCAAGGGCGGCGGCGACCTGGCTCGGGTTCTCCGCCACGGCATAGGTGCCGCTGATGCCCAGCTCCATCGAGTCACGACGCCCGAGCAGCGTCTGGCCAGCGATGACGACGGCTGGTCGCGCCCAGGCAAGAGCAGCTTCGGCAACCCCGGAGACGACCTTGCCGCGCAGGCTCTGCCAGTCGAACGTGCCCTCGCCGGTGATGACAAGGTCGGCGGTCTGCACCAGTGCATCGAAGCCGACCGCGTCAAGCACCGCCTGCACCCCACTGACCCGATGTGCGCCAAGGAGCATCAGGCCGTAGCCCAAGCCTCCGGCGGCGCCCGCTCCCGGCTCGCGCTCGAGTCGTATCTCCTTGCCGGAGAGCAGGTCCCTGCTGACGGGGACGCCCCTGCCGACGACCTCTGTGAAGTGGCCCAGAGCGGCCTCGAGCTGCTGCGCCATCTCGGGTGTCGCGCCCTTCTGGGCCGCATAGACCGCACTCGCGCCCTGGAGCCCGAGCAGGGGCGAGTCGACGTCCGTGGCGAGGACGAGCTCGACGGAGTGCAGCCGCTCACGCACGGAGCTGAGCCCCTCGAGCGCATCGTCGGCCAGCTCGCCCAGAGCTGCGCCGCCCCTGCCCAACGCCTCCGGGTCGCCGGCTCCCAGTGCCGCCAGCATGCCGGCTCCCCCGTCGTTGGTCCCGCTGCCGCCGAGCCCGACCACGACCCGGGTGGCACCCTCGCCGACCGCTGCGTCAATGAGCTCCCCGACGCCGTAGGTGCTGGTGACCATGGGATTGCGCTCGCCCTCGGAGAGCAGGTGAAGACCGCAGGCCTGCGCCGACTCGATGTATGCCGTCCGGGTGACGCCGCTGTCAACCATCAGGATCGCGGCCGGAACCGGACGCCTGAGCGGATCGGACACCCTGACGGACACCGTCGCGCCGCTGAGCTTTGCGGTCAGTACGTCAAGAAAACCCGGGCCTCCGTCGCTCAACGGTTGCAGGGTGAGGTCGTCATCAGGCGCGCTGCGTCGCCAGCCCTCGGCGATCGCCTCAGCCGCCTGGGTCGCGCTGAGGGTACCGGTGAAACAGTCGGGAGCTATGAGGACGCGCACATGCCCATGCTGTCAGGCCGTGACCTGCCACGCCGTGACGTCACGCCGTCGCGGCCCGGTCATGGGCGAGGCGGACGACCAGACACGGGCCCCCCGCGTAGATGCCGCCGTCGATGGCGAGTGCCCGGCCGCCTGCATATAACAGGGGGCCGGTGACCTCCGTGGAGTCCTGTCCGGTGAGCGAGGCGATGATGCTGTGGCCGTGGACGATCCGCTCGCCGCCGAGCCGGTCGAGGACCCCGACGGCCACCCGCTCACCACCAGAGTCTGCGAACGCATATCGGGCCGTGAGCCTGACCCAGCACTCCCACCATTTCCCGAGCTCATCACCGGCAAGCACGTGGCGCACCGCGTCGTTGATCCGCTCAACGCTGTCGCCCCACCGGAGGTACTCAGTGGTGTCGGTGTGCAGCAACAGGTCACGACCTGCCAGGACGATGGCGTCCAGCCCGCTGAGCCAGGCAATGTGCTGGTCGGTGAGGCGTTCCTGATCGCCGACCCGGCCTCCGTTGAGGGACCAGCTGCGAGCGAAGCTCCGGTGGCCGCCGAAGTGTGACGGGACCTGCTGGTCGCCGAAGCGGTGCATGCCGAGCGCGAGGATCTCGTGGTTACCGAGCAGGGCGTCAACCTGCCCACCGGCCGCGCCTGCCTCGTCCTGGAGTCGGCGGATGAGGTCGACGACCGCGATGCCGTCGGGACCACGGTCGAAAAAGTCGCCCAGGATGGTCAGCCGGGCTCCGCCCCCGCACCAAGCGCCATCGGAGTCGAGCAGCTTCGCGCGGCCAAGCGCCCCAACGAAGGGCTCTATGTGTCCGTGGATGTCACTGACGACAAAGTGCATATGCCAAACCTAGGGGACTCACCCCTTGGGGCCGCCTGGCCATCGGCCAAACCCGCCAGACCTCTCGGGCGCCGATCGAGCGTCCGCGTGGTGAGACACGGCGTCCATGCGGGTGCCGTCGGTCGGCATACGATCAGGGCGTGAGCACCACAACGCACCAGCCAGACCGCGCTCCTTTGCCCCTGCTCGTCCTGGGTCAGGGTCGCGAGCTCGCCACCGAGCGGGGCGTCGAATGTCCCGGCGAGCTGCCGGCGCCCTCGGAGCCGGGTCTGGTCGAACGTGCACGGGTCGCCAAGGCTGCCCTCGGCGAAAAGGTCTTCATCCTCGGCCACCACTACCAGCGCGACGAGGTCATTGAGTTCGCCGATGTGACGGGCGACAGCTTCAAGCTTGCCAAGGAAGCGGCCGCACGCCCGGAGGCGGCATACATCGTCTTCTGCGGCGTGCACTTCATGGCGGAGGCGGCCGACATCCTCACGGCAGACCATCAGCACGTCGTGCTGCCCGACCTGGCCGCGGGATGTTCCATGGCGGACATGGCCGCAATCGCCCAGGTCGAGGACGCATGGGACGACCTCGCCGAGATGGGCGTCGCGGACGCGCTTGTTCCCGTGACCTACATGAACTCCGCAGCCGCCATCAAGGCGTTCACCGGCCGCCACGGGGGCACGATCTGCACGTCGAGCAATGCGAAGACCGCGATGCAGTGGGCATTTGACCAGCATGGCGGTGTCGGGGGCGACGCAAAGGTGTTGTTCCTGCCCGACCAGCACCTGGGACGCAACACCGCCGTCCGCGAGCTTGGCCTCTCTCTGCAGGACTGCGTGGTGTTCGACCCACACAAACCTGCCGGCGGGCTGACCCGCGAACAGGTCCGGGCTGCGCGGGTGATCTTGTGGCGCGGACATTGCTCAGTGCATGGCCGCTTCTCGCTCGAAGCCGTCGCCGCCGCTCGCGCCACCATCCCCGACGTCAGGGTGATCGTGCACCCAGAGTGCCAGTACGACGTCGTCGAATCTGCAGATATGGTCGGCTCGACCGAACGGATCATCCAGACCATTGCCGCGGCACCGGACGGAAGCTCGTGGGTCGTGGGCACCGAGCTCAACCTCGTGCGCCGTCTCGCGGCAATGTTCCCGAAGCAGAACATCGCCTTCCTCGAGAAGAACGTCTGCTACTGCTCGACCATGAACCGCATCGACCTGCCGCATCTGGTCTGGGCGCTCGAGTCGCTCGTGGCCGGCCGGGTCATCAACCAGATCACCGTCGATGCCGACGTCGCTAAGTGGGCCAAGGTTGCGCTCGACCAGATGCTTGCGCTGCCGGGCGAGACCGCCAAGGACTGACTGCCCCCGGCTGCTTGCCTGAGACTGATGACGCGACTGGGCGCTCAGCCGCGCAGAAGCCCCAGACGTTCGAGCAGAACAGCCTCCGCCAGGCAGACCCGCTCGAACTCACCGAGGTGCAGGCTCTCGTTGGCGCCGTGTGCGCGGGTATCGGGATCCTCGACGCCGGTAACCAGGATGCCGGCGTCAGGGAACTTCTCGGCGAACGCAGCCACGAACGGAATCGAACCACCCACACCGATGTCGACCGGTGCGACGCCCCACGCATCGGTGAAGGCCGCGCGCGCCTGGTCATAGACGGGCCCGTTGGCGTCAGCGGAGAATCCCGCACCCTCGTCGTCAAGCTGGATGTCGATCTTGACCCCCCAGGGCGCACTGGCACGGATGTGTTCCGCGAGCAGCCGATAGCCCTCCTTCGGGTCCTCGTCGGGCGCGATGCGCATGGAGATCTTGGCAGAGGCTTGCGGGACCAGGGTGTTGGACGATGTGGCCACGGACGGTGCGTCGATGCCGATGGTGGTGATCGATGGTTTGCTCCACAAACGCGACAGGATCGAGCCCGAACCGATCATCTCTACGCCGTCGAGCAGTCCGGACTCCTCGCGAAGCCGTTCCTCGGAGTAGTCGAGATCGGCGGCCACGCCGGACCTCAGACCGGCCACGGCAACGTTGCCCTCGGCGTCGTGCAAAGTGGCGAGCATCCTGATCAGCGCCGTGACGGCGTCCGGAACCGCGCCGCCGAACATGCCGCTGTGGATCCCGTGGTCGAGGGTTCGAACCGTGAGCACGACTCGGATCATTCCGCGCAACGTTGTGGTCAGTGCCGGCTCCCCCACCGCCCAGTTGCTCGAGTCGGCGAGCACGATGGTGTCGGCCCGCAGCTTCTCGCCGTGCCGCTCGAGGATGCTGGCCAGGCTGTCCGAGCCGATCTCCTCCTCGCCTTCGACGAAGACGGTCACGCCGACCGGCAACGCGCCGGCGTGCACGCGCAGGGCGGCGATGTGCGCCATCACGCCCGCCTTGTCGTCGGCGATGCCACGGGCGTAGATCCGACCGTCACGCTCGGTCGGCTCGAACGGCGCGCTGTCCCAGTCGGACTCGGCGCCAGGGGGCTGAACGTCGTGGTGTGCGTAGAGCATGACCGTCGGTGCGCCCTGGGGCCCATCGATGTGTCCGATGATGGCTGGTCTGCCGCCCTCCCTGATGACCTCGACGGCGAGACCCTCGGCCCGTAACAGCCCGGCGACAGCCTCGGCGCTGGCGTCCACGTTTGCTTGGTCAAAGGCTGCGAGCGAGATGCTGGGGATCCGGGTGAGCGCTTCGAGATCCTCGCGCAATGTCGGTAGAAGCTCGGCGACACGGGCCTTCATGGCGGTCAGTCGGGCAGGGTCAAGGTCTGGGGTGCGAACATCGTTGGTCACGTTCGGATCGTACCCACTGGTGTCATGCAGGCTCCCACCAGCGTGGCTCCTCCCCTGGCAGCCAACGGGCGATACAAGGGAAGCCAGCCCCACGACATACAGTGGCATCGTGTTTGGACGCAAGAAGAACTCCGAGAACGGCACCCCGTCGGCAATCACGTACGCCGATCGGCCAGGTGCCAAGAACCGCCCCACACCGTCTCGGCGGGACCAGGAGGCTGCTAACAAACGGCCCCTCGTGCCCACGGACCGCAAGGCCGCGGCCAGCCAGTCCCGTGAGGCCAACAAGGTTGCCCGCGCCAAGCAGCGCGCCGCCTTGTTGTCGGGTGACGAGCACGCGCTACCGGCTCGCGACAAGGGGCCGATCAAGCGCTACATCCGCGACGCCGTGGATACCCGATGGAACGTCGGCGAGTTCATGCTGCCGGTCATGGTGGTGGTTCTCGGGTTGACCTTCATCGCCCCGATGGTCCCCTCGCTGGCCACGTTGGCCACGTTGCTGGTCTTCACGATGGTCTACGGCCTTGTTGCGGCCGGAGTGCTCGATGCCTTCTTCATGTGGCGGCGCATCAAAGCGAAGGTCGTCGCGAAGTTCGGCGAGAACCCGCCACGTGGATCCGCCATGTATGCCGTGATGCGCGCCTTCCAGATGCGTCGGTCGCGGCTGCCGCGTCCCCAGGTCGAGCGCGGGTCCAAGACCACCTAGACCACCTGGACGCCCTCGCGCCGACGGCTGGGTCCTGGCTTCATCAGCGTCGAGCAGGTGGGCGAACGGTTCAGTCGAGCAGGTTGGCGAACGCGGTCGGCGTGCGGGTGAGCGCATACGTTGCGAAGTGCATCCGCTCGACCTCGCCCGCTGGGTCCCGCGTGATCTCGAGCAGCTCGCCGCGCTCGCGCCCGGCAACGGCGCGGAAGCGACTGCTGTCCTCCTTGGCGAAGCGCGTGTCAGCGATGGGCAGCCCACCGGGGATCCGCGACCAGAGGACGTTGTCGCGTACCTCGAAGACGATCTCCTCGCCCTCGGTCCACCAGCTGCCGAGGATGCCGTCAAGATGCGGCTGCGGCTGGGACGGACTCCACACGAGCGCCATGGATGGCTCGGCATCGAGGACAGCGTTGACCAGCTGACCGGCGAGGGTCACGGTCTCGGCGCCCGCGGTGCTGTTGGCGAAGACCACAGCCCCGACCCGGTCCTGGCGTCGAACGCGCAGGCCGGCCAGGAACCCGGGCATCGCTCCCCCGTGACCGGCCAGGACCCGCTCACCGGTGCGCTGAAGGTCATAGCCCAACCCATAGGCCCGGGCCCAGCCCTCGACGTCGGTCATGATCAGCGGCCGGCACATCTCGTCCACGCTGTCAGGCGACAGGATCTCGGCGATCGGGTCCGCCACGAAGGCGGCATACCGAGCCATGTCGGCCACGGTGCTCCAGAGTCCGCCCAACGGGGCCATCGCCCTTTGCTCGAACGCCGGCTCGATCGTTGCGACTCCGGTATGCGGATGAATCTGATAGCCCAGCGCTCGAGTCGCGTCTTCCGGAACCAGACCGGTGTTCTTCATCTCCAGCGGCCCGAGGATGCGCTCGGTGACGACATCACCCCAGGGCTGGCCTTCGAGCTGTTCCACGATCTGCCCCAGCAGCGCGAACGCGAGGTTGGAGTAGTGGAAAGCGAAGTGGACGGGCAGAACCTGCTCAGCCTCTTCCAGCTCGCGAAGCAGCCGATCCTGGTCAGGCGCGTCGAAGTTCTCCCAGATCCGGCCGACCGGCTCGCGCTGCAGGCCCGAAGCGTGCGAGAGCAGCTGGCGGATGGTCACGGCACCGTGTTTGGTGTGGGGCAGGTACGTGTCCAGACGGTCCTCCAGCGACAGCCTGCCGGCATCGCGCAGCGCCATGACCAGCACCGCCGTGAACGTCTTGGTGATCGACCCGATCATGTACTGCGTGTCGTCGGTCGGCCCAGTGGTCGGGTCGAGTCGTGCCGCACCGACGTGCAGGGACCACACGAGCGTGCCGTCCCTGACAACGCCCGCGCTCACAGCCGGCGAGTGCCACTGACTCTGTGCCTGGCGCACCTGGCGCTCGAGGTCGCGAACCAGTCCGCCTCCCAGCGGCACGTGGCTGGCCGGGACCTCCACTCCCGTGTTCGCTGAACCGTTCACTCGGCTGCTCGCAGGCTCATCGGTCCGTAGACCACGGCGCCCTCGTGGGCGAGCGTGACGGCGTCCACCCCGACGCCGGAAAGCTCGCGCCACTGCTCGCCGAGCCAGCTCTCTGCCTCACTCTGCGAGGGAAAACCGTTCGTGACCAGGGTCTCACCGGTCATCGGCTGGCCGTCTGGGTCGAGATAGGTCCACGTCCACTCATCCGTCATGAACGTCACCCTATCCAGCCGAAAACCGCTGTCCGGCCCAGACCGTGGTGGTCCGGCCTGAGGAGACGGGCTCACCACGACCTCTGGTCACCCATAAGTCATTTGACGGACGCGCAACCTGCCGGCGCCGAGCATAGTGAGCGGCATGAACCTCAAGAAGCTCATGTGTGTGGCCGTCGGTCACCGGTGGAAGCAGGTGCACGAGGACAGCGAGACGGTCTATCTCCAGTGTCGGCGTTGCGGAAAGGTGGAGCCGTTGGCCGACCGCCCCATGGGCGGGTACATGGGGGGCGGATACTGACGCCGTGATGGGTAGCGTGACCGCATGAGCAACGATCGATCACTCGAGCAGCGCCTCCCATGGTTGGACGAGTCGTGGTCCCACGCGCTCTGCGTGGCCGCTCATCCCGACGATCTCGAGTACGGCATCGCCGCGGCCGTCGACCGCTGGGTGCAGCAGGGCAAGACAGTCACCTACCTGCTGGTCACACATGGGGAGGCAGGCATCGATGGCATCCCACCGAGCGAGTCAGCGTCCCTGCGGGCCCAGGAGGAACGCGACGGCGCGGCCGAGGTGGGCGTCGAGGCTGTGGAGTTCCTCGACTACGACGACGGCACCGTCGAGTACGGCCTGCCACTGCGCCGTGACATCGCCCGGGCGATACGCATCCACAAACCCGAGGTCGTCATCACGCTGACCCATCGCGAGCGGTTCGCAGGCGGAGGCACGAACCAAGCCGACCATCGCGCGGTGGGGCTTGCTGCGCTGGACGCATCCAAGGACGCCGGCAACCGGTGGATCCACCCCGAGCTGGCGGACGAAGGATACGAGCCATGGAGCGGGGTCAGATGGGTCTGCATGGCGGGCTCACCGGAGGTCACTCACGGGGTGGACGTGACCGGGCACATGGATGCGGCGGTGGCATCGCTCGATGCCCATCACGTGTATCTCGAAGCTCTCGGCCCGGACTATCCATCACCTCGAGATCTGCTGGGAATGATCCTCGGCGGTGGCGGCCAGACGATGGGCGTCGACCACGCCGTCACCTTTGAGGTCTACGACATCTGAGGTCCGAGGTCCGACCTCTGCAGGTCATCCGGGACCAGCGAGAACAGGACCAGGTCCACCCGGCCGTCATGCACGTAACCGGCGTTGCGTGCCACACCCTCGCGCACGAAGCCGGCCTTCTCAGCGGCTCGCTGCGAGGCGATGTTCCCGGTTGCCGCGAACAGCTCGACGCGCTCGAAGCCGTGATCGCAGATGGCCCATTCGGCAAGCGCGCGTGTCGCGCGCGACGCGACGCCCCGACCGCGAGCCCACGGTGCCACCCAGTAGCCCACTTCGGCGACCTTGTACGCCCAGTTGACGTGCTTGAGGTCGACCACGCCGGCCAGCCTTCCGGCGGACTGGATGGCGAACACGATGCCCGCGCCCGACTCGCGGAGCGCCGGCGCGAACGTGCCGATGAACCACTCGGCGTTGGCCAGCGTGTATGGCCGGGGAATCGGCAGCCAGCGCAACGTCTCTGGGTCCTGACAGGCCTCGGCGACGTCATCTGCATCGGACTCAGTCAGGGGACGCAGCGTCAGATCTCCCGCGGTGAGCGTGGTCTCGAGGAAGGTAGGCGCCGTATCGAGTGCGGTCATTCGAGAATCGTAGGCGGTGAGCCGAACCCCTCAGGCGTCGACAACGAATCAGTAGTCAATGCCGACGAGGGCAGCCAACGCCGTGGTGTCCAGATTGTCTTCGATGGCGTCCGCCAGTCGATCAAGCATCGACTCACGCCTCGCGGCGAACCCCGGCGCCATCGGATCGGCCCGCCATCGCACCCCCGCCTGGGATGCCACCTCGGTCAGGAACGCCCGCCGAAAGCCGTCGTTCTCCAGGGCTCCGTGCCAGGTCATCCCCCACACCGGCCCCGCCTGCCACCCGTCAAGGAACGGCTCCGCCTCGCCGCCGTCGAGTGTGCGAGAGGCCACCCCGTGGTGGATCTCGTATGCCGTGACCGCGTGTCCGCGCCACGTGCCTACGGGTCGTCCCAGATGTTTGTCCACGTCGAAACGCACCCGGATCGGCAGCAGTCCGAGGCCCGCCACGGTCCGGGCAGAACGGGACTCGACGCCTTCGGGGTCTTCGATGCTTTCGGCAAGCATCTGGTATCCGCCACAGATGCCCAACACCGGACGGCCGGCGCCGACTCGCGAGATGACAGCCGTATCGAGGCCCCGCGAACGCATCCACTCCAAGTCCGCCGATGTGGCGCGAGACCCGGGGAGCACCACCAAGTCGGCGCGCGCGACCACGTCGGGGTCGGCCGTCACGCGGACATCGACACCGGGCTCCGCAGCCAGGGCGTCAACGTCGGTGGCATTGGACACTCTTGGGAACCGAACAACCGCAACGCAAAGTGTCGCTCCAGCGGCAGACACGGCCGAGGACGCCGCCGCCCCGGTGACCTCCGAGGATGCTCCCGACCAACCCGATATCGCGAGGGCATCCTCACCGTCGAGCCACACGTCGTACAGAAAAGGCACGGTGCCCAACACCGGTCGGGCGGTTCGTTCCTCCAGCATTCGCAGACCCGGCTCGAGGAGGGACAGATCCCCGCGAAACTTGTTGACGATCCAACCGCGGATGTGGGCCTGGTCCGCCTCGTCCAGCAGGGCCAGGGTGCCGTACATCGCGGCGAGGACTCCGCCTCGGTCGATGTCGCCGACCACGACCACCGGCAGATCCACAGCCCGCGCCAGACCCATGTTGACGAAGTCGCCCTCACGCAGGTTGATCTCTGCCGGACTTCCTGCGCCTTCGGCAATGACGACATCGAAACGGGATGACAGGTCACGAAATGCCTCAAACGCGGTCTCCGCCAATACCTTTCGGCCCGTGGCCCACTCTCCTGCGTCGAGCTCACCCCAGGTTTGACCCATGAGGACCACGTGGGACCTGAGGTCCGAGCCCGGTTTGAGGAGGACCGGGTTCATAGCGGCCTCGGGCGCCGCTCCGCACGCGACGGCCTGAACCCACTGAGCTCGCCCGATCTCCGATCCATCTCCGCAGACCATCGAGTTGTTCGACATGTTCTGTGCCTTGAACGGAGCGACCGATACGCCCCTGCGGGCCAGCCACCGGCACAGCCCAGCGGTCACCAGGCTCTTGCCGGCGTCCGACGTGGTGCCCGCCACGAGCAGTCCCTTGGCCACAGCTTCTCCCCACCTTTGAAACACGAATCGAAACGCCGACCAGCGCCGGCGGTATTGGATCCCTGGGTCGCGGTGGGGGCGGCACTCACCAACCGCCAACGGTAGTCGGGTCGGTAGCGTCTCACCCAAGCCAGGTCGTTCCGGCTGCCAGCCATGCGCTCCAGGACGGGACGGCAGAGACGTTGCGGCTGCCTGAACCGAAGCCTGGCGAGATGCAAGCCAGGCTGGAGGCCGAGCTGGCGACAAGCCATCGCGCACTGGAGTCTGCCGCTGCGAACTACGAACAGCGCCGATTCAGCCCTGGCAAGCTGGGGCCCGTCGCCGACGCGTTGTGGCACGCCAGCGCGGGCTACCTCGACGTACTCGGCGCTAGCGGATCTGGACCTGGACGAACGGAGGCTTGACGACGGTGGCCAAGACGTCGCGGCCACGTACGTCGATGACCACCTCGTCGCCCTCCTTGGCGCTCGGAGCGAGCAGCGCCAAAGCGATTCCCTGCTTCAGCGTCGGCGAGAACGTCCCGGAGGTGACTTCACCCAGCAGCGTGCCGTCTGCGCCCTTGACCTGGCAGTGCGAACGCGGAATCCCACGGCCCGTGGCAAGCAGACCCCAGGTGACGCGCTTGGGACCTGCGGCCTTCTCTGCGACGAGCGCGTCCTTGCCCCAGAATGCGTCCTTCTTCCAGCCAACGGCCCAGCCGGACCGAGCCTGGACCGGAGTGATGTCCAGGCTCAGCTCGTGACCGTGCAACGGGTAGCCCATCTCGGTGCGCAAGGTGTCGCGAGAACCCAGGCCACAGGGCAGCCCGTCATACGGTGCCGCGGCCTCGACCAGCGCGTCCCAGAGAGCCAACGAGTCGTCCCAGCGCGGGACCAGCTCGTAGCC
>Ga0209744_1000723_pt1 | contig 11497 bp, 11 predicted proteins | sample BarGraNGADG00311_2_FD_184494 | JGI IMG/M metagenome (GOLD analysis project Ga0209744, IMG submission 184494) | Arctic peat soil microbial communities from Barrow, Alaska - Barrow Graham LP Ref core NGADG0004-311 (SPAdes) (version 2) | ecosystem: Environmental > Terrestrial > Soil > Wetlands >... | reverse complement strand
TTTGCATTTGCCAAGTGCCATTTGCTTATTGCCCACTGCCCTTTGCCAACTGCCAACTTCTCTTTGCCAATTACCGACCTAAAGTCAGCAACGTAATAAGTTTCGTAAATCATAACTAATGTGCGGTATTGCCGGGATATTTAATTTAAATAACGCACCTGTTTCTGTCAGTTTACTGAAGAAGATGACTGATATAATTTCTCACCGGGGACCGGATGGAGAAGGTTTTTGGGTTGATTCAAATATCGGTTTCGGACACAGACGCCTGGCAATCATTGATCTGACCCCCCTGGGCCATCAGCCTATGCAAACGGAGGATGGAAACTACATTATTACCTATAATGGTGAAGTATATAATTACAGGGAAATAAGAGCTGAGCTGGAGAACAAAGGGTATCATTTTAAATCAAAAACAGATTCCGAGGTTGTATTAAAAGCATTTTGTGAATGGGGTAAAAACTCTGTTCTGAAATTTAATGGCATGTTTGCATTTGCAATCTGGAACAAAAAAAATAAAGAACTGTTTATTGCCCGTGACAGATACGGCATAAAACCTCTTTACTATTATTTCAAAAATGGAGTTTTTATATTTAGCTCAGAGATTAAATCTATTATTCAGCACCCGGATGTCACGGTTGATGTTTCAATCCGGGCATTAAATGAATATTTTTCATTTCAGAATATTTTTTCTGATTATACCTTATTCAAAGATATTTACCTTTTACCTGCCGCACATACATTAACCTTGAGTTCAGGGAAAGAAAGTAAATTAAAAATTGAGAAGTACTGGGACTACCGGTTTGTTGAAGATAACAGCCTGAATGAACGGGATGCAACAGAGAAATTATCGTTCTTGTTTGAACAGGCAGTTAACCGTCAATTGGTCAGCGATGTGGAAGTCGGTTCTTATTTAAGCGGGGGGATTGATTCGGGTTCCATTACCAGTGTTGCGGCAAAAAACTTTCCGAATTTGAAAACGTTTACTGCAGGTTTTGATCTGTCATCGGCATCAGGATTGGAGCTGGGCTTTGATGAAAGGGCAAAATCCGAATTCCTTTCAAACCTTTATAAAACCGAGCATTATGAGACCGTTCTGAAAGCCGGTGATATGGAGAGGGTCATGCAACAAATGATCTGGCATATTGAAGATCCCCGGGTAGGGCAATCATATCCGAATTTCTATGTTGCCCGCCTGGCCAGTAAATTTGTAAAGGTGGTTTTTTCCGGAGCCGGAGGCGATGAGCTGTTCGCAGGCTATCCCTGGCGTTATTACCGCGCAGTAGTTAATGACGACTTTGATCATTATATAGAGAAATATTACAGGTACTGGCTACGGTTAATCCCCGACAGATATAAACCGGATTTTTATAAGCCGGAAATTTATCCCGAAATTTTGGCTAATCCTACCAAAGATGTATTTCGTACTGTGTTTGATTACAAAATCGATCAGATAAATTCTCCCCAGGAATATGTCAACCATTCACTTTATTTTGAGATAAAGACATTTTTGCATGGTTTGCTACTGGTTGAAGATAAACTCTCAATGGCAAATTCTTTGGAAACACGGGTCCCCTTTCTTGATAATGATTTAGTGGATTTTGCTATGACCATACCGGTAAGATTCAAATTAAGAAACCTGTCTGAAATTGTTTCGTTTAATGAAAACGAACCCGGGCCAAAGACACTGAGATACTTTGAAAAAACAAATGACGGAAAAATCATCCTTCGTAATGCATTATCTAAATATGTTCCATGGGAATATACAAATGGAATCAAGCAGGGTTTTTCCGCACCTGATGCTAGCTGGTATAAAGGCGAAAGCATTGAATACATTAAAAAACTTCTTCTTGATAATAATGCCAGAATTTATGATTACTTGCAGCCTGTTAAAGTGAATGAATTATTAAATGAACACTTTGATGGGAAGATCAATAGGAGACTTTTAATTTGGTCTCTCATAAATTTTGAATGGTGGTTAAAGATATTCATGAAATAAAATGTTAGATAAACTAAAAGATCTCTTCTTCAAATTAAGAGAAGAAAAACGGATCAAATACAAAAGAGTTCTTCCCTTCGGAGATTACATTTCAGACAGGTGGGAAAAAGCGAAGTATTTAGGATTTGGTGAAGGTTCTTCCGTATACGATAGTGTTGTAATAATTGGTAATGTTAAAGTTGGAAAGAATACATGGGTTGGGCCAAATGTGGTTTTAGATGGTTCCGGGGGATTAGAAATAGGTTCAAATTGTTCAATTTCTGCTGCTGTTCAGGTTTATTCTCATGATTCTGTTAAATGGGCCGTCAGCGGTGGTAAAGAAAACTATGAATACGCAAATACAAAGATTGGCAATAATTGTTATATAGGTCCCAATTCAATAATAATAAAAGGAGTCGAAATAGGTGATTGTGCAATAATCGGTGCAAACAGCTTCGTTAATATCAATATTCCTCCTAATTCAAAGGCATTTGGAAATCCTGTAAGGATAATTGATTAGATTTTAAATAAAGAGACTTAATTTCATAAGTTTCTTTGTTGTTCAACCTGACATTCCAACATATCGAATCGTTTAATTATAATATATATTTATGCGTATGATTTGTATTAAAGCAATTTTAGATAAAATTGAATATGCTAAATTTAGTGGTAATGAAAACACCCAAATATCAGAATTTATTCAGTTTAATCCTGAAAATTCCTCCCCAGATAAACTTATGTGGGTAAACACTAAAAATTTGCAAAAAATTTCATATTTGACGGTGGGTACAATTATTTGCTCATCAGATATAGATAATAAAAATCCATTGCTCAATCTTATAATTGTTGACAATCCCAGGAATTATTTTCGAATGGTGGTTGAACATTTTTTTATTTCAAAAGGGAAACCCATTATTCAAAAAACTGCAATAATTGACAATAACTGCTGTATTGGTAAAAATGTTTCAATCGGTCATCACACAGTAATAGAAAAAAACACATCAATTGGTTGTGATACTCAAATTGGACATAATACAGTTATACTTGAAGGATCAATAATTGGAAATAATGTAGTAATCGGATCAAATACTACAATTGGGGGAACAGGTTTTGGTTATGATAAGGACCTTGATGGCAGATACAGCTTAATCCCACATATAGGAAATGTTGTGATAGAAGATAATGTAGAAATTGGAAATAATACTGCAATTGATCGTGGAGTTTTAGGTAGTACTCTTATCAGGAGAAACGCTAAAATAGATAACCTGGTTCATATAGCACACGGAGTTGAAATAGGAGAAAACACTCTAATAATTGCCAATAGTATGATTTCAGGAAGCACTATAATTGGGAATAATGTTTGGATTGCTCCATCAGTTTCGGTAATAGAAAACATTAAAATAAATAATGGTGCATTTATTGGGATAGGAAGCGTAATTGTTAAAAACATAAAAGAAAATGCGAGAGTATTTGGGAATCCTGCTAAGTCAACAAAATAATTGCCATGGGTGAGAAGATAATTGCAATAGAATATTATTTGCCGGAAGGTTTGCTTACTAATGTTGATCTTGAAGGAATGTTTGAAAACTGGAATGCCCAGAAGATTGAAGAGAAAACTGGCATAAATTGTCGTCATATAGTTCGTGAAAATGAAACCGCTCTGGATTTGGCTTATCGGGCATGTGAAAAACTATTTGAATATTACCCTCGTGAAAAAGTTGATTTTTTACTACTTTGTACACAAAGTCCTGAATACTATCTTCCAACAACAGCCTGTATTTTGCAGGACCGATTGAAACTCAGGACAAACATTGGAGCCTTCGATTTCAACCTGGGATGTTCAGGATTTGTTTACGGGTTAGCCATTGCAAAGGGATTGATCCAGACATCAGTTGCAAAGTCTGTTTTATTAGTGACAAGCGAAACCTACACAAAGCATATATCCTCTAAAGATAAAGGTAATCTTTCGATATTCGGTGATGGAGCAGCAGCTACAATAATTGAGTACAATGACAAAAAAAGTTTCAAAGAGTTTATTTTGGGCACCGACGGAAGCGGCTTTTCAAATCTAATTGTTCCCAATGGAGGACTGCGTCAAAGATATAATCCACAGGCCATTGAAACCACTGATGAAAACGGGTCTTGTCGTACTGAGAACAATCTTTTTATGAATGGCCCGGAAATATTTAACTTTTCAATAGCATCTGTTCCGAAGGCATTCAACGAAATCTTATTAAAAAACTCAATAACAATTGAGGATATTGATTTTGTCATTTTTCACCAGGCTAATAAATATATGATAGAGTATCTAAGAAAAAAGATAAAAATACCCGAAGAAAAGTTTTATATAAACATGAAATACACTGGAAATACAGTTTCGTCTACCATACCTATAGCTTTGAAAAATTGCATTGATAATCACAAAGTTAAATCTGGAGATTTCGTGCTTTTGTTAGGTTTCGGAGTTGGCTATTCATGGGCAGGAACAGTTATTCAACTTTAAAAATTATGCTATGAAAAAAACAGAATTTTTTGAAAAACTAAAAGATGCAATCGAAACAGAAAGTAATATAGATGAAAATACCAATCTCAAAGCGCTTAACGAGTACTCATCGCTAACAACTCTCTCAATTATTGTACTAATTGATGAGTTATTTGAAAAATCACTTACTGCAAGAGAGTTAAATTCAGTGAACTCCATAAATGAACTAATGGAACTTATTGGTATGGATAAATTTAAGAGCTAGATGAAATTTTGTGCTTTGGAAGGGAAAACTATTGTAATTACAGGAGCATCGTCAGGTATTGGACGAGAGTGTGCCATAACTTGCAGTATGCTTGGTGCTGAGATTGTTCTGATTGGAAGAGATGTTACAAAACTAAAGGGTGTGTTGAATGATTTGGATGGTAAAAACCATATTTATTATCCTTGCGATATTACCGATTTTTCAAAATCGGAGGAGCTGGTAAACAAAATTGTAGATCAGAAAGGCAAAATATCTGGATTTATTCATTCAGCAGGCTCTGAAACTACGATTCCACTTACTTTTACAAAACCGGAAGTTTTTCATAAACTTTTCGATCTAAATGTAATTTCAGGATTTGAACTAGTCCGTCATCTAACTTTGAAAAGAAATATATGTGAGCGTGGAGCAAGCATAGTTTTTATTTCCTCAATAATGTCCACTGTTGGGCAACCTGCTAAAACAGCCTATTCGGCAAGTAAAGGAGCCATTGTTGCCGGAATCAGATCTCTCTCCCTCGAACTGGCCCCTAAAAAAATAAGGGTAAATGCTGTATCCCCTTCTATTGTTCTCACCCCCCTTGTCGAACAAATGTTTATGAAAGTTTCAGATGAATCAAAAAAACAGATTATTAACATGCATCCACTAGGTTTGGGAACCCCAACTGATGTAGCCAACGCCTGTGCATTTCTATTATCTGATGAAGCAAAATGGATTACCGGTTCTAATTTAATTGTTGATGGGGGATATTCTGTTTCTTGAAAGATCAAAGATTTTTTAATTGATAAACCTTCACATTAGAAAGCTATTAATAAGATTTAATATTCTCATTGAATGTGTTATATCATGAATACGATTATAAACGTACTTTCTTCTTGCCAAATTGGGGATTGAATCCTTACAGCCTTATTATTATTTTAAGCCTAATGCAATGAATACTTGCTTATCCAGAACCTTAGGATACCATTAAACTGGTGAGTAGCACATATTGGAATTTCAAATATGAGAAATTATGATATATAAATACGAAAACTATCAAAACTTCTTAGAATACTTAAAACAACTTGGGGAAATAGTTCCATTTAAGGACTGGAAAGATAATGAAAAGGTTTTTCTTTTAAGACATGATGTGGATCTGGACATAAATCTTGCTTATATACTGGCCCAAAAAGAAAGTGAAGTAAATGTAAGATCAACTTTTTTTATTTTAACGACAAGTGATATTTACAACATATTATGTAAATCAAATTCTCAAAAATTGAGAGGAATGGCCGACCTAGGATTTGAGATTGGCCTGCATTTCGATCCTTCGTTATATGATTCAACAGATTTACTAAGAATGTTGAAATACGAATGTGAAATATTGACGTTTGTTACCGGTTCAGAAGTAAAATCAATAAGTCTTCATAATCCGTCAGTTTACATGGAATATCCCATTTTTGAGGGATTCATTAATGCATATGATCCTATAATATTTAACAACGATTGTTACATTTCAGATTCACGTATGAATTTTAGAGGAAAAAAGTTAGATAAGTTCGTTAAAAGAATTAAGCACTCTGCAATTCAAATATTATTACATCCGATGCATTATTCTGAAACTGGTTTTGGTTATGACGAAATTATGAGAACCTATTTAATTGAACTTTTTTATAAAATTGATACATATTTCAGAATAAATTCAACATATAATAAGCAAGTCCCAATAGATTTCATTGATAAATTAACAAATCGTTAAAATTGAATTGTTATTTAAAATCAAATAAATACAGAATAAGGGATATAATTCTTAAACCTATGTTTTTATTGATAAAGAAATTAGTATCAGCATAATAATGAAACCTTCTCTTTTGATTTTTAGACCTCCAATGCGGTTAATTCCACTGAATAATCAACATGTTCAGTTCTATAAAATGGAAAAAGCCTTTAAAGTAGATTTTAACGTAATAATAATTGATTATTCGTGTAATTACAACGAAGTTATTGAGAAGTTTAAGCCGGATTTAGCATTATTTCATTTTGAAGAGGGCACAATAGGCTCTATTAATATAATTAATATTAAAAACAATAATTCGATTCCAAAAACAGCCCTTGCAACAATTGATTCTCCTTCTGTTGGAAAGGGCTTCTTTTACAGGTTTATGCAGGAATATGGAGTCGATGATATTTTTTCGATTGAGGTAACAACAGGCGAAGCTTTTCCAGAAATAAAAGACAATTTATTTTACATTCCCCATTTTATTGACTCGGATATAAATTTTGATTATAAACTTGAAAAAAATATTCCTGTTTTGCTGACAGGACATTTCGAATATAAATTTTACGAATGGCGCTCATTGATAAAAGGGCCACTAATGAAGAATTTTCCAACATTATATTTCAGGCATCCTGGGTATTACACCAAAACAGCTATCCCTGATATGTTGCGGATTCATGGGGAAACCTATTATAAAATGTTAAACTCATCATGGATTGTACCAACATGCGGTGGCTTCAAAAATACAATTTTAATGAAGCATTTTGAGATACCTGGAGCAAAATCTTGCCTGGTTTGTGATGAAAATGAAACGGTTAAATTGCATGGTTTTAAAGATATGGAGAATTGTGTTTTTTCTGAACCAGATAAGATTGTGGAGAAACTCAACTATCTGTTTAATAATCCTGAAATACTTCAAAAGATAATTGATACCGGATATGAGTTGGTGCATTCGAACCACACCTATAGACAGAGACACCAACTATACCAATGGTACAAATTAATTAGACAAAAACCCCCTGATCAAAAAATTATACAGCCTACCATTTTAGGGGATTTGCAATTAGTAAGTAAAGTTAATCCGACTGAGACACTTCATATCCACGTTTCAAATGATGTAAAACAAATCAAAGGAATAGATGAATTAATTGGGTTGAAAAATTATTATAAGGCAGAGTCAGAGGCCAAAAGTGTTATAGACTTTGCAGAGTATATTCACGATGCAAAACTGAGGCTTTACTTTATTCACATGCTTAATGGAAGAAAGAGATATGCATATTTTAGTTTGAGAGAATTATTGAGTTATAGAATTGATTCAAATGTAATACCGGATCCATTGGATCTGACCTTATTTATTATTCACCTGATTGCTGAAGGAAAATTAGAAAGGGCAATATACTACTCGAAGATTGCTATTACAAAAAGAAGAAAAGAGTTGGATTATGCGCGATTGCTTGCCTTTAAGATTGGCAAACAGCAAATCCTATTTAATTCATTATTATCAGAAATAGCTGATGCAGATGGAAGAACGGATTTAAAAACGATGTATTATTTTTATTCAGAGATACTCAACCCTTTAGCGACACTTGAAAAAATTGTTAAAAAGAATGTTAAAAATGCTAAATATTCTTTTGATAAATTAATCCATTTACCTATAAATACGCCACCAGAAAACATGATATTGAGTGAGATTGAGGAAGAAATTGACAGCAAAATCCTTCAGATTGATATTGACTCAATAATTAAAACGATTAACTTTTCAAGTAAAGTAATGAGGAAAATTCAGATATTATTAAATCAAATAAATTTAGTTTTTAACTAAAATGAAAAAATTCGTTCAAACCCTAAAATTTATTAATCTAAAAACTATCTATTTTAATCTGAAGTATCTCCCATTTAAGCAGGCCTTGAAATTGCCGGTATTAATTTCGAAAAATGTTTACCTGAAGGAAGTTTCGGGCGAAATTCATTTTGACTGTCCGATAAGATTTGGATTGATTCAGATAGGTTATGGGAATGTAGGGATCTTTGACAAAAAAAGGTCAAGAACAATCTGGGATGTCAGCGGAAATGTAACCTTCAGAGGATTTGGTACTATCGGCCATGGATCAAAAATAATGGTAGCTTCAGGAGGATCATTAATTTTCGGAGATAAATTAAAAATATCCGCTGAAGCATCTTTCATTGTCTATAATAAAATCCAGATTGGCTATAATTGTTATATGGCCTGGGAAACGCTTTTAATGGACACAGATTTTCATAAAATAAAAAATGAGAATGGGGAAATTATTAACAATCCAAAACCAATTATTATTGGAGATTATGTGTGGATTGGATGCAAGTGTATCATATTAAAAGGTGCCGTTATCCCAAATAATACGGTTATTGCCATAAATTCCCTGGTTAATAAAGAATTAACAGAAGAAAATTGTCTTTATGCCGGAAGTCCCGTAAAATGTATCAAAGAAAAAATCTCCTGGGTGGATTAAATGTCTTTCTACAGAAAAGTAAAAGGAATGAAAAATAATCATGCGGTTAGATGGTGGTTTAATCTGCTTTTGAAGAAAAGGGTAGATAGATATATAGATAGAAAAGTCAACGAAATCTTAACTCAAAAATTTAATTATTACTATAATTCGGAACTATGGGATTCTGCCATAGAAAGAGGGGAACCCCGGGTTTTAAAAGTATTAAACGGAGGTTTAAAGTTTTTCTGCAGTTTAGACAGTATCCTTGATAAGATGGTCTTCACTAATAAATTTGAAAATGATGAGATATTATTTCTAAATAGATTTCTAAAATCTGGCGATCAGTTTATTGACATAGGAGCCAACTCGGGTCTGTTTACCATTTATGCAGCCAAGGCTGTCGGGAATGAAGGACAGGTTTTTGCATTCGAACCTACAGATACAACATATAAAAAACTATGTGAAAATATTAAGTTAAATAAATTTTCAAACATAATTACTCATCAATTGGCAATATCATCAAATAACGAAGATCTTGAGTTTTACTCCCTGGGTGAGGGTTTTGATGCATGGAACTCATTGGCTAAACCGATTATTAAAAAGGAATATAAGGTTCTAAACGTACAGACTTTACAGATCGATAAAATGAATGAGATTGGAATTGATTTTAACAATTCGGCACTTGTTAAAATTGATATTGAAGGGTGGGAGCTTAAGGCAATAAAAGGTGGCGTGAATTGTTTAAAAAATGAAAATTCACCTTCACTGATGATTGAATTCGCCGACGAACATGCAAGAAACACAGGAGGCTCATGCAGAGAATTATATGCTTTTTTAGAATTATTAGATTATAAATTGTTTAAATATGATAAAGAGAAAAATGAACTTATTCATGCTCCTGACCTGGATTATTATTATGAAAATATAATTGCTACTAAAAAAGTTGATTTTGTCAATGAGAGGTTAAGAGTAGGACAGTCCTAAAAAATGCTTGAATTACTACCCTCACAGTTCCTCCAAAAAGGCTGGCCGTGGACAGAAGAAAGCCAAATGTTGTCAATGAAGAAAACGGATGGTTCAGATTGGCCGCGAATAGCGGTTGTAACTCCAAGTTACAACCAGGATCAGTTTATTGAAGAGACTATCAGAAGTATTTTATTACAGAATTATCCAAACCTGGAATATATCATAATTGATGGTGGCAGTAATAAGAGTACACTTGATATAATAAAAAAATACGAACCCTGGATCACATATTGGGTCAGCGAACCGGATAAGGGCCAAAGCGATGCCATTAATAAAGGGTTTCAAAAAGCAACAGGGATATATGGTAACTGGATCAACAGCGATGATCTTCTGGAAAAAGATGCATTATGGACCATTGCACAGAAGATTAATCTGAAAGAAGAAAAAGTAGTTTTCCTTGGAGATTATAATGAGATTGGATACTATGGAGAACTGAAAAGAAATTCGAGATCAGAGATCAGAAAACTGGAAGAGCTGGTGGATATCAAAGGATATTGGAGAAACGCCAAATCGAACCCGATTGGACAGCAGGCAACATTTTTCCCGGTTAAGCTTTTTAAAGAAGTCGGGATGCTGGATATAAACAACCACTTTTCAATGGATTATGAACTGTGGGGACGATTTTTAATTGCAGGTGCAGTCTTTTATCCTGTCCATAAAACACTCGGAGCATTCAGGGTCTATGAAGGGCAGAAAATCTCCGACAGACATAAAACAACAAAGAGCCTTATCCGAACAGCTTCTAAATTAATTACCGATTGTCCCGATTGGGGGCCACCCAAAAAGAGATTTTACAGAAGATTACTATTCAGGTATGCAGTAAAATATTATTACGGGCATTTGCGGAGTATTATTGGGATACGGAGAAGGATAAAGTTTATTCTTCAAAGAGTAGGGATCAGGGATCAGAGAGCAGGGAACAGGGATAAGATATAAAAATGAAAATACTGGCTGTCTGCAGCACAATAAATTTCAGGGATTTTACCCGACGGGCTACCATTGAGGCTATAAAAAATGAAATTGACAGCCTCGATGTTTTACTTTTTACTAGCCTGAAAAACTATTTCAAAAAGGAAACGACAGTAAAAAACATTCAATTCAGTACGTACTATTTCTGGATTCCGGAAAAAATGAAGAAATTCATTTTCCTTACTTATCTTGAACATAAACTGAGAAACTGGTACTGGAAGAAGAAAATTTCGAAATATGACTGGATTTTTTTTACTGATCCGAACCAGGCCTGGCTGCTCCCGTATGCAAAAAAATCAAAAATAGTCTACCTTATCAGGGATCCCAATGTTCTCCAAAGTATAAATCATAAAGACAACGAGAGGAAATTATTGGATTGCTCTCAAATTGTGCTGGCAACCAGCAAAAATCTTACTGATCTTTATTTGGAAAAGTATCACGGGATCAGTCATAAAAACATTCATTACTGGCCCAATTGTGTCGACATAAACATCTGGAATGCGGTTTCATCAGGATCTAAAACTTTAAATAAGCCACTGATTGGTATCGCCGGGAATTT
>Ga0209744_1000720_pt1 | contig 11504 bp, 8 predicted proteins | sample BarGraNGADG00311_2_FD_184494 | JGI IMG/M metagenome (GOLD analysis project Ga0209744, IMG submission 184494) | Arctic peat soil microbial communities from Barrow, Alaska - Barrow Graham LP Ref core NGADG0004-311 (SPAdes) (version 2) | ecosystem: Environmental > Terrestrial > Soil > Wetlands >... | reverse complement strand
CACTGACCCTTCCCTACCACACGTGAAGTCACCCACAGTTATGGCAGGAGAGCCCCATTACGCTGTCCAGGACCACGCCCTCGATGAAGCACTTGGTCGACATTTCACTCGGATTCACCGAATCCCGTTATGCATCGACGTGGCTTCCATCACTCCCTGCTTTCCCGAATCAACCGCCGCACGCCCCTTGCTCGTGCACGCGCCGAGTAATAGGGGCTTCAAAGGGAGCGAGTTGGTCCGTCAGGCGGTCGAATCTCTCCGGCGACGCAACGTGCAGTTCGAGTACGAGGAGGTCACAGGCAGAACCCACGCTGAGGTCGTTTCTGCCTTCTCACGGGCGGACCTGGTGATAGACCAGATGCGAGTTGGCTCATACGGAACCGTGGCCGTCGAAGCCTGGGCACTCGGGAAGCCCGTCGTGTGTTACGCCCTCCCCGAACTCAAGTCAGGGTACCCGACCGACCTGCCGCTCGTGCAGGCCAATCCGATGAGGCTCGAAGCCGTCCTTGCAGAGTGGCTCTCGGACGGTGAAGCGCGCCACCAGCTCGGTAGAGCGTCGCGCGCCTTTGCGGAACACGTTCACGACGCGCGGGTCGTGGCCGTTTCAACGGATTCCGTCTAGAGTCAACTGCCGTGAGCAAAGAGCGGAGGGCACCTGCAGTGGATGGCGGGTTGCTGCTGTCCACCGTCGCGGTGCTCGGCTCGATACCGCTTCAGACCACGGTGGTCCGTTGACCTTGGGAATCGTCGTCCTTTTCGGGTGTGGCGTCGCTGCGACGAATCGGCGAGCTGTCGCGTTAGCGGAGGCGGACTAGGTATGTGCGGGATCTCCGGGTTCGTGCGGTCGGACGGCGTAAGAGCTGACGAGATGAGCCAAATCGCCGCGGCCTTGCGTCACCGCGGACCGGACGACGTCGGGTTCCTGCAGTGGGACCCACACCAGGGCGTGTCTGTGGCGCGACACCCGCAGCGGGATCATGCGCTCGTCGGCCTCATCCACACTCGCCTTGCCATTATCGACCTGACTGAAGCTGGCTGGCAGCCGATGAGTAGTGTCGACGGTCGATGGCACATCGTTTTCAACGGCGAGATCTACAACTACCTCGAGTTGCGGGCCGAATTGGAGGACCTCGGTCACCAGTTCCGATCAACCAGCGATACTGAGGTTCTGCTGGCGGCGTGGGCCCAGTGGTCTGCTGCGTGCTTAGAACGGCTGGTGGGCATGTGGGCGTTCGCAATCCTCGACAGCCGATCCGGCGCAGTCACCCTCGTTCGGGACGCTTTCGGAATCAAACCGCTCTACTACTGCAGGTCGGGCGGCGGCACCGCCTTCTGCTCAGAAATCCCGCCACTCTTGCCGCTCCTCGCGCAACGCATGGTGCACCCCGTTGGGTTGCGCGACTACCTGGTTCATGGCCTCACCGACCACACCGAGCAGACAATGGTCGACGGTGTCCTCGCTGTTCCCCCGGGCGGATTGGTCCGGATCGATGCCGCAGGAGCCGTGTCCGCCGTAGAGCGCTGGTGGCAGTTTCCGGAAGTCGATCCGATGGCGATCACGTTCGACGAGGCTGCCGAAGAGTTGCGCCGCTTGCTCATGCGCAGCGTGCGGCTGCACCTGCGCAGCGACGTGCCGGTCGGCAGTGCACTGTCCGGTGGCATCGACTCCTCCTCGATCGTCGCAGCGGTTCGCGTCGCCGGGGGAGAGGAGGTCGATCTACGTGCTTTCGGCTTTGTCGCCGACGATCCACGACTGTCGGAAGAGGTGTGGATGCGTCTGGCAGCCGATGCTAGTAACGCGAAACTCATGACAGTGACGCCGACCTCGAAAGACCTGGGTGCGGACCTGGATGAGCTGGTACTGCGCCAGGGCGAGCCGTTTGGCAGCACCAGCATCTACGCTCAGTCACGGATGTTCCGACTCGCTCGGGAGGCGGGCGTCAAGGTAATGCTGGATGGCCAGGGCGCTGATGAGCTCTTCGCCGGGTACAAGAAGCACGTCGCGGCGCGCATCACGAGCCTGTTGCGCGAGGGCCACCTGATTCGTGCCGCGAAACTGGCCGGTCAGGGAGGCGCCCTTCCCGGAAGCCCGGACACTTGGTCGTTCGCCCGCGGTGGTGCTCTCGGAGCGCTGCCGGACGCCTTCGTATCCCGAGCGTCGAGGCGCGGCGAATCAGCAACCACGCCGCCGTGGCTGGACCCCCGGTGGCTGCGACGGAGCCACCTCGACTTGTCGTCGTCTGTTCGCTCCCGTCGCCCGACCAGCCTTCGTGATGCGTTGAAGCAAGACGTCGTTCGGACGAGCCTGCCCGCCCTACTACGGTACGAGGACCGTAACTCGATGACGTGGTCCCTTGAGAGTCGTGTCCCGTTCCTCGAACGTGACCTTGTCGCCTTCGCTGCTCGGCTCCCAGAGGAGTATCTCATCGGTCCCGGCGCGAGGACCAAGTCAGTCCTGCGGACCGCGATGCGCGGTGTTGTCCCGGACGTGCTGCTCGATCGACGTGACAAGATCGGCTTTGAGACCCCTGAGCTTGTTTGGCTACGCGCGCTCCGTCCGTGGGTGGAGGCCGTCCTCTCGAGTGACGCGGCGCATGCTGTCGCTGCGCTGCGCCTCCCCGCGGTGCGGGTGGAGGTCACCGCCGTGCTTGACGGCGAACGACCTTTCGACACCCAGGTTTGGCGATGGTTGAACGTCATCCGGTGGACCGAGCTGCTCGAACTGGGGCACCCCTCATGAGACGACTGGACACCGAGGGATTTGAACTAGGACAGGCCGGGGACCCAACTAGGTTTGTTCTGACGCAAGGAACCGAACTGAATTCACTTTGTCTTGAGCACGTTTCTTGAACGAGCAGAGGCGCTGATCCGCTCATGAGTATCGTGCAGCAGCTCCGACAACTAGGCCGCGACACCATCGCCTACGGCCTGTCATCAGTGGCTGCGAGTGTCTTCGGTATCTTCTTGGTGCCTTTGTTCACGCGCGTTCTCTCGCCAGCGGACTATGGCCTCGTGGCGTTGGTGACCGCGATCATAGGAGTGGTCAGCACCTTCGTCGTACTCGGGCTCGACAGCGCCGCTGGGCGCTGGTATTTCGACAACGACAACGAGAAGCGCCGTAGGTCCGTGATGGGCTCATGGTTCTGGTGTCAACTTAGCGTCTCTGCAGTCGTGTCGGCGCTGATCATCGTCAGCGCTCCATGGCTGGGGCCTTACCTCTCCAAGGCTCCCTCAGCGTCATGGGTCCTGATCCTAGCGGCCCTCGCAGTCCCGCTGGCAACCTTCCGTCAGGTCGCTGGTCTCTGGCTGCGCTGCAACCGCCTGGCTTGGAGGGCCGCCGGGTTCTTCACCGTCAGCGCTCTCTCCTCTGTTGTCGCTAGCGCACTCCTGGTGCTGGTGTTTCGTCTGGGCGTCCCGGGTGTGTTCTTGGGACAGTTGTTTGGCGCCGTCGTCACCGCGGTCTTTGCGGTCACGATCATCCGGCGGATGATCGGGCTTCGTCATTTCTCGCGGCACTTGCTCTATGGGATGGTCCGCTTCGGTCTGCCTCTGATCCCCGCTGCCGTGGCAGGATGGATCACAGCGTCGTCCGACCGCATCATCCTGAACGTTATGCTGGGCGAAACCGCGGTTGGCCTCTACTCCGTCGCTGCCTCCGTGGCCACGGTGGTGGCGTTATTCACAGTGGCGTTCCAGTTCGCGTGGGGCCCGTTTGCGATGTCCACAGTCAATGGCCCCAGTGGTCGAGAAGTGCTGGGGGTCGCGCTGAGCTGGTTCATGCTGGTGAGTTGCTTCATGGCGGTGACCATCTCGATATTCGCGCCAGAGGTGCTGCGTCTGCTGACAACCCCGAAGTTCTATACCGCTGCGTCCTCCGTGCCCTATCTGGCCTTCAGCGTCGTGGCCATGGGTGTCATGCAGGTTGTCGCCATCGGAGCCTACGTGGCGAAGAAGTCCACGATCGTGGCCGGCAGCATGTTCATTGGGGCAGCAGTCAATGTGGCTCTCAACTTCGCTCTTATTCCCTTGATGGGACGCGACGGGGCAGGTGCCGCCACTCTGGCCGCGTACCTTGTGGCTGCCATCTATACATACTTCCGCAGTCAGCGTCACTTCACCATCGACTATCGCATCGGCCAAGTGATCGTGATCGGCACTTGGTCGGTGGTTGCGGTGATCGGGTGTGATGTGTTCATGCCCGGATCCGGCGTTACATCCCTGCTGCTGAGAGGTGGTGTCTGTGCCTCGTTCGTGGTCCTGACTCTAGTATGTGGACTCGTGACGCCTGCGCACATCAGGTCGGTAGTCCACCAGTACATCGGTTGACACGGGGCGCTGATTCACCACGATGGCAAGCGACCGATAGACTGTGCGCGATCCCACCACACCACCTTCACGGGTCCGGGAGGGCTGCATGCCGATCACAGAAACAGCTTCGCGAGCCGCGTATCCGAGACAGTGTCAACGCTGACGATCATTGACCTCGGGTTGGGGAACCCCTCGTCAGTGCTGAATATGGTCCGGCGGATCGGACACGAGGTCGAGTTGAGGACATTCCCCGACGGCCTAGGATCCGCCGATCGTTACATTCTCCCAGGGGTCGGTGCTTTCGACGAAGGAGTCCGTCGCCTACACAATAGTGGATGGTTCGAACATCTAACCGCAATGCCCCCCAATACTCCTATTCTTGGGATATGCCTCGGCATGCAGCTCCTCGCGAATTCGAGTGAGGAGGGAAGCCTCGAAGGAATCGGACGCGTTGCTGCGCATTTCGTCCGTTTTCGTGGTGTGGAACGGGTGCCCCATATGGGTTGGAATACGGCAATCAATTTGAGGGATGACCCAATCTTCGACCCTAAGCTGCCCGAGTACCGATATTACTTCACTCACACCTATCATGCGATCTGCGAGTCACCCGACACGGCAATTGCCTCCACGGTCTATGGCAACGAGTTCCCTTCGGCCTACAGGGTGGGGAATACGTGCGGCGTGCAGTTTCATCCCGAGAAGAGTCACAAGTATGGAATGTCACTTCTTAAGCGCTGGATTGAGTTCTCGTGCTAATGAGTCGCGTTGTCCCATTCCTCCTGTCGGATGGAAAGGGGTTGGTCAAGACCAGGCAGTTCAAACATCCAGTCTATATTGGTGACCCGATCAACATCATTCGCCTATTCAACGACAAAGAGGTAGACGAAATCGCCCTCCTCGACATCAATGCGTCCGCGAATGACCGAGGACCAAATTTCGACTTGGTTCACAATGTGGCCGCCGAGTGTTTCATGCCGCTCGCCTACGGGGGTGGGGTACGGGGGTTGGAGGATGCAAAGCGATTGTTCTTTCTGGGCGTTGAAAAGGTCATCCTGCGTACCTCCGCTGCCAGAGATCTTAGCGTCGTCCACGAGATTGCCGACTTTGCGGGATCGCAAAGCGTGGGACTCTCGGTCGACCTGCAGCGCGACCGACTCAAGCGACTGCGGCTACACGCGCCGGGCACCCCTCTTCACGGCAGCCGTGATTGGAGCAGTTACATCAGATCCGCGGTCGGAGCAGGCGCGGGCGAGGTGATCCTGAACTGCGTGCACCGTGACGGGACTATGGTTGGTATGGATCATGACGCCATCGCACAGGCGACTGACACGACCACCACACCGCTTCTGGCCGTCGGGGGTGTCGGATCACTGGCCGACATCCGAGAGGGTTTGAAGTCTGGCGCGACCGCGATCGGTGCGGGAGCCTTCTTTGTTTTCTATGGACCGAGACGAGCGGTACTTGTCTCCTACCCCAGCCCAGATGAGTTGCGGAGTCTCGAGAGGAAAGTGCCATGAGCGATACAGACTATCGCGAGTGTTCATACTGCGTCATGGACACGTCCGATCCGGAGATTATTTTTGATTCTCATGGAAGGTGCAACCATTGCCGTGAGTTCGAGCAGCTGATTGGCAGGGTTTGGTTTCCTGACCAGTCTGGCGAGCATAAGCTCGAACAGCTGTTGGATCGGCTGCGCTCAGAGGGCCGAGGCAGAGAGTTCGATTGCATCATTGGCCTCAGCGGCGGTGTCGACAGCTCGTATCTAGCACTGAAGTCCAGGGAGTGGGGACTCCGTCCGCTGGTAGTACACATCGATGCGGGATGGAATAGCGAACTCGCGGTCAACAACATCGAGCGCGTTGTGAAAGCAACGGGATACGAACTCCATACGCACGTCGTCAACTGGGAAACAATGCGTCAACTGCAATTGTCGTATCTCCATGCCGCCGTAGCAAATCAGGATGTCCCTCAAGACCATGCCTTCTTCGCCGGTCTCTACCACTTCGCTACGAAGCATAATGTCAAGTATGTCCTTGGCGGCTCTAATGTCGCCACAGAAGGTATCTACCCCAAAGCCTGGCAGGGTCCGGCAATGGACTCAAGGAACTTGCGGGCGATTCATAGGCAATTCGGTGATGGAAAGCTTCAGGGCTATCCATCGATCAGCATGTTTCGATACTATTTCTGGTATCCGCTGGCCCGAGGTATGAGGCCTATTCATCCTTTGAATTACCTCCCATATTCCAAGAATGAGGCGGTGGACTCCTTGGTGTCCGATGTGGGTTGGCGTGTATACGAACGCAAGCACGGTGAGTCACTCTTTACAAAGTTCTTTCAGAACTACTACTTGCCAACAAAGTTCGGCTACGACAAGCGTAGACCCCATCTTTCGAGCCGCATCGCTGCCGGCGAGATCGATCGAGCTGAGGCTAAGGACGAGTTAGAGAAACCGCTTTACAACGAGACGGAGTTGCTCCGTGACAAGGATTACCTATGCCGCAAACTCGAAATCGACGCTGAAGAGTTTGACTCTCTGATGTCCGCCCCCCCGCACGACTACATGGACTTTCGCAACTGGCAGTCGCAATACAACCATTTGAAGGATGCACAGCTGATGGCACGCAGATTGACCGGACGCCGAATGAGCATCTACGAGTGATGCCTTTGACCACGCCGGCAGGGCAGGAGAGGAGAGTTCCGAAAGGTGGAACAAATACCTGTCTTATTCTCACAGAATCCTTTCCTTACCCAGGCGGTGATGACTATCTTGTTCATGAAATCAAAGCATGGGCTGCAACGGGACTCAACATTGTTGTCGCACCGACTCGGGTCGGCGGCACGCCTTTCACCCTTCCTGCCGAAGTAGCGGTCGACCTCTCTTTGGCTGATTTGTGTTCCGCGCGCGCCGAGCCGTTTTACGCGATGCGAGCGGCGACATCCAAGCTGTTGTGGAAAGACATCGCACGGCTTGTGCGGAATAGACGACTATCGCAAGCCGCGATTGTTTCGTGCCTGAGATCTGTGGCTCGGACTTTACGCTCCAAGCAAGGTCTGAAGGCCATCGTGCGTGACCGCGGCCGCATCTTTCTCGCCTACAGTTATTGGAACGACACAGAATCCTTCGCTGCCGCGCTATGCAAGATAGACGGCACAGTGGAGCACGTCGTTTCGCGGGCGCACGGTTTCGATCTGTACTCCGAGGGGCGACCCGGAAACCTACTCCCCTTGAAGGATCAGCTGATTGAGACCTTCGACGGAATATTCACGGTGTCGGAGCAAGGCAGGCAGTATCTCATACAGCGGCACAGCATCCCGATAGACAGGGTGCACGTCAGTCGGCTTGGAATACGAGTTCCCGATTTTGTGTGCCCCCCCTCGCAATCGGGTGCCTTCACGCTGGTTTCACTCTCTAGCTGCGTGGAGCTCAAGCGGATCGACAAACTCATAGCGGGCCTCGCTGAAACCGCAATGCACAATCCGGAAATTGATTACACTTGGCACCATATTGGCGATGGGCCACTCTTGGGCAAACTTCGAGGACAAGCTCAAGCCACCTTGAGTCGGCGTCCTAATATTCGCTTTCATTTCGAGGGAAAACTCGATAATGAAGAGGTGTTTGATTTCTTCCGAGACCACAACATAGACGTAATCGTCAACACCAGCGACACCGAAGGTGCCCCCGTGTCTCTGATGGAGGCAATGGGGTGTTCGATTCCCGCTATCGCGCCGGATGTTGGCGGAGTACACGAGATCGTGGGGCAGGGAATGGGATGTTTAATGCGTTCCCAGCCCGATGCAGCCGAAATCGGGGCAGCAATAGACGCGAGTCTTGATTTTGCGAAGGACCCGAGCGTCCGCCGCGCCGTTCGCACGTTCATCCATTCGACATACAACGCTTCTGACAACTACTCAGCGTTCGTCCGTCAATGTCTCGCTGTGACGTCATAGACATTTCCGGCAACAATCTTCTCCACCGAGGTCACAACTGAGCCGCACGCTCAATGACCCGCGCGAACTTGCTGTTCTGCTCATCGCGGGTCAACCCCTTGGTAACGGAGCTCGGAAGTGACCTGATGCCACCGGATGACGTAGCCTCAACTAGCCAGCTTCTGAGCTGGTCTGCAATTGCCGCTGGGTCGTTGAGCACGAATCCTGCTCCCCTGGACCGGATGAGATCGGCCGCGACGCCGTGCGGCCAGCCGAGCATAAGGATAGGACGTCGCGCAAACAGGTATTCGAACAGCTTCCCTGAGTAGACACCCGCCTCGCCGACGTCATTCCACATGAGAAGTAGTAGCACGTCAGCGCGTTGTTCCAGGCGCAGTGCTTCGTCGCGTTCGATCTGACCATGTTCGACCACGCTTTGCGGGCAGCCCGCCAGCTGTGCTGACCTCTCGGCCAGTGCGCCGTGGGGTCCAGCGAAGTGCACACGGATGCCGCTCCCTTGGGCTCCCAGGAGTGCGATCGCATCGAAGAGCGGCCGTGGATCGCGTCTGTCGACATAGATTTGGCCGGCGTAGAGCAGATTCAGCTCACCGGGCAACCGTTCCTGTTCGGCCGCGCTGTCGCAATAGGGCTCCTGTCCGTTGAGCACAACGTCAACACGACGGCGGTGGAGTCGACCAAGGTCTTCCGCCAGGGGCTCCGAGACCGTCACCAGGGACGCCACCCCACGCAGGATTATGCGCTCCAGGAGTCGGTCCACCACACGACGTGAAGCGGGGTAGGGGTAGTACGTGCTATTGCTCCAGAGGTCTCTGTAATCCGCGACCAACGGTATTCTCATACACCGAGAGAGACGGCCTGCGGCGATGAAGCTCGAGAACGGCGGGCCGCTGACAACGATGACGTCGGGCCGCCAACTTCGGGTAGCCTTCACGCTTATGTCAAAGGCCTTTCTTGCCCATGGCAACGACGGATCTGGAATATGCAGAACCGACCTTCCCGCCAGTGAAACGAGCTGTAACACCTTTGGGCATGAGGCTTGACCCCTGGGAGGGACTCGGATCGCTGTGCTGGTCATTGTCGGGTGCCCCGGTAGTCTCGCGAAGGCGCGCGAGAAAAGGCCAGGTTGGTCAGGTATGCGATGGACGGTGATGCCGTCGTGCTCTGATGCTTCCTCGCGAGACGCGTCCGATGAGCCACAGGCGATGACCCGGACCTCATCACCACGCGAGGCCAGGTACCTCGCCAACGAAGTGGATCTGGCTGCACCCATCGCGCTGCTGGGTGCGTAGTGGTACGTCAAGAGTAGAACCCTCACCTCGTCACCGATTCATTCTGTGGCTCTGGTCCCCGAAGAAACCCGGCGCGCTTCTGAAGCCGTCATCTCAGTTGACAGTGATGCTGACGGAGGTTGAATGAGTGCGAGCGCTACGACGAACCAGAAGACGCTGGTTCGTTCGCCGCCAAGCGTGATAGCAAAGACAACGATGGGGACACCGAGTAGTATCACAGCCTCGGATGCCACGGACTGCAATCCCCGCTTGACCACCACTGTGAGGAAAGCCGCAAACAACGTCACGCCGATCAGGCCAGTCTCGATCCAAGTCGCCCAGAGCAAACTGTGTGCGTTCAACGCCACCGACTGGGTTGCGTTCAGGTAAGCTGCGTCGTTGCCCACACCAACGCCGAAGAATGCCCAGTGGTCGAAAGTCTGCAGGAAGAGGTCGATGATTTGGCTGCGCCTGGCGTCTTGATACGACGCGCCCTGGTTGATGAGGTCCACGACACGCTGCGGCATCAGGCCGACGTCGAGAGCAATTGTGAAAGCAAAGTAGACGAGCAGCACGATTCCAGCGGCTCGGAACCACACGGCCGGACGCAAGCGCCCGCGCTGAAGCAACAGCAAGAGCGCGACAACGAGAACGGCGACAGTGGAAATCGCCCCCGACCTCGATCCACCATGGAGTGTTGCCACCCCGGTCACAACTGCAGGTGGCAGCAACAGGGCCGCTCTTCGGCCGCCGACGCGGGTCACGACGTAAACCAGTGCTGCAAAGCCAACCACCAAAACCATCGCGGTGACGTTCTCATCGACTCCGACGCTCGCCCGGTCACCTCGCAAGGCATCCGGTGGACGTGTCAGCAGCACCAGTCCCAGAACACTCGTGGAGCAGCCCAACGTCACCAGCGATCCAAGCCACACGCGGCCCAGCGTGTTGCTGAGGATCACCATCAACGGGGCCTGCAGCAAAATGGTTTGCGCGGCAGTGATGGACGCGCCGGTATCAACGCTCCAAAAGATCGTGCATATGATCCAGGAGCAGTAGAGAAAGAGCAGAGTGCCCGCGGACCGTGGGAAGCTGATCTTCTCTGGACGCCGAAGGCTACTGAAGAACCAGGTGGCAAGCAAGAGCAGTGCCAGGGGCGCGGTGAGCGTGCGACCAGAAGCCACGGGCAAGACGTCGAATGGGACGGACGCGACGTACAAGAGGGTTACCGCACTGAGGACGCGTCTGTCATTGGACTGCGTTCGGTGGCTGAGTATCATGCGAGAAACCCTCTGTTCTGGCGGTGCATCAGCCGCGTGGATTTGCGGACTGTGTAGCCATCGCGGCGACCAGACGGTCGAACTCCGCGTCCCAGTTGTGACGTTCGATGAACGCGGTCCGAGCTCTCGCCCCCATGGCCTTGGTCTCTTGCGGATGCTCGATGAACCAGTGCATGGCTTTCGCAATCTCGTTGGGCTGCTCGAAGTCCACGGTCAGGCCAATGTCCTCTGCGTCCACGATCCGCTTGATCTCCAGTGCGTACGCCGGAGCCAGGACGGCGATGCCGCTAGCCATGTACTCGAAAAGACGATTGGGAAGGCTGTCCTCTCCTAGTCCTCGTCCGTAGGCGATCACACCCACATCGCACTGTGCCATGACGGCAGGCATCTGGTCGTGCGTCACCGCTTCGTGCAGCCACACTGAGTTGCAGAGCCCCAGTCGATCGATGCACGAAGCGAGATCCGGCATGAAGGGGGGTGCCTCCGCTCCTGTGCTAGGGAACATGACAACGCGCCCCTGAGCTCGTTGCTCGCCGAGACGAGCCAGGGCTTCGAGCACAACTTGACTGCCGTTGCTAGGCAAGGCCTTCCCGTGCATGAAGGTGGTTCGAACATTCTCGGCTTGAGTCGATGAAGCCGCTTGCTCCTGCGGCTGAGCCATCTCGGCGAACCACCCCGGGGCGCAGTTCCTCACACTGATCTG
>Ga0209744_1000717_pt1 | contig 11517 bp, 9 predicted proteins | sample BarGraNGADG00311_2_FD_184494 | JGI IMG/M metagenome (GOLD analysis project Ga0209744, IMG submission 184494) | Arctic peat soil microbial communities from Barrow, Alaska - Barrow Graham LP Ref core NGADG0004-311 (SPAdes) (version 2) | ecosystem: Environmental > Terrestrial > Soil > Wetlands >... | reverse complement strand
CCAAGAAGCACGTTAAGCAGATCGCGGCCGGGCTGATCCGGCTCTACAGTGCCCGGATGGCAACCAAGGGTCACGCCTTCGGACCGGACACGCCCTGGCAGCGGGAGCTCGAGGACGCCTTCGTCTATGTGGAGACCCCTGACCAGCTGAGCAGTATCGACGAGGTCAAGCTCGACATGGAGCGAGAGGTCCCGATGGACCGGCTCATCTGTGGCGACGTCGGCTACGGCAAGACCGAGATCGCGGTGCGCGCGGCGTTCAAGGCTATCCAGGACGGTAAGCAGGCCGCGATCCTGGTGCCGACGACGTTGCTCGTGCAGCAACACTTCCAGACGTTCTCGGAGCGCTACGCGCCGTTCCCCGTGGTGGTGAAGGCGTTGTCGCGGTTCCAGTCGGACGCCGAGGCCAAGAAGGTCGTCAAGGGCCTGGCCGACGGCACGGTCGACCTCGTCATTGGCACGCATCGGTTGCTGGGCAACGAGATTCGTTTCAAGGACCTCGGGCTGGTGGTGGTCGACGAGGAGCAGCGCTTCGGCGTCGAGCACAAGGAGCAGCTCAAGCGCCTGCGCACGGCGGTTGACGTTCTTGCCCTGTCGGCGACTCCGATCCCGCGCACCCTCGAGATGGCTGTCACCGGCATCCGTGAGATGTCCACTCTGGACACCCCGCCCGAAGAGCGTCACCCCGTCCTGACCTTCGTCGGGGCCTATGACGAGAAGCAGATCATTGCCGCCATCCGGCGCGAGCTCCTGCGCGAGGGGCAGGTGTTCCTGATCCACAACCGGGTGTCGTCCATCGAGAAGGCCGCAGCCAGGATCCGTGAGCTCGTGCCCGAGGCGCGCATTGCGACCGCCCACGGCCAGATGGCAGAGCACAAGCTCGAGCAGGTCGTCGTCGACTTCTGGGAGAAGCGCTTCGACGTCCTCGTCTGCACCACGATCATCGAGACCGGTCTGGACATCTCCAACGCCAATACCCTCATCGTCGAACGGGCCGACGTGCTGGGTCTCAGCCAGCTTCACCAGCTGCGCGGTCGGGTGGGTCGTGGTCGTGAACGCGCCTACTCCTATTTCCTCTATCCCCCGGAGAAGCCGCTCACCGAGACCGCGCACGACCGTCTGGCCACGATCGCCAGCCATACCGACCTCGGTGCTGGCATGGCGGTGGCCATGAAGGACCTTGAGATCCGCGGCGCCGGCAACATGCTCGGTGGTGAGCAGTCCGGCCACATCGCCGGGGTCGGCTTCGACCTCTACATCCGCCTGGTCGGTGAAGCCGTGGCTGACTTCCGTGGTGATGGTGGCGAGGCTGCTCCCGCGGAGATCAAGATCGAGCTGCCCGTCGACGCGCACCTGCCGCACGAGTACGTCCCTGGGGAGCGGTTGCGCCTCGAGGCCTACAAGAAGCTCGCGACGGTCCAGGACGCGGCGGGGTTGGCCGAGATCGAGGCCGAGCTGCAGGATCGTTATGGCACCCCGCCCGAGCCGGCGCGCAACCTGTTCGAGGTGGCGCGTCTGCGTACGGTGGCCCGCAAGGCGGATGTGGCCAACATCAGCGCCCAAGGTGACTACGTCCGGTTCGGTCCGCTTCAGCTGCCCGAGAGCCGGCAGCTGCGGCTCCAACGGCTGTACCCGGGCTCGTTGGTCAAGGAGGCTGTCCGTACGATCTTGGTGCCCAGACCGATGACTGCACGGGTGGCTGGTCAGCCGCTGCGGGATACGGCGGTCTTGCGGTGGGCAAGTGACCTTATCGAAGTGGTTCTCCTTGACAGCGTGGCGGACGCGGCACGAGTCGCAGCCAGTCAGCATCGATGAAAGGAACGGCCTTGGCGCCTTCGCAGCACATCCGATCCACGCTGGGCAGGACCCGCACCTCCCGAATGGCCCTGGCTGGTGAGCTTCTGACGCTCCTGCTCGGTGCGACTTTGGCGTTGTCCGCTTGCGCCACCCAGCAGCCCGGCGCTGCAGCGATCGTCGACGGGACCCCCATCAGTGAGAAGGATGTCCAGACCGTCTCGCTCCAGCTCAACACGCTCGCCCAGGGTCAGCAGCAGGTCGCGCCGAGCACCATCCTGCTCGATCTGGTCCTTGCGCCATACGTCCTTGCCGAGGCCAAGCGCACAGGCAAGACCGCCTCCGACGCCCAGGCGCGCAAGGAGATCGCCAAGGTTGCCAACCCCTCGCGCGCGACGCTGGATTTCGTCCGGATGCGGCTGGCGATCCCGTCCCTCAGCCCAGCCAGCAAGACATCCATCCTGGCCAAGCTCGCCAAGGCCAAGATCACCGTCAACCCTCGCTACGGAACCTTCGATGCCAAACAGGGGCTCCTCCCGACCTCCCCCAACTGGATCAAGGCCAGCGCGTCGTCGGGTGCCAGGTGACTGCCGACGGCGACGTGACGGTGCGCCGGCTCACCCTGTTGCTCAGCACTCCACGGATCGCCCCCGGCCTGTTCTCGCGCGACGCCTGGGTCGCTCTCGCCAGCGCGGCCCACGTCCTCGCCAGGGATGAGGACGAGACACAGCTGAACGCCATACAGGAGTCCCGTATTGCGGCCGCTCACCTGGGAGAGATGCAGCCCGCTGCTCTTGCTCGCTTGCTGGTCGACCGGACCGACGACGGTGAGGTGCTCTGGATCGGCTCCGCGGATGGCGACCCAGGCTTGACCGATGCCCTGGCCGCGGAGGTCAGCAGTCGTCAGGATCCGCCGGAGGTGGAGATCCTCGTGGGGTCCTATGACGTTCCCGGGTCGCGGCTGCTCGACCTGGTCGCGGTGATGGACCGGCTGCGTTCGCCGGGGGGCTGTCCCTGGGACGCTGAACAGACACATGAGTCACTTGTGCCATATGTGATCGAAGAGACCCACGAGCTGGTTGAGGCCATCGAGTTGGGGGATCGTACGCACATGGTGGAGGAGCTCGGTGACCTCCTGCTGCAGGTCGCCTTTCATGCGCGGGTGGGCCAGGAGCACAGCGAATCGCCGTTCGGGATCGACGACGTGGCGGGCGGCATCGTCGACAAGCTCGTCCGCCGTCACCCGCACGTGTTCGCCGATGTGGACGCGGGCACGGCGCAGGAGGTGGCGGACAACTGGGAGCACATCAAGGCTGCCGAGAAGCCGCATCGGACCTCGCCCCTGGACGGCATACCCGAAGGTCTGCCGGCCCTGGCCAGAGCGAACAAGGCAGCCGGGCGTCTGTCGACGGCCGGCCGCTTCGACCTGGCAGAAGCAGCGGCGGCCGAGGACGACCTCGGTTCGCGACTCTTCGCGCTCGTGCTGGAGGCGCGCGCCAAAGGTCAGGACCCGGAGGCGTTGCTGCGCGCTGCGGTCCGCGCGCTGGACGCTCAGCTCTGAGCTTGACGCTCAGCTCTGAGCTTGACGCTCAGGTCTGAGCTCGAGGCTGCCGCCCGCGCCCACCAGGCGCGCTTGGATCGGCCATAGGTCTGGCTCCAGCTCATCGGTGACGGATCTCTCACATGCTAAAGTCGGCAAAGTTGAGCCGCAAGACTCGCGATATCGGGGACGTCTGCAGCGATTCTTACCCGGGGGCTATCAGTTATGGCGTGAGCCGCTTCGGCACCCATGCCAAGGTCAGGGTTTGCTTACGTCAGGGTTCGTACCGCGCGGTTCGTCGCCGAGGTGGTTGACCGCCTCGGCGCTTCTTCAGCTTCGCCTCGTCAGAGAGGACCGCTCATGCCTGTCACCGTCCACTATCCGGTCGGGGCGACTGCCATGCGCACCAATGCCCGCGGTCCCGTTCGTGTTGCTCCGGCGCATGGGGACCCGATCAGATCAACGACCATCGCCTTGCTGAGCACCTACCCGCCCACGCAGTGCGGCCTGGCCACGTTCACCGCCGCCCTCCGGGAGCACCTCGAGCAGTCGACCGTTGCGGTGGGAGTCGTCCGCGTCGTCGACCAGCCGGAGTCCCACCCAGGCGCGGAAGTGGTCGCTCACCTGGTGAACGGGTCTGCGCACAGTGCCAACAGTGCGGTGCGTCACCTGAACAGCTACGACGCGGTGGTGGTCCAGCATGAGTACGGCATCTACGGCGGCCACGATGGCTGCGACGTGCTGGACATCGTCGAGGCCCTGACCGTGCCAACGATCCTCGTCTTGCACACCGTCCTGCAAGAACCGACGCAGCGGCAACGTCATATCCTTCAGCGGCTTCTCCAACGCGCCGACGTCGTCGTGACCATGACCCACACGGCAAAGCGAAGGCTGATCCAGAGCTATGGCGCCGAGGCCGCCCAGATCGCTGTGATCCCGCATGGCGCTGTCGACCACGGTGTTATTCACACGACCCTTCGTCGTTCCACCGATCGACCGCTCATCCTCACGTGGGGCCTGCTGGGGCCGGGCAAGGGGATCGAGTGGGCGATCGACGCCATGCCGGGTCTGCGTGATCTCCGGCCGCGCTATCTCGTCATCGGCAAGACCCATCCCAAGGTGCTCGAGCGCGACGGCGAGGACTATCGCAACGGCCTGCGGCGGCGCGCCGAGCTGCGAGGGGTCAGCGACATCGTCGAGTTCGACGACAGCTACCTCGAGGTCTCCGAGCTCGCCGAGCTGGTGGAACGCGCCGACGTGGTGCTCTTGCCGTACGACTCGCGCGATCAGGTCACGTCGGGAGTCCTCATCGAGGCGGTGGCAGCAGGTCGGCCGGTCGTTTCCACGGCGTTTCCACACGCCATCGAGCTGCTTACGGACGGGCCGGGACTCGTGGTGCCGCAACGCGACCCGGTCGCTTTGGAGGCCGCCCTGCGCCGGGTTCTCAGTGAGCCAGGTCTCGCCGACACGATGTCGGCGCACGCCGCGCGAAAGGCGCCGGACCTGCTCTGGGGAGCCGTCGCCGGACGGTATCGGAGGATCGCGGAGGGGCTGGTGTCCGCGGCCCTGCTCGCTAGCGCGTGAGCTATCCGGCCCCGTCCTTCACGCACCTGCGCCGCCTCACCGACGAGGGCGGTCTCTACGAGCACGCACAAGGAATCACGCCGCGTCGCGAGCACGGATACTGCCTCGACGACGTCGCGCGAGCCTTGGTGGTCGTGAGCCGGGATACGGACCCGGACGCAACACAGGACGATCTGCGTGAGCAGTACCTCTCGTTCGTGCTGGCGGCCCAGGCCGGTGATGGCAGGTTCCGCAACCGGCGTGGCGCCGACCTGAGCTGGCGGGGCCCGCTGTCCGTCGAGGACTGCTGGGGCAGGGGGCTCTGGGGACTGGGAGCGGCCGTGTCAGGCCGCGGTCAGCCTCGCCAGCGCGATATGGCGCTCACAGCCTTCGAGCGTGGCGCCGCCTGGCGGTCACCGCATTCACGCGCCATGGCCTTCGCCGCTCTCGGAGCCGCCGAGGTCCTGCGCGTCGTGCCTGAGCACCGCGGCGCGCGAGAGCTGATCGCAGCCGCCGCGCAGATGATCGGAAGGCCGGCGGACCTGGACGGCTGGCACTGGCCCGAACCGCGCCTGACCTACGCCAACGCCGTCCTTCCGGAGGCGATGCTCGCGGCGGGCGCAGCCCTGGACGAGCCGTCCCTCGTGGCGGACGGGCTACGGCTGCTGGGCTGGCTGCTCGATGCGCAGACTCTGGACGGTCACCTCTCCGTCGTCCCGGTCGGGGGCCGGGGTCCGGCCGACACCCTCCCCGGTTTCGACCAGCAGCCGATCGAGGTCGCCGCGCTCGCCGACGCCTGCGGCCGGGCACACGCTCTCACTGGGGAACGACGCTGGGCTGACGGGATCGACCTTGCGGTGTCCTGGTTCCTCGGCACCAACGACGCCGATACATCCATGTTCGGCCCTGACAGCGGCGGTGGCTGCGACGGCTTGGAGCTCGACGGCCGCAACGAGAACCAAGGTGCCGAGTCAACGCTGGCGCTGGTCTCGACCCTGCAGCAGGCTGGGAGGCTGTCCCTGTGCAACCGATGAGAGAGCTGGTCACGCGCAGCCACGTCGCCCTGACTGCCGACCCGAGCCGCGTGCTGGCGCGCTTGTTCGTCCCCGGCCACGAGCTCCTGGTGGACCAGGAGTCCCGCGCGACCGGAGTCCTGGCCAGGATTCTCGCCCTGCCCGAGGACGTTGTCTGCTCGACGCTTCGGAACGTGCAGGCCCGCTACGACGGCCGGCACCGCGATCTGCCAGGTGTGTTCCTTGCCAACTACGAGCGGGTTGCCCACCGCATACCCGACGGCACAACCCTGACCGATGAACGTCGGAGCCTGCTGGGTGCCTGGTTCACCAGCGAGTTCTCGGTCGAGGGAGCGGCGCTGTTCAACCCCTCGGCGGTCCCACACCCGAACCAGTCGAACCTTGCGGCTGGTCAGATCCGGTTCGTCCTGAGCCTGCGGGCGGTCGGCGAGGGTCACCTGTCGTGCGTCGAGTTCCGCACGGGGGTGCTGGGCCCCGGCAACGAGCTGCGCATCGACGGCCCAGGGCCCCATGTCGAGGCCGGCCGGACGAGACCCGCGCCATACGACCGGGACCTGCTGGCGGCCAAGCTCGCCGAGGAGGGCGCTGACAATGAGAGCGCCTCGTACCTGGTCCACGGCCTGCCTGCTCAGTTCGATGAGGACGACCTGGAACGGGCCCTTTCCGCCCTGACCGGACAACGGCTCACCCGGCAAGGCGGGGCCCGCACCAACGATCTGGCCCGGCGCCTGGTCCGGTGCAGCTACGAGACTCAGTTCTCGCCGAAGTCCACGATCGGCGAACGGGTGCTCTTTCCCCACTCACCATCGGAGTCCCGGGGCATCGAGGACGCTCGATTCGTCCGCTTCGTCGAGGACGACGGGAGCGCCGTCTACCGGGCCACCTACACGGCGTTCGACGGCGAGCAGATCGCGCCGAAGATCACGGAGACGGCCGACTTTCGCAGCTTTCGCATGTCCCAGCTCGCCGGCCCGGCCGCGAAGAACAAGGGCATGGCCCTGTTCCCCCGCAAGGTGGGCGGACGCTACGTCGCCTTGTCACGCTGGGACCGTGAGAACAGCGCCATCGCGAGCTCTGTCGACGGCCGGTTGTGGGCAGACGCGCGCACGGTCCATGCGCCGAGCCAGCCTTGGGAGCTCATCCAGACCGGCAACTGCGGCTCGCCGGTGGAGACCGAGGCCGGATGGCTCGTCCTCACCCATGGGGTGGGCCCTATGCGCGAGTACGCCATTGGCGCCCTCCTGCTTGATCTGGAGGATCCGAACACGGTGATCGGCGGGCTGCGCGACCCTCTCCTGCGCCCGAGCCAGGATGAGCGCAACGGGTACGTCCCCAACGTCGTGTACTCGTGCGGGCCTCTCCTGCACGGTGACCAGCTCCTGCTCCCCTACGGGGTCAGCGACTCGTCCGTGCGGTTCGCCTTCGTCGACGTGCCGCTGTTGCTCGACCGGCTGACGTCCGACGGACCTCCAGAGACGATGCGGGCGAACAGGTCGGCGTAGTCCGCCACCATGCGGCCCGCGGTGAAACGCGCCTCGACGTCGTCGCGACAGTCCTTGCGACGCAGGGAGTCGACGTGACCGACCACGTCGACCGCCTCCGAGATGTTGTCGACCAGGAAGCCGGTCTCGCCATGATGGATGAGCTCAGGCATGGAGCCCAGGCCGAAGGCGATCACCGGCGTACCGGTGGCCATGGCCTCGACGACAGAGAGCCCGAAGGGCTCGGCGAAGCTGATGAGGTGTAGCAGCGCGATGGCACCGCCCAGCAGGGCGTCACGCTCGACCGGCTCGACCGCTCCCGCATAGGTGATGCCGGCCAGACCGAGGTGCGGCTCCACGAGCTCACGGAAGTAGGCCCGGTCCTGCACGATCCCTGCGATGACGAGTGGCAGGCCGGCCCGGCGTGCCACCTCGATCGCCACGTGCGTTCCCTTGTCAGGGTGGATGCGACCGAGGAAGAGGAGGTAGCCCCCGGGCTCCGGGCGGAAGGTGAACTGGCTCAGCTCGATGCCGTGGTGAATCGTCGCCTCGTAGGTCAGATCGGGGTGGCGGTCCGCGTCGCTGATTGCGACGTACCGGCCGATGTCGTCGTATGCGCGGTAGACCGGCAGGATGCGCTCGGACGAGAAGCCGTGGATGGTCGTGGCGACGGGGGTCGAGACAAGACGGCTGTAGGTCAGCGGCAGGAAGTCGAACTGGTTGGACATGATGTCGAACTCGGCGGCTCGCTCGAAGGCGGCAGCGTTGTGCAGCCCCTCATACACCTTCGCGTCGATGCTCGAGTCCTCCTCGTAGCCGCGCGGGGCCTCGGCGTGCAGGTGCGCGGACGTGATCGAGTCGCCCGTCGCGAACAGGGTGACCTCGTGACCGAGGCCAACAAGCCCCTCGGTCAACATGGAAGCCACCTGTTCCCACGGCCCGTAGCCGCGAGGAGGCGTGCGATGCGCGATCGATGCGATCACCCCGATCCGAAGGCGCCGGCTCACGACACCGCACAGGTTTCTGGGTGGTGACCGGGCCCGGCTTCGCTGCATTCCCCATCCGCATCCATGGGCTCAGCCTAAGGGGGCACCAGGGGGACGACCGTCGCGGCTGAGCGTCCCGTCAGGACGGTCTCGGGGTGCGGGTCGGTGACCTGTGGACCGGGCAGGACCCGTTAGGCTCGAGACGCACCTATCCGGCAACAACGCAGGAGAGTCTTGTGGCCAGTATTGACGCAGTAGTCGCGCGCGAGATCCTCGACTCGCGAGGCAACCCCACCGTTGAGGTCGAGATCGCGCTCGACGACGGCACCATCGCCCGAGCGGCGGTCCCCTCGGGCGCTTCCACCGGGGCCTTCGAGGCAGTTGAGCGCCGTGACGGCGACGCGAAGCGATACGGCGGCAAGGGTGTTGAGCAGGCTGTCGATGCCGTGATCGACGAGATCGGCCCCCTGCTGCTCGGCTTCGAGGCCAGTGAACAGCGGCTCATCGACGCCGAGATGCTCGCCCTCGACGGCATGCCCAACAAGGGCTCCATGGGTGCCAACGCCATCCTGGGCGTCTCGCTGGCGGTGGCCCGCGCGGCGGCCGAGTCGGCAAACCTGCCGCTCTTCCGCTACATCGGCGGTCCGAACGCACATGTCCTTCCTGTCCCACTGTTCAACATCCTCAACGGCGGGTCGCACGCCGACTCCAACGTGGACATCCAGGAGTTCATGATCGCTCCGCTTGGTGCGCCGAGCTTCCGCGAAGCGCTTCGCTGGGGCGCCGAGGTCTATCACGCATTGAAGTCCGTCCTGAAGGAGCGCGGGCTGTCCACCGGGCTGGGCGACGAAGGCGGCTTCGCGCCCAATCTCGACAGCAACCGCGCCGCCCTTGACCTGATCATCGTGGCGATCGAGAAGGCCGGCTACCGGCCAGGCACCGACGTCGGCCTCGCGCTCGATGTGGCCGCATCCGAGTTCTGCACCGACGGTGTCTACACCTTCGAGGGCCATCAGCGCACGGCTGCCGAGATGACGGCGTACTACGCCGAGCTCGTCGCGGACTACCCGCTGGTGTCCATCGAGGACCCCCTGGACGAGGACGACTGGGAGGGCTGGGCCACCATGACCGCCGAGCTCGGCGCCTCCGTCCAGATCGTGGGAGACGACCTGTTCGTCACGAACCCACAACGTCTCGCCCGCGGTATCGCCGCCAGCGCAGCGAACTCGATGCTGGTCAAGGTCAACCAGATCGGTTCGCTCACCGAGACCCTGGATGCCGTCGACATGGCCCACCGGGCTGGCTACACCTGCATGATGAGCCACCGTTCCGGTGAGACCGAGGACACGACCATCGCCGACCTTGCGGTGGCGACCAACTGTGGCCAGATCAAGAGCGGCGCTCCGGCCCGGTCCGAGCGGGTGGCCAAGTACAACCAGCTGCTGCGCATCGAGGGAGAGCTCGACGATGCTTCGCGGTATGCCGGTGCCAGCGCCTTCCCGCGTTTCAAGGGCGCGACCAACATGGCCGACAAGGCCTGAGCGGCGCCGCAACGGTGGCGACAACGCGACGACCAGGCGGTACGCCGAAGACTCCTCGGCGTACCGCCTCGTCGCGTGCCGGCAGCTCCACGCACGCCAGGATTCCAGCAACCCCAGCAACCCGGCCGGCCGCCGCTGCGCGTGGCCGTCGCCCCGCCGAAGAGCTGCGCACCCCGCGATCCATCAAGGGCATGGCCATCCTGGCGTCGATCTTCGTGATGCTGGCGATAACGCTCATCCCGGCGTTGCGCTCCACGCTCAATCAGCAAGGTCAGATCAACGGGTTGCGCGACCGTATCGCCCAGCAACGCGAGACGGTCGCCGCCCTGCAACAGGAACAACGGAAGTGGACCGACCCGGCATACGTCGAGCAGCAGGCCCGCGAGCGACTCAAGCTCGTGCGGGTGGGAGAGAAGTCGTACACGGTGATCGATGGGGCGGTCGCGCCCATCTTGACCGGGGGCGCGCAGATAGCGGCTCCTGCCAGGACCTCCACCGCCAACATCCCGTGGTACGGCCAGCTGTGGCAGTCGATGGTGGTCGCGGACACTCCCGTCAGTGCAGCGACTGGGCAGCCCTCGTTGACATCACCCGCGTCGGCCCCTCCCGCACCATGAGTGGCTGGGCCGAGAAGGTCGACGACGCCGATCTGAGCGCGGTGCAGGAGCAGCTTGGCCGGGTCCCCCGCGGCGTCGCCGCTGTGGCTCACCGATGTCCTTGCGGGCGCCCGGACGTGCTGCGTACCGAGCCCAGGCTGCCCGACGGCACACCGTTTCCCACCACGTACTACGTGACCTGCCCGCGCCTGACCGGAGCCATCAGCACGCTGGAGAGCAGCGGGATGATGCGCGATATGACGCAGCGGCTGGGCAGCGATCCCGGGCTGGCCACGGCCTATGTCGCTGCCCACGAGGACTACCTGCGTCGTCGCGGTGAGCTTGGCGCCGTCGACGAGATCGATGGCATCTCTGCCGGTGGAATGCCCACCCGGGTCAAGTGCCTGCATGTGTTGATCGGGCACTCCCTGGCCGCCGGCCCGGGGGTCAACCCGCTTGGGGATGAGGCGTTGGCGGCCCTGGGCGGCTGGTGGACGGCCGGTCCATGTGTTCCCCGAAGCGAACCCTGTACCGAACCCTGTACCGAACCCTGTACCGAACCCTGTACCGAACCCTGTGGCGAACGATGACCCGGGTTGGTGCGATCGACTGCGGCACGAACTCGATTCGGCTCCTGATCGCGGACGTTGACCCGGATTCGGGGGCGCTGACCGATCTCCTGCGGCGGATGGAGATCGTGCGACTGGGCTATGGCGTCGACAAGACCGGGGTCATCGCTCCTGAGGCGATGAGCCGCACCGTTGCTCAGGCCCGCGAGTACGCCACTCAATGTTCGGAGCTGGGCGTCGAACGGGTCAGGTTCATCGCGACCTCGGCGTCACGCGATGCCCGCAACGCCCGCGAGTTCGTGCTCGGGGTGCGTGACGCGTTTGCCGCTTTCGGGGTCGCGCCTGAGGTGGTCACCGGGCATGAGGAAGCCTCCCTGTCCTTCCATGGCGCCACCGGCGACCTGCGGGCCCGCG
>Ga0209744_1000713_pt1 | contig 11546 bp, 10 predicted proteins | sample BarGraNGADG00311_2_FD_184494 | JGI IMG/M metagenome (GOLD analysis project Ga0209744, IMG submission 184494) | Arctic peat soil microbial communities from Barrow, Alaska - Barrow Graham LP Ref core NGADG0004-311 (SPAdes) (version 2) | ecosystem: Environmental > Terrestrial > Soil > Wetlands >... | reverse complement strand
ACCGCGGGTGCGGATCCTGGGACTGGGTGGCGCCTTCCTGCTCAACCAGTTCGAGGACGATGGCGCCGGCATCTATCCAGACCTGGCCGACGGGGACGCGGCGCAGTGCGGGTGGGTCTACGTGGGAGCGCAGCGTACCCCGGTGACCCGACCATCGACCGGACAGGTTGACTTCTATCGCCAGGTGAAACGAGCCCTTGGCACTGCGGATCCTCCGGGCGCCATGCCGGTCGATCCGTATGACGCGGTGCACACCCTGGCCGTCATCGATGCCGCCCGAGCCAGCGCCACGCGGGGAGCGGTGGTTCAGGTCCGCACGCCGGGCCGGCGTTGAGCGCAGCGCTGATCACGTTGCGCCCCTGATCACGTTGCGCCCCTGATCACGTTGCGCTCCTGGGGATAACTCCGGAGGTGCCGGAGCCATCCACGGCATAGTGGAGCGGGTCAGCGACGTGTTCAGACCATAGGGGGAGCTATCGCGGTGCCGCCACTCGTGCCCGGTTTCATTGCCACTGGCGGAGTGAGGATGAACGCGACGGGCTCGGAGTGGGTCGCGGTGCGCAGCCTGGACGGTCACCGTTTCGTTCTCAAATCCATCCCGGTAACCGACGTGTCGCAGGCGCAGGCGCTGGAGGCTCAGCAGATGGCCGCGTACGACCGGATCGAGAACGAGCATCTGGTCCGTCGGCACAGCGCCATCGCCATGGCCGACGGCACGCTCACACTGGTCCTCGATGAGGTCAGCGGCGGAAGTCTGGCCCAGCTTCTCGGCGCCCGGGGGCAGCTCACTCCCGGCGAGACGGTCACGACCGTGGCCCCTCTGTTCAAGGCACTCGCCGATCTGCACGCGGCAGGCGTCGTGCACGGGGACCTGGCGCCGGGAAATGTCCTGTTCAGCGCAGACGGCAGGCCGCTGATAGGCGACCTCGGGGTGGCTCGTCTGTTGGGCAGGCTGGCCGGCCCGGCCGACGGGACGGGGACTGGGGGGTTCGTGGCGCCCGAGCTCGTCGGTGACGCTGCGCCCTCTCCGGTCTCCGACGTCTACGCAATGGCGGCTCTCGGCTGGTTCTGCCTCACCGGCGCCCCTCCGGCTCCTGCTGCCACGCGTCCGGCCTTGACCACGTTGCGCCCCGAAACACCCGCCTTGCTGGTCGAGGCCCTCACCGCCTGTCTGGCCACCGACCCTGTGGCGCGGCCCTCCGCCGGCGCAGCCGCAGTCGCCGTCTTCGACGCAGCACCGGCAGAGTCGGTCGCCCTGGCATCGGTGTCCGACCCTGCGGCCGAGATCACCCGTCGCATTCGTGCTGCCGCGGTATCTGTTTCCGATCCGGCACAGCCGGGGACCAGGAAGAGACACCAGGCCCCGCTGGTCCTCGGTGTGGTGGCACTTCTGGTGGTTGTCGCGTTCGGAGTCGCTGCGACCTGGTTCTTGCGGCGCCCGCCTGTGGCATGGCATCCGGTGACGGTCCGGTCGGCGACCCAGTCACCCCTGCGGACGGCGATACTGCTGACGACGACGCCAGCGACCCAGCCCCCGCCGCTAGCAGGAATGCCGACGACGACGCCGACGATGCCGAGGACGGTCGCGCCAACAAGGAAGTCCCAGAGCTCGACCGAGGTGGTGACGGCGTCCAGCGCACCTCGGATGGCCGCGGCCGGACTGTTGCAGGCGTTGGTTGACGCGCGGGCGCTCGCCTACGTCGCGCGCAACTCCGCTCTGCTGGATCTCGTCTATGCCCCTGGAGCAACAACGGCAGAGGTTGACAGGGGCAACATCACCACTGCCCTCAAGAACGGAGGGACCTATCTCGGCCTGTCCTTTGTCGTCAAGGACGTGGCACTCCTGGATGGCACATCCGACACCGCCCAGATCCGGGCCACCATTCTCACCCCCGCCTACCGGACGGGACAACCGGACGGGCGCAAGATCCACCATTCGCAAGAGGTCCTGGGGCCCTGCATCTTCTCCCTGAGCCTGACGCCGGATGGCTGGCGAATTCTGGCTCTGACGGCGCCCTAGATCCGGACGACGCGCTACGCCTGGCCGATCAGCCAGCGCATTGCGCTCTCGATGGTGTCGTGCTCGAACACGAATCCCGAAGCGGTCAGCACGCTGGGCAGGATGCGTGCGCTGGTCAGGATGTCGCTGGCGAACTCGCCCAAGGCGACCTTGAGAGCCAGTGCTGGCGCTGGCAGCAACGTCGGCCGGCCCAGTTGCGTGCCGAGGGCCTTCATGACCTCGGCCTGACGTAGCGGTTGGGTGCTGACGAGATTGACCGGTCCGGCAAGGTCCTGGTCGATGAGATGCGCCAGCGCCCGGATCTCATCGTGCAGCGTGATCCAGCTCCAGTACTGCCGCCCGGTGCCCAGCGGGCCGGCCAGGCCGAGCCGGGCCAGCGGGAGGACCCGTTTCATGGCGCCACCGTCGGGGGTCAGGACGAGCCCTGTTCTCGCATGGACGACGCGCAGCCCCGCGTTGTGAGCCGGCGCGGTCGCACCCTCCCAGGCGCGGACCACATCGGCCAGGAACCCCTTTCCTGTTTCGCTGTCCTCAGTGAGTAGCTCGTCGCCGCGGTCACCGTAAGCGCCCATCGCAGAACCACTCACGAGTGCGATGGGCTCCCCGAGATCGGCCAGTGCCGTGGCGATGGTTGCAGTGCCATTGACCCGGGAGGCAAGGATCTCCTGTTTGTATGCCGGAGTCCACCGGTGGTCGCCCACGCCCGCTCCTGCGAGGTGAACGACGGCCGTGAGGCCGGAGAGGTCGCCGGGGTTGATCTTTCGCGACGCGGGGTCCCAGCCGATTTCGTGACGTGTTCGCGGCTCACGGCGGACGAGGTGCACGACATCGTCTCCCCGCGCACTCAGGAACGCCGACAGCGCGCTGCCGATCGTGCCGGAAGCACCGGTGATGGCAACACGCTGGGGCGGCGGCGAGAACTCCGACTGTGATGGCGGCTGGGACATGGGGGTCGCTCTAGAGACCCAGGGATGCTTCGAAGGCACCCTCTTCAAGGCGGGTCTTCATGGTGGTCAGGAAGCGTGCGGCGTCCGAGCCGTCAACGACGCGGTGGTCATAGGACAGCGCCAGGTAGACGATCGACCGGATCGCGATCGTCTCGCCGCCGTCGCTGTCCTTGACCACGACGGGACGCTTCACGACCGCGCCTGTGCCGAGAATGGCGACGTTGGGCTGGTTGATGATCGGGGTGTCGAACAAGACTCCGCGACTACCGGTGTTGGTGAGCGTGAAGGTGCCGCCACCGAGCTCATCGGGGGAGACCTTGTTCGTGCGGGTCCGCTCGGCCAGGTCGGCGATCTTGCGGGCCAACCCGGCGATGTTGAGGTCGCCGGCGTCCTTGATCACGGGGACCAGCAGCCCGCGATCCGTGTCGACCGCCACACCGAGATTCTCGGAGCCGTGGTACGTGATCTGGTCGCCCTCGACGCTGGAGTTGACGTTGGGGTGGGCTTTGAGGGCCTCGACCGCAGCGAGGGCGAAGAACGGCAGGAAGCTGAGCTTGGTGCCCTCACGCGTCTCGAAGTCACGCTTGGCCCGGTCGCGCAGCTTCGCGATCTTGGTGACGTCGACCTCGAGCACGCTGGTGAGCTGCGCGGAGACGTGCAAAGACTCGACCATCCGCGCGGCGATGACCTTGCGCAGCCGGCTCATCTTCTCGGTGGTGCCGCGCTTGGGCGAGATGCCAGAACCGGCCGCCGAGGCTGCCGGCGTGGGTGCGCCCGCTGGGGCTGGGGGCACGGCTGCCTTGGCGGCCGCGGCAGAGTCGAGCACGTCCTGCTTGCGGATCCGGCCGCCGATGCCGGTGCCCTTGAGCGAGGCGAGGTCGACGTTGTTGTCGCTGGCCAGCTTTCGCACCAATGGCGTGACGTAGGCCGCGGCCTCAGACCCGCCGGCTGCCTGCGCGGAAGCCGTCACTGAGGAAACCGGCGCAGCAGGTGCGGGTGCGGCGGTCGGCGCGGCAAAGGCCGGTGTAGCTGGTGCGGGCGCGGCAGCAGTCGCGACAGGTGTAGGCGCGGCAGAAGGCGTGGTAATCGCCGGGGAAGCTGGTGCTGGTGCTGGTGCTGGTTCTGGCACTGCCGGAGCTGGTTGCTGGACGGGCGCTGTAGCGGCGGGTGTCTCCACAGCCTGGCCACCGATGATGACCAGGTCCGCGCCCACAGGGACAGTCTCGTCCTCGCTGACCAGAATCTTGGTGAGGGTGCCCGCAACCGGCGAGGGGATCTCAGTGTCGACCTTGTCGGTCGAGACCTCGAGCAACGGCTCGTCGACCGCGATCTGGTCACCCTCGGCCTTGAGCCAGCGGGTGACGGTGCCCTCGGTCACCGATTCGCCCAGGGCCGGCATCGTGACAGTGGTCCCGCCCGCGATCGGTGCGCCGGAGGCTGGCGGTGCTTCGGCGGGTACCTCGGCAAGTACCTCGGCAACGGGCGCCTGAGCAGCCGGCTCGGAGACAACTTCCTGGGCTGCGGGCGTGGCGAGAGCCTGCTCCGGCGCTGGCTCTGCAGCCGGGGCCGAACTATCAGCGGGAGCTGGCGGGCCATCACCGACGACGGCCAGGTCTGTGCCCACCGGCACGGTCTCGTCCTCGGCCACGAGGATCTCCTGCAGCGTGCCGGCAACCGGCGAGGGGATCTCGGTGTCGACCTTGTCGGTGGACACCTCGAGCAACGGCTCGTCAATGGCCACCGAGTCGCCGACATCTTTCAGCCAGCGTGTCACGGTCCCCTCGGTGACCGATTCCCCAAGGGCCGGCATGGTCACGCGTTCAGACATGAGTTGAGCTCTCCTCGTTGGATGCCATCAGGCGTGGGCGTGAAGGGGTTTCCCGGCCAGGGCAAGGTGGGCCTCGCCCAGGGCTTCGTTCTGGGTCGGGTGGGCGTGGATCAGCTGCGCGACGTCGCTGGGCAATGCCTCCCAGTTGTAGATCAGCTGAGCTTCGCCGACCTGCTCACCCATGCGGGCGCCGATCATGTGGACACCCACGACCGGGCCGTCCTTCTGACGGACCAGCTTGACGAAGCCCTGGGTCGCCAGGATCTGGCTCTTGCCGTTACCGCCGAGGCTGTAGTCGTAGGTCTCGATCTCGCCGAACTTCTCCTTGGCCTGGGCCTCGGTGTAGCCGATGGAGGCGATCTCGGGGTCGCAGTACGTGACGCGCGGGATGCCCATCTCGTCGATGACCGGCGGGTTGAGCCCGGCGATCTGCTCGGCGACGAAGATGCCCTGGGCGAAGCCCCGGTGAGCAAGCTGCAGCCCTGGCACGATGTCGCCGACGGCGTAGATGCCGTCGACATTGGTCTGGCAACGCTCATTGGCCAGGACAAAGCCCCGGTCGACGGTGACGCCGGCCTCCTCATAGCCCAGACCGGCGGTGACCGGACCGCGTCCGACAGCCACCAGAAGCAGGTCGGCCTCGATGGTGTCGCCGGAGTCCAGCGCCACCGTCACGACATCACCGGACTGGGTGACGCCGGAGAACTTCACGTTTGTCTTGAAGCTGATCTTGCGCTTGCGGAAGGATCGCTCGAGCTGCTTGGAGATTGCCTCGTCCTCGGCCGCCATCAGGCGGGGGAGAGCCTCGATGATGGTTACCTCGGAGCCGAAAGACTTGAAGACAGAGGCGAACTCGACGCCGATGACGCCGCCACCCAGGACCACGACGCGGGAAGGAACGAAGTCGAGGAAGAGCGCCTGCTCGCTGGTCATGATCCGGCCGGTGATGTCCAGGCCGGGCAGGGACTTGGCGTAGGAGCCGGTGGCCAGGACGATGTTCTTGCCGACCAGCTGACGTCCGGCGACCTCGATGACGTTCTTGGCGACGAGACGGCCTTCGCCCTCGACGTACTCGATGCTCTTGGACTTCACCAAGCCCTGCAGGCCCTTGTACAGACGTCCGACGACGCCGTCCTTGTAGGCGTTGACGCCGGACATGTCGACCGACTCGAAGGTGGTCTTGATGCCGAACTGCTGGCCCTCGCGCGCGGTGTCGGCGACCTCGGCTGCGTGCAGCAGCGCCTTGGTCGGAATACATCCCATGTGCAGGCAGGTGCCTCCCAGCTTGCCCTTCTCGACCAGGGCGACGGACAGACCCAGCTCGGCGCCGCGCAGGGCGCAGGCGTAACCGCCGCTGCCTCCACCCAGGATGACGATGTCGAACGTGTTCTCGGCGGTAGCCGACATGGGGACGCTCCCTTGCCTGTGCGCATCTGACCGGACCTCGTCCTGTGGGCGTTCGGCACGCGTGTGTGCGCTGTTCACCCTCGGACGTCGAAGACTCATCCTGCCACTGATCGGTGACCAGCTCGCAACAGGTAGCCGCGGCGGACGGCCTTGCTCGTCGTCGACGCTGAACCAACGGCGCAGCCCTGACACGCACTGGCGGCCAACGGTGCCAACAGTGCACCGCCAAGGAGATGGGCCCTAGAGTTAGCACATGATCTGGTGTGACGTGCCGGCAGCCGGAGGCGTCGGATGAGCTGGTGGGGGCGGCGGCGTCGACGCGCCGATCCACATCCGAGGGGACCGGTGGACGGGCCGGGGATGACGGTGGATAGCAGGGCGGTCCGGGATCACCTCGCGGCCTTCGTGTCCAGCAGACGCGGAGTCGAGGCGTTCGTCGAGCCGCCGACCAACGTCACCGCGACCACCGTGGTGCTGATTGCACACGACGGCGAGTGGACGCGGCGAGCGGTTGCCTCGCGTGACGCGGCGTTCGAGCTGCCACGAGCCCTCGGCATACCGGTGTATGACGTCAATCAGACCGGGTATCCGTCTCGCATGCGCGAGTGGAACTCCAGACAACGCAGGAGTCCGACGAAACCAGAGCGGGGCATTGACCAGGGGCATTGAACTTGTCTTTCCATGCCAAGGTTGCAAGCACAGCGACGAAGGAGAGCGCGCATGACGAACAAGTCAGACAAGTCCGGTAGCGACCAGCCTGACCAGGCTGACCAGCTGGTGGCTGCGTCCTCGGCCGAGGATGTGAAGCGCAAGTTCCGCGAGGCGCTCGACAAGAAGCATGCCCACGGTGGCCGCGACGTCTCCGAAGACGGCGACGCGGCCAAGATTCATGACGCTCACGGGCCGGCCAAGGCGCAGCAGATGTTCCGTCGCAAGAGCGGCGGCTGATCGCCACCCGACGAGGCACTCAGGCCCAACAACTGCCCAAAAAGGGAGCCAGCCACGTTGACGTGGCTGGCTCCCTTTCGCGCGTCGCTTCTTCGTGAGCTGAGCTGTATGCCGAGTGCTCAGGCCTGTGACTCGGCAATCCCCACGAGGGTGCGGATTCCAAAGCCGGTGCCCTGTTTCGGGGTGTAGCCCCACGGTGCGCTGTCGTTGAACGCCGGCCCGGCGATGTCGAAGTGAGCCCAGGGGATCGGCTCGCCGTTCTTGCCCTTGCCGATGAACTCGGCCAGGAACCAGCCCGCGTAGATAACACCGATCGGACCTGACTGCAGCAGATCGGCCACCGTGGAGTCCAGAGTGGGGCGGATGTCCTCAAGCAGCGGGAAGGGCCAGAAGGGTTCGCCGGCCGCGTCTGCGATGTCCTTGACGGCGTCGCGCAGGTCGTCATCGTTGCTCAGGAAGGCGGCGGTGCGGTGGCCCAGCGCCGCGACTGCGGCACCGGTGAGGGTCGCGATGTCGATGATGAGGTCGGGCTTCTTCTCCGAGGCCAGCGCGAGGCCGTCGGCCAGGACCATGCGGCCTTCCGCGTCGGTGTTGTTCACCTCGACGGTCTTGCCACCGCGGAGGGTGACGACATCGCCCGGGCGGCAGGCGTCGGGGCCGGGCAAGTTCTCGGCTAGACAGAGGTGGGCGGTGATCTCGACCGGCAGACCCAGCTCGGCGATGGCGAAGACAGCGGAGGCGACGGCGGCAGCACCTGCCATGTCGCACTTCATCGTGGTCATGCTCTTGGTTGGCTTGATGGACAGGCCGCCGGAGTCGAACGTGATGCCCTTGCCGACGAAGGCGATGTGCTTCTTGGCCTTGGCCGGGGTGTATCGCAGCGTTACCAGGCGGGGTCCGCGGGCCGAGCCGCCGCCAACTGTCAGATGGCCACCGAAGGCACCACGAACCAGACCGCCCTCGTCGAGCACCGTGACCTTGACGTCGCTGTCGACCGCGCGTTTCTTGATCTCTGCGGCGAACGTCTCCGGATAGAGCTCGTTGGGGGCCTGGTTGACCAGGTCGCGGGCGTAGGACGTGGCCGCGCCCAACGCGACTGCCCGCTTGATCTGCGCGCGCAGGCTCTTGTCACGCGCTGCGGGGGTCACGACGGTGAGCGACTTGACTGGGGCCGAGACGGGGCCGGCCGCGGCACTCGTAATGGTGTAGGCCCCGAACAGTGCGCCCTCAGCAGCGGCCGTGGCCTCGGCTCCGCCCTCTCCTGGCGCCAGTACGACGACCTTGGCCAGACCACTGAGCTGCCGAGTGGCCGACCCGACCGCGCGACGGATGGCTTCAGCATCGAGGCCGGCGCCCTTCGCGGCGAGCTTGCCGGCACCTGTCACAACGATCAGTGCTGCAGTCACGCCGGGCACCGAGACGAGCTTGACGACCTCGTCGGCTTCACCCTTGGCCTTGAGCGTTGACAGTGCCGACTCGAGGTGGGCGACGGTTTCCTCGCCCAACCCGTGTCCTGGTGCCAGAGCGGCACCTTTCTCGGTCTGGACCGAGACAAGGACGAGTGCATCGCCCTTGAGCTCGGCCGCGGTACGGTCGGACACGGTCAACGTGGTCACAGGGTTACTTTCCTTCGTGGTCGGGGTTCGGACGCCGCGTGGGCGCCGCGCCTTGGGCAAGAGTCGTTCTTGACCCAGCGTGAGAATACCGTCAGCACTTTGCAGATACGGTGATCCTTATGACTGACTCCTCGCTCAAAACCTCTCCCCTTCACGATCGTCACGTGGCCCTTGGCGCCAAGATGGCCGACTTCGGCGGCTGGGAGATGCCGATCGAGTACCCCGGTGGTGGAGTGGTGCGTGAGCACACGGCGGTCCGTGAACGCGTGGGCATCTTCGACGTCAGCCACCTGGGCAAAGCGAGCGTCAAGGGGCCCGGCGCGGCGGCGTTCATCAACTCCTGTCTGACCAACGACCTGGGCCGTATCACCGAGGGCAAGGCCCAGTACACCCTGTGCTGCGACGAGACGGGCGGGGTGGTCGATGACCTCATCGTCTATCTGCGCGCCGATGACGATATCTTCCTGATTCCCAATGCTTCCAACACTGCTGAGGTCGTGCGCCGGCTGCAGGCGGCTGCGCCCGAGGGCCTGGAGATAGAGAACCTTCACAACGGATATGGCGTTATCGCCGTCCAGGGAGCCAAGAGCGACGCGGTGCTGGAGGCGCTCGGCCTGCCGACCGGCCACGAGTACATGTCGTTCGTCGAGGCCGACTGGAACGGCAAGCCGGTCATCGTCTGCCGTACCGGCTACACCGGCGAGCGTGGCTACGAGCTGGTCCCGCGCTGGGACGACTCGTTGGCCCTGTGGGACGCCCTCATGGAGGCGGCGGCCCCCTACGGAGGACTGCCCTGCGGGCTTGGCGCTCGCGACACGTTGCGCACCGAGATGGGTTACCCGCTGCACGGTCATGACCTGAGCCTTGACATCACGCCGGTACAGGCGCGATCCGGCTGGGCTGTCGGCTGGAAGAAGGACACGTTCTGGGGCAAGGATGCTCTCGTGGCAGAGAAGGCTGCGGGTCCGAAGCGGGTCACCTGGGGTCTTCTGGTTGCAGGTCGCGGTATTCCGCGTTCTCACTGCCAGGTCAAGGCCGCGGACGGCGCCATGCTGGGCGAGGTCACCTCCGGCACCTTCTCGCCAACCCTGAAGCAGGGAATTGCGTTGGCGCTGCTCGGCCCGTCGGCCACGTTGGGTGACGAGGTCCTCATCGACGTACGAGGTCGCGACGTGGCGGCCACGGTCGTCAAGCCCCCTTTCGTCCAGGTCCAGATTCGCTAGCATCGCCCCATGACTAGCGACGTCGTGGGGCAAGGGACGGCTGCGGATCCCTGGGTGTTGAAGACCCCACCGGGGACATCCGACTACTCGATGCACAAGGACGAGGTGTCCGATCCGCCGCGTCTGGTGTGCACCGTGGGCAAGACCACGCTGTACTACCAGCTCCGGTGCCTGCAGGACCTTCACGCGATGCTGCGCGAGCACGGTGACTGGATGGAGCTGGGCTCGGCTGACGAGCAGAAGCCGGCCAAGGACGGCACCGTTGAAGCGTGGGGCCGATCGGAGGGTAACCCGGTCGGCGGTTGGTACGGTCTGAAGAAGGGACTCCGCGGGCGGTTCGGGATGTACATCCCCCCGCTGATGGAGGCTCTCGGTCTGGCCGAGCTGGAGCACAACCCCCGCAACAACCGGATGCGCGCCATCTGAGGGGTTTGCCCGCGTTCTGCCCTCAAACGTCGGTGTCATCCTGGCAGAGGACCGGATCTGGAACGTGAGTGGTTCTTGACAGGGCTGTATGCCCGCCGGTATCGGTGGGCTGTGGGGCTGGGTCCTCAGAGGTGCCAGGTGACTTCGCTGGTGGGTGGCGGTGGCGGTCCAGCCCCGCCGGGCGTCGCCTCCGCGGTGGCGGCCGCAGAGCAGTGCCCCGTTGGTCAGGCTGGTCTGGCCGCCGTCGACCCAGTGGATGATGTGGTGCCGGCCCAGAACGGGGGCGCGGTGCACCCCGGGATCGTGCAGCCGCGGTCGCGTAGCCACATCGCCCGCATCAGCCGGGGGTGAACAGGCGTCGGGCCCGGCCGACGTCCAGGACCTCCGAGTCGGTGCCCAGGACGACGGGGATGATCGTCGCGTCGCAGGCGATCCGACGGATCGTCTCGGGCGACAAGAGCTGCCCGGTCAGCATGGACGCCCCGGCCCCGCACCGGGACTGGAGGTCCTGCAGGTCGACGGTGACGTACACGGCGGGCTTGGTGGCGTGCGGGGCCGCGCCGCCTGCAGCGGCCGCCCGCCGGCAGATCTCGACCAGCGCGTGACCGCGGCGCTGGTCGGAGGTGCGCAGGTCCGAACACGCCGTGGTGGGTTTCGGTGCCGACAGCGGCCCGAGTATCGCCTCCAGCACTTCTTTGCCTTCGGGGTCCAGGCGCAGCCGGTACACGGCCATCCCGTCGTCATCGACCGGCTGGGAGAGGCTGACGCCGTGTTTGAGCTGGTCGTGGCGGCACTGGAACTCTCCCTGCTGCCCGTAGGTCGCGATGAGCTTGTCCCCAAGAGAGCGGATCTCCCTGGGCCCGTGGTCGGTGGCGATCTGGATGAACCCCGCCCACACCGTCTCAACCGCCTCATCGCGTAGCCGGGGCCGGAGCTTGTCCATCTCGGCCAGGGCCACCGCGACGTTGCGGACCCCGACTCGCGCACCCAGCACGGCCGCGGCCAACCCGCGTTGCGGACCGCCCGGGTTGCACGAATCCTGTTGTGAAAGAACACAGTTCGCAACACCCACACCGTCCCTAGGTTTGTCGTCAAATCAGCGCACCGTCCCTAGGTTTGCGGTCGATGGTA
>Ga0209744_1000699_pt1 | contig 11626 bp, 8 predicted proteins | sample BarGraNGADG00311_2_FD_184494 | JGI IMG/M metagenome (GOLD analysis project Ga0209744, IMG submission 184494) | Arctic peat soil microbial communities from Barrow, Alaska - Barrow Graham LP Ref core NGADG0004-311 (SPAdes) (version 2) | ecosystem: Environmental > Terrestrial > Soil > Wetlands >... | reverse complement strand
TGTTGCCCCCGATTGGACAGAGGACGACGATGAGGTCAAGAAGTTTAAGCTTGGTATGATTCTGCGTTTCGCTCTCCGAGGTAATATCGACTTCTATAGTTCTCGCCGCTTGCCGAAGCAAACTTCGTCTCACTATGCAGTTCCAGTCTCGCACTGGGAACAGCTTCAAAATGGCGGATACCAGGGCAGGACGGCCTTTGCACCCGATTGGATTCCGATTTCGTCTTGGACTGACGACATATTATTTGAACTCCTAAGATGGCCCGGTTGCGGAATTGGTGAAGGGCCTTCGTCATTCAGTGAAATTAAGAACAAGATTGACAAACGTCTAAGGGAAATTGGAGCTTCGCGAGGTCGAGCTTCGCACCTACTATTTCTTGAACAGCAAGCGCCGCTACCGTACCGAAAAAAGGAAAACCGGCACAGGTCTTTACGAATTGCTGTTGCACAGAGTGTTTATCCAAATGATTTTGTCTTTGCCAAGATCAAGGAGGATGGGGGAGACCCTACCCTTTCCGATTCTGATAGTAGAAGAAGACATCGCAGGCATCTTGTTACTATGATTGAAGGCATCGAGCAGATGCTTCGAGTCAGGGAAACACACATTGATAGTAATCGGTCGGAGAAGCGTTTCCTGGATCTCTTGATATTCCCCGAATTGTCAGTTCACCCACAGGATATTAGACCTGTACTTCTGCCATTCGTAAGAAAGCACAGGTGTATCGTCTTAGCCGGCTTGGTATTTCATCACAGGGATGGCACCCCAGAATCGCCGCTGATCAACTCGGCAATATGGCTAGTGCCAGAGTATGGCAGATATATGGGGTTGGGGTTGAACATAGAACCAGTGGAGCAGGGCAAGTGGCATTTAACGGATTTAGAGAAGGGATTAGTTCCGGCTCCAGTACCACATCGTCCAGCTCAATGGGTTATCAACTATGAATGGGCAGCGGGGAGAAGGCCTCTACGCATGTCCGCTGCCATATGTTACGACTCCACCGACCTTGCACTGGCAGCTGATCTGAAGAGAAGGTCCGATTTGTTTATTGTGTGCGCACTTAACAGTGATGTTGGTACTTTTGACCGCATGGCAGAAAGTCTTCACTATCACATGTACCAAGGCATCGTGGTTGTAAATAATGGCCAGCATGGTGGATCAAACCTATACTTTCCTTTTGATGGGTCGTATTTTCGGCAAGTGTTGCACCTCCATGGACAACCACAGGCGCAAGTCGCGTTTATCGAAGCAGATCCCGAAAAGGTTGTTTGCAAGGGTTCACAGACAATCTGTGTCACGTGTGAAGCCACTCCAGGAAAGAGAGACTGCCCGCTAAAACCCTCAGGTGTATGGAAGACGCCACCCGCAGGCTGGAATCCTCCTGAAAAATAGCAATCGGTGCCTGCAGTCAACTGTGACCTCAGGGGTCAAAGGTCGCGGAATTGTGCTTGATAATGAGTCTTATCGCTCGCAACTCTCGGGTCAAAGCGGCAAGGGTACGATATTGCGAATTAACGTACCCTTGTCAAACAGCCTAACTACAGAGCGAACCAAATTGGCAAGACGGCACGAATCGTCTCGCCATCGTCGATACAGAGAAATTGCCTGGCGCTGGCTTCAATTGATAGTATTTAGGGCAGTTTGGATTAGGGGTGGCTTCAAAGCGGCGGTCTTGAAAACCGTTGAGCATCGAAAGGTGCTCCGTGGGTTCGAATCCCACTCCCTCCGCCATATTCCGCTTGGTTAAGGGATATTCGAGAGATTGGGTGGATTCGGCAAGCGGTCACCTAAACGGGGAAAACCGGCAAAATGCCAACATATTGCCAACATCGTGTCACACGCATCAAAGATGATTAGTCTGAATACCTAGCAATTGGAGGCAGCATGGCCGGCAGCAAGACGCTGGATGTACCTACGCTTGAGGGATGGTTATGGGAAGCAGCCTGCGTGATTCGCGGCCCAGTAGATGCGCCGAAGTTCAAGGATTATATTCTTCCACTTGTCTTTCTCAAGCGGCTTTCAGATGTCTTTGAAGACGAGGTTAAGGCTTTGGGCAAGGCTGCGAAGTTCGTGGACGAAGATCACAATCTGGTTCGTTTCTATATCCCATCCGAGTTCAGGTGGGACAGAGTGTCCAAGAAGAGCGCATGTTGGCAAGAAAGCGGTCGCACATTCACTCTAGGAGAATATCTCACAGATGATGTACGGGCAGTTGCCAGAAACAACCCCAAGCTCCAAGGTGTTATTGATGTAACTGACTATAACGCCACTACTGCAGGCCAGCGCATAGTCAGCGATGAAAGTCTTTGGGAATTAGTCCAGATACTTGGCCGTTATCGTTTGGGCATTAAAGACGTTGAGCCTGATATCTTCGGTCGTGCCTATGAATACCTGCTGAGGAAGTTCGCTGAAGGACAAGGACAAAGTGCAGGTGAATTCTACACTCCACGCGAAGTTGCCGTATTGATGTCCTATATCCTGGACCCCGAACCGGGGCAGTCAGTTTATGATCCGACCTGTGGGTCGGGCGGGCTCCTTATTAAAGCGAATCTCCGGTTCGAGGATAAGTATGGAGATGGACAGTCGACTGCACCTCTGTCTTTCTACGGGCAAGAGATAAATCCAGCAACTTATGCAATCGCAAGGATGAATACCTTCATTTATGACCTGGATGCACATGTCCGGCTGGGAAACACAATGATCAATCCAGCTTTCACGAATCCAGATGGCAGGTTAATGACGTTTGACTTGGTCACAGCTAATCCGATGTGGAACCAGAAATTCCCGCAGAGTACATACGAGAATGAATCCTTTGAAAGATTCGGGATCGGATCTCCGCCCTCATCTAGCGCTGATTGGGGTTGGATCCTGCACATGTATAGCTCCCTTAATGATGGTGGAAAGATAGCGGCAGTCCTTGACACTGGCGCGGCTTCACGAGGTAGTGGGAACAAGGGGTCCAACAGGGAACGAGATATTCGACGAGTATTTGTGGAGAAAGACCTCGTAGAGTGTGTAATACTGCTGCCTGAAAACCTATTCTACAATACCCCCTCCCCCGGCATAATCATGGTTATTAGGAAAGGCGCAAGAGACAATTCTGGAAAAATCCTCCTGATCAATGCTTCTAGTTCATTCGATAAGGGTCGCCCAAAGAACTACTTAGCTGAAGACAACATAGAAAAAATTGCAGGTGTCTACAGAAGATGGGAAACAGAGGAAGGCTTTAGCTGCATAATCACAAGTCAAGAAGCAATGACGAACGACTTTAATCTTGGGCCAGCTCGATATATCTCCACCAACGAACATGAGGAGGTATTACCTTTGGAGGAAGCGGTCGTTCTACTCCAGGAGGCTGAGGAGGAGCGCTCTGAAGCAGACGCCAAACTGGAATGGGTGTTGAAAGAGTTGGGCATGACAAGCGAGAGAGACAGGAAACTTGACAGATTCTGCTGACGGCGACAAAGACGCGATATCAAGTGACAGTATGCCAGAGGGTTGGGAGCTTGCTGCCCTTGGTGATGTCCTTGAGGAACGGAACGTGCGGGTCAAGGATCTCGACCCGTCGCATCAAGAAGATGCAGTATTGCTTTCACTGACGAAGAACTTTGGCCTTATCCCGCAAAACCAAAGATTCAGCAAACGGATCGCGACAAGTGACATTTCGAACTATAAGGTAGTGAAGAATGGCTGGATTGTCTATAACCCCTATGTCATTTGGGAAGGAGCAATCCATGCCTACAAAGGTGATGGGGCTGGAATTGTAAGTCCAGTCTATGTCGTATGGGAAGCTGTCGGGGCTGATGCAGCTTACCTTGATTTCATTCTCAGAACCCCAAATATGCTGAAGGTATATCTGACGTTTTGCTCCGGTACGGTGAAGAGGAGGCGCTCGATTCGTAAGACGGCTTTCAGAGATATCAAGGTAGCGCTACCCAGATCATCTGAGCAGAAATCAATTGCGCAGGTACTCACAAGTGTTGAGAAGGCACAGGAAGCTACGGAGGAAGTATCAGGGGCGAGCTGGGATCTAAGAATTCTCTGCTGGAATATCTCTTCCACTATGGCCCTGTATCCCAAGATGAAGCTGAGCTTGTTCCCTTAGAGCTAACTGGGATTGGCAGCATCCCTAAACATTGGAAGACTATTAAATTGGAAGAAATCGTCGACTCGACAAAGTACGGACTTTCAGTCAAGGGCAGCAATAAAGGCAAGTTTCCGATTCTTCGGATGAATAATCTTATTGGCGGGCAGGTAGATACTTCAGAGCTACAGTATGTAGATTTGGAAGATGATCAATTCGAAAGGTTTAGACTAAGCAAGGACGATATTCTTTTCAATCGAACAAATAGCTTTGAGCTTGTTGGTAAGACGTCCATGTTCATATCGGACGGAGACTATGTCTTCGCCTCATATCTAATTCGCATTTCGGTGGACAAAGAAAAAGTGCTGCCACGCTTTCTAAACTACTACTTGAACCTGCCTGGAACACAAAAAAGACTGAAGATGCTGGCAACTCGCGGGGTAGGCCAGTCCAATATTAGCGCTGCAAAGTTGAAGGGGTTGCTTGTCCCCGTTCCTCCTCTCGTTGAACAAGAGAGAATCGTACAGACACTCAGAGCACTTGACGAAAAGATTGAAAGTGAAGCAAAGACGAAGCGGGCTCTTGAAGAGATTCTTCGGACACTCATTAGACAAATACTGAATGGACAGATTCGAATCCAAGATATGGAAGTGCGCTAAATGCCGAAAGTTGGCGGCGAGAAGCATGCGGTACAGAATCCTATCGTCCGCTATAGCAAGGAAGTCGGATGGGAATACCTAAGTCCAGATGAATCAATGCGTCTACGACGTGGCGAAACAAGCCCAATCTTCTGGGAAGTAGTAATAGAGAGTGTTCAACGTCTTAATCCTGGAATGGTTGACCACACAAAGGCGGAAGGGATTGCCAAGCAACTTGTTCGTGTATCCCCAAGTCTGGAAGGAAACCATCAGACATGGGAGTACCTGAATGGTTTAAAGACCATCTTCATTGATGCGGAGAAAAGGGAACGGAATATCCAACTCTTGGATTTTGAAAATGTCCAGCGTAATAAATTCCAAATAACTGATGAGTTTAGGTTCTTTAACGGTGTGTTTGCAGACCGCGCAGACGTTGTATTCTTGGTGAATGGGATACCAATCATCATTATCGAGACTAAATCAGCGAACAAGCTTGATGGAATTGAGATAGCCCTCAAGCAAATAAGGCGTTACCACGAGGAAGTCCCCGAATTCCTGGCCCTTCTGCAGATATTCGGCCTGACACACCTAGTGCAGTATTACTACGGTGCCACTTGGAATACTTTGTCCAGAAACCTTTTCAACTGGAAAGAAGAATCAGCTGAGAAGGACTTCGAGAGCCTGGTCAAGACATTTGTTCATCCGGAGCGCGTGTTGGCCGTGCTCAGAGATTTCATTATGTTTGTCCGCAAAGATGACGAACTCAGCAAAGTTGTCATGCGGCCGCACCAAATGAGAGCTGTAGAGCGATCGATCGGGCGTGCTCATGACGCTGAGAAACGCCGGGGTTTGATCTGGCATACACAAGGATCCGGCAAGACTTATACGATGATTATTCTGGCCAAGAAACTAATTGAGAACCCAGAGCTTCAAAACCCTACGGTGCTCATGCTTGTTGACCGAAACGAACTCGAGACACAGCTGTATGGGAATCTTGCATCAACATACGGAATCGGTCATGTGCATGTTGCGGAAAGCAAGAAACACCTTCGCGAGTTGCTCTCAGGTGATACGCGTGGGCTCATTGTTTCTATGATCCACAAGTTCGACGAGATACCTGCAAATATCAACACTAGAGAAAACGTGTTTGTCCTTGTGGACGAGGCACACCGTACGACTGGCGGTGACCTGGGCAATTTCTTGGTAGGCGCACTCCCGAATGCCACATATCTCGGATTTACAGGCACTCCTATAGACAAAACGAGTTATGGCAAGGGGACCTTCAAAGTATTTGGCGCAGACGATGCCCCCCAGGGATATCTAGATAAATACTCAATATCTGAATCGATTGACGACGGTACTACCGTTCCCCTCTACTATTGTCTTGCACCAAATGATCTCCAAGTTGATCGCGAGACCCTTGAAAAAGAGTTCTTCAGCTTGGCCGAAGCGGAGGGAGTCAGCGATATTGAGGATCTCAATAAGGTCCTCGAGCGAGCAGTGAACCTCCGAAACATGCTCAAGAACAAGGACAGGGTGAAGAAGGTCGCTGAGTTCGTGGCGAACCACTTCACCGAACACGTTGAACCCCTCGGTTATAAAGCTTTCCTGGTAGGAGTGGACCGAGAAGCTTGTTGCTCTCTAAAAGAAGCGCTCGATGAGCACTTGCCCTCAGACCAATCTGTGGTAGTCATAAGCGCGGGCCATAATGACTCACCTGAAATGAAGAAGTTTCACTTATCGGAGATAGATGAAAAGAGTGTCAGGAAATCCTTCATCAAGAGAGATGAGCTTCCTAAGATTTTGATTGTCACAGAGAAGCTGCTGACTGGTTACGATGCACCGGTGCTCTATTGCATGTATTTGGATAAACCAATGCGAGATCATGTTCTCCTACAGGCCATTGCCCGCGTGAATCGTCCTTTTGAAGACGAAGACGGCCTTCACAAGCCTGGTGGATTCGTCGTGGACTTCGTTGGCATATTCAAGAACCTCGAGAAAGCGCTTGCCTTCGACTCCAAGGACGTTCAGAGCGTAGTGCATGGGCTTGATGTCCTGATGGAACGCTTCGCCGGAATGATGGCACAAGCCAAGGACAAGTACTTGGCGGTTCTGATTGGCGACAGTCCTGATAAGCAGGCTGAGGCTGCGATCGAACATTTCCGTGACGAGGACAACAGGCAGGAGTTCTATCAATTCTTCAAGGAGCTACAGGACCTTTACGAGATTATCTCCCCGGACCCCTTCCTTCGAGGATATATACATGATTACCAGAGGTTGGGTGACCTGTATGGCTTGTTGAAAGCCGCATTCGAAGCACGGAAGCCGACTCTCTACGACTTGGCTCGTAAGACCGAGAAGCTTGTGGGGGAACATACGGAAACGGGGCTCATTCGGGAATCAGTAGAGGTGTATGAAATTACCCCGGATACCCTGAGGGCTATTGCCGAGAGCAAGAAACCTGAATCTGTGAAGGTCTTCAACCTTCTTAAGAGCATACAGAAGAAAGTGGAGGATGAGGCTAACGTCCAGCCGTACCTCTTGTCCATTGGTGAAATGGCCGAACTCATCGCCGAGGCCTTCAAACAACGCCAGATTTCTACGCACGAAGCTCTGGCGCGCTTTGCTCAACTGATTGAGGAAATCAATGCCGCCTCTGCAGAAATGTCTGAGAAGGGCGTAAGCGCTGATGCATTCGCGGTCTATTGGATCATCAAGAGAGAAGGCATTGCCCCTGAAGTCGCTGACGCAGCTGCTCAATCAATGGACCAGGCAATGAATGAGTTCCCTCATTGGCGATCTGATGCTGGGCAAGAACGGGCTATCAGGAAGAAGCTCTACGAATGTCTTATGGATTCAGAACACGAAGACATTCCGGAAGTAGTTGACCAGGTGATGACCATTATCACGAGGCAACGATGAGCATTGAGAAGAAAAGGGCAACTCCTGTGCCCTTGGAAGAGACTGTGCCAGCCTCAATAATGAAATCAGAGGTCGACAGCTGGGCCAAACGAATCGGTGTTGAGCCCAAGGAGGTCCACATCCGATCAATGAAAACCAAGTGGGCTAGTTGCTCTAGTCGAGGACGAATGACAATAGACACCGACCTCCTTCGGCAGCCAGCCCAATTCCGAAGAGAAGTCATAGTACATGAACTAGTCCACCTAAAGGTCCCAAACCACGGCAAGCTATTTAGTTCGCTTGTAGAAGCCTATCTCGGTTAACTACCTTGCTGTTGAAGTCTTGGAGGAGGTCTAGCAATGGTTGCGAGTGAGAGCGAGGTCTGGGCTTGGATGGACCGTGGTAGAAATGAAGCAATGGGCCGAGACCCATATCAGTACATTCTTGATTCGATCGACAAAGGCCATCCAGTGGGCACTAAGGAAGCGTCATGGTATCTCCAGAAGGTTCGCGGGATGGAAAGGGCCTGCCCGCAGTCAATTCCTGATTTCATCGTTGGGTATCTAGCAAACAAACCTGTCTCTAGTGTTCTAGATTCCTGTGCTGGAATTGGTGAGGTAATTGTTCCTATTGTCGAGAGATACAGACCAGAATTGGCGATTGCGATAGAACGAACTGCAAAGCAGGCTGAGGTTTCGAAAAGGCTTTTTCAAGACCAGGGCATTCACTGGGTAGCCGCAAGCCCTGAACATTATCTCGAAGATCAAGATAGAGATTTCGATGTAGCAGTCTGTGCCCCGCCTTGGGGGATGCCCAAGGCGAAGAAGACGTTTCCTATGGATGACGGAAACCTTGAAATCTCTGATGAAGCGGGTTGTCTGCTTCTGCTGGAGACGATGAGATTGCTGAGCGCCGAGGGAACAGGGTTCGCTCTGGTCACGCCCAGTTTCCTTTGGAACAAGAATAAGAAATGTGCAAGGAACAATCTTCAGCGCTTTGGGCTTTTCATCGAAGCAGCTCTGTCGTTGCCAAGTGGCAGTTTCGCTCCATTGACCCAAATTGGAGGGCTACTCCTTGTCATAAATAGAAAACCGCTTGAAACCCTCTTTGTTGGAGAACTCCGCAGTGAGGAAGGCGCAAATGATGCCTTGCTTGAGAACTTGAAGTCTAAGAAGCCTGGCAAGGTTGCTCAGCTAGGGGCCCTCGCTGATCCGATTGAATTCAGCACTTTTCAAGCATTCGTTCTCGGACAGGAAATCGATAACTTGACCAGGCAACTTGGTCTGCCTAAGCACACCATCAAAGAGGTTTCACTTGAGATTAACACATGCAAGAGTTCGAGCGAACAGGGCTTTGAAGACAAAGCAAACTGTATCTACTTCCCGATTATCGGGAACTCACCTGTAGTGACGAATCTGCAAGAGCTGAAGATCAAGCCACACAATTGTATGCAAGTGGTCCTTGATCCAGAAATAACGATGCCTTCATATGTAGCGAATTTCTTTAATACCGAATTGGGGAAGAAGATAAGGGCTTCTTTGAAATCGGGGATGATTCCTAAAATCAATAAAGCAAGCCTTGAGCTCGCTCCGATCTTTCTGCCTGAGATTGTGACTCAAACAGAGTTGATAAGTATTGATACAGAGATCAAAGAAATGGCCACTCAGCTTGATTCACTTCAGCGACGACTCTGGAATCAACCGAAGAGACTCGCAGACATTAGACGCGCCCTTGGCAACATTAACCGAGATGATGGATTCAAGACTTGGATTGAGGATCTCCCGTTCCCGCTTGCCTCGATTCTGTGGATGTATCTTGGGGAAGACAATGCGGAACACAAGGTAGACCATTTACTTCATTTCTTCGAAGCATTGGCTGAGTTCTTGGCAACAGTCATGCTCAGCGCATTGTCGTCAGACGAGGAGTTCTTTACTGACGAATGCAAGAACTGTATTGAGGATGATCCGGAGGCATATGAGAAGTTTGCCAAAGCGAGCTGTGGCAGTTGGATTGTCTTGGGAGGGCGCCTTGCCAAGGCCACACGACGTCTTATGAGTGGCGACAAAGGGACAACCGAAAGGTGCCTTGAGTTATTTGCCAGACCGAATGCTGCCTTTGTTGAGATGGTTTCTAGTAAGAGTGAATACGAGATTCTTAATGAGGTTTTGGGCTTCAGGAATAATTGGAAGGGTCATGGTGGTGTCTGTAACAGTGCTGAAACTCAGAAGAGATTGGGAATCCTTGAGGAACTGCTTTCGAAAACAAGGGGAATAATCTCAGACCATTATGAGCAGAGCATGATGCTCGCGCCTATTGAGAACGAATACTCGGACGGGATTTATAACTACCGCGCGAGATTTCTACGTGGATATGCAACCCCATTTGCGCGAACCAGTGTTCAGACTCGTGTCCCCATGGATTCCAGAAAGCTTTACATCCTTCATGAAGAACAGTTGCAGCCCTTGGAACTCCTGCCGTTTATTCAGCTCGGATCGAGCCCGGAATCAGAACAGAATGCGTGCTATTTCTACAACAGGCTCGAAGAGGATGGGGCACGCTATGTCTCGTACCACTTCGGCGATGTGTCTGAGATTCGTGGGCCAAATAATGTTGTTGAGCGAGTTTTGGACAAGTTTATCAGACCCAAGAAACCAGGAATGGCCGTTTGATTAGAACTGCCGGGAGGAAGAAGCATGGGGAAAGAATTTGAAATTAAAGGCATGGACGAACTTCTAGGGAAGCTCAAGGACCTCGAGAATAACCCTCAGATGCTTCTAGTGGGAAGTACTTTTGATATTGAAAAAGAAGTCGCGTGTGACCATTGTGGGCACAAGCAGACCGTGAGCTTACCGGTTATGGTTGAAAGAGTCGAAGGAAAGAAGGGATATGGACCTGGAGGCTCAATAACAGTTACTTGTTCAAATCCTGAATGTAGGAAGACATTCGAGGTGACCTGGGATAACGTGGTCTTCGACATTGAACTGACGGAATGAAAAGAAATGGCTGCAATCTCGACTGATACATGGACTGCGCTTGGAACAATAGGGCTTGCACTCGTAGCATTTGCTGCTCTTTTAGTTGAACCCATACGACGATGGACAAGAAGGCCCGAGCTCACAGTAGGAGCGATCTCCAGCGAGAGACCAAATTTTCTTCGAATCAAGGCAAATATCACCGCACATGTGTCATTGATAGGATCCAGTGGCGATAAGGAAATGAACCCTAGTGGACTAACAACCACATTCGCCTACTACATACAACTTCACATAGGAAACAAACGAGGGCGTTGGCAAGGTTGGTGGCAGCGGGATCCGGCGGAAGATGTTGAAGTCTACATGGAAAGCATCAAGAAATTGGAGGATCGACAGTATGTCCCGTATCCTTTAATTCTCCCCCAGAACCTATGTTGGGCTTATATGGAAGGCGCTGGAGAGAAGGCTTTCTATTATCCGAAAATACCTGCTGGTTCAAAACGCCCATGTTCTCTCTGTGGCTTCTCACATGTCGCGTCCAAAGAGAGTCCCCCAAGGGTCTCTTTGAATACGACAATACGAATGGTGTCACAAGAAGCCCACACGATAACTCCAGGCACTTATCAAATCGAATTCACAATCTCGGCGAAGAACGCAAAGCCAATTAATCGATTTCTGTGGCTCGAGTTCAGCGGAGAATGGTATGACGATTCCGAGGACATGTGGGGGAAAGGACTTTCCGCCACTATACACGATACTTGATTGAATGTCCTGAAATGGCGTAAGCAGCTTTGTCAGTAAGAACCGCTGATAGCATTTCGCGTTGATTGGACCTAGTAGCAATAATTCTCTGGTATAGAGGTTCATTCGATACACTAGGGGCTTTCATCCGCTATTCTGCGTAATTGCATCAATCTGGACACCCAATTGCATGAACGTGGACACCCCGGAGCGAAGCGACGCCGGAACCCCCTACGAAATCAGCAACTGTCCAGCTTGACCTCCAGAATCGGCGGTTTTCAGTGAGCCAACC
>Ga0209744_1000698_pt1 | contig 11627 bp, 10 predicted proteins | sample BarGraNGADG00311_2_FD_184494 | JGI IMG/M metagenome (GOLD analysis project Ga0209744, IMG submission 184494) | Arctic peat soil microbial communities from Barrow, Alaska - Barrow Graham LP Ref core NGADG0004-311 (SPAdes) (version 2) | ecosystem: Environmental > Terrestrial > Soil > Wetlands >... | reverse complement strand
GCCCTGCCAGCACCCGAAGGGCCGTGGTCTTGCCACAGCCGGAGGGACCCAGGAGCGCGACGAACTCACCGGGTGCGATGTCCAGCGTGAGCCCATCCAGGGCCCGAATCGGGCCGTAGGAGCGGTGGAGGTCGGTCAGTGTCACGGCCACCCCATGACCAGGGCCGGCTCCTGCCGCGGTGTCGGAAATCGGCATCTGCGTGGGGGACATCAGTTCTCCTCGGGGCGTTGCGAGCGACGACCGGTGCCGACGAAGGACATCGCCAAGAGCACGACGAAGGCAAGGATCAATGCTGCCAGGGCGGCGGCGATCGCGAGCGAGGCGTCGCGCTTGCTGAGCAGGTTGATGGCTACCTGCAGGTTGTCGCGGCTGAACAGCGAGGCGATCGTGAACTCGCCGAGAACAAGGGCTACGGACAGGAAGGCCGCCGAGAGCACCGCGGTCCGCACGTTGGGCAGGATGATGCGCCACATGACCGTCGGCCACCCCGCGCCGAGCGAACGGGCTGCCTCCGCAAGGGTTTTCACGTCGATGGCGCTCAGGCCGGCGTCCAGTGCCCGGTAGGCATAGGGCAGCACGAGCACGACGTAGGCGAAGGCCAGCCACAGCGAGGACTCGCCAAGGAGGTACGCCACCCAGGCGTAGACGGGAGCGAGGCCGACAACCAGCACGATCGCGGGGATGGTCAGCGGCAGAAGACAGATGAACTCCACCAGTCGGCGCATCCCCGGCAGCCGTAGCCGGACCCAGGTCATCGTCGGGACCAGCATGACGAGCATGATCGCCACCGTGAGCACCGTCAGCCCGGCAGAGGCCAGAATGCCCGCCTTCAGCTCGGGGTAGTCCTGATCCATGGCGCCGAGGTCGAACAAGGTGGCCCAGGTATCCAGCGTCCGGCCACCGCCGGGGGCGCGGGTCGTGAACTCGACCATGCCCAGAAGAGGTAGGGCGAAGAACAGACTGATCAGCCCCACGACGACCCGACGGAAGATGGTCTGCTTGCGTCGGCGGGCGGCGCGCAGCTTCATCGGCCCAGCCATCTGGTTGTACGCCGCTCGAGAACGGCGTACAGGGTCATGATCACTGCGACGATGGCGACCATGCCCAGCGCCATGGCCTTGCCGATGTTCTCCTGACCGAGGATCACCTCGGAGCTGAGTGTGCCTCCGATCTGCAACGGGGTGATGGGGGAGCCCTGCGAGATCAGGGCTTTAGCCGTCGCATAGGCGCTGAAGGCGTTGGTGAACAGCAGCAGAATGGCCCCGATGAAGGAGGGTGCCAGGATCGGCCCGGCGACATGCCGCCAGTAGTTCCAGGTGCTACCGCCAAGCGATTCTGCCGCCTCACGCCATTGTGGCCTCAGCCCCTCCACCGCGGGCAGGAAGACGATGAGCATCAAGGGGATCTGGAAGTACGTGTAGACGAGGATCAGCCCCTTGGTCGGCTCGAACAGCCAGGTGCTACCGGCCAGGTCGATGCCGACCTTCTGCAGCCAGAGGGTCAGGAATCCCTGGAACCCGACCGTGGCGACGAACGCGAAAGCGAGCGTCACACCGCCGAACTGCGCGAGGACGCCACACAGTGAAGCGACCAGTCGCCGCATGAGGCCGCCTTCCCGGGCTGTCGACACCGCATACGCCAGCAGCGCTCCGAAGACGGCACCCAGGACGGCGGTGACCGCCGACAACACGGTCGAGTGGACGAAGGCCGACACGATCTGCGGTTGGGCCAGCGCCGACAGGTTGCCCAGGGTCGGCCGGCCGCTGCCATCCAGAAAGGCGCCGACAACGACGATCAGGGTTGGTATCCCGAGGAAGATCGTCGTGTAGGCGAAGAAGGGCACGACGCCGAGCAGGGCGCCCACCGGCTTGCGGCCGGTGGACGCCCTGGTGGTCGGGCTCTCAGCCAATGGCCTTGGCCCAGTTGGCGGTCAGATAGGCGTTGGCCTTGTTGTTCTGTTCCTTGGTCAGGAACACCGGTGTGCCGACGGCCTTGGGCAGTGCGGCGTAGGCGGCCTTGTCGATCGTCCCCGCTGCCACCATGGCCTTCTCGCGCACCGGTCGTGCGCCGCCCTTGAGCCACAGGTTCTGGCCCTCGTCGGAGTAGAGGTACTCCTCCCACAGACGGGCAGCGGCCGGGTGAGGCGCGTCCTTGTTGATCGCCTGCACGTAGTAGCCGCCGACCACGGCCCCGGTCGGGATGACCGTCTTCCAGCTCATCTTGCCCGTGAGCTTCTTACCCTGTGCGACGTTCAGGTAGTCCCAGTCGAAGACGACCGGTGTCTGGCCCGACTCGACCGTGGCAGGTGTGGGGTCAACCGGCAGGAAGTTGCCGGCAGACTTCAGCGACGCGAAGAAGGCGACTCCCTTGCTGATGTCGTCGGCCGTTCCACCTTGGCTCAGGGCTGCCATGACGACACCGCTGAACGCCGCGCCGGCCTGGGTCGGGTCGCCGTTGAGGGCGACCTTGCCCTTGTAGGCCGGCTTCAGCAGGTCCGCGACCGTCTTCGGCGCCGGGACCTTGCCCGAGTCGTAGCCGATGCTCATGTAGCCGCCGTAGTCGCTGACCCCGAGGCCGTTCGCGTCCTTGAGCAGGGCGGGAATGTCGTTGAAGGTCGTCACCTTGTACGGGGCGAACATGGCGGTGTTGGCGCTGGCCACCGTGCCGCCAAGGTCGAACACGTCAGGTGCCTTGGACTGGCCCTTGAGATTTTTGGCCGCGGTGATCTCGTCGGCGCTGGAGGCGTCGGGCTGCGCGCTGTTGACCTTGAGACCGTACTTGGCCTGGAATCCCTTGATGATCTCGCCGTAGTTGGCCCAGTCCGGGGGAAGCGCAATCACGTTGAGCGTTCCTTCCTTCTTGGCTGCGTCGACCAGGGAGGTCATACCGCCGAGGTCCTGGGCCGACGTCGCGGTCGATGCCTTGACGCCTCCGGTGCCGGCACTGTCGGTGGTCTTTGCGGGTGGGGAACAGGCGGCGATTCCGATCAGGGTGACTGCGGCAAGCGCCGCAACACCGCTTCGTCGAGCCATTCGTGTCTTCACTTCAGACCTCTCGGTTGGGGTGGGGCTCTCCCCCGCAGGCTAGCGCTGAGATGTCCTGCCGCGGGGACTCACACGCTGTCGGGTGTCGATGAACGGCAGGTGACGGCAGGGTAACCGTACGTCGCGCGACCGGTCACGCGTCCGCACCTGGTCCGCTCGGTGGTTGGATAGGCCTTGTGAAAGAACCTGATACGCCCGTCGTCATCCTTGGTGGTGGCCCCGGTGGATACGAGGCGGCCCTGGTCGCCGCTCACCTCGGAGCGTCCGTCACTGTCGTCGACCGCGACGGTCTGGGCGGTGCTGCCGTCCTCACCGACTGCGTACCGAGCAAGACCCTGATCTCCACCTCGCACTCCCTGTCCCGCATCGAGGTGGCGGGCGGGCTCGGGGTCCGCTTCGACGGGGTGAAGAGCGGGCACGAGGCCGTGGCGGACCTGGGCGCTGTCAACGAGCGCATCGTCGAGCTGGCCGCCGCCCAGAGCCGCGACATCGAGGAGCGACTCCAGACGGTCGGCGTGCGCGTATGCCGCGGCGTCGGGCGGCTGGTCTCACCGGCGAGGGTGTCCATGGAGCTCGTCTGCGGAACCACCGAGGAGCTGGATGCGGACGTCGTGCTGGTGGCGACCGGCGCCACCCCTCGCGTCATGGACTCAGCCTTGCCCGACGGAGAGCGCATCCTGACCTGGCAGCAGCTGTACGCGTTGTCCGAGGTCCCGAAGCGGCTCATCGTCGTTGGTTCGGGTGTGACCGGCGCGGAGCTGGCGGACGCCTATCTTGGCCTGGGCAGTGAAGTCGTCCTGGTCTCCTCGCGGGAGCGGGTGCTCCCCGGTGAGGACGCCGACGCTGCCACGGTGATCGAGAACGTCTTCCGGCGGCGCGGCATGCAGGTGATGAACCGCTCCCGTGCGACCGGCGCCAGGCGGGTGGGCGATGGCGTGGTCGTCACGCTGGAGGATGGCCGTGAGGTCACCGGCTCGCATGTGCTGCTTGCAGTGGGCTCGATCCCGCAGACCGGGCACATGGGCCTGGCCGAGGCGGGCGTCGCGCTCACCGACTCCGGACACATCCGCGTCGACCGGGTCTCGCGCACCTCCGTGAGAGGCGTGTATGCCGCGGGCGACTGCACGGGGGTCCTCCCCCTCGCGTCCGTGGCCGCTATGCAGGGTCGCATCGCGATGTCGCACGCGTTGGGGGACACGGTTGCTCCCCTCAACCTGGGAGTCGTCAGCGCCAACATATTCACCGACCCCGAGATCTCGACTGTCGGCTGCTCCCAGAAGGACATCGACGAGGGGCGCATCGATGCCCGAGTGGTCATGCTGCCACTGTCGACCAACCCCCGGGCCAAGATGCAGAACGCGCAGGACGGGTTCGTCAAGCTCTTTGCTGCCACCGGCGGCCAGTCGATTGTCGGCGGTGTGGTGGTGGCTCCGCACGCCTCCGAGCTGATCTTCCCGGTCGCTCTCGCGGTTCAGCACCGGCTCACGGTGGATCAGATGGCCAACACGATCACGATCTATCCGTCACTGTCAGGCTCGATCGCCGAGGCGGCCCGGCGCCTGCACTCCAACGACTGAACCTGCACTCCAACGACTGAGGCGACAGGAGCGGCAGCCCGCTCTGACGGTAGCCGGCTTCAGTCCTTGATCTCAGCGATCACGAGGCCGTTGGTCACGGTCAGGCCCACGGTGGCCGTCAGACCGGTGATGGTGCCGGCCTTGTGGGCGTTGATCGGTTGTTCCATCTTCATCGCCTCCAGGACCACCACGAGCTCGCCGACCTCCACGACCTGGCCTTCCTCGACCGCGATCTTGACGATTGTTCCCTGCATGGGTGTGGTCAGGGCGTCGCCCGAGGCAGCGGCTCCGGCCTTGCCGCCGCCTGAGCGTTTGGGTGCCTTCTTCTTCGTGGCGCCACCACCACCGCCAACACCGAACTTCAGCCCGCCGGGCAGAAGCACTTCGAGGCGCTTGCCACCGACCTCGACGACCACGCTCTGGCGCTCGCCGGCCCATTCAGGAGCACCGGCGACGACTCCGGCGTACGCGGGGATGTCGTTGACGAACTCTGTCTCGATCCAGCGGGTGTGCACCGTGAAGGGCTGGGCGGGGTTCTCGGGCGCGAAAGCCTCGTTGGCGACGACCGCCCGGTGGAATGGCAGCACGGTGGGCATGCCTTCGATGACGAACTCGGCCAACGCCCGGCGCGCGCGGGCCAGTGCCTGGGTGCGGTCCTTGCCGGTGACGATGAGCTTGGCCAGCATCGAGTCGAACGCCCCGCCGATGACGTCGCCTGACTCGACGCCGGAGTCCAGCCGCACGCCCGGACCGGACGGCGGACGGAAGCTCGCGACGACACCCGGTGCGGGCATGAAGTTGCGGCCGGCGTCCTCGCCGTTTATCCGGAACTCGATCGAGTGGCCGTGGGGGGCGGGGTCTACGTAGCCGAGCGCTTCACCGCTGGCGATTCGGAACTGCTCGCGGACCAGGTCGATCCCGGTGACCTCCTCGGAGACGGGGTGCTCCACCTGCAGCCGGGTGTTGACCTCCAGGAAGGAGATGACGCCGTCCTGGCCGACGAGGAACTCGCAGGTGCCGGCTCCTCGGTACTTGGCCTCCGTCAGGATGGCTTTGGAGGCGCGGACCATCTCGGCGTTCTGTTGACGGGACAGGAACGGCGCTGGCGCCTCCTCGACCAGCTTCTGGTGGCGTCTCTGGAGCGAGCAGTCGCGGGTTGAGACGACCACGATGTTGCCGTGGTTGTCGGCCAGGCACTGTGTCTCGACGTGGCGAGGCTTGTCCAGGTACCGTTCGACGAAGCACTCGCCGCGACCGAAGGCGGAGATCGCTTCGCGAGTGGCGGAGTCGAACAGCTCGGGGATCTGCTGGATCGTACGCGCGACCTTCATCCCGCGGCCGCCACCGCCGAAGACCGCCTTGATGGCGACCGGGAGACCGTGTTTCTTGGCGAAGGCCACGATCTCGTCGCTGCTCTCGACCGGGTCGGAGGTGCCGGGCACCAAGGGTGCGTTGGCCCGGGCCGCGATGTGGCGGGCCTTGACCTTGTCGCCCAGAGAGTCGATCGCTTCCGGGGGGGGCCCGATCCAGATCAGCCCGGCGTCGATGACGGCCTGGGCGAACGAGGCGTTCTCGGCCAGGAAGCCATAACCGGGATGGACCGCGTCAGCGCCGGCCTTGGCAGCGATGTCGAGCAGCTTCTGCTGCACCAGGTATGAGTCACCCGGAGTCGTACCGCCAAGCGCATAAGCCTCGTCCGCGACCTTGACGTGCAACGCATCACGGTCCGGATCGGCATACACGGCAACGGACACAATCCCGCTGTCCTTGCATGCACGGGCGATCCGGACGGCGATCTCGCCTCGGTTAGCTATCAGTACCTTGCGGATGGGCGCCATCTCGGGAGCCTAGCGTGTGACCTGCGGGTCAGCAGACGTGACCTGTACCACCCAGGCCGACGTCAGGGTCGATGCATCTACATCAATCACAGAACTGACGCCCACAGAACCGACGCCAGAACCTGAATAGTGGGGGCCAGTCGGCCCCCACTATTCAGGTTGGTACTCAGGTTGGGGTCAGGCGCGCAACATCCGCGACGGCTGCTCCGACGTCCGCCGGTGCCTGAGCGAGTTGACCAGGCCCACGATGGCGAGGACCAGAAGAATCCCGAGAGCCGGGAAGGTCTTGGTCACCGAGCCGGGCGGCTACCGCCTCGACACCGGCGGCTCGATCGTCGATAGCGCGATCTTTGAGGACACGGTGCGCGCCGGTCGCGAGGCCCTTGATCGTCACGCCTATGAAGAGGCGTCGGCTGAGCTGGAACGAGGGCTGCGTCCGTGGCGCGGTGAGGTGCTCGCGGACGTCGCAGATCTGGGGTTCGCAGCGCCGATCGTCGCCCGCCTGGAGGCCATGCGGATGATCGCGCAAGAGCTCAGGATCGACGCTGAACTGGCTCTGGGCAGGCACGCTGCCGCTCTTCCTGAGATCGACCGCCTGCTTGTGGAACATCCTCTTGAGGAGCAGTTGCACGAGCAGAGAGAATGACGGCGCTCTACCGCCCTGATCGACAGTCCGACGCGCTGGCTGCCTACCGTGAGGTCCGGAGCCGGCTTCACCACGAGCTCGGGAGCGGGCCCACCTCGCACCTTCAGAAGCTGCATCAGGCCGTCCTGGCTCAGGACCCGGTGCTCGACTGGGAGCCTCAGGCAGCGACGGAGTCGCCCGCGAAAGCCCCGGGAACCAGGCTGGACGTCAACGGACCGGATCTGGTCAGGGCCCATGAGCTCGTCAGACTTTCCGGCACCCGCGGCATGGCGGTGACGATTCAGGGCACCACCGGGGACCACGAGCTCAACGCCTATTTTGCGACGGTTCTGAGGCAGCTCGGCTACACAGTGAAGCTTCGCGAGGTGCCCACGATGCTGGACAACGACCTCTTGCGGGCCCTTGGGCACGTGCAGATGATCTCCGGGCCAGGGTGGATCGCCGACCATCCCGCGCCTTCCAACTTCTTCGACGGCCTCTTCTCGTGCAGGACCGCGGTGGGCGGGGCAGGTTGGTACTGCAATGCGCGGGTTGAGCGCACGATCGCCGCGGCTCACGCCGCAGAGCTGGTTGACCCCGGAACGGCCAGTCGACTGTGGGCAGAGGTGGATCGCCTGATCACCGACGACGCGCCGGTCGTCGCCCTGGGGAACCTCACACCATCGATCTTTGTCTCATCGAGGGTCGGCAACTACCAGAGCAGTCCCTGGGTCGGCCCGCTGCTGAGCGAGATGTGGGTCAAGTAGGCAAGCCTGGTTGCTGGCCAAGCTGCTCCAGATCGCTCTGGCAGCGACGCTCGAACTCGTCCAGCTCGTTCAGCGCGTCCTCGATGTCACGGCGGCGTCGCTCGAGGTCCCCGCGTCGGTCGTGGATCTGCTCCAACACATAGCGGAGCTGACTCGCCTGGCCCGTCGGCTCGTCGTACAGGTCGATGATCGTGCGGATCTCCTCGAGGGGGAAACCGAGCCGTTTGCCGCGCAGGATCAGATTGAGCCGGGTACGTTCGCGGCGGTGGTAGATGCGCGCCGTCCCGCGCCGCTCGGGGGAGATGAGGTTGAGCTCCTCGTAGTGGCGGACGGTGCGGTGGGTGATGGCGAACTCCTCGGCGACCTGCCCGATCGTCCAGGTCCTCGAGTCGTTCGGAGTTTCCGCGTCGTTCACGGCTCCCGCGCCGCCCGCCGTTCCCACGCGGCTCGCCGTTGCTGTGTCGCCCGCCGAACTAGTCCTTGTCATGCCAGTCAGGATGCTCTAGATTGACGTTTACGTCAACGTCAAGCATGTCACAGAGCGTGCTCGTCAAGGATGATCCCCCGTTCCTCGGTGCCAACGAAGGGCCCACCAACTCATGTTCGAGCTCAGCAAGGATCACGAAGACTTCCGCGCCGTCGTGCGCGAGTTCGCCGAGGCGGAGGTGGGTCCGCACATCGCCAAATGGGACCGTGAGGAGCACTTCCCGGCTGACCTGATCCCGAAGATGGGTGACCTCGGGCTGTTCGGCCTGGTGGTGCCGGAGGAGTTCGGGGGCGCTGACGGCGACTTCACGAGCCTCTGCGTGGCTATCGAGGAGCTTGGCCGGGTCGACCAGTCCATCGGCATCACGCTGTCTGCCGGTGTCGGACTCGGTATCAACCCAATCCTCACCTACGGCTCCCAGGAGCAGAAGGAGCGCTGGCTGCCCGATCTCGTCGCCGGTCGCGCGCTCGCAGCCTTTGGCCTGACCGAGTCCGAGGCTGGTTCCGACGCCGGTGCCACTCGCACGAGGGCCCGCCTCGATGGCGACGAATGGGTTGTCGGCGGTTCCAAGGCTTTCATCACCAACAGTGGCACCGACCTCACCTCCGTCGTCACGGTCACGGCCCGTACCGGCGAGAACCCTGACGGCTCGGCCCAGATCAGCGCGATCCTGATTCCTTCCGGTACAAAGGGATTCGTCGTCGAGGAGCCGTACCACAAGCTGGGCTGGCATGTGTCCGACACCCACGGCCTGTTGTTCGACAACTGCCGCGTCCCGTCCGAGAACCTGCTCGGCGAGCAGGGTGCCGGCTACAGGCAGTTCCTCAAGACTCTTGATGACGGACGTATCGCGATCAGTGCCCTCGCCGTCGGACTGGCCCAAGCCTGCCTCGAGGCCTCTGCCGAATACGCCAAGACTCGCATCGCGTTCGGCCGACCCATCGGAGTCAACCAGGGGGTCTCCTTCCAGATCGCCGACTTGGCAGTGATGGTCGAGGCAGCCCGTATGTTGACCTACAAGGCCGCCTGGCTCAAGGACGAGCTGCACGCCGGGCGCCGCTCCGTCAAGGACGTCAAGAAAGCTGCCGCAGTGGCCAAGCTCTACTCGACCGAGGCGGCGGTCACGGCCACCCGCATCGCCACGCAGATCTTCGGCGGCAACGGCTTCATGGAGGATTTCCCCGTGGCCCGCTTCTACCGGGATGCCAAGATCCTCGAGATCGGCGAGGGTACGAGTGAGGTTCAGCGCATGGTCATCGCGCGTGGCCTCGGTCTGCCCAGCGCCTGATCCATCCAAGGCCCACCGTCACATCAACAGATGCACTTGAAACAGATGTCAGGAGATGTCGGTATGACGGACGTCCAGTCCCAGCCGCAGCCCGCCTTTGCCGGCCCCACCGAGGGCGGCGACCCGCGGGTCGCCGACGTGCGCAGGCGGCTTCAGGCCGCCCACGCCGCCTCGGCGGCGCCACCGAAGAAGGCTGCGGCCAAGCTGGCGTCGCAGAACAAGCTGTACGTGCGTCAACGCATCTCTTTGCTCTTTGACGAGGGCTCCTTCGTCGAGGACGGGCGCTACGCCAACGCGATGTCGGCTGGATTGCCCGCCGACGGTGTTGTCACCGGGCGAGGGACGGTGGAGGGTCGGCCCGCCATAGTGGTGGCCAACGACCCCACCGTCAAGGCCGGTTCGTGGGGCGCACGCACGGTGGAGAAGATCATCCGCGCCACCGAGATGGCGTTGCGCGAAGAGCTTCCCGTCTTCTGGTTCATCGACTCAGCCGGGGCGCGCATCACCGACCAGGTCGATCTCTTCCCGGGTCGTCGCGGCGCTGGACGGATCTTCCACAACCAGGTTGCGCTTTCTGGCAAGGTCCCGCAGATCTGCTGCCTCTTCGGCCCCTCGGCCGCAGGCGGTGCATATATCCCGGCCTTTACCGACATCGTGATCATGGTCGACGGCAACGCGTCCATGTATCTCGGCAGCCCCCGGATGGCCGAGATGGTGGTCGGCGAGAAGGTCTCCCTGGAAGAAATGGGGGGCGCGCGCATGCACTGCACCGTGTCCGGCTGTGGTGACCTGCTGGTATCTGACGAAGCCGAGGCGATCGAGCTGGCCAAGCTCTACTTCTCCTACGTGCCCTCGAACTGGCGGGCAGAGATGCCTTCCTATGTCGCCGAGGAGCCGGTCCGCCCGTTGACCCGTTCGACGGTTCCCGAGGTCGAGAGCCAGCCCTTCGACATCCACGACTTCATCGACGGGCTTGTCGACGACGACTCCTTCTTCGAGCTCAAACCGTTGTATGCCGCGGAGCTCGTCACCGGGTTCGGCCGGATGGCGGGGTCGACAGTGGGCGTGGTCGCCAACAACTCCGCGGTCAAGGGCGGCGTGCTCTTCGTTGACAGCGCGGACAAGGCGGCGCGGTTCATCTGGCTGTGTGACGCCTTCTCGATCCCGCTGATCTACCTGGCTGACGTCCCCGGCTTCATGATCGGCTCGGAGGTTGAACGGGCCGGCATCATCCGGCACGGCGCCAAGATGATCACGGCTGTCTCGGAGGCGACGGTTCCGCAGTTCTCCGTCATCGTGCGCAAGGCCTACGGCGCCGGGCTATATGCCATGGCGGGTCCGGGCTTCGGTCCGGACGCAACCCTGGCGCTACCCACCGCACGGATCGCGGTGATGGGTCCGGAGGCGGCGGTTAATGCCGTCTACGCCAACAAGATCGGCGAGATCGAGGATCCTGCCGAGCGAGAACAGTTCGTGAAGGACAAGCGGCGCGACTATGAGCAGGATGTGGACCTCGAGCGTCTTGCCTCCGACCTCGTGCTTGACGCCATTATCGAGGCTGACGAGCTCCGGGCAGAGCTGGTGCGCCGACTCGCGTATGCAGCACGGCGAGACCGCACGTTCAGCCAACGTCGCAGGGGAGTGCCGCCGGTTTGAGCGGCGGTCGCCGGCCACGTCGAACGTCGTTGCAGCACTGTGCTTCTCGACGTCACGGTGTTTGCGAGCCGGAGGCGTCGCTGGCCATGATGCAGCGGTCAAGCGTGCCCCAAAACGGTGCTAAAGTCGTCCACGGCCCAAAAAGTCCCACCGGGCAACTCCCCCTGATCTACGATCGGGAGCGGATTTGACTGGTGAGACGGGTCAGAGTAAGTTTGTATGGTTGCCCCGATGTGACGCTGGAAGGTGTTGTGTGGGTGTGCGTCCGATTCTTGAGAACTCAACAGCGTGCCAAAAATCGATGCCAAGTTTGATCTCGGTTTGTGGGGTGGCCTTCGGGTTGC
>Ga0209744_1000696_pt1 | contig 11647 bp, 9 predicted proteins | sample BarGraNGADG00311_2_FD_184494 | JGI IMG/M metagenome (GOLD analysis project Ga0209744, IMG submission 184494) | Arctic peat soil microbial communities from Barrow, Alaska - Barrow Graham LP Ref core NGADG0004-311 (SPAdes) (version 2) | ecosystem: Environmental > Terrestrial > Soil > Wetlands >... | reverse complement strand
ACACGGCTCTTCCGGAGGCCCTCTCTTTGATCAGAACGGACGACTGCGCGGCACTCTCACCGGAGGTGCAGCAACATGCGCAAATCCCCAGAATGACTACTTCGCCAAGCTGAGTAAAATGTTCAGTATAACAAACATAACCGACACCAACCTGAAGCCATGGCTTGACCCGTTGTCTGCCGGTACGACGATCGTCAGCGGGCGTGACCCATATGTTTATAACCTCTCCAGGTCCGACACTCTGCAGAACATCCCGGTGAGTGATGCCGGAACAACTGATGCATATTTATCTCCGGAGTTCGGCTATTCAACAGGACATAATTCAGACAGTCTTGTTAAATATGCTGAGCACATCAGTTTTTCAGGGTTGGGTGAGATAGCCTGGGTGCATCTAAGGGTAGCTGCAACATGGTACCTTTCAGAGACCGATTCAATAAGGATATACATCTGGAACGAAGGAACACATCCGGGAACAGTTTTTGCATCACGACTTATCAAACTGCGGGAAGTGAAGAATGATTATGATCTGGAGGTGGATTTCGGCAGGACAGTCTCTGTATCGGGCTCATATTATGTTGGTTATGGTTTATATTATAAGAATAACCTTACTGAGACCCAGCCCCAGTTTGCTGTCAAACACTCAGCACCGTATCCGCTATCAAGCCAGAACACTGCCTGGTTCAATGACGGTACCAGCTGGAAGCCTTTCACAGACCATCCTTCATTTCCTGCTCCCGTTTCGCTGGCGATAAGCGTCATCATGGTCGAAAACTCTGTCCTTAACAGTGTAGATAACCCTGCAACTGATCCGTCAGCCCTGAACGTCTTTCCCAATCCATTCAGCAGCAGCGTTTCATTCAGTATCACAGACAGAAGTGCTAAATCATCAAAGCTGACTATCTATGATCACAGCGGACGTGTAGTAAGTGCTGCAGAGTACAGGAACATCTTCCCCGGTGTTTTGACCGTGGAGCTTCCCTCACTTGTTCAGGGAATATATCATTACAATCTGATCAATGACGGCCTGATATATACGGGTACTTTGATAAAAATAGCTTCCAGGTGATGAGAATTGACGCAGTTCTGCTTGCGGCGATAATGTTTCTTGCTTCCTGCCGTAATGGCAGCCGCCCTGCAGAAAACATAAATGACGGCACCATAACTTCAAAATACGCTGCATCACACTTCCGTATTGATGATTATAAGGGTTACAGGAGGCTGGTTATCACAAATCCGTGGCAAAACACAAGCGGTACTGAACTGGTTTATTACCTTGTCAATCGTGACACCCAGCTGCCTGACACAGTTTCAGAAGCGTCAGTTATAAGGGTTCCCGTGCAGAGGGTCATATGCATGTCAACAACCCATACAGCGATGCTGAGAGCTCTTGATGCTGCTGAAACCATTGTCGGCATATCGGGTACCGGCCTTGTTTATGACTCCATTATTCTGGATGCTGTTAATCGCGGCAGGATTTCTGATATAGGTTATGAAAGCAATCTTGACAAGGAGCTTGTTGTTTCACTGAAACCTGACCTTCTCATAGCATATGGTGTAGGGGCTTCTTCTGCGGAATATCTGCGTAAGCTTGAAGAAATGGGGGTGAAGGTCATGTATAATGCTGATTACCTTGAGGAACACCCGCTTGCCAGGTGCGAATGGATCAGAGTTTTCGGACTGCTTACAGGAAAAGAAGCACTGGCTGACAGTCTTTTCAGGGAGGTTTCAACAGCATATCTCAGCCTTGCTGAAATGGTCAGAGCCAATGTGAAAGAACATCCTGATGTCTTGCTGGGTGCCCCGTGGGAGGGTGTATGGTATGTTGCACCCGCCAATTCATATATTGGCAGGCTCATTTCAGACGCCGGGGGGAAGTATCTCTTTGATGACCTCTCTGAGACAAATTCAGTGCCTTTCTCGGTCGAGGCAGTCTTCAGGCGGGCTACGGAAGCGGACATATGGATTAATCCCGGAACAGCCGGGAGCCTTGATGATATAGCTGCCGCAGACCATCGTATGACGAAGCTGCCGGTCTACAAAGCCGGAAACATATGGAACAACAGGAACAGGATGACCTCTTCGGGAGGGAATGACTACTGGGAGAGTGCTGTGGTGCGCCCTGACCTTTTGCTACAGGATATTGTATGCATCATACACCCCGGCCTGATACCGGATCATAAACAACTTTATTACCGAAAGCTGAAATGAGCGCAAAACCATCACTGCAGTCACAACGCCTGATCATAATTGCGCTGTTCCTGCTCATGTCAGTGCTTCTGGCGGTCGATCTGCTGATTGGCAGCACGCGTCTTGAAGCCGGTGATGTACTGAGATCGCTCTTCGGTCAGGGGACACCCCACGGAGAGATCATCGTCATGCAGTTCCGCCTTCCCAAGGCCCTGACGGCGATCATTGCCGGTGCTGCGATGTCAGTCAGCGGATTGCTGATGCAGACCCTCTTCCGCAATCCCCTTGCCGGGCCCGATGTACTTGGCGTCAGCTCCGGCGCCGGCCTGGGAGTTGCTCTCACAGTGCTGACAATCACCCCGCTCTTCAGCTTCAAACCCGGCAGTCCGCTGCAGGGCTGGAGCCTGATACTGGCTGCGTGGGCCGGCGCCGGAGCGGTGATGATGATAATCATGGCTGTCTCGGCACGTGTTCGTGACATCATGACTGTACTGATCGTGGGTCTGCTTCTGGCCAGCGCCATCTCAGCCGTTGTGAGCCTTTTGCAGTATTTCAGCAATGAAGCTACGCTCAAGACATATGTCATATGGACGATGGGCAACCTCGGCAATATGTCCTATACACAGATTAGGACACTGGCTTTAGCTGTACTTGCAGGTATGCTGGTAGCCTTTATCATGGTCAAGCCTCTCAATGCCATGCTTATGGGCGAGAACTTCTCCAGGACAGTAGGGGTTGATCTGAAAAGGACAAGAATCATTCTGCTTGCTTCGGCAAGCATCCTTGCCGGAAGTGTAACCGCATTCTGCGGGCCCCTGGCCTTTATCGGCGTTGCTGTTCCTCACATTACACGCATTATCCTCGGTACGACCGACCACCGTGCTCTCATGCCGGGTGTGGCTATATGCGGAGCAGTGATACTTCTGATAAGTGACATAATCTCAACACTGCCAGGCGGCGGACAGATAATACCGGTCAATACCGTCACTTCACTGATAGGTATACCTGTTGTGATGTGGATCATATTAGGCAGAGCAGGACTTGGGAGGAAATTCTGATGGGAACGGGAACTGTTATTGCGGAGACAATTGACCTGGCCATTGGTTATGTGACCCAAGGTAAGAGCAGGACGGTAATGGATCATCTCTCTCTTGCCGCACACCGTGGTGAACTCGTGGCACTGATAGGACGTAACGGCACAGGCAAGAGCACTCTTCTCAGGACAATGGTAGCACTGCAGCCTTGTCTGGATGGTACTGTCAGGCTGGAAGGCAGGGATTTACACACCATAGGCAGGTCAGGCCTGCCCAGGATCGTGAGCTTCACTTCCACCGAACCCATCGCATTGCGAAATATAAAAGTCCGGGAAGTGGTTGCCCTGGGACGTTTTCCTTATACAAACTGGATCGGATCGCTTAATACCGATGATGAAAGGTCTGTCAATGAAGCTCTTGAGGTGACCGGCATTCTTCCTCTGGCTGACCGTAATATTGATAATATTTCAGACGGAGAAAGACAGCGGGCACTGATAGCACGATCCCTTGCCCAGGATACCGATCTTCTTGTCATGGATGAGCCTACAGCTTTCCTTGATCTGCCGTCACGTTACAGCATAGTCGGTCTCCTCAGGAAGCTGACAAGGGAAAAGGGCAAATGTGTTATTTACTCAACTCACGACCTTGATACGGCTATCAATGAAGCCGACAGGTTATGGTTGATGACAGAAGAGGGAGTATCACAGGGAGCCCCGGAAGATCTTATGATATCGGGTACTCTTGCCAGGGCTTTTGAAAGCCCCCTGCTCTCTTTCAGCCAGACAGCCGGAACATTCAGTTTCGTAAGGAAAAGACTGCTGCCTATTGCATTGGATAGCACAGGTGTCGTCGGTGAACTTACCGAAAGAGCGTTGCGCAGATCAGGCTATAAAATAATGCCGGACGCTGATCTGAAAGTGATGGTAAAAGAAACCGGAAATACAACTGAATGGATACTGATAAATAATTTACAAATAGAGCGTTATACTTCCTTATATAACCTGATAAGTCACCTGCCGGCCGGAGACTGAAACTGGGCCTCAAATTTTCGGTAGTTTTCGATGAATGGACCTATATCCTCAACCGAAATTCGTTTGGCAATAATTTTTTTATCCTTGTCGAGGATATAGACAAGAGGAGTCGATTCGACGTTGTAGAAGTAATCAAAACGGCTTATACGCTGGGGATCCCAGCCGTTGATCCAGCTAAGCCCGTGGTCAGCTATATAACTCTCCCATTTTTCCCTGTCAGACTGTGTGCATACTGCAAATACCTCAATTCCTTTACCTCTGTTTGCATCATAATATGCCTTGAGGATCGGTGTTGCCTCTTTGCAGTGACCGCAGTCCGGTTCCCAGAAATAAACTATTGTGAATTCCGCCTTGACGTCATAGAGTGATACGTAATATCCGGCGAAGGTACTCATGACCATCTCTGCAGCTTTCGTGCCGATAAGGTTCGGCCGGAGCTTGTCAACCCTTTTTCTTAGGTCATTAATATACTCTTCTGAAGCCCAGGGTGCCTTTCCTGCAAGGTACACTCTGTCAGCAAGATGAACAACGACAGCATCCTGCCCCATTATCTCGCTGGTGGCGTACCTGTTCAGCAGCCACACGGCAACATACTGGAACACATCTTTGTTTTTACCACTCATTTCCAGTACCCTGTCGGCTTCCTTGTTTATTGAATCCGGCATTTGTATCACAACCTGGCTGAAGAACTGTTCAAGCTTTCCGCCCAGTACAGGACTCCGGATCAGGCCGAGCTCCGAAAAATCTATATTGTCAAAGAAATGATCCTTATAGTACAGATATGACCATAAACGTGATATAGAATCAGGGTTTGCCGTACCTGCCGGAACTTTCTGCTGAGAGGGTTCGACAGGGATAATTGATCTCGCTATGGCTCCCAGGAGGGTGCCTTTGTTGTTTTCTGCAGTTTCCCTGAGATACTGCTTCATTTTTACCTCCTTATCGCTAAGCTGTTGCCTCAATGCAGCTGCCTCATTGCCGGAGGGTGATGCCCCTTTGAGTTTCTCACTTACTGCCATGGCTTCTTCCTGAAGCGACTTCCACTTTCGCTGGTATTCCAGGAAACGATCATTTTCATCCGAACCCCTGAACGCCAGTGTCCCCGCCGGGTCCTTCAGGTCACAGCTGATATCAAAATACTGGTCTTCCCCTGCGAGAAATTCGAAAAACGTGTTCCCCGGAAAGACAATCATATATACGCCAGGCAAGAGCTTTTCACTGCCCGTAAACCTTCCCTTGCCATCTCTGTCAGTGGTTAAGCTGTCTTTTATATATTGCTCACTGCCAAGATGATATGCAAGTCTTATTTTTGCCTCAGGGGCTCCTTTAACATTGATGCCGACAGAATGGCCAGTCTGGCCGTTCAGCAGGGAAAAGCCCTGCAGCACTAAAACCAGGATTAATGTGACGAGGTACTTAAATTTCATATTGGGATAACTAGCTGAATTGAGTTATTACAATTTTCCTGCCAGATAATACTAATGGTTCATGTCGAGCCTGAGGATCTCAGCATAGCCCGGTGTGGTCATCACAGCTTTAAGCACGAAGTTGAACCGGTTCAGGTCAGTGCAAAGGAAGAAATCGGTAGGCGGACTGAAAGAAAGGTTTCCCGGATTGAAGAACCTGCTTCCTGACCCTTTCCTCAGTGTATTTATTTCATTACTGATATCTGCCTCATTGCCACGAAGCAGTTCTGTTATGTACCTAGCGCAAAGGAGGTCTTCCTCAGCTGACTCAACGCCCCGGTAACCCATTGCAACAAGTGTTACCTTCCCGGGATTGATCATATTTATATAAGAGGCTACTGCTCTGGCATTTACCAGGCCGGCACCCAGTATTTCTGTGGCGCCCGCGGCGTTCATTATGCCGTTCGTGCCTGCCGTAGTGCAGTGTATCATCGTCTTTCCCTTCAGGTTGCCGGTCAGCATTTCAGTAGGACTGTTGCCCATATCGAAACCTTCAGGCTTTTTCTCTTCACGTTCTCCCGCAATAATTGTTTCGGTTTTCAGTTTTTCCCCGAGGGCAAATGCTTCGTCAGGGGTGGCAACATTAATAAGTCGCCTGATACCGCTGTCAAAAGCATAGCATGCAGTGCTGAAGGCTCTGAAGACGTCAATTATAACTGTCACTCCCTCAGCTTCCCGTGCTCCTTTGATAAACTCTTTTATGGTGATGACCATCTTGCTAAATTCAAAATGTGAAGATAATAATAGTGATTGAAGATCATTTGTTAAATTTGCAGTCCGGTATAAATCTTTGAAAATGAAGAATCCCATCAAATGGATCACGGAGACTTATTACAGGATCCGAACAGATATCTGGAAGACTCCGATGAACAGACTCACCGGAAACAAAGCCTACTGGATTCGCCAGATACGCATTATCTATATGGTTTTCAAAGGTATAAAGAGGGATAATATCTATATTAAAGCCTCAGCTCTCACTTTTTTTTCCATACTGTCCCTAATACCCATGGTGGCACTGGGTTTCGGTATTGCGAAGGGATTTGGGATGCAGGATGAGTTGAGAGCTCAGATCATCATGCAGTTCCACAACGAGGAGCAGGTGATGGCCTGGATCCTTGATTTCGCCAATACCATGCTTGAGCAGGCCAGTGGGGGATGGATAGCAGGGGTGGGTATAGCACTGTTATTTTATACCGTTGGTCAGCTGCTCTCCTATGTTGAGACCACCCTTAACTCAATCTGGAGGGTTGAAGAGACCCGGGCGTGGTATCGTCAGGTGACCGATTACCTTGCCATTATCATTCTTTTACCGATAGTCCTGATAGCTTCCAGCAGCGTCACGGTGTTGGCAACCACCAGGCTCAATGACCTGCTCAGCAAGTCTGATATTCTTGAGGGGCTGAAACCAGTGGTTTCGTTCCTTGTCCAGCTGATTCCGTATATTCTGCTGTGTGCCCTGGCTACCGCGGCTTTCCTTATAATGCCCAACACCAGGGTAAAGGTAAGACCGGCTGCAGTGGCGGGTCTGGTGACTGGTATTGCCCTGCAGTTATTACAGGTGCTTTACGTAGAATCGCAGATGGGTATAACAAAACTCGGAACCCTTTATGGCAGCTTTGCAGCCATACCGCTTCTGATGATCTGGGTGCAGATGAGCTGGGTGGTATTGCTGGTGGGAGCTCAGCTTTCATATTATCTTCAGAACATAACACGATATGAGTTCGAATTTGATGTCCAGACGGTATCACCGCGACAGAAAAAAAGGCTGTCGCTGCTTGTGCTGCGTACTCTGACCAATGACTTTATCAAGGGCGTGAAGCCAAGATCACCTGAAGAGATATCTCTCGAACTCAGTTTACCGGTCAGAACCGTGCATGACTGCCTCGACGATCTGCATGCATCAGGGCTTGCGACTAAATTCTGGGATGATACGGAGGACAGATACGTCTATCAGCCGGCCACCGATATTAACAAGATGACCCTTTCATTCATCCTGGAAAAGCTTGACAGTCCGGGCTCTATACATAAGATTGTGGTTAATAACACAGATTACAAGAAGATTGACTCGGCGCTGACCAGGTTTGAGACTATGATAGCCACATCGGAGGCAAATGTGCTCCTGCGTGACGTTTAAGCATTATTTGTTGCGGAAAGGTGAAAGACGATACCTCCTTACAAACCTTATTAATTCATCAAGAGTGTCCCAGTTGTCAAAGAGATAATGTGGTGCATTAACTATTATCTGTCTTGTCTCAGGGTGCTCAGACCAGTAACTGATAAGGTTTGATGCCCTGAATACCCGGTCTTCCGAGCCTATCAGCGAATAGTCCCAGATAAAACCTGTTGCCACAGGTTCCATCATCCTGTTGTAGAGCCACCGCAGCTCGTCATGGAGCGACTTTTCGGAACGGGAGGGTATATTCTGTCTGTTCATCTCAAACCGACTGCGTGTGCCGAAAACTCTGAGATAAAACTTACCCATGCTATAGTTTGAGATATTCTCGAGTGTTGCCTCAAATATTCTCAGGGGAATTCCATATTTATCATCAGCCGCCACAGGTGTACCGTTAATAGCGATGGTCAGATCAGGTTTTATGCCCATCCTGCGACTGTAGTACTCTGCCGCCCATACTCCCAGAGACCACCCGATGACAGTCACTCTTTTGTACGTCTTCATCTCCGGGAGAATCAGTGGCTCATCGGCTGAATAGTTATAAAAGAGGATAAAGTCAACCCTGTCACTGCAGAGATTGGAAAAGGCCTTTTCATCTATACCCCACGTACCAAAGAGAATGATCAGTTCCCTGTTATTCTCAAAACGTCGTAAGAAGGTTTTCATGGGCTGGTACAAAAAAGAAAGAGGAGAGGGTTAATGTGGTACTTTAAGGAACGGGCTTATGAGATAATCCCGGAATCTACTGTCTGATAAAAGGAAGTGACCTATGGTAGTCAGCCTATAGGTCCATGTGAAAGTCAATGTCTGCAATACAATCCTTTTGATTCCCACAAGTAACCCTTGCTCTCCTCTTTTTACCTTAAGCAATAGCTTTGATACAAATATAGCAAAATATTTCACATAAAGCAAATATTTGACGAAATAATGAATTATGGTGATTAATGTCGGATGCAATTCTCATTTACTTTTACTAATTTTAGTCGGAATATTTGGATCATTACTTACCCTGACCATAAACATTTTCCCTTATGATTCCTGAAATTATCAGCATCAGGCATGATGACGGCTCCGGCTTCAGAGCTGAATGGATGGACAGCGAAAGCAGCTTTCTGCATGTCCACCCTGAATATGAGATTGTTCTGAACATCACAGGCAACGGAACACGGGTGGCAGGTGACTCGGTAGAGATCTTTGACCGCTATGACCTCGTGGTTTACGGGCCTGATCTTAAACACTTCTGGAACTTCTACAGAAAGGATGAGAACGACAGGGGCTATCATGCCATCATGTGTCATTTCAAACGTGAATCGCTGGGGGAAGCTATGCTGTCACAATTTGAGATGAAGCAGCTGCGACGTCTCCTTGACGATGCTTCCAGGGGCATCTCCTTTACGGCTGAGACAGGAAGGGCTGCTGAAGAGCCGCTCAGGCGAATGCTTACAGAGACAGGAATGAAGAAGATGGTGAGCCTGTTTCAGCTTTTCGAGATTTTATGTTCTGCGGAAAAATATAAGCTTCTCTCGGGAGAGGCCTCTGACAACGGACATGAAGTACTTGACGATCGCCTGACTGAGGTCTGCTCGTTTGTCAGGGAAAACTTCTTCAGGCCCATACCCGTTAAGGAAGTTGCATCCATTGCAAAAATGAGCCCTCATTCATTCAGCCGCTTCTTCTCACACAGTACCGGAAGCGGTTTTGTCGACTATGTGAACCAGGTGCGGACGAATAAAGCCTGCTATCTCCTCCGGGAGACCGACCACCAGATAAATGAGATAGTCTTCGAGTGCGGGTTTGCCACAGTATCAAACTTCAACAAGCAGTTCCGTAAGCACGCGGGAATGTCCGCACGCGACTACAGGGCACAGTACAGGAGCTGAGTAACCTCTTCGCTGTTTTTTATTTCCGTCACCGGAAGGGAGATGATATTTATCGTTATAAATAATGATCCGGAATGCTAAATTTGCCTCCTGGTAAATCCTAAAACACATTATCATGGGAATGACAATCACGGAAAAGATAATTGCGTTACATTCAAAATACGATAGCGTAAAACCAGGGGATATTATCGATATCAGTATTGATGCCCGTGTAGCGAGGGACTTCGGCGGTGCAAATGTCGTCAAGAATCTTAATGACTTCGGCCTTTCTGTTGACAATCCTGCCAGGACATTCTTTACTTTCGACTGCAATCCTACCGGCTCCGACCAGAAATATGCCGTTAACCAGCATATCTGCCGAAAATTCGCCCGTAACAATGATATTAAAGTCTATGATATTAATGCCGGTATCGGAACTCATATTCTTATAGAAGAGGGATATATATGGCCAGGCGCCACCGCAGTATCAACTGACTCACATGCCAATATCCTTGGCGCCGTTGGCGCATTCGGACAGGGAATGGGCGACATGGATATTGCAGCTGCCTGGAACAGCGGTAAAGTATGGTTCAAGGTGCCTTCATCAGTAAAGATAAACCTCAACGGAGAGTTGCCCGAAAACGTGACTGCCAAGGACGTGATTCTTAACCTGCTTAAGATCTACGGAGCCAACACTCTTCTGGGCTACAGCATCGAGCTGTACGGCAGAGCAGTTGACAGAATGACGCTCGATCAACGCATAACAATAGCCTCAATGGCGACTGAGATGGGTGCAATAATAATTCTTTTTCCACCTTCTGATGAGATAATAAACTATTGCCGTACCCGCGCCAAAGAACCCTTTGAACCTGTCTTTGCTGATCCTGACGCATCATATGAGATCATTGCCGATATAGATGTTTCAACATTCAGGCCGATGCTATCAAGGCCGGGTGAACCGCATGATACTGTTCCGGTGAATGAACTGCCGTTGACAAGGATCGATTCAGCATTCATCGGCAGCTGTACTAACGGACGTATTGAAGATATGAGGGTTGCGGCAGAGATACTCAGGGGAAAGAAGGTAGCCCCAGGAGTGGTGCTTAAGATAGTGCCTTCAACAGATGAAGTCTGGAAAGAGTGTCTTACGGAAGGAATTATTGAAGTATTCAAGAACGCAGGAGCACTTGTCTCCAATGCCGGATGTGCAGGATGTGCTGCCGGGCAGGTGGGGCAAAACGGTAAAGAAGAAGTGACCGTCAGCACGGGCAACCGTAATTTCCCGGGCAAACAGGGGCAGGGCAGTGTTTTCCTTGCTTCACCGGCAGTGGTAACGGCCTCGGCACTGGCGGGGTATATTACAACTCCTGATGCCATCCCTGCCAGACCCGTTACATTCGTGAAAACAACAGGACAGGCCCATCCGCCCAGGATTAGTCCCCCGCAAACCACCCTGGAACGTCCAACCTCAATCAAAGGCAGGGTTTGGATGATCGAACGTGACAACATTGACACTGACATGATCTTCCATAACCGCTATCTCGCCATAACGGATAAACGCGAGATGGGACAGTATGCCTTTGATAACCTCGAAGGCTACAGGGACTTTGCTCATAAGGCCCGGGCAGGCGACATAATAATCGCCGGTAAGAACTTCGGCAGCGGAAGCTCCCGCCAGCAGGCAGTAGACTGTTTTATTTCCCTGGGTATCCAGGCTATCATAGCACGCTCTTTCGGCGCTATTTATGAGCGCAATGCCATTAACGCTGCATTCCCGGTTCTAACCTGTAATTCGTTTGACAAGATCGATCTCAGGGACCAGGACATTCTTGCAGTAAACCTTCTGACCGGCGAAGCAGTCAATGAACGCAACGGTTTGAAAATGACTATAAACCCG
>Ga0209744_1000694_pt1 | contig 11666 bp, 10 predicted proteins | sample BarGraNGADG00311_2_FD_184494 | JGI IMG/M metagenome (GOLD analysis project Ga0209744, IMG submission 184494) | Arctic peat soil microbial communities from Barrow, Alaska - Barrow Graham LP Ref core NGADG0004-311 (SPAdes) (version 2) | ecosystem: Environmental > Terrestrial > Soil > Wetlands >... | reverse complement strand
GGCCATCCTGGAGCCCCCCTTGCAGTGTTAATAGTTCAATCGCCCGCCAGCCTGGCGCCCAGGTCGTGGCCAAACTCCTTCGCGCGCGCCACCTCGCTCTCGGGAAGCGGGCCCTTGACGATCCCGGGTGGCTTGTACCCTTCTATGCCGGCCATGAAAGGTGGCGCGAGGGGTCCCATGCCGCCCACCGACATTATCTCGTACAACTTCTCTGATGCCTGGGTGTTGGGCTGTTCGTCGAACACCGTGCCACCGGTGCTGAATGTCGCGAATGGCTTACCGGCAAATCCCGCGCCGGCCAATGCCTTTTATAAACGACGACACCTCTCATGCGCACCTCACGGGTTCTGATGGCTCCGCGGCCCGGCGAAGGAGCCACGAAACGTGCCGTGAGAAGCATACTGTTCCTCCGGCGCCACTACAATCTCGGGCGGTTCCGAGAGCTCTGTAATTGCGTCGTTCGCCGCTGAGGCTAAAGTTGCAGGAACCAATCGTGGATGTAGTCCGCGACCTCCTGCCAGCCGTGCTGGGCGAGATCGAATCACGCTACACGCGTGACGCCAAACCTCCCGGGGTAGGGATAGGCGGGCTTAGGGATTATCGATGTCGAGGGCGCAGGCGACTACTCACCCTTGTATTCTTCTATAAGCAGCTCATCACCCTGCATGGAGCAATCTCGCGCCCCGATGATGAACTGCTGTTCTATGTCATTGATGCTCGAAGGCTGCTCAGACACCAGTTGTTTGAGCCCGCCCAGGCGGTAGGTGATGAGTCCTGTAGCCGGGTCCCACGTGATGTTGACGCCAACGCCGGCGAACGTGGCCACGTTGCCGAATATCTTCGCTTCGTTGCGGTTCATCGAAGCAGGAGGGTCGGCGGGGTTGACCCTGGTCCCATCGTCGAGCGTGTGCTGCAGAAGGTATCTCTGAAAATCCCCGAGTCCGTGGACGAAGTCTACCGCGTTGAGATAACTCGAGGCCGGATACCATGCCGCCTGGGCGTCTTCAGACACGTGGCCGTTCTTGTCTTTTACTACGATCGCCTTGTTGAGGTCCATCAGCGAGAGTGTGAGCCCGGCCTGAGTCCCGTCCTGTGGAGGAGGACCGGGGCACGAACCGCCGAAAAACGAACCTAGTAGTGTGATAGTAGATGTCATCGAAGTGGAGGGAGATGCGTGATGCCTTTATTTGCCCTGGTGATGGCCGGAGGATTGCTGGCCCAGATGATGGACCGTTTCGATCACAACAATTACGGTGGATGGTTCATCGCGATGATAATAATACTGGTAATCGTGGCCATCGCGGTGGCGCTCCTGCTGATCTTCCTGGTCAGACCCGGTCACACGACCGCGCCCCCGCAAGCCGGTGAGGTAATGCCCGGTCAGACTGTCGCGCCCCCGCAGGCCGGTTTCCCCGAATCGCCCCTTGACATCGCGAAACGGAGATACGCGAGCGGCGAGATATCGAGCGAGGAGTTCGAGAAGATCAAGCGGGCCTTAACGGACGGCTAGCCTTCGTCCAATGCCCCTGAGCCATCCACGACGCCGACCGGTTCAGACGCAGTCACGCGCCCGAGCGCGGGCACAAACGTGAGTATCAGCCAGCCAGCCAGCAATATCAGCATGGGGCCGCCCAACCAGAAGATCGGCTCCGGAGTGGCGCCGGTCGGCAGTCCCGGTATCCTGTACATGGTGAAGATGGAAGCCGCTCCCACGAGCGCGGCGGTAGTGACGTTCCATCCGGTCACCGCGCCCAGCATGATGCCCATCGCGAGGTACCATGGCAGCGCGTAGCCACTGGTGAGGACCCAGACGAGCGAGAGGGCGGCCGCGCAACCGACCATGGTGCGGAAGTCCTTTACCCTCAGGAGCAGGGCGATCGCTATTATCGCGAGGATGGCCAGGAACAGGTAGTGGGCCTCCCGCGCGGCGATGTCCGCGGCCTGCGCGGAGCTCACCCCTGCGAAACCGAGAATGCGCTCCACCGAGTAACCGAAGACCCGCTGCGACGACGTGTTGGACGTGAGCCCGAACATGTGGCGGGTGGTATCGAATATCCTGAGACCCTGGAAGAACGGCAGGTACAGCAACACGGGAATGGCAACGACAAGGGCCGCAGCCGACGCCAGGCGTTTCAGAGGCACCCCGCTCCTGTCGCGCACGTAGAGTACCAGCATCGGCGCCAGCGCGATCGCTGCCGTAACCTTTATCATCGCGGCGACGAGCACCACCGCGATTCCCGAGAGCGGGTAGCCTTTCCTGTATAGCAGGTAACCGGCAAGGACCAGCGCCATCATGAACGCATCGGCGTGCCCGGCTCCCAGCAGGTGCATCACCAGTATCGGGCACCAGGCGGTCATGGCCAGGGCCAGGTTCTCCCTGCCCGGCGAGACCCGCCTTGCCAGCGTGTAGACCATGGGCAGGCAAGCGAGATAAGAGAGGAAAGCGAGGATCTTAAACCCGAGTACGTTCGAGGCGATGCTGCCGCCGCCGGCCCTTGCGATCACGTAGGAGACGAAGTTGAAAACGGGCCCGTATACGCTCGCGTTGTATCTCCAGCCTATGAACGGGTAGAAGACGTCGTGAGGCCTGGCATGCGGGATGAGCAGGTAAGGGTTCGAGTGGTACACGGTCATCGCCCTGCCGTGGAAGGCGTAACTGAAGATATCCCTCGACTGGAAGGCCGGGCCGAAGACGAAAAGCGCGGCGAACAGGGCGAACGCGACAAAGACGATGTATGCAAGCACCCGGCGCCTGTCGCGCCTCACGAGGTACATGGCCCCGAGCCACAGCACCGTAAGGGCGACCATGAGAAGTATGTAGAGGATCATGCGTCCCGTCTCGGAGATGCTCACCAGGCGCAGCCATCCCGACGGCCAGGTGAGCGGACCTCGGTATACGGCGGCCTTGGTGTCGTAGACGAGGCTGCCTTTCGCGCCCAGCGCCAGAGAGACGAGGACCCAGTATGCGAGGAAGCTCAGCGCCGCGAGAGCCGCAAGCAGCCATACCCTGGCCCGCTGAGTGAGTCTGTCATTGCCTTCGCTCAAGGGGATCTTCTCTCGCCATCAGTAACAACTTCAGCAGATATTCTATCCGACATCGACGACGTCAGGGAGGGAGCCCGGAGTGCGGCGAAAGGTCTCGTTGCCGGGCGGTAGAATGTTAGAGCGGACCCGAGAGGCAACGAGCGGGAGGTGCGGATATGGGAGCCGATGCGCGCTTTGGCGTCGGCTATCTCGTGTTGAACTTTGCCTACCCATAAGATAATATTACCCCGTTAAAATCGATGTTTTTAACGGTTTAGTGGGCGCGTAGCTCAGTGGGAGAGCGCTTCCTTGACGCGGAAGAGGTCGGTAGTTCGATCCTACTCGCGCCCACCATTTTTTGGGGAAATACCGAGGTTCCCATTCCCCTTTGAATCCCACGACCATGTCCGGAGTGGAAAGATGGATATACTGCTGGACGGCGGAGAGAATGTAGAGGTTCCCGAGGGGTCGACACCGCTGGACGCGCTGGCGGCGGCGGGCCGCACTGCGGGCAGCGCGCTGGTGGGGGAGATAGACGGCGAGACGGTCGAGCTGAACAGGCCGCTCACCAGGGGGGGCAAGCTGAATCTGTTGGGGTTCGATTCGCCGCGGGGCCGCGAGGCGTACCGGCACACCGCTTCGCACGTGATGGCCCAGGCGGTGAAGAGGTTGTTCCCCGGGGCCAGCCTCGCCATCGGGCCGGCCATCGAGGAGGGCTTCTATTACGACTTCGGCCTGGACGAGACCTTCAAGCCCGAGGACCTCGAGCGCATCGAGGAGGAGATGGCACGCATCACCGCGGCTGACATCCCGGTGGTCAGGCGCGTGGTCCTGAAGGCGGAGGCGGTCCGCGTCTTCGAGGGGCGGGGGGAGGGCTACAAGGTCGAGCTCCTGTCGGATATCGAGGACGAGTCCGTCACGCTCTATGAGCAGGCTGAGTTCGTGGACCTGTGCAGGGGCCCCCACCTGGTCTCGACGGGCAGGGTGAACGCCGTAAAGCTCCTGTCGATCGCCGGTGCTTACTGGCACGGCGACGAGACCCGCGAGATGCTGCAGCGGATATACGGGACGGCCTTCGACACTGACGAGGCGCTTGAAGCGTTCATCGTCGCGCGAGAGGAGGCCGAGCGGCGAGATCACCGAAAGCTGGGGCTCGAGCTCGAGCTCTTCTCCATCAATGACGAGATAGGGCCCGGTCTGGTCATCTACCACCCGAATGGCGCTATCATACGGACCGTCATCGAGGACTTCCTGAAGGTCGAGCACGCCAGGCGGGGCTACCAGCTCGTGATATCTCCCCACATCATGAAGAGGGACGTCTGGCAGACCAGCGGGCACCTCGACATGGAATACCCGATGTACTTCTTCGATATCGAGGGCCAGGGCTATGGCATCAAGCCGATGAACTGCCCCGCGCACATATACGTTTACAAGTCACGAACCAGGGGTCACAACGAGCTGCCTCTCAGGTTCTTCGAGCTCGGGACGGTCTACAGGCACGAACGTTCGGGCGTGCTGCACGGGCTGTTGCGGGTGCGCGGGTTCACCCAGGACGACGCCCACATCTTCTGCACCATGGAACAGGCCGAGGCTGAGATAAACGACGCCATACGGTTCGCGTTCGAGATGCAGAGGACGTTCGGTTTCTCGTCGTTCCGGATAGCGCTCTCGACGCGTCCTGAACACTCCGTCGGCACCCTGGACGACTGGGAGCACGCGACGCAGCTCTTAAAGACGGCCCTCGATGACAACTCGCTGGACTACTTCGTCGACGAGGGCGAGGGCGTCTTCTACGGCCCCAAGATCGACGTGAAGCTGGAGGACGCGATCGGCCGCTGGTGGCAGGGCCCGACCATACAGTTCGACTTCAACCTGCCGAGGCGCTTCGAGATGACCTACGTGGGCGCCGACAACAGCGAGCACACCCCCGTGATGATACACAGGACGGTGCTGGGTAGCCTGGAGCGATACATGGGAATCCTCATCGAGCACTACGCGGGCGCTTTCCCGCTGTGGCTCGCGCCGGTGCAGGTCGAGGTGCTCCCGATAGCGGACCGTCACAACGAGCACGCGCTTGCCCTCGCCGAGAGGTTGGTGGAGCGTGGGGTCCGCGCCCGCGTCAACATCGAACGCGAGACGACCGGCAACAAGATACGCAAGGCGTGGAGGATGAAGGTCCCCTACATGATGATAATAGGGGACAAGGAGGTCGAGTCGGGCAAGGTGAGCGTCAGGTCGCTTTCCGGTAGGGACGAACGCGACGTCGACACCGACTGGTTCATAGCCGAGTTGCTCGACGAGATAGCGAGCAAGCGGTCCGCTCCTGCTTGAGTCGTGCCCCGGCCGGACATGGTCCGCCGAGAGGGATGGAGAGACGTTGGAGATAATCTACACACCGTGGAGGTACGAGTACGTGAGCAAGGTTGACGAGCCGAAGGGCTGCATCTTCTGCGAGAAGGCTGCCCAGGACAGGGACAGGGAGAACCTCGTCGTCCACCGGGGCAAGAGGTGCTTCGCGATACTCAACCTGTTCCCCTACAGCACGGGCCACCTGATGATAGCGCCATACCTCCACAAAGGTTCCATCGAAGACCTCGACTCCGACACCCTCACCGAGATGATGACGCTCTCTCAGAGGTGCATGAAGGCCATGAGGCAGGCGTTCGGCCCCGAAGGTTTCAACATCGGGGTGAACATATCGAGGATTGCGGGCGCCGGGATAACCGACCACGTTCACATGCACGTGGTTCCGCGCTGGGCGGGAGATTCGAACTTCATGCCGATAACGGCGGACACGCGCGTGCTGCCGATGGCGCTGGACGAGGTCTGGGTGGCGCTCAAGGACATTATCTGAACCTGGCGTTTATTCGTATCCGCGGGTATTCCCCGACAGTCCCCTGTTACGCTTCTTCCTTGGCGCGCTTTGCCTCGGCGATTATCTTCTGCGCGCTGTGGTCCGGGACTTCCTCGTAGTGTGAGAGTTCCATCGAGAAGACACCACGGCCACCGGTGATGCTGCGGAGGTCTATCGAGTAGCGGGACATCTCGCCGAGCGGCACCTGTGCGCTTATGACCTGCATCTTGCCCCTTGGCTCCATGCCGAGTATCCGCCCGCGCTTTGAGTTGAGGTCGCCGATGACGTCACCCATGTAAGCCTCTGGAACCGTTACTACCACGTTCATGATAGGCTCCAGCAGCACGGGGTCCGCCTTGGCAACTCCGTCCCTTATCGCTTTCGAGGCCGCCATCTTGAAGGCGAGCTCGCTCGAGTCGACCTGGTGGAAAGAGCCGTCGTAAAGGGTGACCTTCATGTCCACCATCGGGTAGCCGGCCAGGTATCCCTCCTGCATCGCCGCCACGACGCCCTTCTCGACCCCCGGGATGTACTGTCTTGGGATCGCGCCGCCCACTATCTTGTCCTCGAACTCATACCCTTCGCCGCGCTCCCGTGGCTGGATGCGAAGGTACGCGTGCCCGAACTGGCCGTGCCCGCCGGTCTGCTTTTTATGTTTGCCCTCGGACTCGACCTGCTTTCGGACCGTCTCCTTGTAAGGCACCTTGGGCAGTTCGGTCTGGACGTCCGCGCCGAACTTGCGGCGCATCTTCTCGACCACCACCTCGAGGTGCGTCTCGCCGGCGCCCGAGAGGATGGTCTCGTTTACCTCCGTGTCGCGCCTCATGGTGAGCATCGGGTCCTCTTCGAGCAGGCGGTGGAGGGCGGTGGATAGCTTGTCCTCGTCTCCCTTGGTCTTCGGCTGCACGGACAGCGACATGACAGGGATGGGATACTCGATGCGCGGCAGCACCATCGGGCCATCCTTGTCGCAGAGCGAATCGCCGGTAAAGGTATCGCTGAGCTTGGCGACCGCCCCGAGCTCGCCGGCGACCAGTTGCGGGACGGCGTTCTGGTCCTTTCCCATCACTAGATAGAGCTGGCCTACCCGCTCGGACTTTCCCCTGGTGGAGTTGAGGACCGAGCTGTCGCTCTTGAAGACGCCGGAGAACACCCGGAAGTACGTGAGCTTGCCGACGTAGGGGTCGGCCAGGGTCTTGAACACCAGAGACACCATCGGCGCGTCGGACGAGCGCAGGCGAGTCACCTCTTCGTCCTTGCCCGGAACCGTCCCGACTATGTCGGGAAGCTCGGACGGGATCGGGAGCACGTCTACGATGAAGTCGAGCAGTTGGGTCATGCCGATACCCTTGGTCGCCGAGCCGCAGAGGACAGGCACGAGCTTTCTCTCGCGGACGCTCGCCCTGAGGCCGTTCGCTATCTCCTCGGCCGAGAGCTCGCCTTCCTCAAGGTACTTCTCCAGCAGCGCGTCGTCGGATTCCGCGACCGCCTCGGCCAGCTTGTCTCGGCCATCCGCGACCGCCGCGGCCATCTCTTCGGGCACCGGCACCTCCGTTGGCTTGCCGGAGCCGTCGGTCTCGAACGCCTTTCCGCTCATGAGGTCGACGACGCCCCTGAACCCGTGCTCCTCACCTATCGGCAGGTCGAGCGGGACGACGTTGCCGCCTAGCGTATCGCGTATATCATCCATGGTGCGGTCGAAACCGGAGCGCTCTCGGTCCAGTTTGCTGATGAAGACGAAGCAGGGGAGGTCCTGGTCGGCGGAGCGTTCCCACATGATCTCCGTCTGTACCTCGACCCCGTCCACTCCCGAGACCACGAAGCAGGCGGTGTCGACTACCCGGACCGCGGAGATGGCGTCGCCCACGAAGTCGAGGTAACCGGGGGCGTCCAGGATGGTCACCCTGGTGTCTTTCCACTGGATGTGCGCAAGCGCGCAGTTGATAGAGATCTTGCGCTTTACCTCGTCCTCGTCGAAGTCGGTCGTGGTGTTGCCATGCTGCACGTCGCCCATGCGCGTGATGGCCCCGGCCGTGAATAGCAAACCCTCGGTCAGGGTGGTCTTTCCCGAGCCCCCGTGTCCGAAGAATCCGACGTTCTTTATAGCGCCGTTATCGCTTGCAGTCACAGTTGATCCCCCCGGTCATAGTCGAAATTGGCATTTTATTATAGCGTATTTCCCTTCCTCGCCCCCGCGCCTCGAAATCCGCTGGACGAGGGGAGTTTCCGGCCTCCGCGGGACGTTATCCGTCCTTGTCAGCCCCAGTTTCATCGGTTAACGTGGGGGTGGTTCGGCGACGGTATCAAGCATCGTATCAAGGTTCAGGACAGGCATGGAAAGCGCGAGTCGGAACACGGGAGAGGGTGGCGAAGGACGGGGAGGGCTGCAGGGCCCGGCCTTGGTCGCCACGGTGGCCCCGGGCTCTCCCGCCGCAAAGGCGGGGCTGGAGGCCGGAGACCTGATCTGGCGCGTGGACGGTGAGCGGATGCGCGACCTGATAGACCTCTACGTGGCGCTGGCCGACGACGTCCCGCACCTGTGCAAGGTGCAGCGTGGCGAGAGCACACTGGTGCTCGAGATCGACCCGTCGGGCAGCGAGGTGGGCCTCGAGATCGCCGAGCCTCTCTTCGGCGAGGTCATCACGTGCGACAACAGTTGCATGTTCTGCTTTGTGGACCAGCTTCCCGCGGGCCTGCGAGAGACCCTCTACGTCAAGGACGACGACTACAGGCTCAGCTTCCTGGGCGGCAACTTCGTGACGCTGACGAACGTTACCGTCGAGGACATCGATAGGATCGTCGACGAGCGACTATCGCCCCTTTACGTGAGCGTGCAGGCGACCGAGCCTGAGGTCCGTCGAAGGATGTTCGGCAACGCCCGAGCGGACAGGGGACTCGAGAACCTGCGGTTATTGCTCGAAGAGCCCTGGATGGATGTGCACGTGCAAGTGGTGCTGGTAAAGGGCGTAAACGACGGTATGCACCTCGACGCGACGCTGGAGGCGATCCGAGAGATATACCCGGGGGTCCGCTCGGTGGGCTTAGTCCCGGTGGGCATCACTTCCGGTGGGCTCAAGCCCCTCGACCCGGCATACGGGTACGACGGGGAATCGGCGCGCGCCGTGCTGGGGCAGATCGAGGGGTGGAGACCCCTGCTCGGCCCGGCGGGGCCCTTCGCGGCGGACGAGTTCTTTTTCCTGGCCGGTCTGCGGCCACCGGCCGCTGATTACTACGCCGACTACCCGCAACTGGAGAACGGCATCGGCATGGCCAGGTGGTTCGCCGACCAGTTCGCGAGGGTCCTCAGACGAAAGAGGATGCCGGTCCGCGGCCGGGAGGCGACGACCATCGTCACGACACCGATGGGGGACTGGGCGCTTGCGCCCCTTGGCCTCGAGGAGATGGGTGTCGAACTGCTGGTCTGCCGCAACTCGCTTTTCGGCGAGCGCGTGACCGTCTGCGGGCTGCTGCCCGGCCGCGACGTCATCAGTGCCCTGTTGGGCGCCGGGGCGAAGGGGCGCGTACTGGTGCCCGGGATCGCCCTGGGCGAGAGGGAAGAGTTCGTCGACGGGGTGGACGTGTCCGAGGTGGAACTCGCCACCGGCGTCGAAGTAGTGGTGGTGGCAGACGACCCCGCCGCGTTGATAGGCGCAATAAGGAGTTAGCTTGGGCGAGAAAAGAAGCCTGCCGGTGGTGGCGATCATGGGAAGGCCCAACGTGGGCAAGTCTACCCTGATGAACCGCATCTCGGCGACCATGACGGCCATCGTGGACTCGACCCCCGGGGTCACCCGCGACCGCAAGTACGTCAAGGCCAGGTGGCGGGACCGCGAGTTCTACATCGCCGATACCGGAGGGGTGGCGATCGACACCGACGGGTGGCTGGCGGGAGAGATAGAGAGACAGGCGTTCTTCGCGGCGGGGGAGGCCGACGTCGTGATAATGCTGGTCGATGTCAGGACCGGCGTCACCGATGACGACGAGTGGCTGGCCCGGCGCCTGAAGCGCCTGAGACAGGATGCCCTGCTCACGGTCAACAAGGTCGACAACCCCAACCTGGAGCTAGACTCCAGCGTGTTCTACTCGCTCGGCATGGGCGACCCCATCACGATCTCGGCGCAACACGGGCTCGGGATAGGCGACCTGCTCGACAGGGTCGTGGAGATACTGCCGGAGCCCGGACAGGTGACGCCCGAACCGGAGATATCCGTGGCGATAGTAGGCAGGCCCAACGTGGGAAAGTCCTCGATACTGAACAGGCTGGCCCGGGAGGAGAGGGTGCTGGTGCACGAGGAGCCCCACACCACTAGGGACACCATAGACACTGTGGTAAGGGCCGGAGAAACCACCTACCGGATCCTGGACACCGCGGGTATACGGAAGAAGCGCGGCGGAATGGGCGATATAGAGTACTATAGCTCGGTCCGGACGTTTCGCGCTATCGACGAGGCGGACGTGGTGCTGCTCGTGGTGGACGGCGCGGAGGGACCGACCGAGCACGACCAGCGGATTGCGAGCAAGGTCGAGTCGCGCGGGCGTGCCGCGGTCATCGTGATAAACAAGTGGGACCTCGTCCAGAAGGAAGGCAACGCGGTCGACGTGATGGAGTCGCTGGCGCACAAGTTCCGGTTCGCGTCTCACCTGCCGTTGCTCAGGGTGTCTGCCCTCACCGGCAGGGGAGTGGAGAAGATACTGCCGCTGGTGGACGAGGCGTACGTGCAGTGGAACTCGCGGATTTCCACCCCGCTCCTCAACTCGTTCCTCTCGGGCGTCAAAGAGAAGAAGGCGCCCCCGTCAAAGGGAGCGCGTCAGCTCAAGATGTATTACGCGACCCAGGCGGGCACGGCGCCACCGACAGTCGTCATCTTCGTGAATGACGCCGGTATCGTGACCGCCGACTACAGGCGGTATCTCGCGCGGCTGTTGCGCGAGGAGTACGGATTCTGGGGAAGCCCGCTCAGGGTTCATTTTCGCACCGCAGAGAGCGGAACCGGGAGAGATCGCAGCCGAAAAAAGCCTTGATTCAGGCATTATCCAGGCGGGAATAAAGGATTATGGCTGAATATCCCCTTTTTCCGACGTTTTCAAAGGAGGAATTCACTCCGCTGTTGAAGTTTTTCCACGAACGAGGTATCCAGTCGGATGAAAGGGGGCTGCGGTCTTGACCAAGAAAGAGCTTGCTGACGAGGTAGCCAAGAAGGCAAAGCTGTCGAAGAAGGACGCCGCCGCGGCGGTCGATGCGACTCTGGACAGCATCACCGGAGCGCTGAAGAAGGGGGCAAAAGTCCAGCTCGTGGGCTTCGGGACCTTCGAGGTGCGCAAGAGAAAGGCTCGCACAGGAATCAACCCGCAGACAAAGGCGAAGATAAAGATCGCCGCGAGCAAGGCGCCCGCGTTCCGGCCGGGCAAGGCCCTCAAGGCGGCGATCGCGAAGAAGAAGTAAGTTCCGGCCGGGCGTCTGGAAGCGTAGGTCCGATTGAAAAGGGCTCCAATTGGGGTCCTTTTCACTTTAGCGTGGGACCTGTTGGCTCACGCCAGCTTAGGATGCGTATCAAGGCGCGTTTTTGCTACAATGTTCGGGCGACAGCACCAAAGTCGGGACGTGGCGCAGTCAGGTTAGCGCACTGGTCTGGGGGACCAGGGGTCGCCGGTTCAAATCCGGCCGTCCCGACCATCAACTATCCGCAGTATCAAGCCTTCTAAGCAATCTAAGTACTTCTGAGATACGGCACTGTCCTTGCCGCTGTCCCGTCTATATCCCGTCAGTTGTGTCGCGAGACGTGCTTTC
>Ga0209744_1000693_pt1 | contig 11672 bp, 13 predicted proteins | sample BarGraNGADG00311_2_FD_184494 | JGI IMG/M metagenome (GOLD analysis project Ga0209744, IMG submission 184494) | Arctic peat soil microbial communities from Barrow, Alaska - Barrow Graham LP Ref core NGADG0004-311 (SPAdes) (version 2) | ecosystem: Environmental > Terrestrial > Soil > Wetlands >... | reverse complement strand
GGGTAGAGGCGCCCTGTGTCGAGCGTGAAGATCGGGATGTCGAGCTTGGCCTCGGCGATCATCGCCGTGAGGACCTGGTCCTCAAGCCCTAGGGAAGAGGCGAAGGCGACGCGGCCGGGGAAGCGCTTTGCCGCGTCGGCGAGCACGTCTTCGGCGTCGGCGCCCTCGAGCTCGGCGAGCAAGGTGGCCACGGTCTCCGGCTGCGTCATGGAGTCACTCCTGGTCTCGTGTCCGGCGTGTCAATGCAAATCACTAACGTGACAAATAATATGATTGCATACTACGACGAAGCCGGTGATGGTGCAAGTCGATTTGGGAGGGTGGAGACGGAGAGGCCGCGCCGGCGTCGGCCGGCCGGCCCGGCCACGGACCGCCGCGCTACTCGGCCGGTCCGGCCGCCTCGCTCGCTGCGACGACGCTGGTCGCCTCGATCTCCGGCCCGGCCATGCGCGTGGAGGCGCCGTCCAGCCGGGTACCGGTGATGACCACCGAGAGCCCCTCAAGTTCTTTGAAGCGCTGCGCGTACTCGGCGCCGTTGGCGACCACCGCGACGACCTTGCCGACGTCACCCTCGGCCTCGCTGCCGCCGATGACCGCCCAGAAGCCGCCCTCGAGGTCGCGGAACTCCACCTTGCCGACGGCCTGCACCGTGCCGTCGTCCAGGTCGTAGAGGCCGGGCGCGAGCTTAGAGCTGGTCGCCGGGTCGGGGCTGGAGGACGCGGATGGGAGGGGGGAAGAGGTCGCGTCGGAGCAGCCGACGAGCACGACGAGCGAAGCAGCGACGACGACCGCGAGCAGCGTGGCCTGGGTGGTGCGCTTGATCATCGGATCCCCCTTCGTCTCGACGCCCTTACGCGGGAGACGGCCGGTGGGGCGTCGCGGTTCGCCGGGCGAGGGCAGGAGCGGCAGCGCCGACGGGCTGGGTGGCGGAGAGGGGGGGATTCGAACCCCCGAGCCCGGTTAGCCGGACTAACGGTTTTCGAGAAGGGTTGCAGGGTGGCGCAGGTGTGTCCGGACGTGTCCCAGCGTTCCTCTTTGTGCTGCAAATCGGCACATTCAATGGACAGTACGTATCCCGCCGTATCCACCCGTGCCCGCGGCGGTGGGGACAGGGCGAGGGACAACTTTGGAGGGCCAGGATGAGTGAAGTGAGAATGCCGGCGGAATCGGTGCTGAAGCCGAATTGGAGGGCGATCGCCGAGGACTACGAGGGCCAGGTGGCCTACGTGTTGCGCCGCTGCCTTGCGGCGGAAGGCAACGACGGCGATCTGGTGGCGACGGAGGTCCTGATTGCCGACATGGAGGACGTCAGCCGGCTGTAACCTTGGCGCGCTTCAATCGAAGCGCGTCCTCCCAAATGGAGTTCGATGAACTGGGCCGTGACACGAGGACCCGTGGTGGATAGACTAGCGAGTAGTAGTAATAGTAGTAGTTGTGGAGAGACGGCGATGACCTCGATCACCTTCTTGATCAATGGGAAACGGCTCACACTCGCCGAGCAACGCGTTAGGGCCGCCGTGCGCGGGCTGTCACCCGAGCCTGCTCGAGCGCACGTCGTCGACATCGACGACGCCGTCTTCCCCGTTAAACAGGCGTTCGGCGCCGCAACCGGACTCGACCGGCTGGACTTCACCACGAACCAGGCGCGAACGGCGTTCAAGCGGCTCGGCTTCACGGTTCGCCGTATCGAGGACAACCAGTGACAGAGACCCCGCACTCCGCTCTTGAACAACACTATAGGGACCTGGAGTCCCGGTACACGGCTCAATACAGTGGTCGATACGCCTCGCTCGTGACGTCGAACGGGAACTCGAAGGCTCCCATTCATCGCTGGTTCCGGATGAAGGAAGCCTTTTCCAACAACCTCCTCGAAGAGGTCCTCAAAGACACTGGCCTCAACGAGTCTGACTCGTTGACCATCATTGACCCATTCTCCGGAAGCGGGACGACTGCGGTGGCTGCCGGCGATCTAGTCAGGAATGGTCAGGCGCGGCAGGTCACTGTTCGGGCACTTGAAGTGAACCCGTTCTTGCATCTCGTCTCTTCAGCCAAGCTGTACGCCCATACCGGGGTTCCCAAGGACTTCCACGCCAAGGCGGGGCGCGTCGCGCGTCGCGCCATAGAGGCCGCAGACGGTCACTCGCCGGTACCCGCATTGTCGAGCTTCAGCAACGTCACGTACTTCCCGACGGCGAACCTGCAGTCTCTCTTGTCACTCAGGGCATCGATCGAGGCCGCAGAAGCGAACGGAGAGCTTGAGCGGGAGGACCTCGACCTCATGAGGCTCGCGCTGGGCGCCTCAGTCGAACCGGCGAGTAATCTGCGACGAGACGGACGCGCCCTTCGCCTCACAGAAGGAAAGGCTTGCGACAACCCAATCGACACATTCCTCGAGGTCTCTGAGCAAATCACTGAAGACGCCCCATCTAGGACGACGGATTTCGACGCGAGCATCTCCCTCGCCGATAGTCGGTCAGACTCATTCGATCTGGCCGCCAAGGCAGACCTGGCCCTGTTCTCGCCACCGTATCCGAACAACATTGACTATACCGAGGTCTACAAACTCGAGGGGTGGCTGCTGGGGTCGTACTCGGATGCGTTGGGCTTCTCTCAACAGCGCCGGCGCACGGTGCGGAGCCACTACAGCCTCAGGTGGGGCGACGAGTACTCATTCGACCAGACTGAGCACGCAGACGACATGCGGTCGCTTCTCGGACCGGTGCTTGACGCCATCCCGGAGGGTCGCCACAAGCGTGGTCGCGCGGAAGTGGTCCTTGGCTACGCTGACGACATGTACAGAGTCCTCAGCACGACCGGCCATGCAATCAGGCTTGGCGGCTACATGGTAGTTGTGGTCGGAAACTCCATGCACGGCAAGGCAGAGCACGACTACGTGATTGCATCTGACTTGATCCTCTCCCGGGTCGCTGAACTCATTGGCTTCGAAGTCGACAGAATCGAAGTCGCTCGATACCCGAAGCGACGTGTCGCCCGCTCCGACTTCCTGCGCGAGAGCCTCCTGTTCGCGAAGAAGGTGAGGACGTCATGACAGAGCGACGCCTGAAGCGGGTAGTCGCCGGTTCACCCATGACCTTGAAGCCGTCCGCACGGCTTCAACGCTATCTCGGTCGCGAGCTGATAGCCGATCCAAACCTCGCGCTGATCGAGTTCGTGAAGAACGCGTATGACGCTGGCTCCCGTCATGTCCGTGTCGTATTCCAACTCACTGAGACACCGACGTCGGTGACGATTGAAGATGACGGCATCGGCATGAACGAGGACTCATTTCGTTTCAACTGGTTGCGCCCCGGCTTTAGTGAGAAGGCAGCGGAGTACCGCGGCGACGGCCCTCACGTAGATGCCGTCCAGGCCGCCGCAAGACGAGCGGCCGCGAGGAAGCCCGCGGGCGAAAAGGGACTCGGCCGGCTTGCAGCGGGTCGCCTGGGCGAACGAATGGAGGTCTGGACTCGACCCTCGCCTGCCGACGATTGGCTATACGTCGAGTTCGACTGGAAGAAGTTCGACGACATGTACCGCTCGATGGACGAAGTCGAAATCCCGTTCGCGTACCGAAAGGAAGCGCCGGCAGGCGCGTTCGAGGCGGGCACACTCATCCGGATAGGGGGGCTTTCTCAGACATGGATGGGGCGGCTGCCTGGCCGACCGTCACCAGGTCGACCGAGGACACGCTTGGGCCGGCTAAAGCAGGACTTGTCGTTCCTCTTCAGAGCGAGCGCCGACAAGGACGAAGCGTTTGAGATACAGCTGGATTCCGACCACGTGACAGAGAGAACGGATGTCGGAACCATCACGCATGAATCGTCGCGGCTTGATTCGGCACACTACGTGTACCGCTTCTGTATTGATGCTTTGCCTGCAGAGGGTGACGACGCCTGCCAGCTGATCGTGAAGAGAAGCGTGGAGCGAAGCCCGCAAACCGCTGTCTCGACCGGCAAGCCGCGGAAGGCGGATCTGAAGTCCGATCCCGGAACGACGATACCGGCGCGCCAGTGGCCGGGACCATTCACCGGCTACTTCACGTACACGCCGCCGCCGGCCGCGAGACGTGCCAGGGAGATTGACCTAGCACCCACGGGCGTACTTCTGTATAGGGACGACGTCCTCGTGGAGCCCTACGGCCTGCCTGGAAACGACTGGCTCGCCGTGGAGGCCAAGAAAGCCTCCCGCCAAGGCCATGCCGCGATCCAGCCTTCGACGTTCGCTGGTGAGGTGACTATCGGCCGCGAGACGAACCCGAACCTTGTGGACATGTCTAACAGACTCGGCCTACTCGACACCGACGCGAGCATCGCTTTCACTCGGCTCGTCCGCCAGGAGTTCGCAGCCTTCGAGGACCTCATCTATCAAGAGGTCTTGGTCGAAGGCCACTGGAAGGGCAAGGAACAGAAGAAGGCCGCGGAGCGGGCCGTTCATGCAGAGCAGGTGGCGCATCTGCGGTTGAAGGCGCTTGCGCACCGGGCCGGGCAGCCGCTCCAGGCTATGGCCTTTGACATTCTCGGTCTCCAGAGTATCGCGGGCAACGAGGACATCCCGACAGATGCTCGGGACCGAATACGCGAGCACTCCAACAGCCTCGAAGTCGGACTGCGCCGGATAGGTCAGGTGGTCGAGCAGCTAAGTACGCCTCCGTCAGCCGACGAGGCGTTTGATCCCGGGGCTCTCGCAGACGAGGTGGCAAAGGAAGTCGAATCGCTCGCCGAGCAGCACAACGCCCAGCTCTCGATCGAATGCAGGACAAGCAGGACTGTCTTCGCCTCCCGCAGTCTGATATTCGAGGTGCTCGTCGAGTTGCTGACGAACGCCATCGAGGTGCCTCGCATAGTTGAGACAACAGGACTTGTGCAGCTGGAGATCTCGGCTCCGGCAGATGACCACATCGAAGTCAGAGTAGTAGACGACGGCATCGGATTTGGTGAACAGTCGTCCAAGGTCAGCGACTTCGCTCAGCTTACCTCGACGAAAGGCCGAGACGCCGACGGACTGTTGAACGCGCAAAACGCCGTAGTCGCGTCGCGCGGCGACTTATTCATCTCAGATACGTCTGAGGGTGGCACAACTGCCGTACTCAGGATTCCCACGGGCGCCGCCCCGGTGCCACGGCGAACCTAACGATGACTGCGGGGTCACCATGTCCTATGCACTGTTGATTGATGACGATCCTGACATCATCCGTTCGGCCGCAACTATGATTCGAAATCAAGGACTCTTGCTAGAGACCGCCTCGTCCTGGGATGAAGGTCTCGACAAGTTCTACGCGTATTCGCCTGACGTAGTTATCTCGGACTACAACCTCCCGGGATCGAAGATGGGCTTGGCACTCCTGCTGGAGGTCTCACGGCTTCGCCCCTCGGTGCGCCTGGTGCTGATCAGCGCGTACTTGAATGAATCGGACGTGGAAGAGGTTCGCAAGCTCAATCTAGTCGACGACGTAGTTCGGAAGACGAACCCCATGGATTCGGCGCGGGCCATCGTCAACGCAGTCGAGAGGGCCTCGATGCGATCCGACGAGGCGACTGACTGGGTCGCATTTGCGAATGCCTCGCTCCGGGTTGGGGGAGTCAACGAGAAGGCACTCGAGTCGCTTGATAGCTTCCTGCAGGCGAACCGGCTGGGTGGTTCGGCATGAGTGCAACACCGCCGACCACCTACGGCTACCTGGACGCCTCAGCACTCGTACGCCGGGCCGAAGCAAGAGCGACACAGACGACCGCTCGGAACGCGAAGATTGCGGGCGTGTTGGAGCCGTTGTTTTCCGACCCCAACCGGCAGTTTGCCTGCTCAGAACTCACCCTGCTTGAGTTTCACAACTCGATAACCACCCATCTTCGAACGTCAGACAGGCCGGAGTGGGACACCCCATGGTGGCTTCAGTCTCGCGAAATGCTGTTCACCGACGTCGCAAATGGCAAGGTGCTCGTGCTGCCGACGCCGCCGAAGACCGCTGAACATGTCATGTCCTTGGTGACCCTCTTCACCCGTGATCACAATCGCGCACTCAGGGCGTGGGACGCGATGCACGTCGTGATTGCGGCTCGCTGGGCCTACGACCTTGATGTCCAGGTTGAACTCATTACCTCTGATGCGCATTTCGAGGTTCCCTTTCTGGTTGACGCGCTAGGGAGCCGATTGCACCTCGTGAACCTTGACGTACGTGCGAGCACCGGAGAGGGCGCCGACCACTAGTCACTGGCCACACGGGATGTCGAAGAGGAACAGACCGCGAAGACTGGAGAAGGCATGAGCAGCCCGGTCAGCCATGAGAGTTCCGGCGTCGGCATTGACCGCGACGAGGCGGTCCCGGCGCGCGACCGCTACCTCGTGTCGGAGACCGTCGCCGCCGAGCTCTGTTCCGTGAGCTTGCCGACGTTCCGAAAGTGGACGGCCGCCGGCGTGATTCGTCCTGTTTCGCTGCCTGGCGGGCTGCGGCGGAATCTGTACCGCCGCTCCGACCTCGAGGCTTTCGCGGAATCACTGGGACCGCGCGATCAGGCATGAGCCGCCCCACGTCAAGGACGAACCCGATGAAGGACCCTGTGCAGCAAGGGTCAGGAGGTGTCTCCGACGGACTGGCCGTACACTCTGCGCGTCAATCCGAACACAACGGGGCGGCCATCGTCGAGTGGCGCCCTGCCTCGCCTAGGGTCCGGCTAGGTCTCGCGGGCAGGGATTTGACCGTAATGTCACGGCATGTCACGGGCGCTCAGGCGCCCCAGGCTCAGCATCGCTAGACGCTCCCGGGATTCTCTTCCGTCGAGACGGGTCCGTGGTCGACGACGGCCGCCCGTGCACCAAGAACGTAGTCGACGACGCGAGCAATCTCCGCTTCTGTGAACTCGTGGTCGACCGTGCACTTCATGCTCACGCCCGAGGGCTGCAGAGGGGGTCCTTCACGAGCTGAGCCTTCAGTTCCACCGCAACTTGCTTCCCGTCACGGACACGATCGTGGATGCTCGTCGCATCTGAGTAGAGGGGGAGGGGGTCGGATCATAAACGGCGCGCGCCATGTACCCTGACTCCTCCCGTCCTCGCGCGCTCCCGAAAATGGGAAATCAGGGAACGAAACGGCGCACACTGGAACGGAACAGCGGTCACGCCGTCCCAGACTGCTGGCTGCTCTCGCAGTCTGCCCATGACGCCCGCTCAGCCTCGTGGTACTGTCTTATACGGAAGCAGGCGGTCTGCACCGCGTGTCTTACGCAGACTGTCGAATACTTGTTCGGTGAGACAGCAACTTCGGGGGCTTCTTGAACATCACGGTTGTTGACCATCGCGGCAGTGAGTTCTCGACATCGGCGCAGGTCCTGGCAGACGCCGTCAAGAATAGCGCGTTCGTCGCCTTCTACGACGCGGCGGCCGTGGAGCCTGACAACGAGGTACGTCCACTCGACTGGGCGGTCTCTACGCTCCTCCAAGCGCCAATTCGTCGCTACGCACCACTGAAAGACCTGTTCGAGAGCGACTTTCAGAAATGGACCGCGTGCAACCAGGCGCTTCAGGGTCTTGGGCCAGATGTCCCGCTTGAGAGTGAGGATGCGGTCGGCAGGCGCCAGAACGTGAAGGCATGCTTCAAGGCCTTCATGGCACCATCGGGTATCGGGCCGAGCATCGCCGCCAAGACCTTGCACAAGAAGCGGCCCCAGCTCATTCCGGTCGTGGACGATTTCGTTTGTACGGTGCTAACGGGAAGGCGCGGCGTCTCGCTAGGATACTCGACGATCACCGACGTGGTGTTCGACTCCTTCAGGCCGCAACTACTGTCGAATCGCGATGCGCTACGAGAGACTTCGAAGTTGCTTGGAGACGAGTCTGCCCTGAGCAGTGCGCGGCTGCTCGACATCGCAATCTGGATGCACGCTGACGGCAACAAGGCGGACTATGGCTTGTAGCATCGCCGCCGGGGGTGCTCACCGAACAACCGCATCCAGCAGACAGCCGCTTCGCGGCTGCAGCTGATGCGGATAGCGTTCGACATAGCAGCCGGGGGTACTCGGGGCGCTTTCAGGTTTCATGGCCGGTGCGGTTGCGAAAATGACATTGCGACTCGAGACGACGGTGGGGGGGGAGTGATGACTAGCCGAGCGCGGCTTCTGAGGCAATACGGCAGACTGGAGTCTCGATTCCAGGGCCTCGAAGAAGAGGCCAAATCGATGCTTGACTCTGCTCTGGATGGCTCGGGACTTCGCATCCATTCAGTTACCTCTCGCGTCAAGGAGTTCGATTCCGCCGTTGCGAAGCTCAAGCGCAAAGGACTCCTTGATGACGCTGCTGTCACAGGTAACGCCTTCCTCAACTTGGAGGACATGGTTGGTTTGCGGGTGGTGGCGCTCTTCCGAAATGATCTGCAATCCATTGTCAAGACAGTCGCTGGTCTCTTTGCGGACTGCTCCGTTGACGACAAGATCGTAGACTTCGAGACGTCATCGACGGGCTACCAGTCAATCCATGTCACTTCCTGTATACCGAACACCTGCTCCGGCCCTCGCTATGACAACATCAAGGATCTCCGATTTGAGGTGCAGATACGGACAATCGCAGCGGACGCGTGGGCGAGCATCAGTCATCATCTCAACTACAAAATGGAAGGTGACGTTCCGACAGAGCAACGGGGCAGTTTTCGGGCGCTGGCTGGACTGTTCTACGTCGCCGATACCGAGTTTCAGGCTCTCAGCGACATGCGCCAGAAGACGCTGGCCAAGCTATCGTCTGTACGCGAGAGCGAGCTTCCGAGACTGCTCGGTCAACCCGTTACTGCCGACGTTCTCATGACCTACATGCGATCGAGTGACCTGTATAGGGGGCGCAGGGAGACTGATCTGGAACAGGCGCAGTCTCTGGCAGAACAGCTTCGTCAAGCTGGCTACGAACGCCTTGCGAGTGTGGACGAGGCGGTCAGACGTGGAGAAGAGTCCTTCCTGGAACAGGACGAACGCAGACACCCGAACGACAAGTTCGCAGATGTTGGACGCATCCGAGTCTCTATTTGCGCTGTGAATCCTGAGTTCGAAGCCCTGGTCGACGGCGAAACGGCAGAGTAGCGGAGGGGTCTTCGGCATACCGAACAGGCGAATCGAGCAGACGCCCCGAGAGGTTGGTGTACTCTCCACCCGCAGCCGGCGCAGCTCATTCGCCCGACGTTCGGTGAGACAAGGGCAACGGAGGGAGATCAGTTGACCGCTGAGACTGCTTCGGCCGTAGCAGCAGCGTGTTCGGCCGTTGCTGCGATAGCCGCGTTCTCCTTGGCCTACACGGTTCATAGGCGCAACCGTCGTCTGCGAACGCTTGACCTGCTCTCCCACTTCACCCAAAGCGTCGTTCCCATGTGTGAAGAAGCCGCCGGCCTTCTCGAACAGAAGCCACTACCTTCGTCTCCGCAATTCACGAAAGAGGAGGCGACTGGCAACGGTCTTCCTCCTGGCATCTGGACGCGAGGTAACGACGACGCGCGACGCAGGATCACGGGCGCTCTGAGCTCCGTGGAGACCTACGCGTTACACATTACAGCCAAAGGCGTGGATCAGGAGCTTGTACGAGATGTCTCCAAGAGAGCCTTCCTGAGCTTGGTTGCAGAGATGTACATGGGTATCTGCGAACTGAAGCACATCGTTGGCCCTGCTGCTGCCTTCGCGAGACACTCGAGACCCTCCAATTGCGACTTCGAACCACGCCCCGAACGCCATCCTGCTCGTTTCGCGTTTCGGTTGTGCGCAGGATGCATCCATGCGTGCGCGGGTGACGCCGTTGCTGGCCGAGCCCAGCGTAGTCTGTGTGGTCCACTGCGTCCACAATACGTGCCGCCTGAGGCAGTACCTCCGGGACCAGTCGACTGACGCGCTACGGCGAGGCGCTCGAGTCTGCCGGCTGGCGCGCGTGTTCGTCTGGCGAGGTCGACGCCTGCTCGTGAGTGCGCGTGCCGAGACGCGGGGCCGTCCTGCGGGACGGCCCTTCGCGTCAGAGCGGGAGCTGTCCCTGAAACAGCGGCGTGCGCACAATCTGGAAGCTCGCGAACACTCCGAAGCCGCCAACCCTATGACAAGATGACGCCACGAGGGCCGGCGGCGAGATTCCGCCCGCCCTCGTGGCCATCGTCACCGACCCAGCCCATCGTCACCCTTGCAGGTTGACCGATGCGACTCTACGCTGTTCAGGCCCCTCGGATGAGCTAACCCCGGCCGCGGACCTGGACATGCAAGCCCGAGGGGTGCGCTGCGTCTGGACGCTGGTGTCCGCTGCCGGCTCCCTTCGGTTCCGTCCGGACGGTGCCGATAATGGTCGTAGGGGCAACGACTCGATCGGGGGCACGGCGATGAAATGGCTGTTTGTGGTGATCGCGATGTGCGTGTTGGGATTGGCGGCGGTAGGGTGCGGAACCGCGACCAATGATCCGCTGGTGGGCACCTGGAAGACGCAAGACCCGTCCTCGGACATGTCGTTCAAGGTCGATGCACCGAAGAACGGCGTGTACCAAGTGACCTGGACGAACCCATCGCAAGCGTCGACAGCCAGTGCGCCGCCAGCAGTCGTCACATTCACGCTGAAGCGCCAGAGTCCCACCGTGTATGTCGAGAACGACGGCCAGACATCGACCTTCACCTTGGGGACCGACAACACCGTCGTAAGTGTCGAGTACACAGACGTGTCAACCGGCGCACAGCGAGTGAACTTCGTGAAGACGACGAACTAGCGCAGACAAGGAGCCCTGCGTGCGGCGAGGATGCCGGTCGTGGGAGCAGCGTTGCGGAGGGGCCATGCTAGTTGCGACTTTCGGGCCGACCACGGCTCGTCCGGCCCGTCCGACAAATCGTGTAGCATCATTCTGGGTGGACGAATGGTCCGCTGCTGCTAGACGTATCCGCCGGAGGGGGAGGCGTGAAATGACGGTCTGGCTTGTGCGTGCCGGTCGGCATGGTGTCCAGGAGTCGTTGGCTCTAGAGAAAGGGCTCAGCGTAGTCGGCTGGGACGAGCTTCCAGACCTCGCAGGTGTCACGTCGCGCGAGGCGCAGGAGGAGTTGGTCCGGGCGACGTACCCGGACGCCGGCAAAGGCCGGGTGAAGAACTGGACCACCCAGCTCTGGGCTTTCCGCGACCGCATTCAGCCCGGCGACCTCGTTGTTCTGCCGCTCCACGCGCAGTCGGCCGTGGCTATCGGCGAGATCACCGGCCCTTACGTCTACCGGCCCGACCTGCCCAGCGATGCGCGGCATACGCGCACGACGAACTGGCTGCGAACAGATATCGCCCGGTCCAAGTTCGACCAGGACCTGCTCTACTCGCTGGGCGCCTTCTTGACCGTCTGCCAGATCAAGCGCAACAACGCCGAGGAGCGCATCAGGGCCATCCTCGCCGGACAGGCTGCGCCGCAACTGGTGGTCGACGAGAGCGACGAGGAGAAGCCCCTGCTCGACCTAGAGCAAGCCGCCAAGGACGATCTCGTTGCGTTCATCACCCAGAAGTTCAAGGGCCATGAGTTGACTCGCCTGATCGACGAGATACTCATCGCTCAGGGGTACCAGACCGTCGCCTCACCTGCCGGCCCTGACGGCGGCGTCGACATCCTCGCTGGCGCCGGGAAGCTGGGGTTTGACGAGCCGCGGCTCTGCGTGCAGGTGAAGTCGAGCGACAGCCCCGTGGATGCCACGGTGTTGCGCATCGTC
>Ga0209744_1000684_pt1 | contig 11706 bp, 9 predicted proteins | sample BarGraNGADG00311_2_FD_184494 | JGI IMG/M metagenome (GOLD analysis project Ga0209744, IMG submission 184494) | Arctic peat soil microbial communities from Barrow, Alaska - Barrow Graham LP Ref core NGADG0004-311 (SPAdes) (version 2) | ecosystem: Environmental > Terrestrial > Soil > Wetlands >... | reverse complement strand
TCAACCCCGGTGGGCGACATCGCTGAGTCCAACGCCATTCGTCGCGCCTTCGGTGACGATGCCGACCACATGCCGGTGAGCGCGACCAAGTCGATGACCGGCCACCTACTCGGTGCCGCCGGAGCGCTCGAGGCAATCTTCACCGTCCTGGCGATCCACCACCGGCTGGCCCCGGCCACCATCAACCTCGATGACTTCGACCCCGAAATCACTCTCGACGTGGTTCACGGTGAGCACCGCAAACTGCCCGAGGGTGACATCGCGGCCCTGAACAACTCATTCGGGTTCGGTGGTCACAACCTGGCACTGACAATCCGGAGCATCTGAGGGCCGCGCGGCTGCCTCCTCAGCCCACCATGTGCAGCCAACGCACATTGTCTCCTTCGCCGGCATACCTGAAGGGTTCGAGCTCATCGTCCCAGGCCCGACCCAACAACCGGTCGAGCTCTTGGGTCAGGACGATCGAGTTGCCCTTGCTGACAGAAATCGCGGCACGCAGGCGATCCTCGTTGATCACCGCATCACCGCCGGCCGAGGTCCATGTGTGATGGATGCCAAGGCTCGGAGTGTGTGACCAGCGCGAGCCGTCGTTGCCGAGGCTGGGTTCTTCGGTCACTTCATAACGAAGGTTGTCCCAGCCGCGCAAGGCGCTGGCCATCTTGCCACCGGCGCCGGCCTCGCCTACCCAGGACATCTCCGTGCGCAACAACCTGATCCCCCGAGGTTGGCGGGCCCAATCCAGGACGACTGGCTGACCGAGCACCGACTCCAGGGCCCATGCAATGTGCGGGCATAGCCCAGCAGGGGTGGAGTGAATAAACACCACACCGCACGTCATGACACGCGGTATTGATAACACCGGGCCTCCTGTGTACGAGGGACGTCTTCCCCAACGACCTCGACACGGACCGGCTCTGTCATTCAACGGCTTCCGCCGCTATTGACAACATTGTGCACCATTCGTCACAAGAGCACCAGAGGCCGAATCCCCTGCGTCTGACAACGAGAATCAGTCATTGAAGATCCGTGGCGACAGGATCACAACCATCCTCGTGCACCCTTGGGACGCGCCCGCGATAGGCTCACCAGTCGCACGCACGATGCCGTGCGCAAGGGGCAGTAGCTCAGCTGGTTAGAGCAGCGGACTCATAATCCGTCGGTCCAGGGTTCAAGTCCCTGCTGCCCCACTGATATAACCGCAGGTCAGGACGTTGCGCGCCGCTCACTCAGGTCCGTCACCGTAGGCTCGGGGCGCGCTCGGGGCACACGAGCAGAAAGCGCGGCCACGTCCAGCCGCTCAGCAACCGCGTCCAAGTCGTCATCGAACAGGCCCGAGTAGACGTCCAAGGTCATCGCCGCCGACGCGTGACCGAGCATCCTCTGCACGCTCTTGACGTTCGCCCCAGCACTGACCGCCAGCGAAGCGGCCGTATGCCGCAGCTCGTGCGGCGTGAGCCCTTCCAGACCCGCCACGACCGCCGCACGATCGAAGCACCGTCGCCGGAATCCCATCAGCCGCAACACCGACCCGTGCGGACTGGTGAACACGTACTCGTCGGCCGACTTGCCCGCCACCTGCACCGCGAGCGCGTCGACCAGTGATCGAGGAACCGGGACGGACCGCTGCTGATGAGTCTTCGGCGTCCCGGTCACCAGCCGCCCACCGACCTCCGTCACCGACTCCGCGATGTCCAGCCGCCGCCGCAACAGGTCCACGCGACCGACCCGCAAAGCCGCCAGCTCGCCATAGCGCAGACCGCAGTAGGCCAGGATCAGGACGACGAGCCGGTACTCCCCCGCCGCGTCTGCCAGAGCCGCAACCTGCTCGTGAGTGAGGAACCGTTTCTCGACCTTGCGAGCCCTCGGCAACCGCACACCCTCGGCAGGGTTCCGACTGATCCGCCCATCCCGCACCGCGAGCGCGAGCAACAGGGAGAACACCCTGTGCGCGTCATCGTGTCCTCGACCGCGAGGGCCATGAGCAACCCGACAGGCATCGTGCAGGAGACCTCTGGCCCGTTCACCATCCGCCCTGGCACCTTCGCCGGCTGGACGTTGCCCGAGCTGGCCATCCTGCACGCCTACCGGAGACGTGCCGCATGATCGGTCAGCCCGTCATCCTGCGAACCGTCTCGGGTGGAGGCTTCGACCAGTACGGCGACCCGCTGCCCGAGACGATCGTCGACACCGAAGTCATGGCGATGGTGGCCCCGCGTGAGTCGTCCGAGTCCGACGTCCGAGGTCGGAACGGCTCGATCGTCGGCCTCACCGCGTACCTGCCGCCAGGTGTCGACGCCACCGCCGCCGACCGGATCATCGTCGACGCTTTGGAGTACGTCATCGACGGCGAACCCGGCAAGTGGCACCGCCCAAGCACCGGAGCTCATTGGGGCACTCAGGTGGCCTTGAAACGAGCCACCGGATAGACCGGCGTCAACCTCAACCCCTCGTTCTGCGAGAACGGCCAGGGGTAGGGATGGCCCGCAGCGGGACTTTCTCCCTCGCAAGAGGGCCCGCGTAGGCCGGACCAGCGCCAGAACGCGAGACCCCCGATCACAAGTCGGGGGTCTCGTTCGGGGCACACTCGGGGCACAGGAGGCCGAGAAACAGCGGGGAACAGTGACAGACGTCAGGTAGCGTTTCCGCAGGTCAAACGGCCTATCGCCGGTATCGGTGCAGGTCAGAGCGTTGTCTGAATGGTTCTCATAATCCGTCGGCCGTCGGTTCAAGTCCGACCTGCCCCACTGGTATTTCCGCAGGCCAGAGGCTTGCGATCCGCCTCACGCCTCCCCGGGACCATCCCTGGGACAGGGCTTGTGGCACATTTGTGGCACACACCATGAGTGACGGGACTTGAATCCGCCGGTCGCCGGTTCGAGCGGGACCTGCCCAGTCACATTTGCGCAGGTCAAACGCCTAGAGTCCGGCCTCATCCCGCCCGGAACTGTCCTAGGACAGACCATGTGGCACATTCGTGGCACAGAGAGAGTGTGATCGTCGGGAACAACGGCGGGGAACAAGAGGCCGACCCGTGTCAGGTCTGGGTTGGCGCGCATGTCCACGGATTCGTCTAGATGGATTGTCAGGTGGCAACAAATCCCACAGTTCAGCTGTCTCCGAGCCGTTCGCTCAAGGCTGCGATTACATCATCGGCGGGGAGGCGTTCCTGCTCGAGACGGAGGGGACCAGGCACCCGATCGATTCGGTCCGAAGAAACAAGAGTCGCGTACGTCAACTGCTCTTCGGAGGTAAGCCCGGGGCCGGGTCGAGGCGTGCTGGTCGGATCCGTCACGGCTAGCCATCGGTGCCTAGACAGAGTGTCGGGATCCATGAGCACGGATTCGAGCGCGGGGACGGCATCGCGGGCTCGGGCCAGGATGGCAAGTCCCGCGCGGTCAAGATCGCCCCAGTAGATAACCCGGGCAGTGTGCATCCAAGGCAGCTCGGCCAGGACGCCCGTGTGGTTCCCCAGAGAATGGATCACCAGAAGCCCGGGCTGATCGGGGACTATCAGTGCGGACTCCTTGTTCTCGATGACGAGCACTACCTGGGGGACCACCGGAAGTCGAGCGAGTTGATCTGCCGGAGCCGCAAGATGGTGCAGTCCATGAAGGCGGGCGCGATCGGCTGAATCGGTGAGGATGACGTTGACGAGGTATGGACGTGGCCGCAGGCCGAGGGCGTCGAGGTCCTCCGCGCTGAGGTCAGCGTCCTCCTCAGTGGGTTCGTCGCAGCCGTTGTCGCTCAGGTCACCGGTCTGGCTGACCGTCGTTCCGGAGAGGAGGGCAAGCACGAGGGCACGATGCTTCCTGAGCCACTTGGTGTGCATGCCGGCAACGGGCACTTGGCGGGGCATCAGGCCGCTGCGAGGGTTGTCTCGTAGCCAGGCTGCGGCTGCCAGCAGGATGGTGAAGTCGGTATCTTCTAGCTCCATCAGGCGTGACAGGTGTGCCTTGAGTCTTGGTACGGCCAGGGGCCACTGCTGAGCTAGGGCCTGCCAGCGGGTGGTCGCTGTGGTCCATCCGTGGGAGTGGCCGGCCAAACAGGCGAGAGTGTCGAGGGTGTCGATGTGCAGGTGGGTAGGACAGTTCTGTTCGCCGAACGGTGTCCGCACGCTCTTGCCGGCCAGGTGAGTGCCGGGGTGCGCTTGTACCCAAGTGGCCCAGTGTTCGATCCAGTCCTCGACGCCCCGAGGATCCGCCGCGATCACTTTCCCGTTGGGAGCGCCCAGGGGCAACGGCGCCGGGGTGGGCTGACCCGTTACGAGCCAGTCACGCCAACGGTTGCCATAGCCCGTCTTCAGCGAGGCGACGATGTCACCGGGGGTCCTCATGTAGGTAGTCACTGCAGTTGTGCCTCAACTTCGTCGGCCAAGTCGAATGGGTAGAAGCGGACGTGCCCGGCTTTGGTGAGGTCCTTGTTGACGTAGGCGATGGAACCGACGTGGTCCTCGAACGCAGACGACTTGTCGCGTGGGGCGCCGATGATGAGCTGGAACCCGAGAGTCTTGAGGGCCTCCAGAGCTCGGCCGGTGTACTCGCTATCGGCTTTGACGAAACCCTCATCGAGAACGATCGGGGCGAACCGAGGGACCCGATGGGTGCCGTCGCCCAGCTGGTATCGGAGAGCGGCGCCAAGGATGAAAGCGATCAGTTCCTGGCCCTCGCCGCCGGACTTGCCAGAGACGCCGTTGTGGACAATGGTCGGCTCGCCCTCGCGGCTCTCTATGGCGCGGAACTCGACGTGCTCTCGAGCATCGAAGACACGCCGACGCCAAGACTCCGCCGATCGGGATTGCTCGTCCAGGCGCGCCAGGTCGCGACGCATCGCGACAAACGTCTTCTCGATCAGGTTGGCGTCGGCTTGGCCGAGGCTCTTTCGCGTGTACCGCAGAATGGTTGACTTGAACTCATCCAGGTCGGGAGTCCCGATTTCTCGGGGGTCGATCTGCAAGGTGGAGCCATAGCGGAATTCGACCGACTCCAAAGCGTGGTTGATGGGATCCAGACCGCTGTGGATGGTGCGCTTGTCCTCGTCAATCTGGACCAGCAGGCTGCGCAGGCTGTGTTGCATATCCTGGCGGGTCTTCGCAAGCCAAGCGGCTTTTGTGGTCGGCAGGTCGTCTGTCTCAAGTTCCTGATGGATCGCCAAGACAGCCGTGAGGCTGCCGATCGTGTCGTCGATCTCAGCGCGCTCGTCGACCAGGAGGTACTTGCCGAAGATGCCTGTGAGGGTGACTTCTGAGACTTCAACGACGCGCTCGTGATCTGCGATAAGGCCATGCAGTTTCTCTTTGCACGCAGTCAGCGACGGGGCCACTACGGTGGGGTCGGCCGGCGTCTGAAAGCCGAGAGCGTCCAGCGTGGCCCGATCCTCGACGCCCAGCGGTGGCCCGCCAGCGACCAGATCGTTCGCGCAGTCGCAGACACTAACAAGCTCACCCCACGCCTCATCCAGCCGTTTGAGCTCTTTGTCGGCGGTAGTCACCAGCCCCGCGGCCGCGACGTGCTCATCCCGCGCTGCGTCGAGCTTGCATCGCAGCCGCTCGAGATCAGGCTTGGTCTCGCGCAGCTTGGCGATGTCGGCCAGGACCTTGTCACGCTTCCGCTGGGCAGCTTCGACGTCGATCTCCACCCAGCTCTCCTCGGTCAACCGATCGAGTGCGTTCTTCCGGCCATCGAGGTCGTCCCGTGCCCGGTCAACAGCCTTCAGCCGCGCCTCGAGCCCGCCGATGGCCTGGTCCAAGGCGGCCAGCTCCTTCTCGAGGCTGCCGATCCGGGCGGCGTTGTCAAACCCGAGCCAGGTGCTCTGCCGCCGGTCGTCCTTGATGACCCGTCCGTAACCGCCGGTCTTCATCCCAGCGCGTGTTACCGCGCCGGTGCAGCCAGCGGGGCGTGGTTCGCGCAGCTGGTCAGAACCTTCGACGCACAGGTAGGAATAGTGCGCCACTAGGTGGGCCTGTAACCAGTGCCGATAGGGCGAGTCCGGCGCGAGGTTGATCATCGCTGGGACACTCTTCGAAACAGGCGCGCACGTGGTCTGGGCCGGGGAGCCAGCAGGGATCAGGTCGACGCGACCACGCATGTTGTTGTCGTTGACGAACCGCGTCACCACATCCCAGTCGGCCGAGTCGACCACGATGTTGCGGGCCAGAGGGCCTAGCACCCTGTCAACGGCGACGGCCCACTGCCGCTGCTCGGACTTCACCTCCATCAGCTCACCGGCATACGGCAGGCGGGCCGGGTCCACCCCGCTCCCTGCAGCAACCCGGTGGCGTAGTGCGTCGGCGTCAGGCGGCACGTTAGAACGACGCGTCCGGTAAGACTTCAGGTCCCTCTCGAGCTGCTCCCGGTTCTGTCGCTTGGCGGCTTTGTCGCCGGCGAGGTCGACAAACTCTTCAGTCTGACGATTCTTCAGTTCTGGCAGCGACCGTTGCTCCTGTTCGACCAACTGCATCAGGGTCATGAAGTCCGACTCGTTCGCTGGGGAAGGCATCCCGACAGCCGCACATCGCGCGGTGAAGGCTTCCCATTCGCGGTGACGATCTCTGAGGATGTCCTCGGCAGTGTCCTTGCGGTTGTGCAGTAGCTGGGACTCCTCACCTCCGCTGGAGTAATACTGCTCGGAGAGTTCGTCCTCACTCTCCTTGGCCGCCTCGGCGTGCTGCAACTGAGTGGAACGGAGTTGTGTCACGTCCCCGTGGCGGAGGCGGTTGTCTTCCACCTCGCGCTCGGCCCAGGCAACGATGTGCTCTGCATGCCAGAGTTGCAGTGGGCTCGGCACGCCCACCGCGGGCTCGAGCAGTAGCCCGCTCTTGGCGACCGCCTCGCGCATTGCGGATCGGTACCGCTCTGCCAGGCCGGGTACATCCTTAAGGACCTCGAGGCGCCTTCGGGCGCTCTCGAACACGTCGTATAGTTCGGAGGCCTCGCGGTAGGCCGTCAGCGCGGTCTCCCACCGAGAGAGGGCGAGAGGCTCGTCCAGGACGAAGTCCTTAAACAGAGCGTTGATCGAGAAGATTCCCTTGGACGCCTGGGCGTTTCGCAACAGCTCCAGAGCGCGGCGCGAGCCGGCGTCGGTACGACCGATGCCTAGTGCTCGGCACATCTCCTGCGCGAACTCGGGTTGGGAGGAGGTGACCAGATCACGTTCGGGACGCACCAGCCGCTTCAGGGCTGGGGCGTCGACCGGGGATCGGCCATCGGTGGCGGGATTGGCCAGGGCCTCGTTGAGTCGAGTGAGGTCGAACCCGTCGCGCACGAGCATGTAGCGCGTTTGGGCGGTCAGCTCTGTGTTTGTCGCGGCGTCGGCGGGCACCCATATGACGCGGGCAGCGGTGATCTGCTCGCCGAGGTCGTTGGCCCAGGTGATCGCAGCCGCGCAGGGGAAGGCAGAACCGAGGGGGCGCAGGTACTGGGAAGTCGTGGTGCGGCGGTTGTCGTCGAGAACGTCGTCAGTCTTGCCGCGGGCGTAGCTGTAAACGGTCCTCTCGGACTTCTTGCCACCGTCGTCGCGGGCCGCTCGATTGAAGACCGGCGGGTTTGGCATCATCACCGCAGCCATCGCGTCCAGCACGGTCGACTTGCCCATCCCTGTCGGGCCGAGGATTGCCGTGCCCTCTCGGCTAGCCGGCATCAGGTGATGCCCGCCATACCCGCCCCAGTTGATCAGTTGAACCAAACGGACTCGGAACTGGACGGACTCGGCGTCCAGCAAGCCGCCCAACATACCGACGGCCGCGAATGTCTCATCGACGGCTTGTGTGGTGGGTGTCACCGTGGTCATGCCGTCGCCTCGACTTCGTACGCGGGCCGCTTGTTTTCGCCTTCGCTGACGCGGTCACTCTGGTCAGGTTCACCCGAGTTCGTCGGCTCGGTGCCGATCAGGGACAGGTAGGTGCTGCGCATGTGGGCCAGAACCTCCGGGGATACCAACGGCACGACCGCTGGCGAGACCACGAATATCTGCTCGTCGTCCGGGTCCAGCTTGAGCAGGCCAATCGAGTTCAGCGCGTTGATAGCCGACTCGACTCTCTTGTCGAAGCGGGCGTCGTCGGTGTCCTGGGGTGCGCGGAACTGAGCCAAGAAGTCGGTGATTGCATCACGTGGCAGCAAGACCGGGTCATCCTGGCTGTCGGTGTACGCGTGTAACTGACGCATATGCACCAGCAGGAGCGTGGCTTCGCGGGTCAGGGGCCGGTCGCGTCGCAGCATGACGGGCACGTCTTCCTTGTCACTTTGGCGTTTGAAGGCGACGTCGTAGTCGCGGTCGACGACGAGGTCGAGGAACAGGTCGGCCAGCCGGCTGCGGATCCGCGGCTCGTGGTCGAGCAGTGCCTCCCAGGCTGCCCGGCTACCGGTGCGGGTGATGAACCGGTTCGTCAGCAGCGCGGCAAGTGCGCGCCTAGCCGAGCCAGGAAGGGCCTCAAGGTCATCGAAGCTGTCGCCAAAGGCCTGCTCGTCCATCCCCTCAGGGGTTTCCCCCGCGCGGTCGGATAAATTCTTGGAACGCTCTGGGTCATCCAGGGTCTCTTCGGTTGTTTCAGTCATGCCCTACTCCGGTTCTTGGGACGGTCCGGGATCGGTTCGTTGAAAGTGATCAGCGGCATTTCGATCAGGCGACGTGCCCCGCTCGGGGTCGTCAGTGGAATCTGTTCAGTGTTCCCATCGTCGAGGTGCCCGTGAGCGATGCCGAGGTCGATCAGGGCCAGCACCACCACCAGGCGCTGACAGCGTTCATCGGTCGCGGCGAATACCTGTGCCGCTGTGACCGGAGCCCCGCCGCGGATCAGTGAGTTGATCGTGTTGGTGACCGCCTTGGTGCTCGTACCAGCGTGAACCAGCATGGCCTCTCGGTCATCGGACGGTAGGCCCGTGGGCTTGGCCGTTTCGATCGGCGCGACCGGGCCCGAAGTGTCTGCCTTCCACAGCTGAGTCTGAGAGACGTCCCGGATCTCGAGTGGACCGATGCCGAGCACGTCGGGCATTCCAACCCGACCCGGACGTTCGGCACACAAAGCACGTCCGGCCTCCAGTGCGTCATCGACCAGGGTTAGCAGCCGTTGATGGCGACCGCCAGACGAGCGGGTCAGGAAGCGACGAAGCGACGCTGTCCACTTCACGTAAGTCGCTTGAACCGCGTGCTCTTCAGTCAGCAGCGTGGCCATCATCGAGCGCAGCGCACCGCGGTCACGCTCCCCCAACTGGCTGCGCGCGAAGTCCTGAGCGAGCACCTGGTCGACATCACGACGGATCGTGTCGGCCTGCTCTGAGACCAGCAACTCAGAGAAGCCACGGTAGGCACGGCCCTCCGAGGTCTGGGCGAGCAGATCGTGCTCGTGCAGGTACTCCTCAACCATGGCTCCCTTGGTTGAGTCGGCGCTCGAGGCAGCGGAGGTGACCTCGTGGTGACGCTTTTCGACCATCGCGCACAGCTGGCGGAAGTCCGCGGGTAACGAAGCCATCAGCCTCATGACTTCCGCCAACTGCCGCGTCATCTCCTCAGTCGTCGCTCGGCGCACGTGTCCGGCCTCCACCTGTCGACGCCGCTCCTGCAACTCCTCAATCTGCGCGTCGATGCGAGCCAACTGCGCGGTGATATCGGGGTTGGTCATGTCCGCCAGACGCCTTACCGCATCGGCGATACTTCCCAGTCGAGCCTCCGAGACGCTCGTGCCCGGCGTGACAAGATCGCGCACAATCCGAAGGGCACGTAACGACGACTCGCTCAGCTGGTACTGCAGTCGCCCGTCGTCCCGGGACCTGCTGCGCATGAGCCACTCCTGGCTGACCCACTTCCTGCAGTGTTCGGCAGCGGGGAGGTCTCCGGCGATATCGGGGATCTCCTCGAGCGCATCGGCGACCTTTTGGTGGAACCAGTCAGCCGAGACGGGACCTCCAGCGAACTCCAAGTGCTCGGAGAACAACGGGAGCACCCATGGGGCGCTGTATGCCTTCACGAGCGCCACAGCCGCCATGTTCAGGGCACGGCCCACGACCACTGCGTCGAGAGACTCATCGGCCACGTCTCCTCCTCTCACGGCCACGGCGTTGGATCTCTGCCAGTCTGCATTCCACCACCGACAGACGTTGCACACATGTTGAGAGGGCAGACATCTGGTCAGCCGGCAGACCAGCATCAGCTCATGGCAGCGGAAGCGCATCGAACAGAGTTGCGGCCCCGCCTAGCTACCTCGTTTCGGCTGTTTCGGATAGACTCGAATGAAGGGAGAGTGATGGCTACCAAAAAGACCGCTAAGTCCGACGCCAATCCGGCCGCACACCGCGCCGCCAAGACGGCAGTCTCCAGGTCCAAGTTGGCTGCGGTGGGCAGAACGAAGGCGCTCCCACGGAAGATCGCCTCCGCGAAGGCGTCACCAAACACCCTGACGAAGGTCCGTAAGCAAGCTGCGCGGAAGCGTCAGTCACCCACCGCTGGGAACCGGAGGGTGACCACTGCACAGCCAGCAGCGCGGGCATCCGTCCCGCGTTTGCGCTTGCCGAACACGCGGTTGTCGCCGGTGAAGCTATCCGGGCTCGACAACGCAATCAAAGAGCTCGAGAAGATGTTGTCCAACGCAACCACGCTCACCACCGGGAAGGGGCGTACGAAGATCCTGATCGACAGCAACGCACTGATCGCAATCAACCAGGTCATCAGCGCTCTTGGTTCCACGCCGAACAGCATCCTCATCGAGGAACACTCCGACATCGAGCTGACCAGCCAAGAAGTGGCCAACATGCTCAATGTGTCGCGCCCGTACATAGTGAAACTGGCCCGCGAAGGCGAACTGCCCCACAAGATGGTCGGCAACCGGCATCGATTCTTGCTCTCTACCGTTCAGGAGTACGAGAGGGGGCGTCGAGTCGAGCGCGATGAGGCGTTGGCCGCAATAGTGCCGAAGGCGGGCTACACCGCTGAGGACTTCTAGACAGTGCCAAGTTCGGGACAACCGGTCCGCCCGGTGGCGGTGCTGGATGCATGCGTGCTGATCCCAGCTGCTCTTCGTGACCTGCTGCTCTCGTGTGCCGACGTCGGAGTGTTTCGGCCGGTCTGGCAGGACGAGATACTCGACGAGGTGAAGCGAAACGGGTCTCGGCTACTGGTCAAAAGAAATGGACTGACCGAGCCGGCCGCTCTCGCAGCGGTCGAATACATCCTCAGCAAGATGGCGGACGCATTTCCAGATGCGATCGTTGACAGCTCTCTGTGGGTGCCACTCGTGCCGGATATGACATGTGACCGGAAAGACCGGCACGTGCTTGCGGTGGCTGTCGGCGCGGCGGCCACCCACCTCGTCACCCACAACATGAGGGATTTCCCCGTCGCATCCCGGCCGCACGGCGTAGCCGTCGTGAAGCCGGACCGGTTCATGCGCGACCAGCTCGCGTCTCGCCCCGACCTGGTAGTCGAGGCCGTCGAGTCAATGTCACGCCGACTGAAGAAACCCAAACAATCGCCGGTTCAGCTCGCGGAGCTGATGACCCGTGGCCATCACCTGCCCCGCTTCGGTGCCGAGCTGTGCAACCTCCTGGCATAGTTGGCAAACACTGGCCCGCTCTTGGTGATCCTGTGGTGATCTATCCAGGCCCAGACCTCCTCAAGTAGGGACGAGTTCACCGTTGAGATTCACGCCTCGGCGAGCTGGTAGGTCAGTGGGCGGTGGTCTGCGGGCATCGTCGCTGGTGTGGCGTTGAGTTCTTCGGT
>Ga0209744_1000683_pt1 | contig 11707 bp, 9 predicted proteins | sample BarGraNGADG00311_2_FD_184494 | JGI IMG/M metagenome (GOLD analysis project Ga0209744, IMG submission 184494) | Arctic peat soil microbial communities from Barrow, Alaska - Barrow Graham LP Ref core NGADG0004-311 (SPAdes) (version 2) | ecosystem: Environmental > Terrestrial > Soil > Wetlands >... | reverse complement strand
AGCTTGGTTAAAGCTGGTCAACCAGAACCGGGCTCGGCGGCCCACCAGAGTTTCGCCGAAGTCGACCGAGCGGATGCACAGCACCGCTGGTGGCCTGTACTGCGGCACCTCCCAGCCGGCGAACAGAGTCGGGTCATCTCCCGACGGGTGGTCACCACGAGGAGCGCCCTCCCATGGATCGCCGATGGGTTCCTGGCCACTCATCGGTTCGCTCCGATCGCCACGACAGAGGCTCCGCCCGGGCGTGTGGCCAGGGCAAACTGCGTGGCGTAGTAGGGGTCGCTGAATACGTCGTGCACCACTTCAACGGTCTTTCCGGTTCGCGGGGCGTGCACCATGTTCCCGTTGCCGTCGTAGATCCCCACGTGGTGGTAGCTCCCGGGTGGGTCCGCTGGATCGTGGAAGAACAACAGGTCACCCGCGCGCAGAGGCGCCCCAGATGGGAGATGCGCAGTGGCTCCTGCTTGCGCATCGGTGGCCCGAGGCAGAGCGAGCCCGCCGCCTTGCTGCCACGCGAACTGCACGAAAGATGAACAGTCGAAGCCGACCGTGCTCCCACCAATGCCGAAACCTGGACCGGGACCATTCGGTCCTCCGCCACCCCAGCTGTATGGCGTCCCCAGGTACTTCAGCGCTGTGGCAAACACACCAGCTCCTTGCGATCCATCACCGACGAACCCGGCACCGCCCGTGCATACGGCTGAAAGCACGCTCGGGTCGCCGACGACCTGCACGGCGAGTGGTTGCCATTTCGCATACGCATCCGGGAAGGCGCTGCGTTGGACGGCCTGCGCCGCCAGAGTCACGGGCATCGACTCCCACCCTTGGATCTGCAGAAGACCGCTCGCAGCGTTCTTACCCCCGGTGTAGAACATCCGAGCGGATGTGGCCGCGTCCATCCTTTGCGAATCGCTCCCCCAGCCAGCGCGCTGCTGGAAGAGACCGAGGCTGTCGCGATCGCCGTGATCGAGGTTACGCAGTCCGGACTCCTGCATCGCCGTAGCAACCGCGACCACCCACCCATACGCCGGAACCTTCACCTGCCTCCCCACTGCGACGATGGTCTGTGCGTTCACCAGTTGCTCCCGGTCCAACCCAGCGATGGATGCCTGCGAGGCGGGAACCACCGAGACACATCCGTTGCCACCCAGGTCCGCCGCGTTGTTGGCCTGACCACTGGTGAACAACATGACCAGGAGCAGACCAACGCAGGCGAGGCCAGCGATCACCAGCGGAGTCGCCATCAACAGCACACGCACGACGCGGCGAATCAGCTTCCGCTTCGCGACCTGCGCTACTGCTGCAAGGACCGGAGCGACCATGTCAGCTGCCAGCCGGGCTCGTGCGCGGCTGCAGGTCCGGCGTGGGCGCACCGGGAGGTTGACCCGCAGGGGCGACATCAGAGACCTGCCAGGGACTGGACGCAGCCCGAATCAGCGTCACCACGACGCTGCCACCGTCGGTGGACACTCTCACCTGAGCGGAGGTCGCCGACGCCGTGACCAGGAGAGCCTCACCTGTGACTTTCGTCGCTGGCACACGGGCGGGGTCTGTTTGCGCGAGTCCTGCCGCCAAAGCGGGAGTGACAAACGGTTGTATGCCGCGAGTCCACTCCTTCTGAGATCTGCCCGAAGAGCTCCAGGCCTGGGCGAAGGCCGTTGCCACCCGCGTCACGGACTCACTCCCGCGAGCGCTCAAAACTCCGGTCGGCGACTTCGTGCTGGGCACCGTTGACGGGGCCGTTGATGACGCGACCGTGGAGGACTCCGATGGCGAGGGCGCCAAGGACGTCGGACCCGTCGTCACAGCAGGCACCACAACCGCAGACGAGGTGATCTTGGCGGGCCCTATGACACGACCCATCCCGTAGAAGACAAGCAAGACGGCCGCGGTCGTGATGACAAGGTTCCGCCAGGACCACAAGGGCCACCGCAGAATCTTGCTCGCATGGCCCGTCACGACTTCCCGCCTTCATCAATCAAGTTGCCGTGACAATCAATTCGCACGCTTGACTTCGTGGCTGGATCAAAGAGCCTGGGACCGACACCGTCCGAGGCAATGATGGTCTCGGCATCGTGAACAACGGTCGCCTCCGGCATGCGGCTCGGAGGGTGATCTACCACCACGCCCTCGAGCGGCACGAGATCGCGGGTCAGGGCGTTGCTCCTTGGCGATGGACGCGGGCGGTCGTCAATAGTCGTGGGCCTGGCGGAGAGTGCCGCGACGGGGGCGCGACCGCGCTCGATCGACGTTCCTGCCGCGACCGGGATCATGCGTGGTTCCGGCCACTGCTCTGGCCGACCGAAACTCTCTGCGGGCAGATTGATCCTGCGGAGTCGGTGATTCCCCGTCGATCCCGAGAGGGGGTCCGCGACCCCGCCTGTCTTCTCGTCTGTCAAAGAGGACCCGCCGAGATCGGCGTCTCGCGACCCGTCCTCAACCGCCTGCTTCGTCATGCCGTATCGGCCGGCCAGCCGCCCAGCGTTTCGTAAGGCATGAACTCCTCGGCCACCAGCCGACATACCGACGATGTTGGTGAGCGACAGGAGCGGGAAGAGGAACACAAACGCTGCGAGAGTCGACACGAGGCACAGAACAAGGACCAGAAGGTTCATGCCGCCAAGCTGGGCGCGCGACAACAGCGCCGACACGACCGTCGTATGAACAGCGGCCCCGGCAGCGAACGCAATGACGTTGACCACTGAAGCACCGGCCATGTTGGCCACGCGGTGGACGATCACGGACATCGGTGCCATGACGCCAAGCACGGCGACGGCCGGAAAGAACATCACCAAGAACCGAAGCATGACCAGGCCAGCGAACATGAAGAGGTCCGCGACGATCCGGAAGATGCTTGTGAAGGCAACGCCGAAGACGGCCATGACTCCCACGCCTGCTCGGTTGCCGGTCTTGCCCTGCAGGGATAAGTAAGCGTTGGGGTCCTTCGCCTGAATCTCGGCGGCGATGTTCTTCCACGCGTTCGACTTGTCCTCAGCCAACTTCTTGGCCTTGTTCAGATCCTGCCCCTGTTCGGCCTCCGCCCAGGTATAGGCACTGGCCTTGAAAAGGGCCGGACCCCAACGCTTGGCTGCCGGAGATTCCGGGGAGCCGAACTCGCCGCGCAGCCACGAGTCGTACAACAGCCGATCGACGAGCAGACCGCCCTGGGCTCGTGCGGGGTCCGATGCCTGCGGGACGCTCGACAGCCCGGCCGTCGCAGCGTTCACCTGGCCGATTGATCCGGTGACGGTCTCATCGAAGAAGGCGGAGACTCGGGCGGGGTACTGCGCGACCCCCGACATCACCCCCAGGACGAGAACAGCCCAAGCGGCTGCCTTGGTCACCGCGGACAACCGGCCGCTTGACGAATACCCGAGCAGCAGAACGACCACACCCAGCAGCGCAGCTCCGCCCCAAGGACCCCAGATGGCGTCCTTGATCCGAGCACTGACGGAGGCCACGACGTCGTCCAGTGGGGCCATGTAGTCAGCCGGGTGGGCGATCTTGTTGTGAAGGCCGTTGGTTGCGGCCACCCCCCAGTTCGCGAAGGCCAGAGTCGCGTTGCCGATCATGGTGTCGGAGGACGCGTTGACGTCGCGTAGGTCGCCACCGCAGCCCAAGTCGTACGTGTGCCAGGTCAGACCGGCATACCCGTACTGCTCGTAGACGCTGGTGGTCGGGTTCTTGGCGAACGGATCACCCTGCGGGGGCAGGGGATTCGGCTTGCCGTCAAGGAATCCGGTGAGGCCATCGCCCGGTAGCTGTGCCGTCGGGGCGTCCTTGCAGTCCGGGACACCGGGAATCATGGGCGCGGCCGATGCGGGCGTGGCGATGACAAGAAGGCAGCCGAGCAGCACCACAAAAAGGCTGACCAGGCGAACCACGTTTCGGCGCCGACGCATCACGCACTCTTCTCGATCTCTTCGGGGCATGGCGCCTCTGAGACCGGCTCAGGAACTGAGCGGGCAGCCGCCTCCTCTCGCTGACGGGCGACGCGGTTGCGGGCCTTCTCCGGGTCGGCCGTTGTACTCAGCGCTTCCAAGAGCCCGGGGTGAGCCGACATATCCATCCGGATCCGCTCGATGGCTCCGGTTCCGTCGCTGAACACGAACTCGCGGGCTCCGCGTTTCCCCTCGCGAGAGGGCCGGGACAAGGTCCCGAAGATTGCCTCATAGCCAACGCCCTCGGGCACTCCAGGAAGAAACCGTAAAGCGTCGCGCTGAGCCGACTCATCGGTGAGCCTGCCGATGAACGCCGCCGAGACGAGGTTGGCCAGGTCCAGCTTCAGTAGGTCGGAAGGGTTCTGGCTGGCCAGCAGGACTCTCGTGTTGTGTTTGCGACTGTCTCTGGATGCACGATCTATGAATCGGCGACCGCTTCCAAACGTCGAGAGCGCCCACGCCTCGTCAAGGAAGATGCCCTTGCGGCCATGAACATCCCCGAGGTACATGGCCCGCTGGGTCAGCCACGCCGCCAGGTAGAGCACGCACATGCTGAGGCGTTCGTCGAGGTCATCGGAGTACGGTGTCGACTCGTCCGGGAGGGCCAGGCCGCGCAGGCTGTAGACCGTCAGCAGCGGGGTTTCCGCGTGCTTGTCGAGGTAGTGGCCCGAGGGGAAGATCAGCCGGCCGTGGCTGGTCTTTGCCGCTTCACGAAGGAAGTCAGCCATATAGCCGGCGTGCCGACAAAGCTCGGGATCTCCGTCAAGAGAGGCAAGTTCGTCGACCACGTACATCGTGGATGACGTTTTCGTGGCGTGGACCTTGCCTACTGCGCGAAGCAGCGCGACCTCTGTGAGGACGTGGTCCTGCATCTGCCGGGGCAGCATCGAGCGCAGCACGTTCGAGGTCAGCATGCGACGTGTCTCGGCCGCGTGGTCCTTGGCCACCTTCCAGTCGAGCTCGCTCTCGTAGTGCTCAAACTCCGGCTCCGCAATCACCCGGTAGGTGTTGAGCACCCCGGAGGGCGCTTCAAGCAGGTCGATCGCCTCAGCCCGGCCGGCAAGGTCGGGCAGACGACACAACGCAGTCAACCGACCGGAAGGGTCAAGCACCGTCCAGGGAACGCCCTGCATGAGCGAGCGGTAGATGATGTTGCCGCCGGCCGTGGACTTCCCTCCACCGAGACCAGCACACAGGACCGCTAGACCGGACTCCTCGCCTCGCTCTGTCATCTCCCACGGTTCCCATGTGACGACGCGCGTAGAGGTCCCCGACGTCTCACCCAGGTGAATGCCGAGTCTGTCGCCAACTTTCGCCGTCGCGGCGGGGACGGCAGCAGCGAGAGTGGTGACCGGCATACGACGCTTGTATGCCGTGGTGCCCAGCTTCTCGCCGGGGATGAACTCGCGTGCCACCGCGTACTGGTCCGCAGGTCGAGCGATGGTGATCTGCGGCGCGAAGAGCTTGCGGACCGCACTGGCTCGGTCGAGCGCCTCCTCCTGCGTCGCGGCAGAGACCGCAAGACGGAACCAACCTCGAGTGCGAGTGCTCAGCCCAGACAGGCCCATCGAGATGTCGTCCTCGACAGCAAGCGCCTTGTCGGCCTGGCGATCCAAGGCACCGGGAGCAGGTTCCTGATGCTCTACCTCGTAGTGGTCCTTCTGCGCACGGATCTTCTGGATGTTGCGGCGCATCGCTGCCCCGACCTTCGCCGAGTCCTCGATCTCGACACGACCGGACCACTCGATCGGGAAGCCGAGCTGGTCGGTACGTTGCATCCACGGAACACCGGAGGGGATCTCGAGGTCGGTCATCCTGCCGACCGACAGGACGCAGACGTGACGTTCGATGCGGTGTTGTTCGTTCTCGCCGACGACGCGGATCGTGCGGCCGTACGGGGTCGCGAACCAATGAATGCTGTCGGTGAACTCGTGGAGGTCTTCTGTCTCCCACTCTGGACTGTCGACACTTCCGAGGGTCAGCGGGGCAGGGAGGCCGAGAGAGCAAGATCGGTGCAGCAGCCATTCGAGCTGGCGCGGGGTGACCGGTGCGCCCTCCATGCCTGGGCTGGCCATGATCTCGTCGGTCTCACGGATGGCATTGGACAGAGACGCCACTTCGCGGTCGGAGATAGAACCAGCCAAACCGCCGAGGGCTTTGTGCAGACCGTTGCGTGCCGTGATCTCGACCCCGACATAGACCTCCTTGTCAGCCATGCTGCGCCCGGCGAGGTGGCGTTGGTCCTTCAGGAGGTAGTCACGCCAGCCAGGCAACGGGGCCGGCGCGTTCGCATCATGACTCGCAGCCCATGAGCTCACGGGGTAGGGCCTGGTGGTGACCCGGATATGGATGTTGCGTCGAACCAGCTGGGCGTAGACGTCGGCGACGTCGATGATCAGCTGCTCGCGAACGGCTTCTGGTCGGAACGACCAGCCTTGCGGATCCAAGAGATACCAAGCGTGGATCTTCTCCGCGGTGACGGTGCAGTGGCCGCTGATACGGCGCAGCGCCAAGCCAGACTTCGAGCTCATCAGGTCATCCCCTCTCTGCGCATGACGCGACGTTGAGCCCGGCTCGGCCGTGCGGGGACGGCGGACACCCGAGCCGGGCGGTAGGTGTGGTCGGTGCCTTTCGTGGACTCCCTGGGCGCTCCGACCTCGTGGGCGAAGGCAGCCAGAACCGAACCCAGCGGGCGGTCGTGGTCTACGACACTGAGGATCAGCCGAGTCAGACCCACCGTTGCCAACACGCTGTATGCCATCGAGAAGAACCCCAGACCGATGCCAAGCCGGCGCTCGATGACTTGCAGCAGGACGAACACGACCAGACCCACTCCGTAGGCGACGTACCGGGCCCGCCACGGAAGGGTATTGCTCGGAGGACCGAGCCAGACCGCGTCAACGTTGTAGATCTCGTCATCAACTGGCAGCCGCATCGGATCAGCCAGTCACCAGGCTGGCCATCCAGACGCCGACGCTTTCGGCCTTGCCGCTTGTGGCCAGACCAAGCACTCCGAGAGCGATGATCACGCCGGCCACGACCCTCATGGCCTTGGCGTTGTCCCCTCGCTGGGCGACCACGAAGAGCATCACCGCGATGACCAGCAGGAGAAGCGGAATCACATTCGACCGAATCCATGTCTGGAGACCACCTGTGGTGGCTGCTGCAACGTATACCGTGCTCAAAGCGTTCATTTACGTCCCTTTACGTGTGATTGCTCCCGATTCACCCTCTAGTTGACATTCTAGGGTGACTTGAGTTAGTTCTCCATCGATTTTGCGAGTTTGAGACAATTTCCTCATTCTCCGGTTGCCTACACCCAAGCACTCGCACACACGTCCGGCTTCCGCCGGTCTGGCTCGGCAATCAGGCTCTCTCGACGGCGCCGGCCCACACCCAGACCTCATGCATGTGTCCGGGGATGCCAAACCGAACCAGGACAGCGCGTTTGGTCCACGCGGTCGCAACGGCGTCGACCAGCTCTTCGACCCCGTCCTCCCAGACGACCCATGCACACACCTTCAGCGGCGTGATGGCGGAGGTCACCGACAGGTCCACGAGCTGCTCAGGCTGGAGACTCCTGGGCTCGCGCTGGGCAAAACGACGCTGGTCGACCACGAACCAACTCTATCGAACGCTTGTTCTAGAAGCTCGGCCCGCACACCAACTAGAGCAAGGTCCCGGCCCCTACATCTACTAGTCCCAGGCGTTCCCCTGCTCGGTTTGCCGAATCCTCAAGGAACGAACGTGATCGGCTGACTGCCCGATGCACGGGGTCGGCAGACGTATAGCGCTCGAGGATCTCATCGAGTCGCTCCGACACGGTCACCCGTTTGCCGGTGGGGCTAGTCGACATGTCGATCAGGGTAAGGACATCCAACTCATCTCGATCTGGCTCAGGGAACTGACCCAAGGCATCAGCGAAGCCGCGCTCTTCGGCCTCGAACCGCGCCCCAGAGTGATACGCGACAAGGGCAACGACGCCTGACGGCGCACCTTGATCCACAAGCCACCTCGCGCCGTCGACTGGATGGAAACCCGTGGCAGCTACAGACTCGCCGTAGCCGACATCGTGAACCCAAGCAGCCATGACGAGAGCGTCAGAGACATCCAAGCCCCGCGCTTTGAGTTCCTCGGCTGACCGTCCGACAGTTTGAACATGCAACCACCTGTGTCCGGCCTCGAAGAGACACGACTCGGCCATTTCACGAGCTCGGGCGACGGTCCAGATCATTTACTCAGCCTATGAGGAGTTGCTGACTCAAATGACGCGGACTACAACCATGGGAGGCAACGACTGGCCTGGGGACGACTCCGGTAGCGACTTCGCTGAGAAGCCACGACCCCTCAAGGTTCCAGGCCCCATGGGTGACCTCCAGCCAACGCGCCGCAGCACGGCCTTGTAGTGATGGTGCTGGCCTCGCCTGAACAGGACGGACTTCAGCAGTCACGAGCCCCTGCGTCTGCCACAGGGCCATCGCGGCTACTAGGTTTGCTCTCAGCGCACGTGGTGGCGCCGCGTTAGGCTGCCACGACGCCCGACGCACGAAGGACGGTCAATCCATGGGCCTGCTGCCTGCCCTCCGGTCCCGCCAACCCGGCATCACTCCTGCCACCGGGTCGATCACCATGACAAAGGCGGTGGCACCGTAATGGCCATCAAGAAGTCGGACCTATACAGCTCGCTCTGGGCTAGTTGTGACGAGCTGCGGGGTGGCATGGACGCCTCGCAGTACAAGGACTACATCCTCACTCTGTTGTTCGTGAAGTACGTGACAGACAAGGCAACTGACCCGCACAGCCTGATCGACGTGCCGGCCGGTGGCTCGTTCAACGACATGGTCGCGCTCAAGGGCAACAAAGAGATCGGCGACAAGGTCAACAAGATCATTGGCAAACTAGCTGAGGCCAACGGTCTGGAGAAGGTCATCGACCTGGCCGACTTCAACGACGAGGAGAAGCTCGGCAAGGGCAAGGAGATGCAGGATCGCCTCTCCAAATTGGTGACGATCTTTGCTGACCTGGACTTCCGCGGTTCACGGGCCGAGGGTGACGACCTGCTCGGGGACGCCTACGAGTATTTGATGCGCCACTTCGCCACCGAGTCTGGCAAGTCCAAGGGCCAGTTCTACACGCCCGCCGAAGTCTCCCGGGTCATAGCCAAGGTTGTGGACATCGGCCCGCACACCCACCAGGACGACACCGTTTACGACCCCACCTGTGGGTCGGGATCCCTGCTGCTCAAGGTGGCCGATGAAGCGCCGCGCGGCATCACCATCTATGGCCAAGAGAAGGACAACGCCACGTGGGCGCTGTCCAAGATGAACATGATCCTGCACGGCAACGAGGACGCGGACATCGAAAAGGGTGACACGATCACCAACCCGCAGTTCACGAAGGGTGGCGAATTGCGCACCTTCGACTTCGCTGTAGCCAACCCGCCATTCTCCGTCAAGTCGTGGAACAACGGCTTGGAGCAAGACTACGGTCGTTTCGAGTTCGGCACGCCTCCAGAGAAGAACGGCGACTACGCCTTCCTTCTGCACATCCTGAAGTCACTCAAGAGCACCGGCAAGGGAGCCATCATCCTCCCGCACGGTGTGCTCTTCCGCGGTCACGCCGAGGCCAACATCCGCAAGCAGATCCTCATGCGTGGCTACATCAAGGGAATCATCAGTCTGCCTGCCAACCTCTTCTACGGCACCGGCATCCCCGCCTGCATCCTGATCCTCGACAAAGAGAACGCTCAGGCACGCACCGGTGTCTTCATGATCGACGCCTCCGCGGGCTTCCTCAAGGACGGGCCGAAGAACCGCCTCCGCTCCCAGGACATTCACAAGATCGTCGACGTCTTCAACAAGCAGACCGAGATCGAGCGCTACTCGCGGATGGTTCCCCTCGCAGAGGTCGCCGACCCGAAGAATGACTTCAACCTCAACATCCCGCGCTACATCGACTCATCCGAGCCCGAGGACATCCAGGACCTCCACGCCCACCTGCACGGCGGCATCCCGAACCGTGACCTCGACGCGCTGAGTCGATACTGGGACGCCTTTCCGAGCTTGCGCGTGAGTCTCTTCAACCCAAACCGGTCCGCCTACAGCGACCTGGCTGTCGATGTGTCGGAAGTCCAGCAGACAATCCTGGACTCGAACGAGTTCAAGGACTTCTCCAATGCCGTGCAAACCCAGGTTGACGAATGGTTCACGGCGCACCGGCCAATCCTGCAGGGTCTCAACCCACAGACCCTGCCGCAAGAGTTGATCAGCCGGATCAGCGATGACCTGCTGGCCCGCTTCAAGGACACCCCGCTACTCGACGAGTACGACGTCTACGAACAGTTCATGACCTACTGGCACGGCGTCATACACGACGACGTGTTTCTTATCATGAGCGAGGGTTGGATGGGCGCAGCCAAACCTCGCAAGACCGTTGAGGACAAGGACCGCAAGCTTTTTGAGGCACCTGACCTCGTCGTGGGCTCGGGACGCGGTGCCAACAAGATCAAGACCGACCTCATCCCGCCCACCCTCGTCGTCGCCCGCTACCTCGCCGACAGGCAACTCAAGGTCGATGAGTTGAACCTCGCCGCCGACGAAGCCGCAGGTGCCGTCGAGAAATACACCGAAGAACACGCCATTGACGAAGGCCTGCTCGCCGAGGCGATGGACGACGGCAAGATCACAAAGGCACTCGCTACTGCCCGCCTGAAAGAAGCCAAACGAGAGGGAACTAGCTCCAACGAGGTGAAGGCACTCCAGCACCTGATCAACCTGTATAAGCACGAAGTTGCCACGAGGAAGATCGCCAAAGACGCGCAGGTCCTGCTCGACCTTGTCACGCTCAAGAAGTACGGCGACCTAACTGAGCCAGAGGTCAAACAGCTCGTGCTCGACGACAAGTGGCACGCCACCATCAGGACGCGGGTGGCTGACGAGGTCAACTCACTCACACTGTCACTAGTCGGCCGTATCCAAGAACTTGGTCAGAGGTATGGGGAGAGACTCCAAGACCTCAATGCCGAGATCGCCGAGCTCGAAAGCCGAGTTGCAGCGCACCTGGCAGATATGGGGGTTAGATGACGGTCGCGAAAGTCAAACAAACCTCAGCGGGACTAATTCCGAGTGATTGGGAGGTGACGACCATAGGCGATGAGTTTGACGTATCCGCAGGTGGTGATTGGGATGCAGCCAACTCCTCGAAGTTCCAGGACGGCGATCATCCGTACCCTGTCGTCGCCAATGCCCTTTCGAGAGACGCTGTCCAGGGATACTGTCGGTACTTCACCATTCCTGGAGGCGCGCTGACAATCACAGGGCGGGGAGATGTAGGAAAGGCCGTCTATAGGCCGAATCCATTCGTACCTATTGTGCGGCTTGTCGCGCTCGTTCCGAAACGAGGATCATCAGCCAGATTTTTCACTGCCTATATCAACGAGCGCGTCAATTTTTCTCAAGAATCAACGGGCGTTCCCCAGTTAACCGCACCGCAGGTGAGGCGTTACCTAATCGCATGCCCGTCGACAGCTGAGCAACACGCAATTGCGTCTGTGTTGGCGGACATAGACCAGTTAATTGCCTCTTTGGAACGCTCGATCACGAAGAAGCAAGCAATCAAGCAAGGCATGATGCAGCAGCTCCTTGCCGGCAAGACCCGCCTCCCAGGATTCACTGATCGCTGGCTGGCCGCAAGATTTGAGGAACTCGCTGCCCCCGCTCTTCAGCGGGTTGACCCACAGGGAGTCCCCGCCGGCACTCGACTGGTCG
>Ga0209744_1000676_pt1 | contig 11741 bp, 12 predicted proteins | sample BarGraNGADG00311_2_FD_184494 | JGI IMG/M metagenome (GOLD analysis project Ga0209744, IMG submission 184494) | Arctic peat soil microbial communities from Barrow, Alaska - Barrow Graham LP Ref core NGADG0004-311 (SPAdes) (version 2) | ecosystem: Environmental > Terrestrial > Soil > Wetlands >... | reverse complement strand
GAGGAAGGGCACAGCTCGCTCGGACAGTGGGCGGCTCATCTGAACGAGAAGGAAGCGTCCATCCGGCGCGTACGCGAGGCCGTCGAGAAGTCGGCGGCGCAAGGAGGCGAAGGCTTGTGAACCAGGCGACGACGATCGCGGTCCCCACTGAGACCGGCGGGCTCGACGGGCGGCGATCCGCCCACTTCGGGCACGCGGACAGCTTCACGCTCGTGATGGTGGACAGCGAAGGCGAGCCGTCCTTCTCGGTCATCGCCAACCCGCCCCACGTGCAGGGCGGGTGCATGCGGACCGTGGCGCTGCTCGCGGGGCACGATGTCGGCAGCGTCATCGTCACCGGCATCGGTGGCGGCCCCCTCGCCGGTCTGCGGCAGGCCGGTATCACCGTGTACTTCGACGACGAGCATCCGGTCGTGCGAGATGCCGTGACGGCGCTTCTGGCCGGGCAGCTCGCCGAGATCAAGCCGGGCCAGGCGTGCCGGGGCCACTGAGGATGGAAGACGACCGGAAGTTCGATCCCGCACGAGCGGAGCGGCTCAACGACCCTAAACGGCTCGAGCTGCTGGTGCCCGAGGTCATGTGGTCCGTCGCCGCGGTCACCGCCCCCCACGTGATCGTCGACATCGGCGCCGGCAGCGGGCTCGTGAGCGTCGCGTTCGCGAGGCTCGCGCCGGACGCCACCGTCTATGCAGCCGACGTGTCCGCCGAGATGCTCGCGTATCTGGTGGCGCACCTGCCCGACGATGTCCGCGGTCGCGTCTTCCCCATCCTGTCCGAGGAGGCCCGCGTGCCCCTCGGCGACGGGATCGCCGACCTCGTGACGATGGTGACCCTATACCACGAGCTCGACGATCCCGCGGCTACCCTGCGAGACGCCCACCGCCTGCTCGCGCCGGACGAGCGTCTGCTCGTCGTCGATTGGACCAAGGAGCAGACCGCGTCGGGGCCACCGGTGGCGCATCGCGTCACCGGCGTCGAGATCGCCACAGCAGTCGCGGCCGCAGGTTTCGAGGACGTCGAGATGCACGAAGTGCTGAGAGGTTTCTCTGTCGTCACAGCGACGCGGCCGTAAGACGCTCACAGCTTGCATGGGTAGCTGTACAATCCCGCCAGGTTCGTGGACGGCGTTCGAGCGTACGGCGCACGGGAAGGACGGCGAGCAGATGGCAACGCATGCGAAAGACGTCAGCGAGGATATCGACACCCGCGTCTCCGACTACCTGTCGACCCTTGGCGCTTCTATGGGCTTCTTCTGGTTCTGCGTGAGTCTCGACGTACTGGCGCTGCCCGGCCTCGGAATCCAGATAGCCCAGGTCTTCGGCGCCTCGCTGCCGCACTGGGTCAACCAACTGTCGGTGCTGGTCATCGTCGCCGCCTTCCTGTCGCAGACGGTGATCCAGCTCCTCATGCTCCCCGTGCTCCAGAACAGCGCGAACAAGACCCAGGCGCATTCCGATGCGGTCGCCGAAGCGACCTACAGGAACGCCGATGCAGCCGAGAAGATGCTCGAGGAACTGCTGAGACGCGTACCGAAACCCTAGGTGACGGTTCAGGCGAGAGCGTCGTCTCGGGGGGACGAAGCACGGGGCCACGCACCAGTCGGCCTACTTCGCGTCCTGGCCGCCGGCGGTCTTCGGTACGACCACGCCCAGAGCCCCGGGCACGATCGTCACGTCCAGGGGGGTCCAACCGGCCTCCTCGCCATCCGCGAGCACCGCCTGGGCCGGGCCGGCCTCCACGTGGATCTCCCTGCCGCGCCATCGGCTCAGTATGCGCGGCTGCTCTCCTTGCGCCGCGTCTGCGGCACTGCCGAGCAAGCCCAGCAGATCGAGGCTCTGCACGACGGCGACATCCAAGAGCCCGTCCGAGACGTCGACGTCGTCGGCGAGCCGGATCCCCGCTACCCCTATGCTGGCCGAGTTGGAGACCACGGCCGCCAGTCCCTCGCACTCGACGGCTTGGCCGTCCACGGTGATCGAGTACTTGGCCATCGGGGGTTCCGAGAGCGTCTGAAGCCCCGTCAGCGCGTAGGCGAGCCAGCCGTACCGATTCTTCATCTCCCTCGTGGTGGCACCCACCATTGTAGCTTCGAAGCCCATGGTCAGACGCAGCACGAACCATCGCTTCCCCACCCGTCCCAGGTCGACTCGTCTGATCTCAGGAGCATCCCCTATAGCGAGCGCTGCAGCGTCCACGAGCCTGGGCGGGATGCCCAGGTCCTCGGCCAAAGCGTTGCCCGTGCCACCAGGCAGCAACAGCATGGGCGGACCACCCTCGGCCAGTGCCGAGGCGACTTCAGCGACGGTCCCATCGCCGCCGTAGGCGCCCACCAGGTCGAAGCCCTGGTCGGCCGCCTCGCGTGCGGCGGTCACTCCGTCGCCCGTCCCATGCGTCACCACGACGTCCCAATCGATCTCCGCCGGGCCGAACACGTCGTTCAGCACGCTCAGAACCGGCTCCGAATTACCGGCCGCGGGATTGATGATGATCTTCACGCGCATACCTGCTGCCTCCTGCTGCCGAAACCGCTGCCCTCACGCGCACCTAGGCCGTCGTCGGCCTCTGCCGACGCAACCAATCTTGCTCGAATGCTCGGATACGTCGCTCGATATGGGGAGCGTGCGGGTCGGCGACCGACCGATGGGCGACTATGGTGTCCATGGCTTCGTCGGCCGTCATGCCCCGGGCGATGAAGATGCAGGAGGCCATGGCGACGCTGCGATGGCGTCCCGCTCGGCAGTAGACGAGCACACGACCACCCGCTTCCAGTACGAGTACAGCGGCGCTCACTCCGCGTCGAAGCATGAAGAGAGGAATCGGCAGCAGCGGGTTGTCGAAGCTCGGCAGCCTTATCAGCCGAAACGGGGGCTTCGTCAGAGCACGCGGCGGGGCGAACCAGATCATGCTCAACACAAGGTCTACGCCCAGACCGCGAACGTGCTCGACGTGAAGGGCACGAGGTCTCGAGGCTATGAACAAGTAGTCCGTGATCGCCGACACATCGTAGCGCGACCGCTCTGTTCCGATAGTGTCCACGGCATCTTTGTTACCCGGCATGTCGCCCTCTCCCCCTTGGCCTTTGCCGAAAGGCACTCGGGCACCGAGCACACCGAGATCACAACCCCGGAGCGCCTCCCACGTGACGCACGACCCCGTCCCAGATCGCCGCGACGTCCGCCGCAAGCTCCGGCGACGCGTCGTACGGAGCAAGCCCCTGCCTGACGGCCGAGTGGATCTCGTCTGAGTACGAGACGTAGCTTATGACGGTACTGCCTTCGAGCTCCCTCTCGATGAAAGCCCTGTCCTCGGCATCCCTCACCATGTTGCCGACGTAGAAGACGTTCCGTATCCCGATCTTCTCCGCCAGAGCGTGGATCCGGTTCGCGGTGAGAACGCTCTGCAGGCTGGGCTCCACGACGATGATCATGGCGTCGAAGGCCTGCGAGGTGCCTCGCGTCAGATGCTCGAAGCCGGCCTCCATGTCCAGGATCACAGTCTCATCTCGCAGGAGGACGAGGTTCATGAGCAGGCTTTTCAGAAGCGCGTTCTCCGGACAGTAGCAGCCTGCCGACGGCTCCTTGATCGCACCGACCTGCAGGAACATCACACCCCTGTGCTCGAGCTTGAAGCGGTCGGGCAGATCGCCGACTTCAGGGTTCACCTTGAAGTAGGCCCCCACGCTGCCCGGCTCGACCCCGGTCCGCTGGGCGATCAGATCCCTCATCTCGCTAATGGGGACGATCTTCTCCGCCTGCGCACGCGAGAGACCGAGCGAGAGCGCGAGGTTCGCGTTGGGATCGGCATCGATGGCGAAGACCCTCTCGCCCTTCTCGGCCAAGAAAAGGGCCAGCGATGCACTGATCGTGGTCTTACCCACGCCTCCCTTGCCGGCCAGGGCGATCTTCATGAGATACGTACGGTCTGACCCACGGTCTGGCCGTAGTTGAAGGTCGTCGCCAGCAGTTCCGGTACCGCGTCGATAGACACCTGCCGCGCGATCAGCGAGGCATACAGTCCGCCACGAGTCACGTCTCCCACGAGCTCGACTCCCTTGATGAGCCCCTCCTCGTCGGCGAAGACCTTCACCAGACCGTCTGAGCCGACAGCGCGCCTGAGGATCTTCTCCCCTTCAAGAGAGCCGGCCGAGAGGAACGAACGCCCGAACACCGTCAGCACGTTCATGTCCGGGAGATGCGCGCTCATGCTCTGCTCGACTCCGACCATGTTGTAGCCGGCGACATGGCCGGTGGCGACGGCATTCGGATGGATCAGATTCGCTTTCCGAACCCCGTCGATCTCCGCCTCCGCAACGTCCCCGGCAGCGTAGATGTTCGGCACGCTCGTGCGCATGGCGGCATCCGTGAGGATCCCGCGGTCCGCGGCGACGGGCGTCCCTGTGACGATTCCGACGTTCGGCCGCATGCCGACGCCGACGACCAGCATCTCACAGGGCAGTCGCTCCCCGTCGCTCAAGACGACGGCCCGGATCTCCCCGTTCTCGCCGGCGCGCCCCACGCCGACCAGGTCGCGTCCCTTCACGAAGCGGACACCATTGCCGGACATGTGCTCTTCGACCATCCCCGCGACTTCTGCGTCGAAAATCCTGCGAAGGATGCGGTCCCTTCGTGCCACCACGCTCACAGATGCGCCGGTCTCCGCGAGGGCCTCGGCGATCTCCATGGCGACGAAACCCGAGCCGAGGACGACGACGTCGCGTACCCGCTCGGCCTCGGCACGGATCCTGGCGGCGTCGCTGAAGCTCCTGAAGACGAAGATGCCCTCGCCGGACAGGTCCGGCGTGTCCGGCACCACGGGGTCGGCGCCGCACGCCAACAAGAGCCTGTCGTATTGGACCTTGCTTCCATCCTCCAGCACGACGGCATTCTCCTCCGGCACAACGGCCGTGACGGCCTGGCCGGTGAGAAGCTCGACGTGGTGCCTCTCGTAGAAATCATCGCACTTCAGCGCGAGCTCGCTGGTGTCGATCTTGCCGGCGACGTACTTGGCCAGGAAGCACGGGGTGTAGGCCCGCTCGGCCTCCGGGGAGAGGATCGTGATGTCGCACGCACCATCCTTCTCCCGGATAGCCTCGACCGCGCTCAGCGCCGCCGGTCCGTTGCCGACGATGACGATGCGCATCGTCAGATGCCCAAAGCCGCTCGCTTGCCGGCGATATGCGCCAGCAAGCCCGCCGCGGCCTTGACAGGATCGTACTCGACGTATGCCCTCCCGCCGGTGATCCCCTCCAGGTCCTCGGTCAGGACCTTCGTGGCCACAGGACTACCGAGGATGTGCGGAGCCGGGGCGAGGTGGACGGTTATGCCGAGCGCGAGGAGCCAGCTGCCGATGGAGATCGCCTTCTCCTGAACGAGTTCGGGAGCCGAGCCGGCGACGGGGAGCTGGCTGATCTTCACGTCCAGTTTGCTCGCCAACGCCCCCAAGAGGGTCACGATCCTCGAGTTGTCGACACAGGATCCCATGTGCCACACCGGAGGCAGAGGGCCGTCCAGGCCGGCGGCCCCACCCAGGGCCGTCAGAACGGCCTTGAGACCTTCCCCGCAGTACTTCTCGGTGGCATCGGGGCTCATCATCCCCGCCTGAGCAAGGATGTGCGCCGTACAGCCCGTGGTCACGATCAAGATGTTGTTGGCCAGCAGTTCCTTGGCCATGGTCTCGGTCATCGCGCTACTGCGGATCTTCGGATTCGGGCACCCGGCGAACGCCACGGCACCGTAGATGTTCCCGGCGACGATGTTGTCGATGACCGGCTTGAGCGGGTCCTCGGGATCGATCTTGGAAAGCACCCCGACAATGGCCTCCACCGAGAAACCGGCCAAGCCGGACGCCTTCTCCTGCGGGATCTCGACGTCTTTGCCCTTCCTCGCGACGAAGGCCTCGATGGCTGTGCGGACGATCTTCTCAGCGGCCTCGTCGGCGTGCTCGGCCTCGAAGGGGACGTGCATAGCACCGGGGATCTTCACGTTCGCCACAGTGGTGATGACCTTGGTGTCGAAGCACTCCGCGACCTTGACCGTCCCGGGCCATATGCACTGGACGTCCACGACCATGGCGTCCACAGCACCCGTCACGAGCAGTAGCTCCGACTGCAGGTTGTGGGCCGCCATCGGCACGCCGTGTCGCATGGTGAGCTCGTTGCCCGTGCAGCACACACCGACGACGTTGATCCCGTCCGCGCCGGCCGCCCGGGCCTCGCCATCAAGCTTCGCGGACCACTCGAGGATCTTCTCGGACAGAACGGGGTTGTGCCCGTGCATGGCAAGGTTGACCCGGCCCGCTTCCAAGACGCCCACATTGGCCTCGACCCCGCGCACCTGAGGGGTGCCGAACATGATGTCCTGCAGATCGGTCGCCATCGCGAGGCCGGTGCCGTCGGCGATACCCATCCTCAGTGTCCCGAGGAGCAGGTTGACGGGATCGGCGTCATTGCCGCCGGAGGTTCGGTGCATCGCCTCTTCGATCTCGTTGTGCACGTTGGAGACGACGAGGCCCAGGTCACGCCACATATCGAACTCCTTCTGCGGCGTGTGCAGCTTGAGCCAGTTCCCGGGCTCCCCGTCCTGACGGGCGAAGTCCTCGAGGGCCTTGCCCACGACTTCCTCGGCGATCTCGTTGTCGGACTTGCCGTCGGTCGCAATCCCGAGTCCGCCCGCCACAGCGATGAGCTTGCCTCTATCGGCGATCCCGTAGGGAGCGCTGCCGCGGATCGCCTCACGAAGGGTCAGGGCGACGTGGCGCGCGTGCCCGAGGTGAGAAGCCGCGCCGCCGGTCGCCTCGCGCAGGAGGTTCCTGGTGGCGATGACGTCCGCCGTGGCGCCGCAGACTCCCCGCGAGCTTCCATCCGTCGCGAACGGGTCGATGCGACACGGTCCCATGTAGCAGATCCGGCAGCAGGTGCCGAGCTGTCCGAAGCCGCACTGCGGCTCCTGGCTCTCTAGACGGTCCATGCCGGTCTCGATCCCGAGCTCCTCCGCCCGATCCCGCAAGGCCTCGGAGGCAACATCCATCATTTCGCGAGACATATCAGCGTCCTCTCAGGCTTCTCAGTGTGTCCAACGGCGTAGAACCGGGCTGTGGTACCACTGCTCCGCTCACCGCCTGTGCCACGCGCGCAGCCGTGCTCAGCCTCTTCTCCTTCATCAGGTCCTCTTCATCGCCGAACTGCAGCGCGTGAGTAGGACAGGCATCCACGCAAGCAGGCTGCTGTCCCCTCTTCTGCCGGTCGGTGCACCTATCGCACTTGACCGCCACTCGCTTGCCGGGATGCGCCGAGATGGCGCCGAAGGGGCACACCATCGCACACATGAAGCAGCCTTGACACCGGTCCTCGTTCACGACCACTGCGCCCGAGTCCGAGTCCCTGCTCATGGCTCCGTTCGGACACGCGGCGATGCACGGAGCATCACCGCAGTGCAGACAGCGCACGGGGTAGGCGTATGCATAGGCCGGCTCGACATGAACCCTCTTCTGTGGAGCGGGCCGCTCGAACACGGCACCGAACAGCTCTTTCGAAGTGGAGTGCTCGACCGCACAGGCGATCTCACACGCCTTGCATGCCGTACACCGTTCGATATCGACGAAGATCTCCTTCATCCCGCCACCCGCCTCCCGAGCAGTTGATGTCCGTTGCTGGATGACCGACGCAAACAAGTCCCTGCATCATCTATGCCACACCGTTCCTGCAGTAGCTAGCGATGGGGACGACCTCATGCGTGGGAGAGAGCCTCGCGACCCCTGCCCAAGACGGGCAGACTCCGGGCAGCTCATGCACGAGAGCCGGGCGCCCTCATCGGGTATCCGGCTCTCCCGGCCCAGTCGAACCGGCGAGACCGTGGCGAGCGTGGCCTGCGGGGCCGCCGAGCGGCGCTACAACTGCTCGAGGAAACCCGCGAGCGCCGAGGCGTCCTGCGAGTCGAGCTGCCAGACCGGCATGCGCCCGCCGAGATGGTTGCCTTCGGGACTGACTCCCGTGCGAACGACGGCGACGGTCTGCTGCGCCGTCCATGGACCTTCGGTCACAGGCTGCGGCTGCGAGTCGCTCGCGGACGGCTTGTGCGTGATCGTGTGCTGCTTGCCGAGCGCCGCATGCGTGATGTTCGGTCCGGCGTGCCCCACACCTGTCGTGAAGATCGCTTTCCCGAGAACTGCGCCGCTCCCGCTCGAGCCCCCCGCCGCAGAACAACCGACAAGCAGTAGGGCAGCCGAGAGGACCGCACTTATCGCCAAAGACCGGAACGTGCTCCTCCTCATGGGAGACCTCCAGGGTCGGACGACTTCCGGTAGTGCATACCCGGCTGATCGTATCCGTCGCGGTGGCGTAGGGGCACGTGACCGGCGAGGCGGCGAGGTCTCCTACCTCACCATGTTCTTCAGGTAGGAATAGGGGTTCACCAGCGCGCCGCTCGGCGTCCACATCTGGAAGTGCAGGTGCGTGGGACCGCCCGCCGCGTTGCCCGTGTTGCCGACGTAGCCGATGAGCTGTCCGGCCTGGACGTGTCCGGACTTGACCGCCCAGCCGTTCAGGTGCGCGTAGTAGAAGCGCCAGCCGTTGTCCGCGTCCAGGTAGATGCAGTTGCCGCCGAGGGTGTTCGTCCTCGCGGTAACGAACCCGTTGAGCGTGGCGACCACGTGCGTGTTGCGCGCCGCCAGGATGTCGATGCCTTCGTGCGTGCGCCCGCCCGATCGCGGCGCGCCGAAGTCGTTACTGTACGAGTTCGGCCCGTCCACCGGGAAGATCATGCCGTTGTTCGTCGGGTAGGCCGCACCCCGCAGCGCGGCGGCGACCCCGTCACGCGTGTACTGCTTCAGCGCCGCCGTGCCGCCGAGGTAGCGGACCGTGTGAACGCTCGCGCGCACTGCCGTCAGCTCATTGAACACGTTGTAGTCGAGGTACGTGGGCGGCGTCAGCAGCATGACCGAGCCGGACGCGATGCGGGCCTGCATGACCCCGCCCGCGAGCGCGTCGGGGAAGTTCAGGCCGGTGGTGATGGCGACGCCGTCCCACTTCAGCCCGCTCGTAACGCCGAAGCGCGCGATCTGCACCGCCGTGAGGTAGCGGTCGGCACCCTGGAGCCGGCGCGGCACGGAGCCCAGCAGCACGCTCAGCCTGTCGGCGGCGGCCTTGCTGACGGCGCCCTCTCCCCCGAGGATGATGCCGCGGGTCACGCCGAGCGATCGGATCGCATCCGCCGTCGGCGAGGTCACGCCCGAGGAGTCGACGAGCAGCACCGGCCACCCCTTCCTCGCCGAGATGGGCGAGGCGGCGAGCGCGTCGGGGAACGTCCGTCCGGTCGCGAAGAAGGCCGTCCCGTCGTAGGTGCCGCCGCGGCTCCGGATAGCGTCGAGCGCCGCCGAGGCGACGATGGCCGACGTCTCGAAGCGCTGCCAGCCGCCCAAGCGCGTGACCGCAAGGCCGTGCCCGTTGAAGTCTAGTCTCCTGAGCGCGCTCTCGACGGCGGACGACACCGCGCCCTCGGACCCGATGATGACGACGTTCTTCGCGTCGAGCCGCACCGCCTCGGTCACAACCGCCGAGGACAGCCTGTCGGGCCTCGTCAGGAGCAGCGGGCCGCCTACGGCGCCCGCGAGTGCGCCGCCACCGACGGCGTCGGGCCAGTTCCACCCGGTGGACAGCACGACCGTGTCGGCCTTGCCGGGGAACGCGAGCTTGGACGCCGCGATCGCGGTGGACACACGGTCCGCCCCGGCCACGGGAACGAAGGTCGTCATCGGCGCCATGAGTGCCGGGCTCGGGGTCGGTCCCGCCTCGAAGTCGAGCATCGGACCGAGCGCGGCACCCGAGGGCAGGGGCGCAGCGGTCTCAGGGGACGGAGCCGAGCCGAGTGCGAGTGCGCTCGCGGGTGACAGGACCAGGCACAACGCGAGCAGAACGGCGACGAGTATCGGCTTGCTCACGGATCTCCCCCTCCTAAGGTGTGTACGACCCGTATCGGCGGTTCCGCGAGTCCGCTGAGTGACGAATGACCCGGCAGACGAGCAGCAGCCCCGGCGACCTTCTCGGCCACCGGGGCTGCTGCCAGATTGTTGCCCGTTACTCCTTCGGGTTGACGACGTCCTTCATCTTGTCCGCCGCGTTCCCGATCTCAGCCGGCCCTTCATCTCCTCGCCCTTGTGGTCGCCCATCGTCCTCGCCCCTTTCGGCAAGACGCGCTGTTCCTTTAATAACCCTTACCCTCATCGCATCCGAGGTGCGCACTCACGAGCTTGCCGGGCCGTCAGGAGATGGGCTTGGAGAAAGCAGACGCCCGCCCCTGGTTGCCAGGGGCGGGCGTTTCACTTCGTACTGGCGGAGAGGGAGGGATTCGAACCCTCGTAGCCGGGGTTGCCGGCTAAACGGTTTTCGAGACCGCCGCATTCAACCACTCTGCCACCTCTCCGCAGAGGTGACGGCGTCATCTTCACGCCGGGGGTGTCGCTGGCGGAGAGTCAGGGATTCGAACCCTGGATACGGCTTAACACCGCATACACGATTTCCAGTCGTGCGCCTTCAACCACTCGGCCAACTCTCCTCGCCCAAGCCGAGCAGCTCCTCGGCGGCGAGCAAACGCGAGTATACCGACTCGCCAGCTCACCGGCAACGAACGCGCGAAGGGCCGGCTCGGCGGCCGGCCCCGGTCATGCTCGCTTCCCGCGAAGTGCTACTCCGCGTGGCGCATGCGATGCATGACGCCTCGCACCGTCAGCACCACTGCCAGCGCGAAGACGCCGACGACGAGCGCGACGCTCGCGGCGATCGTTATCCACAGCCACTGCGGCAGCGTCGCGCGCTTCACGCGCATCTTGCCGCTCTCGTCGCGGTCCACCACCACGGCGCCGCTCAGCTTGATGCGGCCTTCCCGCTCCAGCGACTTGAGTGCGTCATACGCGTCCTTGGCCGCCTGACTGTCGTTGAACGTCGCGACCATCACGTCCATGGGGCGGGCTACCGCCGCCGCGCCGTCGCCGTTCGAGGGTGTGTTCTCAGCCATCTCGGTCTCCTTCCGGCTGCAGTATCTCCGCGATGCCGCGGTACCTCTTCATACCCCGCGCCGAAGGCCGAGAACCCGGGCGGACGGCAAGCCGTGGCATGATGTGGATGACGCCGAGGAGACCAAAAGATGCGCGATGCGGACCGTGCGACCGAGTTCGAACAGAGGGTGGCGGCGGCCGACCCGTCCGCGCTGCGTGCGCTCGACGTCCGGGTGCTGGAGGTAAACCTCGGACGACGTTGCGACCTCGCCTGTTTCCACTGCCATCAGGGATCTTCGCCCGACGCCGCCGAGGTCATGCCGGCCGACGTGATCGCCGGCGTACTCGCGCTCGCGGTCTCACTGAAGCCCGAGCTGGTCGACCTCACCGGAGGCGCCCCGGAGTTGCACCCGGACATCCGCCGCATCGTCAGCGACCTGGCCGAGGCCTGCCCGACCGTGCAGCTGCGAACCAACCTCGTCGCGCTCCTCGAGCCGGGATCGGAGGACCTCCCTGCCCTGTTCGCGCGCCATGGCGTGCGGCTCCTCGCGTCGCTCCCTTCGGCCGAGGAGGCGGGCGTGAGCCGGCAGCGCGGCGCGCGGACGTTCGGCGCCAGCCTGGAGTCACTTCGCAGGTTGAACGCACTGGGCTACGGCGCCGGTGACGGGCTGACCCTCGACATCGTGACCAATCCCGCCGAGCCGGTGCTCCAGACCATCGACGCCGCGGCCGAGGCGGCGTTCCACGATCGGCTC
>Ga0209744_1000672_pt1 | contig 11774 bp, 6 predicted proteins | sample BarGraNGADG00311_2_FD_184494 | JGI IMG/M metagenome (GOLD analysis project Ga0209744, IMG submission 184494) | Arctic peat soil microbial communities from Barrow, Alaska - Barrow Graham LP Ref core NGADG0004-311 (SPAdes) (version 2) | ecosystem: Environmental > Terrestrial > Soil > Wetlands >... | reverse complement strand
AATGGAAGTAGCTTCACAGGATCCATATACCAAATATTCCCTCGGCAGTGTTCTGAACCATGTAATCCTCCACCAGACCATCATAGGACAGGAAGCACTGCTTCAGATGGAAAAAGCCGGTGATTATCCTGATGTTGTGATCGGTTGTTTCGGCGGCGGTTCAAATTTCTCCGGAATTGCCTTCCCATTCATCCGTGAAAATATCACAAAAGGCAAAAAAACAAGGTTCCTTGCTGTCGAACCTTCGTCATGCCCGAAACTTACGAAAGGTAAATTTATGTACGATTTCGGCGATTCTGCAGGGATGACCCCTCTCCTTCCCATGTACACACTTGGCCATAACTTTATGCCCGATAAGATACATGCGGGCGGCTTGAGATACCACGGAGCAGGAGTGCTTGTAAGCCAGCTGCTGAAAGACGGTTTCGTTGAGGCAAAGGCAAAAATGCAGAGGGAATGTTTTGAAGCAGGCGTGCTTTTTGCAAGAAGTGAAGGCATTCTTCCCGCTCCCGAATCGAATTATGCTATTGCCGGTGCGCTTGATGAGGCAAGAAAGGCCGACCTCGAAGGAGTCTCAAGGACGATACTTTTTAACCTCAGCGGACATGGTCATTTTGATATTTCAGCTTACGAGAAGTATTTCGAGAATAACCTTCCTGATCATGAGCTTACCAATGCTGAGGTAGATCAGGCAATATCGAAAATAGAGTTCCCCGATTAGATATATGTACTCATCCCCCATCCCCCCTCTCTGCTTGCGCGCAAAGAGGGGGGCGTAGTCATCCAGTTAAAACAATTTCCCCCTCTTTGCTGGACAGGCTCTCCCCAAAGGGGGAGGGACTTAATAATAATATTATAAATTGTTTTACTCCCCTTCTCTCTTGGGAGAAGGGGTTGGGGGATGAGGCATGTTTTTTCTAGAAATCCGAATAATCCGTCGGATGAAGCAGGTAAGGGTTTGTCTTTGATGTAACATTTTGATACTCTTTCTGTGCCTTAAGAGTCGCCCAGTCAGGATGGTTTCTGAAAGCATTCCAGTGTTCATCATGTGATTTCATATCGGCATAGGTTGTCATATACATAAGCCTGGGCTTCAGGCTTCCCATAAGAACCTGGGCATAGAAGACCGCATTGGATCCTACTTTTTCGAATATGCCGATCTCTCCTCCTTCATTGAACATCTTTATTTTTTTTGCAGCCGTTGCTTCTGTGGCACTCTCATAACTGCGCAACTCATAAATCCTCTCAGATGGTTTGGTTGTGTATGAAGGGATACTGAACTGCGGCATGAAAGAGAATGCTTTAAGAAGGATGCTCTCATACCTTGCAAAGGGAGGATTATTATATGGAGCATCAAGAAACTCCTTGCCCGATTCCTGGTAAACCTTATCATTATCAAGATTTTCTGCCAGTTTAAGATACTGATCTACAGATTTGAACGGAATAAAAACGTAAACAAACTTCCCATATGCAGTATCGGTTTCTATTGGTTTAAAAACACCTATAGTGCTAATGCCTGCCCTGTGCATTGCAGGAATGTATGCATCTTTAAGGTACTTTTCGGTAGCTTCAGCCTGTGACGGCAGATTAACCCTGTAAATCCTTATCTCATAGAACATCTGTTTTGTAGGTACAGAGGCAGCCTGAATTACAGACATATAGAGTAAGAAAGCAATAATTAGAAATAATAACCTATTCAGATTTTTTACTTTTTTCATTATCCTTTTGTTTTAGAAGTTTACAACCTTTAGTCTTTTTTCTGTTTAAGACCCTCTCCCCAACCTCCCGCCTAAGCGGGACAGGCTCTCTCCCAAGGGCGAGGGGCAGATGTCAGATTTATAAATTCCCCCGTCTCCCTTGGGAGAAGGAGACAGGGGAAGAGGGTTAAATAATAGTGTGAGTCCTTTTTAATACAATTTCGAGAACTCCTGGAATATCTTCACAGCTCCATCGGCAGTCAGTTCTGATCCGGACTGAACATAAAACCTGTGCCTGAGAGTCATTGATTCGCCTTTCTGAAGAGGGTAATTTACCTTAGCTTGTTTCGGATCGTATGAATTCTGGCCAAGGTTGTTTACGGAGAATAATCCATAGCCTCTTGCATGAGAGTATGCCGGGAAACCCGGATTTTTCGGATTGTCAAATATCGCAAATGAGATTGGAACATTATCTTTTATTCCTGAAAGGATGACCCATTCGTTTCTTGTTCCCCAAACTTTATCACCCTTCAATCCGTTGCTTGAAGCATACATTCCGGTAACTCCGGTATTATCGGTTGCCTTAACAGTAGTCGGATTTCCCTTTTCATCAGTAAAAATAAGTGATTCATTGGAGGGCATTTCAAAAGCCCGGTCAACCCGTATTGCAAACATACCTTCCTTGTTGTCGTTAAAGGTAACCGGCCCATTTACTGCGGTAAGCGTTGAGATATGATCAATAGTACGGGAATCCTTGCTTGCCGAAAATATGTATTTAGTATTTTCCACAAGAAGAGTGTTCCCTTTGTTATCGTCCCAGTCTGAGACAACCTCGAGGACAGCCATCTTGCCACTTTTGGCCTGAGTGATGCTCTTTACAACAATATGCCCATACTCATCCTTCCTATTTGCCGGGATAGCAGATGAATTGTTCCAGAAGTCAAGGCCATTGACATTTCCATGATTGAACCATATACCTATATGGTGCGGATGGTCGATCCTTTCGCCTTTTCTCGGCTCAATCGGGAATCCTCGTGTTATCACCGAGCCGTTTGGAGAATATACAGGGTAGAGAAAAGGTTTTTCGATATTCTCCGGATACTGGTATGATGTAAATAATTTTCCATCAACCAATACATCTACTTTATGCTTTGCATCGTCCCTGACAAGTTTTATTTTTGATGACTGTGCGTTCATTGAACCTCCTGCTGAAAGTATAAACGAAGGAATCAGTAAATACATTAATATTTTTTTCATGTTAATTATATCTTTTCAATTATTAAAACAATATCAATACTGGGATACTTTTCCGCCTGCCAGAACCTCCTGTGTTTTTTCATCAAAGGATGCTTTTTCACCTGTTCTCAATGCTGCATTGCACATAATGCAGGCGATGGCATGGTTATACCCAGCGACGACATCAGCATGCGGTTTCTTGCGTTCGCGTACCGACTCCATCCAGTTCCTCATATGAGCGGTCGTCATCGCATCACCACCGGTATTTGCATTAGTTTCGAGTTTCATGCTTGGCAGTTCAAACGGATCGAGAAGGTTAGCCTTCATATTCATTAACTTTGCTTCAGCTTCAATGAGTCCTCCTTCAGAAGTAACCTTATTAGTATCGAGGTTCAGCATTCCGCCATTGGAATAATAAAGTTCCTTCGTGCCGCCGGCTGAGTTGGTGAATCTTGATGTATATACAACCTGGAATCCTGTATCAGGGTTTGAAGGATCGCCATAATCCATAACAGCGGTCATTGTGTCGTTGTTAGTTCTGCCGTCCTTCCAAAGATAGATGCCTCCGTTAGCAGCAACGCTGCGCGGATGAGAAAGCTTTGTAAACCAGTGTACCGTATCGATCTGGTGAGCCATCCACTGCCCGGGGATTCCTGAAGAATATGGCCAGAAAAGTCTGAACTCAAGGTACTTCCTCGGGTCGAATGCAGCCTGGGGACGATTCAGCTGAAATCTCTTCCAGTCGGTATCTGATTCTTTAAGCATGGGAACTACACCAGGTCTTCTCCAGCGTCCGGGCTGATTCACGTTCCAGCTCATCTCGACCATTACGATCTTTCCGAACTTGCCTGAATTGATATAATCGTTTGCTGCTATATAATTTGGTGCACTGCGGCGCTGTGAACCGATCTGAACTATCTTTCCTGTTTTCTCAACTGCAGCTCTGGCCACCCTGGCATCAGCCATCGTTTCGGCAAAAGGTTTTTCGCAATAGGCATCCCGTCCGGCATTGACAGCTTCCGCACACAGCAGGGCATGCTGGAAATCTGCGGTGCTGATGATAACTGCATCAGTATCCTTGCCGCTGTACAGCTCGTCATTATTGCGGGCAAGTCTTAAGTTAATACCCTGGGATTTAAAGAATTTATCTGCATCTTCCCTTCTCATACTCCAGAGATCAGAAACAGCGGTGAATTCAAAGTTCAGTTCTTTTGAAAGACTCGAAAAAGCAGGTAACAATGACTGCCTGAAACGGTCGGAATAACCTACTATACCAACGCGGATCCGGTCGTTTGCACCTATGATGCGTGAGTAACTCTTTGCATCGAGGATGCTGGAAAGTCCCTTTGCTCCAAGCGTAAGTCCTGCTGCGCCAAGAGCTGTTTTTTGAACAAATTCTCTGCGGGTTGCCATAAGTTTATAAGTTAAAATGTTTAATATTAATATGTTAAACCCCCATCCCTCAGAATGGGGCGTGTTCATCAGGTAAAAATACTTTTAATTAGGGATCATTCAAATACAAAAAGAGGGCTTTCCCCAATTTTAGTGTCTATTAACTTTTTTTAACAGGAAAAGATGTCAATTCTTTTAACTTTGTTCATACAAAAAGTATCTTCAAACAATTTAAAACATTATCTGAAATGAACAATAAGATAAGAAACAGCATGGCTCTCTGCCTTGCACTTCTGTTATCCTGTTCCCATTCACTCAATGGTCAGAAACCTGTTAAGAAGGGCGATCTGAAACACTGGCCAAAGGGTACCTCCCCCCGGGAGATAGGTAAACGTATCGCTGAGCATTTTGCAGTACGAGCACTTCCTGTCGCGCCCAGAAAAATACCCTATCCTGAAGTCTGTACCTGGTATGGAGCCCTTACATTTGCCAGGCTGACAGGAGATAACAGGCTTGCTGCGAAACTTGAAGAGCGTTTTCAACCTTTATTCGGACCTGATTCTGTTCTGATACCTGTTCCCAATCATGTCGATAATACTGTTTTCGGAACCGTACCGCTGGAATTATATATACTTACAAAGGATCAGAAATACCTTAATATGGGGAAGAAGATTGCCGATAAACAGTGGGCTGCACCAGATGGACCAAATATTAATCCTGATTCAAAAAAATTCTACGACAGGGGATTAACTCCGCAAACAAGAATGTGGATTGATGACATGTATATGATAACATCGGTACAGACACAGGCTTACAGGGCAACAGGGGATCTTAAATATATTGAAAGAGCAGCAAAAGAGATGGTAGTTTATCTCGATTCTCTGCAAATGCCTAATGGTCTTTTCTATCATGCTCCGGATGTACCTTTCTTCTGGAGCCGGGGAAATGGATGGATGGCTGCCGGAATGAGTGAACTTTTAAGTTCCCTCCCAAAGAACAACCCTGACAGATCCAGAATCATGGAGGATTATAAGAAAATGATGGCGACTCTTCTGAAGTACCAGGCAGAAAACGGAACGTGGCGGCAGCTGATCGACGAGCCGGATGCATGGAGCGAAACTTCAGGAACCGGCATGTTTGCATTTGCTATGATCACCGGTGTGAAGAACGGATGGCTCGATAAAAAAACCTATGCTCCCGCTGCAAGAGAAGCATGGCTGGGACTTCTTCCATATATTGATGCCAACGATGAGATCCATGAAGTGTGTGAAGGCACAAATAAGAAAAACGACCGTCAGTATTATTTCGACAGGAAGAGGAATACAGGCGACCTCCATGGGCAGGCTCCGATACTCTGGTGTGCAACGGCACTTCTAAGATAAAAGACAAAAGTCACAAGACAAAAGTGACAAATTGAATACAAGAATCCCCTCCTTGGAGGGGTGTACGACCCATAGACATAGGTAACAGGGGGTCATAGACAAAGGTAACAGTTTTGTTAATAAAGTTATTAATTAGGCATTGAATCAAAAATCAATGCTTATGCCCTTTGAAAACAGGACTGTTATGGAACAGAGGATAGAGTTTGTTTTATTGGCAGAAGCCAATAATGGAGGAAAGATCAAAGATCTATGTAGGCGATTTAATATTAGTCGCAAAACTGGATATAAATGGATTAATCGATACAAAGATGGTGGATTTAAAAGCTTAAAAGATCGATCAAGAAGGCCACATCATTCCCCCGGGAGGTATAGAAAAGAGATAGAAGACTATGTAGTTAAGCTCCGGGGGCAAGAGTCGGAGTGGGGGTCAAAGAAGCTAAAAAGGATCATGAAGGATCGTTCGGAAGATGGGAAATATCCTTTTGATATTATACCATGCAAGAATACGATTGGCAGGATGATAAAACGAAATGGTTTAATAGAGCCAGGGAAAAGTGAACAATCAAAAGCATGGCATCGCTTTGAATATGATGAGCCTAACGAGCTTTGGCAAATTGATTTTAAAGGATATTTTACAATGCTAAACAGACAGAACTGCCATCCGCTGGCAATACTTGATGATCATAGTCGGTTTAATATAGGTCTTTTTGCATGTGGCAATCAGACGAATTTAACTGTTAGGACTCACTTGATAGAAGTATTTGAAAAATATGGACTGCCTGAGAGAATACTATCAGACAATGGCACTCCCTGGGGTACCTGTGGTCAGGAAAATGAGCCTGGTATCAGAGTGTTTAGCTCTCTTGAAAAATGGTTGATAAGGTTAAATATTAAACTTATTCATGGAAGACCATATCACCCGCAAACTCAAGGAAAAGAAGAGCGGTTCAATAAAACTTTTAAACTGGAAGTCCTGAAACGTAATAACTTTAAAAATATAGACCATTGTCAAGAGTATTTTGCAGGATGGAGAGAAAAATACAATTGTTTAAGACCTCATGAATCTTTAAATCTGGATGTGCCTGCCAAACATTATAGTCCCAGCAACAGATCCTACTCATCTTATTTACCTCCGGTAGAATATGATGGCAGCTGCACAGTAAGGAAGGTCTTTGAAAAAGGAGAAATATCTTTTAAAGGGAAGATATTTAAAGTAGGCAAAGCTTTTGTTGGGGACTACGTTGGTATTAAGCCATTTAATAACGATGGTCAATATGAAGTTTACTACAGTAATCAATATTTAAGAAACATATCTTTGAAAGAATAATGTATATTACTAAACAAAAATTTAATATCGCAAAGTGTTACCCATGTATGTGACCCCTGTGTAACCCATGTATGTGGTCCGTACAAGGGGGGCAGGGGGGTAGAAATATGAAAATTGGCATCATTTCAGATACACACGGATGGATCCATCCACGGCTCTTTGAGCACTTTAAAGAAGTCGATGAGATATGGCATGCGGGCGATATCGGAAATATCGAAACCGCAGACATTCTGGCATCATTCAAGCCGCTCAGGGCCGTCTATGGTAACGTTGACGATGCAGTAGTAAGGCTTGTATACAAGGAAAACCAGAAATTTAAGGCAGAGGAGACCAGTGTCTGGATCACTCATATCGGAGGCACCCCGGGGCATTATGATATCAGGGTTAAAGAGCAGCTCCTTGGTAACCCTCCCACCATTTTTATATGCGGCCATTCACATATTGCGAAAGTTATGTATGATAAAAAACCTGGACTTCTCTATATTAATCCGGGAGCAGCAGGGTACAATGGTTTTCATAAATATATGACAGCCTTAAGGCTGCAGATAGACGGAAAGGTCATTCACGACATGGAGCTTATAGAGCTCGGTGAAAGAGGCAAGGTTATCTTGTAAGGCCTTTAAGATCAGGCTGCTGTTCGTTGTTTTCAACAGGACCCGTCATTCTCTGGATGAATCTTCCGAGCCTGTCCTCAACAGATAGCATATAAGTATATGGCATCTTTACTGAAGAATCGGGGTGCTTGCGCAGGTTCAGCTTCGTATTGGCAATGAGGGTGTTGTAACCATTATTTCCCGATTGTGCCATCATATTTCCTTTGAAATAGGAGAAATAGTACCAGGTCGACTCATCGGCCTTGAGGTAAATGTCAAACATATCGCCTGAACGCCTCCGCTGGATCTCCACAAAACCATCGACATACAAATTTACCGGTTGAGAGCCGATATACCCGATCCCTATCTTTCCCTTCGACCTGAATGAAGAAGATGCTTCATTCCAGTAAAGATTGACATCATTCAGGAATATTTCGAAATTGAATTCTTTAGGCAGATTTTTGGATGTTCCAAAGAGATCGACATCCTCTTTCATCTGTCCTGCTGCTTCGGTGCCTATCAGGCTTTTCATCCCCCTGGTGTAAATCTCGCTGTTAAGGTTGACAGGTTTAAGCGATGGCATCATTCTTATCTCATCACCCATCATTTTAAGCGCCTCAGGTGAGAAATAAAAGTCAAATGCAAGCAGGGCTTCGATGTTCACATCGTTTGAATCGAGGGTATGGATTACCTTGCCGGCTGCAGTAAGCTTCACCAGATCATAATTAGCCCCGAAATTAAGTTTTCCTTCACCCGAAAGTACACAATAGTTCTTGTCAAGCGCTACCATGTTGTCATTACGTGACGGGTCGACAATCTTTTCGAGTGATGTGATAACATAGCGGCCTTTTGGCTTGTCGTACCATAAATACCCATTTGAATTTACGAGTCCGACATCGGTCCACGATTTCTGTGCCGAGAGAAAGGCAGGGTAAATATGTACGGAATCGAGGTTGATATAGGAACCCGAAAAAACCATGTTATCATTAATGTCGCGAGGCTTCTCGCTTATGGGGATCATAACATTTTTTGGGTCGATATATGATTTGAACTTGACCGGATAGCTCTTAAACTCATTGCAATTATGAACTATTCCCGCACCTCCGCTGAAAAGCAAGTTATCTTTTGTCGAATATAGGTTAACATCGCCATAAAATGAGAATTCGGGATTTAACATGAATTTCTGGCTGACAGGAATATATCCTTTGGCACTTGTTTTCAGTGTGTCAACTGTCAGTTCCGGAAAACTGATCTGCTGTATCTCCTTGTTTTCATCAATGTAATCATAGATTGCGCTTCCGGAGTAACGTTTTGTTGATTCAATATCGATTTTGGCCGAATGCAGGATATGCTTGCTGTTTACGGCTAAAATAGCATTTTGCATCTGCTGGATCTTTGCCCTCCTGTTGATGGTGATCTTTCCTTTGTCAGGCTGAATAAGTGCGTCAGCTATATGGATATAATTGATGTTTTCAGCTTCAATATACTCTCCGTCAAGATGATAACTTCCCTTCCATGATGAAAATGAAATAGTATCGCCGATCACATTGGTTGCAAAAAACGTTGGCTTGTCAAGTCCGGCAAAGTCAAGCTTCATAAGCTTGTCAGGTGTGATCATCGGTGCGTTAGACTTCCCTTTTTGTTCCATGTCGAGGACCTTTGATTCCATATTATATGTAAAATCAGTCATCTTACAGATATACTGGATCTCTGGAAATTTAACAACAGAAGTGTCGGTGTTCAGATGAAAACTAGTCAGCTTAAGGTCGAAGTTGACATCCGTAGCAGCATTTTCGGCAATAAATGCATAACCATTTGTCGATGGGGATTTGAGATTATATGTAGCTGCCCCGGCTTTTATTGAGTTAGTGTTGAACGTGAACAGATCTGATGTCAACCTTGAATCTGTTGTATTGACTACACCTGTTCCGGAGATAATTAAAGGGGTCAGTGTCAATGATCCGTCAAGAACCGTTCCGTTATCAAACATATTGAAATTTTTTCCGCGGGCATTTGAAGCCATCCATTCATCTTTTTCCGGCAGCCACTTGATTTTTACATCCTCGCTGTTAAGAGCCGGGAACAATCCTGTACTATCCTTTTCAATATTGAAAGTTGTTGCCTGGGTAGTCATGGAGTCTGGGAAGAACCTGAATTGCTCCGATTTTGTAGTTGATGTTAGATGTTTCAGGGAACCGCTGCCTGTAAGCCCCTTGTTGCTTATGCTTAGATTATCATATAACCTTCCCTTAGCCCCGTAAACCTCTATTCCTTCCGGGGGGATGGGCATATTGAATCCAAGCGAGTTATTGTCCTGTATTGTAAGAAACTGGCGGATAGGCTTAATTATGTTACCGGCATGAAATTCGCCGGCAAGGTTCATATCCTCGTTGGTATAATGATCGATGTTATCGTACTTGAAAGGATCAACCCTGAAGTAGAAGTCTCCCTTCGCGTAGACGTTTTCAAGTCCCGGGATCTTGTCATAAAAGATGTACGAATAGGTTGTTGCATTGATTATCGGGTACTGTTTCAGGCTTTTAAGTCCAGACTTATTATTTGGGTCATCGATAAAGAGTTCAGCAGTACCAAGCTGGATAAGGTTTTCGACATTCTTTATCACAGCGTTTCCAAAGCGGTCCTTCTTATCTGTTTCAACAGCAATCTTAATTGAATCAATTCTTTGTAGTCTTATTTTGAATGTATCGTAGCTGAATGAGAATTTATGTCCGAATACTGTGAAAAGACCTGCCTCAACAACACCGTCAAACTGCATGCTTCTGTTCTGACCAATAACTATCTGCCTGTTATATGGATATATGGCAACCCTCTGGGAATCGCTAAGGAAGATATGGGAAACCCCGTTTACGGTAAGCATGAAACTCTTAAGGTCGAGTATTGCATTATCGATCGGCGCTTTCGTTTCGCTCGTAATAAACATTACATCATAATCCTTTTTCTTCGCGAATGAATTAAGGAAATCATCCACTTTTCCTTTCAGTGTTATCTCGTTGGATTGCCGGTCATAAAAAACGAAGCCTTTGTTTGCCATGTCTATGCATAAAGCGGTAACTGCATCGACAGGCCTGCCCAGCCATTTGGCAAACTCATCGACTGGAAATGTAGGGGAGTAATACCATTCGGCGAATTTCTTGAGCCTGTTCAGCGGGTGGTATTCATCTATTCCTGCCAGCTTCATGAAATAATTGGCATCGAAGAATGAAGCAGATTCAAACTGTGCCTCGCCAAGTGAGGCTCCTCTGGCCCTTGACATGATTATTTTCGATTCTTTCATGTTCCACGACAGGAGTTCGAAATACATATCAAGTTTATGATATGAGTTGAAATAGGGGCTTTTTGAAATCGGGTTATTGCCCCTGAAAAGACTTACCTGTCTTGTTGATGCATTGTAGGAAAAGGAAAGATTGGAATGGTAAATAGAATCTTTTCTGAGATAAAGTGCCATGGAGGTCTCGGCGCTTACCAGCCCGGCTTTTGAGAACATGAACTCCATCGATTTCAAAGTAAGATAGAGTGTGTCGTTTCTCGACAGGGTGATAGTTGCTGGTTTGAACCTCGTACCGGTTCCCTTCAGGCTTGCTCCCTCAATTGAGAGCCCTCCCTCGTAGTTAACCCCTTCGTATATTTGGTTTAATCTGAACTCTTTTTCGTAAGTCTCAAACCTGGGGTAATCAGCCCTCTCCTTTATCTTGTATGACATTGCCTGATCGGAGAGCTTGCCGTAAACCGATGTCTTAAAGTAAGTTTTATGCGTCAGCCTGGCAGAATCGACAGTGAAACTGCTTTTTGTTGTATTCAGGTAATAATTATCCATTTCAGCATATACCTCATTGGCAGGATAACCTGCTTTTTCCCATGTAATCTTTCCCTTTGTGCCATGAAATAGCTGCATGTCGGGGTAATATGTTCCTGTGGCATTAAATATCTCCGTGCTGTCTTTCTGCGAATAGCATGTCAGCGTGGCATTATTGATCTTAACTAAGAATATGGTGTCATATACAAACTGAAGTTTGCTGTTCTTTACTTTCCACCTGATAGAGGGTGATTCGGAAAGGACATTGTCCCTTATTATGATGCGGGTATTACGTATGTACCTGTCGATACTCTCCATCGGGTATCGCGGGTT
>Ga0209744_1000668_pt1 | contig 11801 bp, 9 predicted proteins | sample BarGraNGADG00311_2_FD_184494 | JGI IMG/M metagenome (GOLD analysis project Ga0209744, IMG submission 184494) | Arctic peat soil microbial communities from Barrow, Alaska - Barrow Graham LP Ref core NGADG0004-311 (SPAdes) (version 2) | ecosystem: Environmental > Terrestrial > Soil > Wetlands >... | reverse complement strand
CCTCGCGCGCCGCGGCGGGGCGCCGCGCGCCCGCTCACGCAGCCGCCGTGCCGCGTAGCTGCGGTTGTAGCCGGCGAGGGCGCAGAGCTCGTCGAGCATCAGCCCGCGCTCCCGCTTGCCGGCGCGCACGTACCGCCGCGCCATCTCCTTGGTGAGCGCTTGCCTCTCGCGCATCGAGAGGGCCACCGTCGCCGCCCTCCTTGCCGCTGACATGCAGGGCTAGGAGTTCGGCGCCCTTCGAGTACTTTCTTACGTGAGGCAACGAAGCGCTTTCGAGTACCTGAACCTTCTTTGTGAGGCAATGCGCGCTGTTGACAAGCTTCTCTGTCGACGTATGATGAACATGATCGATCAGATACAAGCATATTTACACAGAGGGGAGCGGGCGCTTAATGCGGGACATCGCTAAGGCGAACGTCCCTTAAACAGGGAGACCAGCGTGATTGCTCCTTTCGAAACTCAGAAGCTGCGGTGGCCAGACTCCGTCGGGGCGATCTGGAGCCAGATTCTCTGCGAGACGACGTTGGATGTCGTTATTCCTCTGCTGCAGCAAGATCCTGACGCTTCCGCGCTCATCTTTGAAGACGATGTCATTGTCACTAGGGGAGCACTCCTGGATGGTGTCGAGCGCTTCGCTAGCCACCTTCGCGATCGTTTGCGTCCGGGCGATCGCGTCATCTTGGCGATAGGCAATCGGGCCGAGTTCTTTATCGCGTGGCTGTCGATTCTCGCCAATCGTGGAGTTCCGGTGATCATCAGCCCTGACCTCGGTTCCTACACTGCGATCCACATCGCTCACGACTCTGGTGCCGTACTCGCGATCGCGGACGGTACTGCCGCGGACGTCCTTCGATCTGTCACGGCCGGATCTCGGCAGAAACTTGAAGTCATCAGTGTCGCCGGCGAAGAACCAAACGGATTCGATCACCTCGGCGTCGGCGTCGAGTCCTTCAATCTCGGTGGCGTCAATGCGAGCATCCATGAGCCTGCGGGCATTCACTACACATCTGGTACGACCGGGCCACCCAAGGGCTGTGTCCATGACCATCGGCAGTACATCCGCTACGCCGATATCGGTATGCGGCTCTACCCCTTCGCCGCTTCTGACCGCCTGTTGAACACACTCCAATTTCACTACGGCGACTCGGTGTGGCTTTGGATCATCGCGCTGAAGCTAGGCGCTGACTTTGTGAGTGTACGTAAGTTCAGCGTGTCGCGTTTCTGGCCCAACGTTGACCGGCTCGGTGTCACCATGTTTCTAGGGATCGGGGCGATTCCGAATCTTCTTCTGACGGTGCCGCCGTCGGATCTGGAGCGTGGCCACAAGATTCGGTTCGCGATGCAGGTGGGTGTACCTGGGGCGCAGCACGCCGAACTTGTTGAACGCTTCGGCTTTCCTTGGGTTGAAGGCTACGGGATGTCGGAGACCGGAGTGACTATTTGCATGCCCTTGGACTCGTCCAACGATTACATCGGCACTGGAGCCATCGGGATCCCGGTTCCTGAAGTGGATGTGACCCTGCATGACGATGCTGGCGAAAAGATCGAAGGTCCAGGTATTGGCCAGCTGTCGGTTCGCACACCGGACATGATGCTGGGCTATTTCAATCTTCCCGACGCTACGGCCGAGGTTCTTCATGACGGCTGGCTTCGGACCGGTGACCTCGTTCGTCGCGATGAGAACGACGTCTACTACTTCCTTGGCCGAACCAAGTTGATCATCCGTCGTGGCGGAGAGAACGTCGCGCCTGAAGAGGTTGAGGCAGTGCTCCGTATGCACCCATCGGTTGTGGACGCCGCTGTGGTTCCGGTCGCGGACGAGTTGCGTGGTGAGGAGATAAAGGCGTACGTCCAGCTCGAAGATGGTGCCTCGTTCGAACCGCAGATCCTCTCCGACTTTTGCGCAGCCCACCTTTCGGCGTTTAAAGTTCCGCGCTACTTCCAGCAGCAAACGGCAGCGTTCCCTCGAACGCCAAGCTTGCGGATTCAAAAGTCTGCGCTCGCAATTGACGGCGTGCACCAGGTTACGTCGGTCTGGGACGGGGACGAAAGTAGCACCCGAGGGGTGAGGACGCCTTGAGTACCAGCGAGCTTCATATCGAACCACGATCGGTCACAGCGACGGACGTTCTTCACCGGTACAAGGAGACCACGGCCGTCGACCGTGTTTCGCTCGACGTACGACCGGGGGAGTTTTTGACCATGCTCGGGCCGAGTGGCTCGGGGAAGACAACACTGCTGCGCATTATCGCCGGGCTAATATCGCCGAGCGAGGGTACCGTCAAGATCGGCGAACGCGACGTTACTCGGGTAGCGCCACAGCATCGTGATATTGGAATGGTCTTCCAGAATTATTCCCTATTCCCTCATATGTCTGTGGCCGCCAACGTCGCGTATCCGTTGTCCATTCGACGTGTTCCACGCAAGGAACGGCACGATCGGGTGGAGCGGGCTCTCGAGCGGGTGAATCTTCCAGGCTTTGGGGATCGTCGCCCCGCTGCGCTCAGCGGTGGACAGCAGCAGCGGGTCGCTGTGGCACGCGCACTGGTGTTCGAGCCATCAGTTCTGCTTATGGATGAGCCGCTCGGTGCGCTCGACCGGAAATTGCGCCGACACATGCAAAGCGAACTACGCGAGCTGCAACGGCAACTCAGTATCACCTGCATCTTCGTCACTCATGATCAAGAAGAAGCATTGTCCATGTCCGATCGCATCGGGGTCATGAACAACGGCAAGGTTCTGCAGGTCGACACGCCGGTCAACCTCTACCGCGCCCCTGTTAGCAGCTTTGTGGCCAACTTCATCGGTGACACCAATACGTTTGAAGGGACAGCAGAGAAGATCGCCAGCGGCGCGACGATTGTGCGCACTGACAGCGGGCTGTGCATCCCAGTCCATTCTACGCCCGAAGCCGCCAGCGGAAGTCGCGTTGTCGTTGTAGTCCGTCCTGAACTCGTGGAGGTCGGTACGCCTCCGCGGGATCACACCATTTCAGTGCGCGTCGACCTTGAGGAGGTCACGTTTGCAGGATCCGTACTACAAGTTAAGGGAAGATCCGATGGTGGAGATCTCATCGCAGCCCAGTTATCCGGGAGGAATGGGGTTTCCCTGGCTTGCGGCTCATCGACGGTTTTCAGCTGGCTCTTGAGCGACCAGATTGTGCATGCGAATTAGTCCATGAGTTTATCCGTGTTTGTAAGAGAAGACAGGAGCAAGGCTATGCGCTTAAAAGACAGGAGCAAGGCTATGCGCTTAACCAAGATGTACGCGGTACTCTGTAGTGGAATCGTTTTAGCGGCCGCCTTTGGATGCGGGGGAGGTGGAGATACCGTCAAGGCAGACAGCAAGGTCGTCTACATCAACTCCTCCGGTGGCGATCTCGACGTGCAGCTTAGAAAGTCTTACTGGGATCCGTTCACCAAGGAAACAGGGATCAAGGTCATCAACTCGGCGCCTGTGGACAACGCAAAGCTTGTCACGATGGTCAAGAGTGGAAACGTCGAGTGGGACATCACCGAACTCTCGGGTGGAGGCGAAATGCCAAGAGATAGCGCGGGCGGCTACCTCGAGAAAATCGACAAGTCGCAGTTGCCGCTAGCTGACTTGTTCCCGGCGTCGGTCACGGACTACGCCGTCTGGGCAGCGGCGTATTCAACGGTGCTCACGTGGGACCTTAAGAAGTGGCCGATGTCTGGAAAACACCCAACCGGAATCATGGATCTGTGGAATCAGAAAGACTTCCCTGGGCCGCGCAGCATCCAAAAGGGTGCTCTGGACAACATCGAGTTCGGAGTGCTACACGCGGGGGTTCCCCAGGACAAGGTGTACCCGGTCGACCTTGACCTCGCCTTCAAAGAGCTGGACAAGCTCAAGCCCAACGTATCGGTCTACTGGACGTCAGGTGCGCAATCGGTTCAGGCGATCACCGACGGGGAAGCCGTCATGGGTACGACCTGGAATGGACGTCCCTACCAGGCGAATAATGAGGGCGCCAACCTGGGCATTGCCTGGGATGATGCGAATCTCAAGATGTCGTGGTATGCCATCCCCAAGGGCACCAAGAACTATGACAATGCCATGAAGCTCATGGCCTATCAGATGGATGCCACTCGCCAAGCGCAAGTTGCCGAGGGCAGCGGTTATGCAGGTGGAAATCTAAAAACCGGTGATCTCCTGAGTGAAGCGCTTAAGCCGTACTTCGCGACCCTGCCAGAGCATCTCAAAGTGACTGTCGTGTCTGACGAGAATTGGTGGAAAGACAACGGCCCGAATGCTGAGCAACAGTTCATTAGTTGGGTCACCCGCTGACGTCTATCAGGTCCGGGAACAGCTTTGAAAGACGTGGGCGGATGAGTGTCACAACTTCGTCGGTCGGCCGGTCGCTCCTGACGGTGGGTCGGCGTAGGCAGCTAACGGCGGGCCTCTTGGTCACGCCTGCGCTGGGACTTATCCTTCTGCTATTCATGATCCCTTTGGTGCGGCTGATTGTTCACAGCTTCACTACGCCCACGCTGGGTCTGCAGAACTATAGCGATGCTCTAATGGATAGGACGACGTGGCGGATAATCAGAATTACGATCGAGATCGCTTTCGAGTGCACCGCTGTCAGCTTGCTGATCGGCTATCCCGTCGCGTATTTAATGGCGACCTCGTCCAAGCGGGCGACCAAGGTGATATTGCTGTTTGTTCTGCTGCCGTTCTGGACGAGCATCCTCGTGCGCATGTACGCGTGGATGATCATCTTGGGCACCAAGGGCATGATCAACGATGCTCTGCTGGCCGCTCGCGTCATCGATGACCCAGTCAAGCTTCTGTACACCCGCTTTGCGGTAATTCTCGGTATGATCCACTATCTGTTACCGTTCATGATTCTATCTTTGTACTCCACGATGACAGGGATCGACCGTGACCTGATGCAGTCGTCCAGCACGCTGGGCGCATCTGGCTGGCAGAGTTTTTGGAGGGTGTACTTTCCACTGTCTGCTCCCGGCGTATTTGCGGGCAGCCTGCTCGTGTTTATCCTCGGCTTGGGATTCTTCGTGACGCCGGCTCTACTAGGAGGACCAAGAGATACGACCATGCCGATGTATATCCAGCAGCGAGTTGCGGTACTCCAATTCGATCAGGCGACCGCGATCGCGGTAGTTCTTGTGGTAATCGTGCTGATTCTCTTCGCCATCTACGACCGAATACTCGGCTTCGACCGCTTATTCGGCGGACTAGGGACGTAGGGGGCATCCGTGGCTTCTCGTTATCCGCGTAGGATGTTGTGGTTCTGCTGCGTCCCAGTACTGCTCTACTTGGTCGCACCGTTGGTAATAGTAGTACCCGTTTCATTCAGCTCGGCGTCATATCTACAGTTTCCGCCGCCCGGCTTTTCCTTCCGTTGGTACGAGTCCTACTTTTCCGATCGCTCCTGGATCGACGCGACCGTGCTCAGCCTCCAAGTTGGGGTGACTGTCGTTGTGCTTTCAATCGCGATCGGCCTATTAGCTAGCATCGCCATGACAAGGTATCGGCTTCCTTTCAGCGGCATTGTGCGAGTCATGCTCATGACGCCCTTGATCGTGCCGTCGATAGTGGTCGCGGTCGCCGTGTACAGCCAGTATGTAGATCTTCATATCATCGGCTCGTTCTGGGGCATCGTTTTGGCGCACACGGTCCTTGCCCTTCCGTTTGCGATTCTGCTGCTGTCCAGTGGCTTACAGCAGCTGCCAGAAAGTCTGGAAGAAGCCAGTTACATGCTTGGCGCCGGTCGGCTAGCGACCTTCATTCGCGTCGTTTTGCCGGCCCTCGCTCCAAGCATCTTGTCGGCGGTATTGTTTGCCTTCATCACGTCGTGGGACGAAATCATTATGGTCCTGTTCATAGGCGGTACCAAAGGCCAGACTCTTCCCCTAAAGATGTTCTCCTACCTTCGCACTGAGATCAATCCGACTATCGGGGCAATCTCGACGCTTCTCATTGGACTTGTCGTCCTTGGAGTAATCCTCAGCGTCATCTTGGGCTGGTGGAGAGCTCGCAGACGGTCGAACAAAGCCGCAGGAATTCTAGTCCGTTGAATCCATATTGAGCATCAGTTAGCCAAGTTCAGCAACCAGTTCAGCCCACCTTTATCGCCGCACTCGATCGGAGGCCCAACATGATTCCGTCCGGGACATTGCGTCTAAGAATGGGATTGCATGACACTCATTACGAAGGCGGCCTAATACCGGCAGCCACAATGCTGCGCCTTTTCGCCGATTGTTCCTCAGAACTCGGTATCCGTATGGATGGCGTCGACGGATATCTCGCGGCATATGAGTCTGCCGAGTTCCTTCAACCGGTGTACGCCGGGGACTACGTCGAGATCACAGCAGAGCTGGTCAAGAAGGGGAATCGGTCGCGTCGTATCTCGATAGTGGCGACCCGGTCAGTGCGCGCCAAGGTGCTCGGTGACGGACTGGGTGGCGGAGAAGTCGTCGATCCTCCAGAGGTTGTTGGTCGCGCCATCCTCATTGCTGTCGTGCCGAAACAAGAGCCCGCCGTTGTCTGAAGCCCAGAGCGATTTCGTCGGTGCATCAGCACCTTCTGGTATCGGTCTCGAATCGCAAGGAGATGGTCTGCATGACCAGATCGGGTCGCCCGTTCCTGGCGTTGAACTGTGGTCGGGGTGCTGCGTCTGCATACTGCAGCAAACTGCTCGCTGAAGTGGGAGTGGACGTTGTGATGGTCGAGCCACCCGGCGGCCATCCCTTGCGACTCGAGGGCGGGGGGCATGGTCAGCCTCTCCCGACAGACTCAGACGAGTTCGTCTATCTGGCGGCAGGCGTCGGCAGCGTTGCGATTGAAAGTTGGCCGAACTTCACCTCCGCCGAAGCTCTCGATCTGTTGTCCAATGCGGATGCGATCATTCACGACTTCCAGCCGGCAGAAGCAAAGGCCTTGGGGCTAGATGACGACTCAGTTCGCACCTGCAATCCGCACGCATTCGTTGTCGGGATCACGCCCTTCGGCTCGAGCGGACCGTACTGCGATATGCCCGCGAGCGATTTGACGGTATACGCACTGTCGGGTCACCTACAACTAACGGGTCGTCCCGAGCAGGCGCCGATCATGCCGTATGGCAAACAGCCGTCTCTGTACGCGGGGGTGCACGGAGCCGTTGCGACTCTAGCAATGTTCGTCGCGAGGATGCGTGGGTGCGAAGTCCCGAATGTCGAGGTTTCAGTCCAAGAAGCACTCGCCGGAGCTCTGGATTCTGCAGTAAACGGGTACACCTACAGTCACGTCCTCCGGGGCCGTTATGGCAATCGCACAAGCGATGACCTACCGCTGTTGGATCTCTACAGCACGGTGGACGGCAGGGTCATGGTCTGTGTCTACACCGACGCGCAATGGGAAAGCTTTTGCCACCTCCTTGACCGGCCGGAGTGGCTCGCGGATGATGAACTAAGGACGGTTGCGGGCCGACGACGAGGATCTGCCGAACTAGAAACCGCCATGCGCGGGTGGTTTGGAGAGCGATCAACCAGCTCGGCGTTTTCCGACCTCCAGAATGCTCGAATTCCAGCCAGCCCATTCACGACGCTCGATGAGCTTCTGGTAGATCCGCAGCTGACTTACCGGTCGTTCTTTGACCGGATTGATGTCGACGGTCAAGCGATCCGGCTACCGACTCTTCCGTTCACTTCCACAACGGGTCGTTCGCGGAGTGGCGTGGTGCCTCGCTTAGGTGAAACCGTCGGTGAGTTCAACGAGCGGCCGCCCAGGAGCGACGGCACTTCGGCCAGCGTACGGCCTGCATTACCTCTGCAGGGCTTGCGGGTGCTCGACTTTACGCATGGCTGGGCCGGGCCTTACGCGAGTATGGAGCTGGCGTTTCTAGGAGCAGAGGTTCTCAAGATCGAGGGTGCCACTCGACCTGACGGGGCGCGATATATCTCACAACATATTGCGTGTGAGGAGCCGTCGTACGAGTGCGGTGGGTACTTCCACGAGTTCAACCGAGCTAAGAAGTCCGTCGTGCTCAACCTAGAAGCCACCGGTGCACGGGAGATCTTCTTAGAACTAGTTCAAGAATGCGATGTCCTGATCACAAATTTCAGCGCGAGAGTGCTGCCGAAACTCAGGCTCGACTGGGATCACGTCAAGAAAGCCAACCCACATCTCGTCGCCGTCACCATGCCGGCGTTCGGAACGGGTGGCCCTTACGGCGACTACGTCGGATACGGCGAGGCCATTGAAGGCGCTGGTGGTCTGGCAGCGCTATCGGGGCACCCGCCTGCGGATCCGATTCGATCAGGGGTTGCGTACCCCGACCCACTGGCCGCGCTGTACGCAGCTCTGGCAGCAACATCAGGCCTGCTGAAGCGGTACCTAGATGGCACTGGTGAGTGGTTTGACCTCTCTCATCAGGAGTGTGTTGCGCGCATGGTCGGTGACGCCATCGTTCGGCACCAACGCATCAGGCCGGACACGTCCGTCCACCACGACCGCGCTCAGCACTTGATCGATGGAGTATTTCCCAGTGCTGGCTCCGATGAGTGGATCGCCATCTCGATCGCCTCCGTTGCGCAAAGGCAGGCGCTACGGAAGGTCGTGTGCCCGGACTCGCCCTCGGATATCTCGACTGAAGATCTACGAAGGGCGACCAAGCTCTGGGCCTTAGAGCGCAACAAACACGAAGCCATGCGCATGTTGCTCGATGTCGGGGTACCGAGCGGCGCTGCTCTGCGGATCCCGGAACTACTCGCTGATCCTCATCTCGTGGCGCGGGGATTCTTCGCGACGGTTAACCACAAGAAAGTAGGCCCAACGCAACATCCCGGCGCAGCATTCCGCTTCGACGTAGAGGATGTAGCCAACGGACCGCCTTCGGTTCCAGCACCACTATTCGACGAACACACCGACGAGGTGCTTTCGCGATCTGTCCTCAGATCCGCGTCCGAGGTCGCGCGACTGCGTGCTGCCGGCGCGGTCGGCGGCGCGCCCAGTGTTTCCTCACCCATTGCTCAGTAGACCACAGCCAAAACGTCCCGGAGGCCTCAAAATGGAGTACCAAACGCGAGTGTCGAACATCGACTTCGTACTGCCCGAAGTATGGGAGGGTCCCGCGGCAGAGTTGCACCTCAACGATCTGACAGCGGCAAAGACGCCCTTTGGTCAAAAGATTCTCTCGGGTATCACATCGATGATTTTGGCCTCCACACCGGTCATCAAAGATGTTGGCTGGGGCTGGCCCAGTTCGCTGACATGGGAGTTTCGATCACCCGTGTTTTCCGATGCGCAATTATCTGTCCACTGGCAGAGCAGCGACAAGCATGAAGACGCGCACAACCTGCAGGCGACTGTTCGCTCGAACGGAACGCAGATTGTGAGTAGTGGAGAAATTCGCTATGGATCGCTTATGGACAGTGACAATGAGACGCAAGTACGTAACGACGGATCCTATACGTTTGGTCGCACCTTGTTCGACGCCGACGTGGAGTTGTTCTCATGGTGGATGTCAAAGTCCGGTCTCGAGCCCCTAGACGGCAACCCCGGTGATGACGTGCCGTGGCCCCTGTTCGTGAGTCTCGCCGGGGGAATGTTCGCGCGCATGGCCGTTACCGCCGACACCCCCGCCGACGTCGTCAATCGAGGCATGGACTGGACGTTTATGCGACCGCTGCGGGTCGGCGAATCGCTACGAGGGTACCTCCACGAGGGCGCCGAGCGAGCGAGCCGGAGCCGCCCCGGATGGTCTGTATGGCAAGGCCAGTGCGACTTCTTTGCAGAAGGTCAAGTCGAAACCCCAGTAGCGATCTATCAAGCTACTGCCATGTTCTACCGCGCTCAGGCGCAACCCGGTCCGCATGCTCTTTAGAACTCGTTTCACAATGACTTCCGCAGTCTTCGAAAGCAGATGATGCAGCAGCCGAGCGCCAGGAACGCCTCATGCATGTCGGCGCGCCGCTCGTAGCGCACGAGCAGGCGGCGGAAGCCATGCAGCCAGGCGATGGTGCGCTCCACCACCCAGCGCTGTCTTCCAAGGCCGGAGCCATGGGCGGTGCCGCGGCGGGCGATCCGCGGCTTGATGCCCCGCTTGCGGACCTCTCGGCGGTGGTTGTCGGAGTCGTAGCCGTGGTCGGCGAGCAGCTGCCGCGGCCTCTTGAGCGGTTGGCCGACGCGGCCACGCAGCGGCGGCACGGCGTCGAGCAGCGGCAGCAGTTGGGTGACGTCGTTGCGGTTGTCGCCGGTCAGCAGCCAGGCGAGCGGGATGCCGGCGGCATCGAGGAGGAGGTGGTGCTTGGAGCCCGGCCGGCCGCGATCGACCGGGCTCGGCCCCGTCGCGGCGCCCCCTTTTTGCCTGCACGTGGCTGGAGCCGGCGACCCCCCGCGAGAAGTCGATCTCGCCGGCGGCTCGCAGGCGCTCCAGCAGCACGGCGTGCAGCTGCTCCCAGACGCCGGCCTGTTGCCATTCGTCGAGGCGGCGCCAGCAGGTGATGCCGAGCCGAAACCCAGCTGCGGCGGCAGATGGCGCCAGGCGATGCCGGTGTGGAGCACGAAGAGGATGCCGCAGAGCACCGGACGGTCGGGCAGACGCTTGCGCCCGGGGTAGCGGAAGCGGCGCGGATCCGGCGTTCCGCAGCTAATCGGCCTTCTGGCCCACGTCTCGGCGAGAAAGCCCTGCTCAGAGGCTTGAGGCCTGGTCAGAATCCCGGAATGCCATAGATACACGTTTCGGGAAAAAGCTCTTGCTCAGCAGTGGTATGTGTGCGATTGTCTAGTCTATGTACCTGCGAACCACTCCGCGCAAGAACAAGGACGGCTCGGTAGTCCGCTACCTGCAGCTCGCGCACAACACGTGGGACCCGGTGGCCAAGCGCTCGCGGCCCGAGGTGATCTACAACTTCGGCCGCGAGGACGGCGTGAGCCGAGCCGCGCTCACGCGCCTCATCGCCTCGGTCTCGCGCTTCCTGGAGCCCGACGCCGCCCTGGCGGCCGGCGCCGCCGAGGGGTTGGCCTTCCTCGAGTCGCGGCCCCTCGGCGGCAGCTACGCGCTCGACGGGCTCTGGCAGCGCCTGGGGATCGACGCGGTCATGCGCCGCCTGCTCAAGGGGCGGCGCCGCGACCCAGCCGCCGAGCGCGTGCTCTTCGCGCTGGTCGCGAACCGTGCCCTGGCCCCCTCCTCGAAGCTGGCCGCCGCGCGCTGGGCCGGCGAGGACGTGCAGATCCGCGGCCTTGCGGCGACGACTGACGACGCCTGCTACCGGGCGATGGACTGGCTCCTTGAGATCAAGCCCGCGGTCGAGAAGGAGGTCTTCCATCAGGTCGCGAGCCTGCTCAACCTCGAGGTCGACCTGCTCTTCTTCGACACCACCTCGACGTACTTCGAGCTCGACGAGGCCGACGCGCCGGTCGCGCGCGACGCGCGCGGCCAGCCTCTGCCTGCTGGCGCCGCGGCCGGCAGCGGGGACGGTGGGAAGGCCGGCTCCGCGGGCTTTCGCACCTACGGCAAGTCGAAGAACCACCGCGACGACCTCCCCCAGGTGGTGATCGGCATGGCCGTGACGCGCGAGGGTATCCCGGTGCGCGTCTGGTCCTGGCCGGGCAACACGGCCGACTCAGCGCTCATCCGCCAGGTCAAGGACGAGCTTCATGACTGGACCCTCTCACGGGTCGTCTGGGTCGCCGACCGCGGCTTCGCCTCAGAGGAGAACCGCCGCTTCCTGCGCCGCGGCGCGCACCACTACATCATCGGCGAGAAGCTGCGCTCGGGCTCCGCCGAGGCGAAGGCCGCCCTTGCGCGCGCGGGCCGCTACCGGACGGTCGTCGCC